>Ga0208315_1001119_pt1 | contig 14812 bp, 23 predicted proteins | sample MalvireepMed_215_FD_184239 | JGI IMG/M metagenome (GOLD analysis project Ga0208315, IMG submission 184239) | Marine viral communities from the Global Malaspina Expedition - Malaspina viral metaG DeepMed_215 (SPAdes) (version 2) | ecosystem: Environmental > Aquatic > Marine > Oceanic | place... | reverse complement strand
ATATTGTCTTGACCAATCTGAAAATTTCATATCACCTCTATTTTGCTCACTTCTTATCGCACGAAACACATTCAATGCTGTGGTCATGCGTGCCAGCAAGCCCACTTTCTGATCTAAAACACCGCCAGCATCAGGCAGGCTATTCCACCTTTCACACAATAAAGCCATTTCGAGTTCGGCTGGATAAGCACCGACACCTTCAGCAGCATCGGCACTCTCCAGCACTAAGCGTTTGGGATCTGGCTTTCCTCTAACAAATGTAATGCAAGTTCTTCCGCAAGCCATCTAGCCTGCGCAGGTGTATAGTCTAATGGTTCGATCTTACCAACAAACCATTTACCCTCAACAGCAGCCTCCAAAATGGCGTGCCACTGCGCTGGGCCACTTGCCCCATTTGCCTCTTGCATTGCAGTCCAGTACGGAACGGCTTGGCGTTGAGTGATCGCTACAATTTCAACATCCAAATCCAATTCCGTATTGATAAACTTAGCCACTACTGAGTCCCAATTGTAAGTGCGCCATTTCCCTGTACAGATATGGAAACGGCAACCATAGAATCGTAAGGAATGCCAAAGTCCACACTGGTAACAATACAGTCACCTGACAACTTTACATTGCCGCTACCAGTACCTTCGGGACGTATATCCGCACTACCACTCGAACCAGGCAGTATTTCAGCATCGAACAGGTCTGTGGCATCATCGTGTAATACTTCTATCGTTCCAGACCAGTCTTTAACTGTCGTGCTATAGGTCTTTACAGACGCAGACGCAGTAGTATTTTCTACGGTGTCCATAGTGTGGTTCACTGTTACCGACCTCACATGGGTCAAAGTATCGCCAAACAGTATTGCGACCAAACTCTTTCCAGTATATACAGCCATAATTTACTCTCCTATATTTTCTTGTTTAGGTGCAGGTTTATGTGCCCGCTTTTTTCTTATGATGCCTTTTTTTAGATATATTTCGATAGCATCATCGTCTATATCTGCAGGCAAAGGCTGCCCCGCTTTGACAACTTCTCCATCCTCACGGATCAAGTTACGTTTCAATATATATTCACTCATATAGCCTCCTAAGCTAATTCACGCACTATTATTTCAGTTGTGACACTGTAATAATATTCATCAGTTCCAGTTGGGAAATTCACTATGCTTCTAGTAGCGGTTGCGCTCTGAATATCCGAATTGGTATAGATGCCCCTGTTGCTAACTAACGTTCCCAGAATAGCATCTGAATACCGTTGTTGATCTGGCAATTCATCTTCCATCCTGGAAAGCCCCACCGACTCGATAAGCGTCAACTCTGTGACAGTGTGCATGTACTCCACATTGGTCGTTACTGCTATAAATTCCATTGTGTCAACATTGCCACCCTCAGTTGTTACGCCTACTAAACGAGCAGGCAGGTCAGCAGATGCAATTGACGTTGGCACTTGGTTTATATCTTTAGCAGTAGGTGTTACAGTTGCGCCAGCCTCATTGGTATAACTAACACTCAAATTGGTTATTGCATCCGTAACAGCACGCAAGTTACTAGCCATTAAAAAGCCCTCATCACATACGGCATAAGAATGCGTTCCACATCATGCGGTAAAGCTGACGGCAAGATAGTGACACCATCCACTATTAGCGGTCTGTCTGCATCGCTGTTTGTGTCTCTTTGCCTATATAAAAACGCACTCAGCCTGGTTGCAGCCTGCACTATGTCATTAGGTACAGAACCACTAACTGAATAGCCCCATTTGGCATTGATGGAAATAGCATTAGCCATATCGCCATTGCTTTTCCCTTGCCACCAATTACTAGAACTTTGTAACATGGTTAGCCCATAAGATGGATAAGAATTAGTAGGGGTGACTATATAGTCAGTATCCGCAACCAGTGCAGTACCATCACCATTAGTTACTGATGTTGGTTCAGCCGCTAATTCCAAGCCTTCAGAAAAGTACAAATTGCGCCCATCAACATTAGCCACCGCATCAAACTTTTTTACGGTCGCACTGCTTACATCAAACACACGCCCTGTAAAGGTTTCAATGATCTTTTGCGCATTCTCCACCAGATCATCCAGCAAGTCATCATCACCAGAACTACTAACACCGAGATAAGTTTTAACTATTGCTGTCGTTACTAGCGCCATGTTTTACCTTCTTCTTTTTGTATTCGATAGCATGACCAGCTTGGATGACATCTTTGGCAAAGTCTTTGCTAACTTCCTGCACATCACCTTTGCCCATTGCAACAAGTTTGCCATCTCTGCCAGCATCGTGTCCACCAAAACTGCATAGTGCTTGTATTTTTACATTTGCCATATTTATTCCTCCATCTTGTGGGTGGGGTTGCCCCCACCCACTTAGATTATGCTTATTTGCGCCATAAACGCCTGTTCTAGCCGTTTATATGGCTATTTGGTACTAACCCTACTACTAAGCGTTTTGTGCGTATTGGAACGCTTCCGCCTGAAGGACATCGCCTCCAAACCTGATATTGACGAAGAACCCGACTTGTCCATTCCCCTGATAGAGATAGGGGTTACGACTGATGACAATTTCGTTACGGTCTACAATGCCATAGTATTTCCAGTTACCAACTACGATCACGCTACGTCCAGAAGCCATTGCTAGTATCTGACTGGAAGTGTAAACGGGTTGACCCCACAATTCCTGTCCTGACCCACTTGCTCCACTACCCATTGGGGTAGGCATGAATAAAAAGTCGTTGCCTGTCAAGCCTCTGATAACCGCAAGAGTAGATTGGTTTGTTGCCCAAGCTACTGAGTCGCCTTCCTGTGCATACGCTCCTGGCAAAAGGTAGAACAGCTCAGGTATTTCGCTGGCTGCAATAGTCGTTGCGCTATCAAGTGTCAGTGCTGCTGTACCGCCAACTAAAACACCTTTGGGCTGACTGGAGCCTGTTCCCTTAAGAAAATATTCATTTTCTATGTCAGCTGCTGATCTGCCCCACATCTGAGAAAGGAAACTTTCCAAATTGCTCTTCTCGTCAGCCAATAACTCGTCACTGACCTTCGTTAGGTTCGTGAATTTGTAGACTGATATGCTATTGCTGGTGAAAGTTGGCTCACTCTGGTTGACTGCGCCTTCCTCTGCAGTCAAAGCAAAACCACCTGTTGCATTTTCGGATGGTACTTGCACGCTGTCATTAGTTGTCTGGATAACCATTGCACCTGCTGCACGTGCAATACTAAGGTCATCACGTTTGGCTATAATGGACTCGTGTAAGCCTTCCGGGACAAGTACCCCGCCTTCGGTCGCCGTTGATTCTTGCAAGGCTGCTTTCGTGTAACTATTGTCTGCACCTGTTTTGACCCAGTGCATAAAGGAATCTGTTCCGTCATGATCCCCACCCATCTTTGTTATTTTCTTTACTGCTGGTGCTTCGGTCAAGATACCGCCACGTTCGGCAGCCTCTGTTTCCCATGCGTTCTTGACTGCGTCTTGGGCAGCCATATTCAGTTCAGCCTTGAGTGCATCCATATCAATTACTGGTGCTTCTGGCTGTGCTTCTTCTGTGGTTTCCTCAACCACTTTTTCTGCATCAGACATTTTAATATCTCCTTTAGTTTCATTTGTAATTGCGTCCGCTTTTGCTGGTGCATCCTGGACTGACATTGCACCCTTTGGTAGTTCACCCTCTGGTGCGTTATCCTCTGCCATTTGTACGCCTGCTTCTGCGTCTGCATTTATTACTATTCCAAGCGCCTTCAACTGCGACACCCCAATGGTACGAGGCTCTGCAGGTGTTGGTGTCAAACTAACTTCATAAATAGCCCAGCGTTTTATATTGCCTTTCAACCGCTCCACCAGGTGTGAGACACTCCCTGAGCTATAACCTAGTCTTCCTGACTTGACCAACTCTAGTATTTTCTCAGCATACTGTTTACTGCGACTGATCTGGGCTTCCATCCATAAGCCTGCATCACGTTTGTCGATCTTGGTCACTTTACCTAACACGCTTTTGATCTCCTGCGCATGGTCATAAAGCACCACTGGCTCAGGAACTACGTCTAGCATGAAATCTGTATCTTTTGTGAACGTATCGCCTTCCAGGTCTTTGCCACCATATATCACACCGTAACCTTCAACTGTAAAGCTATCATCGCTAATGGACTTGATATGTAGTGTTTTGTCGCTGTATTCTTCCTCAACACCCACTAATTCCTCATAGCGTGCATGGGTGGAGCAAGGCATAAAATATTCATTGCCATCATCATCCATAGCATGCGCACCTTCGCAACCGATCTCCTCAGCCCTTACCAGTGCTTCTTCTTCGGTGCTGTACATATCTTTTACATCTTTTTCTGCATCGTCTATGTCTGTCTCGTCCTGCAATGCAATATTCAAAGCTGTTAAATAAGCCTCTGCGGCCGTCATGCTATCGTAGCATTCCAGCACCTCATCTGGCTCTAATTTCCAGACACAATATTGGTTTTCTTGTTCTCTTATTTCGTATGGCATAATTACACCTTTGCTTTAGTTTGTATTCTTTTTGTTGTCTTTTTTGTCATTTCACGCATTGCCCTGCGTACCTCAGTTCTAGCTACCTTCCACCTGTTTTGATGGATGCGGGCTTGTTTGCGCCCCTTAGAGTTACCTGTAACGTACATGCTATATCTGCGCCCTGTTTTCTTTTGCACAGCATCTGTTTTCAATGCTGCTGTTCTGACCCAATGTCCGCCACCACTTGTTCTTTTAGCTTTAGTGACTTTGACGCTTTTCAAAAACCTAAATGTTCTCTTGTATTTTTGGTTGGGCAACTCGGCAGGATAATGTCTTACCTTTTCGGCTGCCTTTTCCATAGCTTTATTCAAGTCCGCATTTAGCATTTTAGGCGCAATAACAGTCAGCACTTTTAGCTGCTGTCTGATCTTGCTATCGTCTATGGTCATGGTTATTCTGGTCATAATTAGTTGTATGGCCCTGTGCCAGTGAACGGTACTGGCAACCCCAATGCTACCAACCTAATCTTACAGCCACAATTTGGGTGTGCTGGTGGCTGCATAAATAATTCCCCAGCAAACTGTGCTGCAGCACCTGCACCGCCTGGATGCTCAAAGTCTGCGTTTAGGCTTATGCCTTCACCAACCCTGAAGCGCATTGTCCCCAGCTTGGCACAGATCGGGCAAACCCTCTCATCGCCTCTAGTGATCCAGCGTTTATGAACTGTTAAAGTACTGGCTGCAGCCATCATCAGCTTGCCTTTATTGAAAGCCCTTGTGGCTTCTGTGACCGCTATCATTTTAGCCCTGCGTGGATCAAAACCCCAGCCAGCCTTTTCCAATGTGGCTATTAGTTCGCTAAATGGCAGGTTGTTTTCTTTCCATTGCGCAATCATCTTGGTCAAGGTTTCCCTGCTGGTGTGACCCAACTCCTGCATTAGCGTTTGTACCCTTTGTGTAACCCAGCCAATTGCGTCACCTGCCACGCTGCCAAGATCAATGTCGTCAAGTGCTTTTTCCTCGCCATAAAACACATTGATCTCCTGGTTGCCCACATCAACGCCTAATAAAATACTGTCATTTATGAATGCGGTCATGGCATCCTGCACATACTCAGCACCAAGCTGCAACCGTTGCACCGCATTATCTACCTCTTTTTCGTTGGGCAATGCCAACCGCAATTGCTTTTCTAGTGCCTCTGCTATCAACTGTTCGCCTCGTTTTTCGATCTTACTAATGTCACGTTCTGCCCTGTTATCTATTCGGTCAAACTGCTGGTTCAGTGTAGCTTTCCCAACCCAGAAATCTGCGAGGCTCGAAAGCCTCTTTGACCTCCTTTGTGGTACTAGCCTTTATAAGATTGTTATGTATCTGGTCTGCCATGTATGCCGGTATATGATGTGTTTCAAATTCACGTTGGTTACTTTTGTTTATGTTGCGTAATGCGAACCGTTGCCAGGTGGCTAATTCACTTGCTACTTGTGCGTCTTCAGCATCCTGTTCCACTACTACTTCCACAGGTGGTTCGGGTTTGTTCTCTAGTGGATCATAACCCAGCATTGACATTGCTTCCTCAAGTGATACACCAGCCGTCACCAACTGCAATAAACTGGCTGCCCTAAGTGACTCATCCTCTTGAAATACATCAATGTTTTCTGGGGTAAATTGCAAGCTGTAGTCTGTACCGCTAAACAGTTGCATGTTTATGGCGTTCTCAAACATCGGCAGTCTAGGTCTTATTGTCATGTGCCAAAAGCTGTGGAGGTCTGTAACCGAAGTGGCGTAGTTGGCAGCGTCCGATTCTAATATTGATCTGGGAACGCCCAGCGCAGCCCCAATGTCCAGCGCCACATGGTCACTAAGTTCTTTCATCGCTAATGACTTGATCTCTGGTGTTAGCGTTTTGACTGATATATCACCACGTAAAAACAAAGTGCGCCATGCGTTTGATACGCCACTAAGTGATCTGCGAAAGAATGACTGCGCACGTTCCATTTCTGCTGCATTTGGGTTGCTACTGGTGCTGATCAGTGTAGCAGGCATTGCACCGCTTTCAAAGAACTTACTAGCGAACTCCTGCATGTTGAAACGCAGTTGGCTTGCACTCAGTGCCACTTCTGCAGGTGGCAGCCCTGCACCTGTGTCAGCCGTCATGCTTGGCTCACGCATCGCCACCATCATGTCATCTGAGAAAGGTCCGAAAGTCTTACCGCCAACCTGCTGCGTAAATACATTACGACCATGCTTATATTCCCATTTGACTGTTGTTGGGTTTAGTATCTGTACACCAGTGAGAACTCGTCCCACATATTGTTTCAGACAATAGCTTGCACCTGTAAGTAACAAGCCTAATTCCATTTGATATATAACCGATGCTAAGTCGGGTTCTAGTGGATACTCTACTTCTTGATCACCTTTGAAAATAACAAACGGAACACTAGACAAACTACTGGCTCGCAAATTGACCGCCCTGTACAACAAAGGCACACTACCCCATGCGCCCACTGTAGTATTTGCCGTCTGCTTTCCTGACCTTTCGTTAAAGTCCTCTGCCCAACCAGGAATACCAACGATCGCCTTCATTCCGTTATCTTCATAAATTGTTTTATATCCTGCCATAATAACCCCTATATCGATAACAACACTATTGGTTCGGCACTTTCCCTGCCAGACCATGCCAGCGCCAATGACATCACGCAGTCATCGTGCATTCCATCTGGTGCAGAATATGATGTGCGCCCACTTGGTAAACGTTTGCTTTCATAAGCCTGCAATTCACCGATAAGAATTGGATCACGTGGAATATGCAGATCCCCACGCTCGAACCCAAGTGCTAAACCGTCAATAATTTGTTGTTTGCTTTGTACTGTTGTATTGAAACCTGTTACAGGTAACCCAGAGTTCTGAAGGCTTTCTGTTATGGGCGCACCCATACTATTTAACTCAGATATGATCTCTGCTCCTGGATAGCGTTCCCACAATGCTTGTAGCCTGCTGACTTGCGTTTGGTAGTCCACTTTCACCATGCGGTCTATTTCCACCACATGACCACTATCTGCATTTAGCACTGTGTACACTGTGGCGTCCTTTTGGCGCCCCCAGTCGCATCCAATAACATAACTGCCTGTGGTTGGTGCTGTATCGCCATTGACTGCAGCCATTACTTTCCTAAAAACACCTGCGCCATGTTCCATGAATTTAGCCTCGTACTCCTGCTGGAATATCATCTCTGGTAAGTCGTTCCTGGCCGCCTCAATTTCCGCATCGTCAATGTATGGGTTGCTACTGGTTGGATAGCTAAACGATGCCCAGTTATCTTGACTGTTGCCCCTTTGATACATATGCCAAAACCAGTTCTGTCCAGATGGCGTTGAGATTATAAGTGCCGCACCTTTCTTGTCACTAAGCGCTGGGCGTATAGCCTCAGACCATGACCGCTCCTGTAAGAATGCAGCCTCGTCCAGAACAACATAGTCAAGCCCTTCACCCCTCAAGCTGTCTGGATCATCAGCTGACCGAACTTGTACGCTGCCACCATTAGCAAATGATACCAAGCGTTCGCCCTGTTTCACTTCTGTACCTGGTATTGATGCACCAATACGACTGATACTGCGCCACCCGACTGCTGCGAGCTTATAGCTGGGTGCGACCCACCAACTGCGACCACCTTCAAACGCTGCCTGCATACATTCCATAACGCCCAGCCTAGTCTTGCCCCATCTGCGTCCAGCAGACAACACCTTGAAACGTGCCTTGCTGTTATGCACTTCGGCTTGCCCTGTATGTGGTTTGGCATTCAATACTGTCTCATTCATCGTGTTCGCCATCCCAATTCACCACTAGTTTTATATCAGCACCATCTTTACCAGACATCTCAAGCCGTTGGTGATCCCCATACAATTCCCTGCGATGTGCTTTAAGTAAGAACTTAATTAGTCCGTCACTGTATTCTTGTGCCCTTTTCCAGGCTGTCATTTCCAGAATATCAACTGCATCTGCCAGCGCATTGTCCCAAGCCTTGCGGAACGTGGGTTGTTTTGATCTGGCACTATAAGCTGCTTGTCTGGTTATGTTAGCCTTCTGGCACGCTGCACGCACGTTACCTGACTGCCTCAGTGCCTCTATAAATGCTGGTTTCCAACCGTTCAGTTTAGCCATATTAGTGTCAAATCTGTAAACTCTTATTGTGAGCAAAAACCATACGTGCTGCTGGAAAATATGGATAATTTTCTACGTCAGGTACTGGTTGATGCCACACATCAAAGCCTACGTTGCGTAGGTTTTCTATTCGCTCATGAAAATTGGCCACTTTCCTGTCAACGTCGAAGTGATACTCTAAACATAATTTACGGATTGAACCTAACCATTCTTTTGCATTATCTAGCATTGCCATTTCAGAACCCTCTACATCCATTTTCACGCCATCTGGCACGTGTTCGTTCAACTCATCCAATAGAGATACGACATGCACATCTATCTGCTGCCTACCTCTCACTGGTCGCAATGTATGTCTATATTTGTTTGCCTCACCCTTACACACATACAATGGCATCGTTTTTGTATCGTCGTAAGTGATGGCAGCAGCGTGTATTGTTACCTCTCCGTTCTGCCATCCGTTATGCTGTAAGTTGCGCCTCAGTAAAGTCACGTTATCAGGGTGTGGTTCGTAAGCGTATATATGCCTAACTCCTAAGCCTAACGCCCACACCGAAAATGCGCCAATATTAGCACCCAGATCAAACCATGTTTCCCCAGCCACTGGCGAGAGAAAACCTTTTCTACGATAATTATTTCTCCCCACAACTTCGGGTATTACTTTCTCATCAGTCGTATCAGGGCGCACCTCAAAATTGAAGCCGTTCAGTTGCATCAATTTAGTGTACTGTAAAGTTCTATTAGTCATACTGCTCAACTGGTTCTTATCCCCTGTTTACTGCGTTCTAGTTCTTCTGCTGCACTTCCACAATTTTTCATTTTATTCCGATAATAAAACACGCACGCAATTCTCTCGTATCGACCTACCACACCTTTGAACGGTGTATTACCATGCCATTCATGCACATTGGCGCAGAGTACGTCACCAGTGCGCATGTTCACTCCGATACGATATGCAGGAAAAACAAAATAACAGCCATCGCCTGTCCCCTTCCACATTGCAGACATAACACCCAAGCCTTCGGCATAATCGCCTTTGTCTGTATGTACTGCAGTTTGCCAGTTCTTATTGACAGTGATGGTTGTAAACACTGTATTATGAATTGTAAAATCGGGGTGCGTTTGTTTTATTATTGCATGTTGTGCAGCGTAACGCTCGGGCGAAACATCAGCGAACACATTATTTACTGCCGTTATAAAAGGCATAGCCTGTCTAAATCGCTCTGGGTGTTCCATGTTATACGCAGTCGTTCGGCAATATGGTATTCTTGGGTATCTATCCATATAACCCATAATGCCACTCATAACTACATTGCTCTGATGTGTTTTTGAGCCATTCGGTGTCACCAGAAAATCACTATCAATACTGTTGTCGTTATTCCAGTTTCGATTCTTTGCTACCGTTGCAGGCAGCTTGTTTTCGTCTATATATCCTGAAGCCACACCTCTATTGTTTGTAGGATGTGCCGCTTCATTTATATTGGTGTAAGCATCTTTTATGTAATTCTGTGGTATCACCGCTTTCCTAAAATGTAGCAAGTGATCTCCGCTTTCAGTCACGACATTACAATCTTGATCTATAAGGGTGTCAAAGCTGTCCTCATCGAGAAGCTTACCAGCTAATAGCTTTGTTTCTTTTGCGCCTATCTTTCGGTCAGCCTGTAGCACTAACATCTTTTATCGCCTCCCACACTGTATCCGTCAAATTATCGGTTTCGTATTTCCTGGCAAGCTGGTTCATCATTTCATTAAATTGATTGAATGTTTCTACATCAAAAAACAACTGCACCATTTTAACGTGACTTGCTGTTCCTTTAGGTATTACATAGTCACCGATGTCAGCAGCCTCCGCACCTCCTTGTTCCAGCTCCAACAAACTGCTGTCAAACATTCTGTCTATTTCAATGTGATTCCACCATTCTCCCAGCTCTACACCAGTGTCAGCTAAAAACTGCAAATTGTCTGTGTCCCATTCTAGATCAATTTCAGCAATGCGGTTATCTGCCAACGCTAGCCCTCTGCCGTCTTTACTTTCCAATTTTAGATCGGTGCGTTGGACGACTACCAACTCTTCGCCATTTGTTTGTACGACTTTTATTGGCAGGTCAATTTCGGCAGCAATTTCTACTGTCTTATTGCCAGCAATTATTTCACCGTCACGATCAACCAACACAGAACGCCCTGCACCATGTTGGCGCAAGGACTTTTCCAACAGACCCCGACCTCTTTGCGTGCCTTTGTTAGCGTTTTTTGTGTCTGGAGTTAGATCGCTCAATGAATTGATGGATCTCTTTTTTCCATTTGTGCTGTTCATCAATTACATCCTCGATCCAATTTCCCAGCCACAGTGCAGACACCAAAACCACACCAGCCAAAAAGGCTGCAAAGTGCTGAACAGTTATGTCCATACAATTGTAAAATTACAATGTTAGCCCCCTATTTGTTGCGCTCTAGTCCGCTTTCGATTCCAGTGCCTAAGCTGTAAGCAGCTAAACTAGCGGTAATTAATTGCAGTGCCTGAAAGTCGTCTATATTATCTTGTACAAATGATTGTGCTACTGCTATTAGGGATGCTATTAGCACCCAAAACTTTCTTGATTTTAGAACCTGCTTTACCTTTTCCATTGTAGTCTCCTTAAAAGCCTATCAACTCGGCTGCAGTTTTATTGTTATTTGTCAGGTTGCCTGGCATCTGGTGAGCGTTTTGTTTGTGTTTTTGTACGTGTTAAACCGTCTCACGACGCCTGTCCTGATCTGGTTATTCATAGCTGTGTCATGCTATACCGTCTTAAATACACTGTTAATTCTTGTTTGTCAATTCATGGCCGTGGTATTTGTCTGTGTTTATAGTCATTTTATTGTTGCTATATTTCTTTACATTTTATAGTTTTCGGTATATAATACAGACATTGAGAAACAACTACTAGAAAGGAGACTGAGACATGACTAGAAACAGCCACTTGAGAAACAGCAAAGATTTCGATCTAAAAGAAAGCTATAGGGCTTGGAACGGAGAATTTGGAGACAGCATAGTTACACACCATAACTTTAGTGAAACATTTGATAAGTGTGAAGTTTGTGGTGAAGATATGGAAGACGGTGATACCGCTGAGATGGTAGACACATCTGAATTTGGTGAAGTTGGCAAAGTTTATATGTGTCACCCAGATTGTGGAATAACCAATGGCTTTGCAGTAGCGTAAATAAAACAAAGGAGACTGAGACATGACACAAACTAGGGCAGCAAAACGAATTGAGGCACGCTACATTCCAGACGGTGCTACAGCAGTCAAAGATAGCGAATCGAGTGCAGTGGTGTATGTTTATCAATATGAGGATAATGCCAAGTTTTTTGCAATTGGTTATAACGCCACCAGAAAGAACCACGACTTTCACTATTACTATGCAACCAAAGAGGCAAGAGACAATAAAATACAAGCCTTTTTTGATGCAGCCAGAATGACGGAAGCCGAAAAAGAACGCAGAAAACAAGCACGTAAAACCACAGCAGATCATCAGGTTGAGGAAGGCGCTTTGTTCTATGAGTCATGGGGCTATGACCAGACAAACATAAACTTTTATCAGGTGGTCAAGGCACTCCCCAAGTCTGTCTATATTAGGGAAGTAGCCAGCACAGTGGTTGAGGATCTAGAGTCACAAGAGCTTGTAGTGCCAGTACCTGATAACTTTATTGGTAAAGAGATGATAAAACGTGTGAATGATATTGGTAAAGACTACTGCTTGCGCATGACATCCTTTTCGACAGCGTTTGTTTGGTCAGGTGCACCACTGGCACGGACTGGGCCTTACCATTTGCGCTAAATTGTTAGCAGATAAAAGGCAGAATTACTTCTGCCTTTTATTCTGGGAATAATATAAATAACCAGGAATATACAGGGAGGCTTTATGAGTGAGAAAGTTCGTAAAATATTGACATTGGTCGGGTCGCAGGTGGACCAAGAATTGCATGAGCAATTACAAGCCCAAGCAAAACGTGAGGACAGAAGCACTGCCAGCATTATACGGCAAGCACTAAAGATGTACCTAAAGTTAAACGACAACAAATAGCAATGGTACTTATAGTACCCAAAATAGTACTCAAATTAGAGTACCATTTAGATCTAAAAGGAGATTGAGATGGAAATGAATAAAAGTGGATTAGCAAAAGAATTAGTAACAGCATTAGTTGGTTTTCAAAGTAGCATCAGTTCTGTACCAAAAAGCACTAAAGGTTATAACTATAAATACAGCGACTTGGCAACCGTCTGGGATAGCATCCGCAAGCCATTAGCAGACAACGGCTTGGCAGTGGTGCAGACGACTAGAAACCTAGATGATTTGACCCCAGTTGTAATAACGACACTAATGCACACCAGTGGGCAATGGATTGAGGGCGAGCTGGCTATAAAGCCCACCAAGATGGACGCCCAGGGCGTTGGTAGCGTTATAAGCTATGCACGCAGATACAGCTTGATGAGTATATTGGGCATCGCTGCTGCAGGTGAGGACGATGACGGTGCAAAGGCATCAAAACCTGCAAAAGACTTAGCCCCCAAGTCTTGGATCACGAAATTGGAAGCCAAAATGATAGCAGCGGAAAATATGGGTATAAACGTTTCTGATCTGGCTATAGATAAGCACCCAACAAAGCAACAAATACAAGATACTGCCGCCAAACTAGATGGCCGCCTGGAGGCATTAAATGTTTGATACTATATTGAACACAGTCGAAGATAATTTAATGTTCATCCTGGTGGTGTTTGGGTTGCTTGGCATCCATCTATATCTTGCATGGTATAACAAATGACAGAAGAATATATTGTTGCCATACTGCAAAACCACATTGGTATCAATAATAGGATCAGTAGCAAAGACCTATTAACAAAACTAAATATGGTTGCCACTGCCACCAATAGGAAAATGAGACAGGCTATTGAAAGCCTGAGACAACAAGAGCAGGGTTCGTTGATCTGCTCAACAACCAAAAACGGTGGTGGTTATTTTCTAGCCACCACCAAAGCAGAACTAGAAAACTACCTAAGACAAGACGAACACCGATGCCTGGAGATGTGGCAGCGCATCAGAAAACAAAGACAGGCTGCAGGACTGAGTCTGAGTGAAGAATTACGGCAGCCTGTTTTGTTCCAAACACATGAGGAGACAACCCACTATGATTGTTGAAAAAAGCCACTGCTGTGAATGGGATGTATACGAACATTCCTACGATACCAGCCCACCGACATCCAGGTGCAAACAGTGCCAAGACAACTGTATGGTATTGTTTTTTGACAACGAAACTGGTGAAGAAGTAGACTTTTGCGCATTATTTGTTGATAACTTCATCGGAGCTTTACATGAATAGACATTGGATAAAGCTCTGGCTGGACTCGCTGGACGATGCCCGCTTAGCAACACTAAAAGACCCAGAATGGCGACTGGCGGTGGAGTGTTTTATGGTTGCGGGCGAAAATAGCAACGAAGGACAACTACCATCACTAAAGGAATTAGCGTGGCGTTTGAGGCGTGATCTAGTTCAAATGGAGGCTATGTTGGATGTTTTGGTCATCGCTGGGCTGATAGAAAAGAAGCGCAACACCTACACTGTCGCTAAGTTTTCTAAACGTCAAAGCGCAGTAACGAACACACAACGCCAGACAGCACATAAAAAAGCAAAACGTTATTTAAAAAGTAACGAGTCGTTAACAGAAAATAACGACTCGTTAACAGATAAGACAAGACAAGATGTTAAGAAAAGAAAAGATAAGAAATTTAGACTCGTTAACGAACAAGCATCTAAAAACCTAACTAAATACTTAGGTGGTATGAAATGACTGAAAATGTGGGCGTAGCGTTCAGGGCCATATGTAAAACACTAAACTACAACAAAGCATTAGTGCAGCATTGGGCGCAACATAAACCCATGCTAATAGATCAGTTAAACGAAAGCGCAGAACTGGTGGCTGCACTGGATATGAATTTAGATAATTTGTATCTAGTGCATGATGCCTGGAAGACAAAAGACTGGCGTGGGCAACGTGGGCAACCGCCCACGCCCTTGCAGTTGGCTGAAAACGCTGCTATATGGCACGAACAACGCAACAACGACCAACAGGAACTTGAAAGCCTAAACAAGCCCCAGTCATGGTATCAACAACAACTGGCTACAGGATCAACACCAAAAGAACTAGACAATATCATGT
>Ga0208315_1001118_pt1 | contig 14828 bp, 22 predicted proteins | sample MalvireepMed_215_FD_184239 | JGI IMG/M metagenome (GOLD analysis project Ga0208315, IMG submission 184239) | Marine viral communities from the Global Malaspina Expedition - Malaspina viral metaG DeepMed_215 (SPAdes) (version 2) | ecosystem: Environmental > Aquatic > Marine > Oceanic | place... | reverse complement strand
TTATGAACTCTAATGTGAAAGGAACAAGGAAAGGCGCGACCGCGATAAGCAGAAGAATTAATGCGATCTTAATCAGCGTGCTCTTTCTAAACTCAAATTTCACGTTCGATCTCCCTGTTCACATAACGCCCTTTCATAAACGGCGCCCGCGAAGCGAGGCGTCCGGCGACCAAAGGGAGCGAATTTGATGTAATTGTTATAAGTAGCTTAAGCATATGGACTTAGATCCAACCCTTCATGCTGACAGACCCTCCTGATCTCAGGTCTTTGCGCCATTGCCGTTAGATAGCGCTTTAGATCCGTGAAGCTCAGTGGTGGAACAGCTAACTCATCTGCCCAGACGCATAGCATAAACAGGAAATAATCACATATAGACAGATCTTCTCCCAAAAGAAAGTCTTTTCCCTGAAGCTCTTCATTGAGCAATGCGAACATTTCGGCAAGCCTGTTGCCTTGAATCTTCTTGGTCTCCGACGAAGCGATTGCGTCAGCTGCATACCGGTCAGGATAGAAGTAGATCATCAGCTCTGCCTGGACCGTAGCTGTTAAGTACAGTAGCCATTGGAAAAATTTTGCTCTCCTCTGGATTGTTGCAGGTATCAACCCGAGCTCCGGGTGGCATTCACACAGGAAGATGCAAATCGCTGCACTCTCGGCCACCACAGTTTCCTCAGCTACCAGGACTGGAATTCTGCCAGCTGGATTCAATGCCAGGTAGTCGGGCGACTTTTGAGCGTTAGCTTTACGATCAACAAGTACAAGTTCGTGCTCGACGCCGATAGCCTCCATGACGAAGCGCGGTGCCATACTTGCATTTAAAGGGTAGTAATACAGCCTGTACAAATCTCGCTCCATGCTTGATGGCTACTTATAACGCCCGTATTCACGCACCAGCGCAGCTGGCTGCGTGTAATTGATGGTTAGGAGGCTTTCAGCCATCCTTGCTCCACTGCATATTCTACTTTTGAAACAACCCATTCATGGATCTCGGGCTGTTCTTGCTCTATAAATTGATGCATCTTCAGCACTTGATTCTTATGGATCCCGTTGTCCCGCCATGCTCGCCCCTCACTCATCATGTTGTGAAGAAACGGCAACAGCCTATCTATAACCTTGAGTAATTTAGCTTCTTTGCTTGTACCAGTCTCTTGCTCTTCCCAAAGCTGCGTTAGATTTGGGATTGGGTTACCAGGATGCGATGCAATTCTTTCTACACATTTACGTTCGTCTACATGCGCACTTGATCTATTAGTGCTATAGAGAAAAGTATCTCCCGCATCGATCTCGCCAAGATCATGTACTAGCGCCAACTTGATAAGTTTTAAAACATCGAAATCGTCGCTGAGTAACTCCGAGAATGCCCAACACGCCATCGCTAAATGCCAAGAATGTTCGGCGGAGTTCTCTACACGCTCGCCCCCATTGATATAGGTTCGACGGTTTACCGACTTTAGCCCATCCAGGCTAATGAGGAAATCTGATATTTGTGAAAGGCTATCGGCCACGTTAACTCCTAACGCCCGCAGCACGGGCAAAATCGTAGCGCAGCGCAGAATTTGTCCCTTTGCCTGCGATTGTTAGGCTTTTGATGAAATTTGCGCAAGCAACTCACCATGTACTAAACAAAACCAAGCGTCGGGTTCGCGGCCCCATTCTCTCCAGGCAAGGACAATCCCTTCGATGCCCTCATCACCAAGTCCCTGCTCCTGTGCTTGTTGGGAGAAGATTTCACCCGCGCAGCGGTTAGCCTGCCCATTACCCCACCAGAGGCAAGTTGCAGGGTCAGAGTAGTTCCAGACGGATGCCGTAACTTGTGGATTGACTATACCTGCTGCATTCGCCCACGCACGAAGCCTTCTACCTGCATCTGGCTCAGCTCCGTTGGCACGAGCTGCAGCGCGATAAGTCTGCCTCCACAGTTCAAGACCTGCAATCTCTGGATACCAGCTCATAGCAGCATAGTCAGCATCACGTGCAGCAATCCAGCCGCCCGGCTTACACACTCGAATCATCTCACGTAACGCCGCTACAGGATCAGTCAGGTGTTGTAGAACTTGATGGGCATGTACCACATCAAAAGACTCGTCTTCAAAAGGGAGGTTCAGAGCATCTCCGATTTGAAATACAGTTGTTTTATCTTCGCGAGCGCTGGCCTCAGTGCGAGCAACGAGAAGAGGAGGTTCTACATTTTCTATACCTACAACCTTTCCGGGTGCGACAAGCGGAGCGAAGTCCAAAGTAATCGTGCCCGGGCCACAGCCAATGTCCAGAATATCCATTCCTGGTTTCAATTGCGGCAAGAGATACGCTGCAGAGTTCTGCGCAGTACGATTTCCATGCGAATCAAGCGTGCTGCGTTCGTGACCGTGCGTATATCTACCGGATAAATCTTGTCTCATATTCTAAATTACCTATCTGAAAGCAATTAACGAGTGTCTACTGTTCATGGATAGCTCGGGAGCCTAACGCCCTTATTTATAGGCAAACTGCGACGCAGTTTGTCCTTTATAGAATTGATTGTTAGGTGCCAAGATTCCGCTCACTTCGTTAGGTTAATCGCATCACTCTGGGAGCGAATACAGATCGAACTCCGGATCAACAATGCGCTCGTTTGAAGCATTGAAGACGATGGGGATTGTAAATTCTCGGCCATCTTGAAGCCTGTATTTGTATGGAACGGTGGTATCCATTCCAGATGCGACCACAGCGAATACTGGCAATTCCTCTACGACTCCGTATTCCTGGTCCAAATAGGACCTCAGTTCGTCATATGTTCGAACTTCTTCGACTTTGATCATGACAGTAGGTTCGCTCGGGCTGGCAATAACAGTCGCTCCGTTATCATCATTCGAGCAGACATGCATTAAGACCAAAGTTGTTAGCAGCAGTGAGTTGCGCATCGCTAATGCACCTAACGCCCTTGTTCTGGCGCCAAGGTGGGTTGGCGCGGTGGTTGCGCTAGCAAGCGCCGTGACAATATGCCTTGGTCGCTCAGAAACAGTTTGTTAGTGCTTTTCATCGGCTGCGGTCCTCGCTTTTCGATGCTCCTCAAGAAACATAGTGTTCCCAGAAACTACTTCCATCATTAGGTTGAGAGACAGAATGCAGCCAGGAACAATGCCATCTTCGTCAATTTCTTCTCCGTCATAGTCTGGATTAGTAGGTATCTCGACATTCACAACCCACCAAATCCCAATTTTTCTCATTAACGCAATTAACGGATCGAATGCTTCTATTACATTGAAATCTTCGCCCTTGGTAAATGCGTGAAGCATCTCGTGGACCACGCGATTTCTGATTTTCTTTATCTCATCAAACGATCGCACATCGTTAATGTCAATCGCACCATTTTCTAGCAACCAGCTAAGGGAGGCATGAACAATGCTTCTGTTCTTTGAAAGAACATGTAACTCGTACTCCTCGCCTACGATTGGTCCATCACTGTCATATCCATCAGCGTAAAAAGAACGAAGATTTTCGACTATAGTTTCACGCAAAAGTTCGAATGCCGTTATAAACATTGAAATAGAGATAAGACGCTCTCTCATAATCTCTGGGTTAAGAACGTCTTCCCAATTTTCTCTATTTTTGCTCATGTGGATGCGCCTCGGCGCACTAACGCCATTTCATAAGCGGCGCAGCCGCAGGCTGCGTCCAGTGCCCGAAGGGCACGTACTTCATGTAATTGTTAGGTGGCTTCTGCTACTCACCACCATGCCGTAGTACTTCGTAACGCAGTTCAACCATACCGGTCTTATAGGCATTGACCTCCACCAGGTGGAGAGCCACATCTTTGTCGAGTTGCTCGAAAAACGCAATCCCATCACCGATAAGTATTGGCACGATGGAATAAGATACTTCGTCGGCTAGTCCAAGACGCAGGCATTCAGCGGAGACGAACCCGCCTCCAGCAAACCAGATGCTACGGAATTTCGATCGGAGGCGCCCATTCACCAGCTGTGCGAGATCGCCCGAATAAAACTCGACATTGTCGCGCGTCCTCGGCAGCTTGCGACTAGTGAGGACGAAGGTAGGCTTGTCGCCATAAGCCCATCCCAATCCTTCGGCTTCGAAGTGAAGAGCGGTCTCATAGGTTTTCGATCCCATGACATAGCAGTCGATTGTATCGAGGAATGCCTCGACGAACTCGGTATCCATGGTGTTGCCGTCTGCGAACTCGTCTGCAGTCTCGAGCCAGTCAACGCTACCATCCTTTCGAGCGATGTAACCATCGAGACTTGCCGCCATGTGGATAGTTACGCGAGATTCGGCCTTTGGCATCGTTTTGCTCCCCGGATTCGCTTCTATGACACCTAACGCCCGGACTCACGCGCCAGCGTAGCTGGTCGCTTGTAATTTATTGTTATGTGTTGTCTATCGGCCATATACTGTCTTTGTAGAAAAGCCTGTGGAGATGTGCTCGAAATAAGTATATCGACCTACCACACCATTCGGAATTTGCTCTAGAAACCTAGCCCTAGCAGTCTCATTGATGGTTCTAATATATCCAGATCCATCGACCGCTACATAGGTTTCGTAGATACCATTGGTAATTAGCGCCAACTGGACATTTCCTCTGCTTGCCCAGAAGTAGCTATCCCCAGTTTTAGTAATCTTTAACTCAACTTCAGAACGATCCGACACAGCCCTTCTTTCCCCAAACTCGTCAATTTCAATAGACATTGAAGGTGTGCCCGTGAGTACTACTTCCTGACCAATCGATGGCAGCGCCACAAGAAATACAATAAAGAAGATTGCTACTTTCATAATCACCTCACGGAGGCTGAACACATAACGCCCGTATTCACGCACCAGCGCAGCTGGCTGCGTGCAATTGATGGTTATGCAGCTGTAAGCTCAACTTTCTGCACTCTATCCAGTTTGAGACTCTTGCCTGCATGCCACAGATCATAAGCATCCTGCAGGGCAAGCCAACTCTCAGGAGTGCGCCCGAGCGCCTTGGAAAGACGAAGGGCCATTTCCGGACTGACCCCGCTTTGGAGTTTGAGTATTCGATTCAAGGTTGACGGAGAAACATCCAGCTTATCTGCAAGAAATCGGCAGCTCAGACCGAATGGCTCCATGTAAGTTGCATAAATAAATTCGCCGGGATGGGGCGGGTTGTACATAGCCATTAGTGATAATCCTCATAATCAAGCAGATACACATGCCCGTCGCGAAACTCAAAGGTAAGCCGCCAGTTGCCACTGACAGTTATGGCCCAAATGCCTTTTCGATTGCCTTTGAGCGGGTGCAGCTTGTATCCAGGAATGTCGAGATCCGAGACTTCCATTGCAGTATCCAAAGCAGCCAGTTGCATCTTAAGACGTCCAGTATGATTCGCCTGGATGCCACGGGTGCTACCCGTTTCGAAGTACAGCCTCAGTCCCTTGTGCTTGAAAGTCTTGATCATGGCCTACAGTGTAGCGTGTTGCGCAACAGTGTCAAGCTGCATAACGCTCTGGCTTTGCGGCGTACCGGAGCGCCAGCGTAGGTGCGTCCGACAACAGCCATTTGTTATGCATTTTCAAAGCAAACCGCAGTCAATATCATCTAATAGGAAATCACCGACCACTTGATTCTTAAATTGAAAATTGAAAGTCCAATAACCACCTCCATCAGGGGCAGTGACTTTATAGTCATGCCCTGCCACCCCCATCAGCTCATCACAAAACTCCCTGCGGAAATATTTGTATGCGCCCAAGCAATATTGATTGATTTTTGACCGCCTTTCATTGTTATCCATCTCTTCAGGTAAATTACTTACGTACTCCTGAGGACTATAAAGGAAGTGGTGCGTATGCCTACTTGCTTCTCCATATTCATTGCAAGAAGTACATATTTTCATCACCAACTGATCATTGCTCCACTGCGACTCTCCACGATCATTGAAATTTTCACCCATTAATAGCAAAAAAGGTATTTTATAACCACCGCAACTGCATTGCTCAAACGCCAGCGAAACAATGTCTGAGACTTCATTGCTGGCTTTGTCCATCACCACAATTTTATATTTCGGCCCATCAGAGAAAAATGGCTCATAATCTTGATACTTTTTATATGCAAGATTGGTTGTTACGTCAAAACGGCAAACTTCCTGCCCCATAGATCCGCTGAAGTCTGCGTGTTCGCCCATATCTCCAGCAACCGTCAGATTGAACTCTTTCTTGTTTTTTTCGTAGAATTTTAACTCAGCTAACAGACCGGCATAACCCTGCGGACTGAGTTGTTTTTTGTATGTCTTCTCTAGCCATTCATACGAAACTGAAAATCCTTTTTTGCGATCGTTAGCAGTACTAAATAAAATTCGCCGAATTTTGTTGTAGTTTTCTGCACTCACTCTAATTCTCTCCCGAATGCATAACGCCCGTATTCACGCACCAGCGGAGCTGGATGCGTGTAATTGATGGTTAGGAGGCTTTCAGCCATCCTTGCTCCACTGCATACTCTACTTTCGAAACAACCCAGTCATGGATCTCTGGCTGTTCATGTTGAATAAACTGGTGCATTCTCAGCACTTGGCTTTTACGGATTCCGTTATCCCGCCATGCTCGCCCCTCACTATATATGTTGTGAAGGAACGGAAGCAGCCGATCTATTACCTTTAACAATTTGGCTTCTTTGCTTGTGCCAGCCTCCTGCTCGTCCCAAAGCTGCATCATATTTGGAATCGGGTTTCCGGGATGAGAAGAAATTCGTTCCACACATTTGCGTTCGTCGACGTGAGCATTTGAGCGATCTACGCTGTAGAGGAAAGTATCACCGGCATCGATCTCACCGAGGTCGTGAACTAGCGCCAATTTGATAAGTTTCAATACATCGAAGTCCTCGCTAAGTAGCTCGGAGAATGCCCAGCAAGCCATCGCCAAATGCCAGGAATGTTCCGCAGAATTTTCGACTCGCTCGCCCCCATTGATATAAGTTCGACGGTTTACCGACTTCAGACCGTCCAGGGTAATCAGAAAGTCAGATAGTTGTGAAAGACTATCGGCCACGTTGACTCCTAACGCCCATGTTCAAGCGCGAAAGTATGCTGTCATGCTTTCGTCGCGTTGGAACTGCTGGTTAGGTCTTTTCTTCACGTGGCTCTGCTTTCAAGATAATATGCGTCTCGCCTGATTCATTTATGTTGTGGAAAGCTAACTCCAAAGGCAATCCATTTGCCTCAAACTGAAATCCAGCTTTTGATGAAATTATCCCCGATGCACTTAAACTTCGGTACTCTTGTAACAATGAAATGGGTACGCTTTCTCTTTTTAGAATTACCTCACCAACAAAAATTATCTCGCGGACGCGAATGCTCCCGTGCCTCGTATCAATCGTAAAATAGTTGTCGTCGCGCGGGTATCGCGCGACTAGCGTTACGCTCTTGCTGCCCCCATTTGGCATGAGGTCATCATACATATCAGATACGGAGCTTATAGCCTGCTGGAAAGCCTGCGCGAGCGTAACGAACTCATTGGTTTTTACTGAGCGTAGAAATGGCCTTTTTATCCGCTGGAGCTTTCTCTTAATAGTTCGTTGTACTTCAAGTGATTCGTTCTGGTCGATATTAATTTGTGCCTTTTCCAGCCGCCCAGTTTGCTTGTACATGGTCATTTCTTGAAAGCCAAACCAGGTGCTTACATCTGCGAGTTTCGCATTCGCTACTTTTCTGAGCTCTATTCCCTTTTCTCGGGCAAATTCGTCGGCGCCCCTCGCAAAACCAGTTGAGGACACTGCGATCACTTTAGATAATCTAAACCTGTCTTTCCGCCCAGCGAGCTGTTCTATCCAAGAGTTCGGAGCTGGACCTTGGGAAGGTCTATCTCGGCACTCAATTAGCCATCGTAGCTCTGTCGTCCCAACTTTTCCCTCTATCTCAATGTCAAACTCTGCTATCTGAACGCCCTCGTCATTGAAAATGCATCGATTGGTGTTCACGGAAAAGCCTTTTGGGAGAAGTAATTCCTCCACTGTTGCTACTAACGTTTCTAGAAGCTTTCCATTGTTCATGGGTAACTCGGAGACCTAACGCCCGTGTTCAGGAGCGCAGCCTTGGCTGCGTCTAGTGGAGGCCGCAGGCCGGAGCGGCCTGAAACTGTTTGTTATGTAACGTCATTGGAGCGCATCACTGGCTTTGACAACATTAAACGCACCTGACTCAATACCAAACTGACTTAATGAGTAGGCGTGGGAAGCCCCGTAGATCACAAGGACCCTATCATTGGTATCTTGCGCAAGACGGACTATGTTATTGAAGATCATAAGATTGCGGACGTGCCAGTGGCCAACCCATATTGCCCCGGGCGAGTATTCCTCAGTACCTATCTGAGCCACATCAAAGTACATCCGATGAAATGCCAGCAGAGCGTCTTCACTATTCATCTCTTTGATCCATTCCATGATGCTGCGCGTGCCCGGCTGGATATAACCTCCAATTCCAAGTAGTTCAGGATTACTGAGAGCTGCCACCCGATCATTGTGCCCATTAGCTTGTCCATAGTCATGCCAGTTATAGTCGTCAGTAAAGCCGCCTGGAGGTGCACCTTGCCAATCCACAGCATACACATGCTCATGGTCGAGCATCTTCGCTAGCCGCAATCCGATTTGGCTGGCTTCTGACCTATCCAACTCTGCCACCCCATTTACGTAATCCTGGTAGTAGCTGTTAAAACGATCCTGGTTTGAGTGCAATACTTCCACTGCGATATGTGTTGGTCTGAACTCCGCAAGTTTTTCAGCCAAAGCCTGAATTTCACGCTGGCGCGCATCTGCTAGAACGTCATCAACTTCAACATCAATGTTATCGAGCCCTGGGTTTGAAAAATGTGTCGAACCCAAAACCAAAAGCGTTGGACGACTTGCGTCAGTGCGCTCAACAAGTAGTTGTGGTACGGGCTCAGCATAAGCTGACATGCAACAGAAAAGCGAAAAAGTGACGTATGTTGCTACATTCCAGCGACCATGCTTCATGCTCTCAATTTCCTTTCAGCGGAAGTTACATAACGCCCGGCACACGCGCCGGTTTGGAGCCGCAAAGCGGCGGAAAAGCGGTCGCTGTGATGCCGCTTGTTAGCGATACTTGCCAAAAATGTATATGCTGATAATATACACCCATGATTGATTTTAACAACATTGACGGTTTTGACTGGGATCATGGCAACACCCCTAAAATTGTCAATAAACACAACGTAATACCTTCCGAAGCAGAGCAGATTTTCTTCAACGAACCTCTGCTGCTGTTGGGCGACCTCAAACATAGCCAGGACGAACCCCGGTTTCACGCCCTCGGAATTACCGATGACCGACGGTTGTTACATGTTACTTTTACCTTACGTGCGCAGAATACCTTGATCAGGATTATCTCCGCTCGCGACATGCACCGAAAGGAGAGAAAAGTTTATGAACAAGCTCAAACAAATTCCTGAATTCAGCTCTGAGGCAGAAGAGCGGGCTTTTTGGGAAACCAATGACTCTGCGGAGTACCTTGACTGGAGCAAGGCGAAAAATGCCAAGTTTCCGAACTTGAAGCCATCAACAAAAACTATCTCCCTGCGATTGCCGGAATCCTTGCTCGACAGAATTAAAATCGAGGCCAACAAACGTGATATGCCGTACCAGTCACTCATCAAAGCGTGGCTCGTTGAGGATGTCGAAGAGCAGCGCCGGAGGACGTGATTCGCTAACGCCTTTCTTCAGCGACCAAAGCGTGCTGGCGTGGCGTTTGCGTATTTTGCAAAAGGCATGACAGTGCGATTCGGTCCGGCTGCAAGAATTTGTTAGGCGCAGAATTCATCACTTAATAGAAACTGCAACAATTGCGAAAATTGCAACAACTAAAATAGTGAAAATGTGTGATCCTACTATCTCGAAAATGCTTCTTTGACCAAAATTTTTCCAATGAGAGGGATATAGAGATTCTCCAGACTCCGATTCACTAAATAGACCTAGCTGATTATTAATTCGATCAACTACCAAGGCTATTCGTCTTCGGCCATTAGCATGACCTATCAATAAGAGCGATGCGGATATGGAAAAAACTATAATTCCTAGAGCTAAGACAACTTTCAGCTCGATATTAGGAGTACTGTCAGAAAGAACAACCCAGCCAGTAAGTAGCAAGATCAACGCTGAGCCTTTTTCAGTTATTGATTGAATCTGCATTTGCGTTTCATTGAGTTGACGATGATGCAACTCAAAGAGCATTTGAAGATTTTTCTCTGATAAGAAGTTCTGTGCATTCATGATTGAAACCGAAACCTGGGTGGCGTCTAACGCCCCATAATAACCAGCGCTGCGCGTAGCGCGCGTCTGGCGACCGAAGGGAGCGAAGTTAATTTATTGGTTATGGCACGTTGCGCCACAGCCGAGCGAAGCCCGGTATGTGAAGCGGTAGCGGAGCATGAATTCGCCGACAACCACGGGGTTAATCCGAGCCTCTTTTCTCCGATGAACTCCGGCAAAATTTCACCGCCCTTGATTGCCACGTTTTTGCGATCTCCTTTCCAACAGCCTCTTTGCCAGTGATGGCACTTTTTGCACTGCGCTGTTCAGCAGCCACATCACCTTAGAATTCGCTTTACTCCGTTGCTCTAGCCAACAATGAAATCTGGCCTACCCGAAGGCATAAGGTAACGACCGGACTCATCACCCTCGTGGCACTCTACCAACTACCGGACGGTGAGCAATTGAACCTGGCAATACATAGTGCAATAACGCCCCAATCACCGGGCCAGCGGAGTGGAGCAATTTTTGTGGTATAAAGGAGCGTAGCGACACCACAAATAATTGCGCAACGTAGCTGACTCCGGGTGCATTGGCTTGTTAGGCGCTTTACTCATATTTAAAAACCCTAACCAGAGTTGAACTTTGTTTTAGCGAAAAATTCTGACTAAGAATTACAAGGTTGAAATTTTCGTCTCCAACCCTAGTAGAAGGATATCTTACTGCGTCAAATCCAACTGATTTTGCGCAGTCAGAAATGAAGCGAGAAAAGACATACTTAGGCCTATACCATCCAGTGTTATCCTGCTTGGCACTCATCAACGCCGAGTAAACCAGTGTATTTAAGAGGTCGTGATGCCCTTCGTGAGCATCATAAGGATTAACTAGGTCAAGAATCTTTATGGCATTGTTAATTTTGACCTCTCCAATATGACAGGCAACCTCTCGCATTTCATGAAAGCAGGTCTCTGGAGTGCTACCTAAGTATAGAACTGGAATTCCAGCATGGTTATACCGTCCTTCAGAGACCACATTGTTTGGTGGAAAGTCGAATTCTGAGACCTCATTTGTGTTGAGAGATGATAACGCCCTAGCCCTGTATAGACTATTTGAAAAGGTTATAGGCTCTGAAATTTCAGACAAGCTTTTTATGGCGCTGTATATATCTTGAGCAAAGCTATGTTTAAGGATAAGAAACGGGGTTTTCTGGGATAGGTCTGATATCTCAAGTAGATATGTTTCAAATCCTTTGACTACATCAAATGGAAAGTTGTATGGCCAGATGTTGTATTTTAGCTCTTCTCCGCAGCGTGGGCATTCGAGCAGTCTGAGGAACCTAAAGAAATCTTCTTCTGTATATATATCACGAAGTCTAGAGCCCGAGTAAAAGCAGCTCAGATCAATCCCGCTTCGCTGAAAAGCTGCATCATCTGCAGAGTATGCATGCGGCCAATTTTCTAAAAAGTCGTCGTAACAGTTATCACAGCATGCGATATCGCTAGAAAACCAACTTTCCAAGTCTCGATAGAATAGTTCTTCAAACCAATATTGGTCTTCTTCCTCAAGCGCTGATCGTTCTTCTAGAGTTAGCATTTTTCTCTTAGTCTCAAGGGCGCCTAACGCCCCGCAACAGCGGCGCGAACGTAGTGAGCGTCTGGGCCCGAAGGGCCAAACTGCTTGCGATTGTTATTAGGCATTTGCTCCATACCCCCTCACTCTGACCATACCGCATACTCATTGCCGCTCGGATCCGCGAAATGAAATCGGCGACCGCCTGGAAAAGAAAATATAGGTTTGACTACCTTTCCGCCAGCGCTCTCAACGCTCTCGAGCGAAGACTCAAGATCTGTGCTGTACAAAACCACCAACGCACTGCCGGTCTCTGTCGTGGCGCGCAATGTTGATTTGTAAAAGCCGCCATCGAGCCCTGCGCCAGAGATGGCCGTATACTCGGGGCCATAGTCGATAAAGTCCCAACCGAATGCCTTAGCGAAGAACTGCTTTGTACCTTCGATATCGGTGGCCGGAAGTTCAATGTAGTTAATTTTTTCTGCCTCCATCTCTGCCTCCTAAACTCGATCGCCTGTAACCGGTACATAGTGCTCGACTATCGGGAATGGATCATAGAAGTGGTGTAGCAATGAGCGCCACTTTTGGTACTGTTCCGACCCGCGAAACCCAACTGTATGGTCTTCCAATGTTTCCCAGTTAACCAGGAGAATATAACGGTTAGTATCTTCGAGGCACCTTTGCAGCTGATGGGATTGATATCCATTCATGCTGCTGATGATCTGTTGAGCTTCCTTGAAAGCAGTCTCAAATTCATCAGATTGGCCAGGCTTGACGTCTAGTATTGCTACCTCGAGGACCACTGGACTCTCCTATGCCTCATAACGCCCGGCTTTGGGGCGGCCTTGTAGCCGCGAAGTGGCGAAAAGGCTGTCCCAGCCCCGTAGGGGCGACAACAGCCGCTTGTTATGCATTTATTCTCTCGAAACCAAATTTGTATTCACTACGATGTAATTTAATTAAAAAGAGTTTCAGATTACTATTAGCTACCGCGAAAGTCATAATGCTTTGCTTTAACCAATTGGGCGCATTTTCTGAGACATATATTGCATTTATGGCATCTGAGGAGTATTCATGTTTTCCTGCGGTAGTAGAAATAAACCTTACTTCGTTTTCGTAAAACCAGCTCTGCTCTTTTTTTGTAAATGCATCGATAATCTCAAACGAACTATCTTTACTGTCATCGATAGTCGATTGCATAAAGGTTTTCATATTTACAACGGGTAGTTTACCGTCAGTGGCATACGCAACTTGGGAAGTGCCAAGTTCACATTCCATGTTAGTTTCTATGCTCTCTTTCAGCTTTTCAAAATCGAACTCTATACAAAAGCCTTTGAAACCATTCGCATAATGGGACCACATGAGCATGTTATTTAATGGCGCAGGAAATTCATGCTGATCCTTCGCTAATGAAAGAGAAAATATTTTGAAGTCATTCTTATGCTCCTCATAGTAGCTATTTATTAGCTCAGCAGTTTTTGTATCCACATATTCAGAAAAACTATCGCCTTGGCATTCTTGTCGAACTTTCGAAGCCTCTTTCTCTGGGTTTATTTCTTTTTTAGGTTCCTTTGAATAGACTGCGGCTAAATATTTTTCTCTGAAATCATCGTCAATATTTTCATTTGACAGTGCAGCAAAGCCTTCATAAGGATCATTTAAAGCTGACAACCCAGCAAACCAGACATAGCTGTCGAAAAGAGCATCAAGGTCATTAGCGTTTCCGGCTCTAAATTTAAAAACTCTATGATTTCTCATTAAACCTCAAATTTCTGATTAAATGCATAACGCCCCGCAACAGTGGCGCGAACGAAGTGAGCGTCCGGGCGCATAGCGCCGAACTGGTTGCAATTGTTATAGCTCTTCACCATTTACCCTCGACCAATGATGCGGCTGCAGCTCCCTGACTGGGACAAACTTAAGCTCGTTTTGAGGATTGGTAACGGCCGTAAGTACACTTCCGCCCCAATGGACAAGGCGCTCTTGGCAGATGCCACATGGAGTTAAGATCCTGAAGGGAGAGCATTCGTCTTCACGATAGATACACAGTGAATGGGTGACAGCTTCATTGAACTTATGCGCCTCAAGATATGCGCCTACTTCCATGCATAGAGCTAAGGCGTCATTCTTTGTATCCGGGGCCACACTGAGAATAATACGCCCCGTTTTTGTTCTCACCGCAGCCGCCCCGCCCCAGCCATTGGGATATCGATCCTGGATGAAATCAGCCGCTGCATTATAAAGTTCAGATTCGATGCTCATTTTCTTAACATATTTTGATTTGAGCGATCACTAAAACCAAGAATCGCCAGTACACAAGCTACCATGACACAAGCGATAGCAATTGCGATATTCGCAGAATTTTCACCTGCAATTGCGATCACAGAGAAGACTGCGGCATTAACCAGCATTACGAGCGAAATGATTAGATACGCCGTGCGCTTTTTTGATATGGGCACTGTCCTCTCCTTGAGCTATAACGCCCGTATTTATAGGCAAACTGCGACGCAGTTTGTCCTTTATAGAATTGATTGTTAGGTGCCAAGATTACGCTCACTTCGTTCGATCAATCGCATCACTCTGGGAGCGAATGCAGATCGAACTCCGGATCAACAATGCGCTCGTTTGAAGCATTGAAGACGATGGGGATTGTAAATTCTCGGCCATCTTGAAGCCTGTATTTGTATGGAACGGTGGTATCCATTCCAGATGCCACCACAGCTAATACTGGCAATTCCTCTACGACTCCGTATTCCTGGTCCAAATAGGACCTCAGTTCGTCATATGTCCTAACTTCTTCGACTTTGATCATGACAGTAGGATCGCTCGAGCTGGCTATAACAGTCGCTCCGTTATCATCATTCGAGCAGGCATGCATTAAGACTAACGTTGTTAGCAGTAGTAAGTTGCGCATTGCAATTGCACCTAACGCTGAGATAAACGGCCATGCTGCGGCCAAAAAAATTTATCCGTGTGCATAGCACCAGTCTCTCGCGCGCGGGTTGTTTGCATGGTCCGTTTCATCGACTTGTTGGACAATCCCTGGCACTGAT
>Ga0208315_1001117_pt1 | contig 14830 bp, 26 predicted proteins | sample MalvireepMed_215_FD_184239 | JGI IMG/M metagenome (GOLD analysis project Ga0208315, IMG submission 184239) | Marine viral communities from the Global Malaspina Expedition - Malaspina viral metaG DeepMed_215 (SPAdes) (version 2) | ecosystem: Environmental > Aquatic > Marine > Oceanic | place... | reverse complement strand
CTCGGCGGGTCTGACGGTTACAGGCTAACCATAAGGAAGAGGGAAACGATGACAGACTTACAAGCACGGCGAAACGCGGCGAAGCTGGCAGAGGCCAGCCGGACGGACGCATACCACAACGGCGCCGACACGGTGGTCGTTGGTCTGAGGATGACGGTGGAATTGAGAGACATCCTAATCGAGGCGAAGGACTCCAGCCCTGGCGAGTTCGGCGGTGGCCCCCTTGGCCCGTTCCTCATTAGCAAGCTGATTGAGGGGGTTGTTAGGGAGAGATAAGCGAACCGCTTAAATGGCCCGCTCCGATGGGGTTCGGGACGGGGTGGCTAGTAAGTACCCAACTGGGCGGCTGGGAGCCGCTAACGTGAATCTGTTTACAGATGACAAGGTATTACCTTATAGAGAAAGGGAAATATCCAAATGACAGACCTGACAATGTACGAAGCGGGAAGCAGAAACGAAGCGGGAAGTATCCTGATGTATGAATACAAGGATGAGCGCAATGACGAGCGGTACTGCTATCTGTGCGCGGACTGGGGTGACGACGTTAGGCTTCAAGCGTACCCAGTAGTGTTCGCCTTCCTACCAAATCGCACGACATATTGCGACGATTGTGGATGCATCGTCGGCGAGGATACGGAATACGGAATCGGTTAACCCACCGCCCAGTGGGCCGAGCCTTCGCTCGGCCCACTCAACGGTTGAGTAACACCTAATAGAGAGAGGGAGAGAGACCATGACAGTAGTAGATAGCAAGACATTCTGGACTGGGGCATTTGATGCCGACGAGGCCGAAGGGCTGACGGTTAGGGTTGGCCCCTTCCGGTGCGCTCCGGTCAATGAAAAGTGGGCCGTCATGCTCGACGGCGCCGAGTACCCCAACGGCGAACTTTACGCTTCCTGTCAAGAGGCAATTGACTTCATGGTCAAGGACTTCTTCCTTGGTGGAACCTTGACGGCGGCGATGGCAAAGCCACAAGCATAGACGGCTGAGGACAGGGGCCGGATGGCCCCTGTAAAGCCCCAGGCTCGACGTTCCAAGGACGAGCCAAAATCACAGGGCTAGGGGAGAGGACACAGATGAGCAACACCCTAACCACAGACACCGGATTCGAGATTAGCGTGGAGCGGGCGTATTTAGTCCACTGTGAGGACTGTGGCTACGTTGAACACCACGCGACCATCTCCGAGGCCAAGGCGGCGGCAAAACAACACCTAGCAAGCCATTAAAGAGAACAGGGAGAGAGAATAATGAGAGTCGAAGTATATTTCAACCTACCTAAAAAAATCTGGTCAGTTCGCGACCTAGCCACGGGCTTGGTTGTCGAGCATGTCAACGAGATAACAATTGAAAAGCCAGTGTTCAGCGTTCAGCCCGCTGGACGCGCCAAGGTCATCCGGCAAGGGCGCAAGAACGTCCACGCTGTCGTCCGTGGGGAAAGACTCGAACAGCCCCAGGTGGACGCTGACGCCAACGCTGTCAGCGTTAGCTACAACCCATACAAATGTTGTGCCGCTTGCGGGACGCTGGAATTGTGCGCTGGTCTGCCTACCTGTCGGGCGACGTTCATAACTCTCCCCGACGGTGCGCCCATCCACACCGCTGACATGGCAACGCTATCAGGTAAGAACGTCACCGCATATGAGGCGCAGAGATGAACCAACAGGAACGGAACGAACTGGTCATGAGGCATTTAGAGAGGGCGTATAAAGCGAATCAAGGCGGCGGCTCTTACAGGCCACCACCGGAGAAAGAGGTGTCACGCGCTATTCTAGATGCCATCCTCGTCCTCAGTCGTCAGGGCGTTTCTACAACTATTTAACCCACCGCCCCACCGGATGAATTATTCATCCGGTGCCACGGTTGATTAAACCTAATGGGTGGCGACCAACGCCGGAAGAGAGAGAGAGAGAATGGCACAGACTTATAAGGTCAAACTGGAGTACTCCCGCCTGAGCGAGAAGTATACAGTCCAGAGCATCAGCGGCCCCAAGGTTCGGGTGGTTTTGTCGGGGGTATACAGGCCGACATTGGACAACTCTGGGGCGGCTAAACTCGGAGCATACGTTGAGGTGCGGGCGGGCGACGTCCTAGACGAGGGCATCGCCAACCAACTCGGACGGTTTGCCGACCTGACCGTCACTCCGAAAGCCGAACTTGGGGGGTATTCAAGACGATGACAGACGCAATGCGGCAAGAGGAGCGAATCGAGACACTGCTTGATTTCCTGGACGGCGAGGCTGTCATCGTTGACGACGAGACCATATGCTTCGACCATAACATCTACCTCAACGGCGAATGCGTAGAATGCGGGCAACCGCTTCAGGGGGTGAACCTATGAAAGACGAACGACGATGGCGGGCCATTATCCATACCGCTGGCAAATACCATACCGTCACTTCAGGCGGCGATACCAGAGACGACTTCGTTGAGGCGGTGGCGTCTCTAATCATAAGAGAGACGGAGCCTCTGCCCCTGAGAGATTGGCTGAATTGGTGTCGAGAGCGACCATCGCACCCGTTGCCTCTGAATCCACCCAATATCGTCATGGCGCAGACCTATCATCACCGCTGGGAGAGCGGCAGTCTCACCGCCGACGTTGTGGATTGCGACAACCTAACTCGCGTTGTTGTCGGACATATCTTCTCGAACCTGGACGAACAGAGACAGAGACAGATGCCACAGCGGGGTATTGAGTAATTATTCTTTCGCAACCTCTGGCTTAGAGGCGAAAGAAAGAAAGGAGAGAATAGGGATGCCCACTTTTGCGGTCCCACTTTTGCGGTCACTTGGTATGCGTATCTCGGAGAAGAAGGCACGGAACTTATAGAGGCTGACAGCGAGGCCGAGGCCGAGGCCTTCGTGATAGAAAACATTGGCTGTTGGTGGTCGCTAGCCATCGAAATCGAGAATACCGCTGAAGCCAAAGAGGTTGAAGGCGAGGATGAGGACGAGGATGAAGACTAGGAGTTAGGCCCACAGCGGCCCCCGTTGCTGGATGCAGTGGGGGCGTCTCACTAAATGTCGGTGGTGTGGGCCACCGACCTAAATCGAGAGTAGAAAGGAGCGACTAACAGACCCACAAGTAGAAAGGGAGCCGATGGCTACCGGAACCAACCGACGGACAAACCTGGGCGGCTTATACCCTGATTGGGTTTACTCCCCCACAAGCAACGAAATGCGGGCCGAGGTGGTTGATATCACCCCCGAACTCGCATCGCACTGGTTGTCAAAAAACACAGACAACCGCAAACTTCGAAAGTATCGCGCCGCCGACCTTGCCGAGGCCATGAAGGACGGCAAGTGGGCCAGCAACGGCGAGTCCATATCCTTCGACACGCGGGGCGTTCTGGTCGATGGACAGCACCGACTCCAAGCGATACTCAATTCGGGCATCCGCGCCACCATTGCGGTGGTGCTGGGCGTTGACCCCAAAGCAAGGCCAACGGTTGACACGGGCCTCAAGAGGACAGCGAGCGACAACCTCACCATGCGCGGCGAGATGTACGCCACACAACTGGCGTCAACAATCCAGATATGGGCCTGCTACTACAACGGCGACCTACGGCGGCGAGATGCCTATAAGGCCATGCTGACGCACCGAGAGGTCATAGAGTGGCTTGAGGTATGGCCTGGGATACGCGAATCGGTAGCGCGGGTGGGCAAGATGGTCGGGGGCGGGCGCAAGTGTCTCGCCCCTGGCGAGGTGGCCTTCGTCCACTTCGCCATCGTGCAGAGTGGAGTCACGCAAGACGATGCAGACCGCTTCTGTCAGTCCGTCCTTGTCGGCGCGGGCTTGGAAGAGAACAACCCGATACTAGCCCTACGCCGACGGCTGACCGACGAGAATAGGCCAGGACAGCGGGGGCTGGATAAGCGAACGAAACTCGCCTTGACGCTGAAGACCTACCAGTTCATTCGGGCGGGCGTTCCGAGGAAGACCATAAAGTTCGGCGTTGAAGAGCAATTCCCAGACCTTGGCATTGGCTAGAGAGGAGCGACTGTCCTGGGCATGACGCGAAACTGCCCATATCGAACGTAAACCCACTATGATTATCTGAGAAAGGGAGGGCGACGATGCCTTCAGGAATTACAAAAACAGACGATATGGCCTATGTAGGACGCCAGCCCTGGCACGGTCTAGGCAAGAGGGTTGAGGGCGGGGCGATGACAGCGGCAGAGGCGATTGAGGCCGCTGGCATGGATTGGGAAGTGAAGTGCGAACCCGTCTATATCGGACGGCCCAAGGTCAAGCTGGACGATTACAGGGCGGTTGTCAGACAGGACACTCGCGCCGTCCTCGCAATGGTCGGTAACCGCTACCATGTCATGCAAAACACCAAATGCTTCAACTTTTTTGATTCGATTGTTGGCGCGGGCGAGGCCATCTACCACACCGTTGGCACCCTTTGGGGCGGGAAGAAAATGTGGATTTTGGCGCGGCTGACCGACGGACGGTACACGCTGGATAATGGCGACGCGCTGGAGTCCTACATATTGCTCGACAACTCGCACGACGGCAAGACGGCCCTGAGAATGCGCTTGACCTCGGTGCGGGTGGTTTGCTCTAACACACTGAGCATGGCGACGGGAATGAAGCGGCCCGCGTTCTCGGCTCGGCACACCGCTGGCCTAGAGGGCAAGGTGTCGCAGGCCAGAGACCTTCTGGGCCTCTGGCCTAGAGGGCAAGGTGTCGCAGGCCAGAGACCTTCTGGGCCTCAACGCCGTCCACATGGAACGGTTCATGACCGAGGCCAACAAAGTCGCACAGACGGCCTTTGACGCCGCCGATATGGAAGACCTGACCCGCCATCTGCTAGGCCTTGAACCGGACTTGCCTCTGGGCCAGCAATACGGGGTCAAAGCCGAGGCCGCGCTAACCATGACGGGCCTCTTTTCCGGCGGTGTCGGGAACAGGGGAGAGACCCGCTGGGACGGCTTTAACGCCATCACTGAATACCTCGACTATTACAGGGGATACGGCAACAGCATCGTGACTGTTGGCGAGACCAGCGAATTCGACACCTCGAAGGTCACCGAGAGCCGGATTGCCAACTCCTGGTTCGGGGCTGGGGCATCCCAAGGCGAAGGCCTGCGTCAGCGGGCCTGGGGTCTGCTTCAGTTGCCGAAGAAGCAACTGGCAAAGGCTCTAGAGCCGAAAGTAAAGGCCAGTTAGCAACTGTCCAATTTACCCCTTGTCAGTGGTAAACTACCACTGGCAGGGGGTTTTTTTGTCCTCTGCGAAAGGAAGGTGATAGATGCCCTATGGCAAATGGGCGACGGTGACAGAGGCTAGTCAGCATTATGGCGTGACGCGCCAGCGCATCTGGCAGTTAATCCAAACCGATAGACTGGGGAAGTGCAAATTGGTGTCCGTCCCAGGGGGCGACATCTGGTTGATTCCGTACCCGTTCACTAGAGAGACGGGCAAAGTCGGCAGGCCGTCCGTTAAACGGTCATAAGAAAGGGTTTTTTGATGATTGTGGAGAGACAAGAAACAGCGGTTGAGATTATAGCCGTGAGAGATGAGAATAACTGGAAGTATTCCATCGACGCCGACATACCAGAATTTGGGGAAAAAACCTTCAAATTCTTGACATGGCGCAAGGGCCAGGGTGACCCGCCCATCGTGGGCCAGCGGGGCATCGCCGACATGGAGCCGTGGAGACGCTCGCCTTACTACATCAAACAGGGGAGCGTCGCCGAGGGCGAAATCGACGGCACCGAGGAGAAGCCCTGGTTTGCCGATTGGCAAATGCTGGGCTTCAAGGCCCAGGCCTTCGCGTCAGCGGGCCAGCCAAACAACGGGGCGGGCATTCCCACCCCACCGCCAGCTTCCGTCCCGCATACGGCAACCTCGGCCCCCACACGGCCATCGGCGGTGGTGTTCCTCGATGCCATCACTCGGTACCGAATCGACAACGAGATGAAGAACGCGAGAGACGCCATCTGGATGGCCTTAAAGACGATGGAAGGCGAGGCGGGGAATTATGACATCGGCGACTTGCTAGGAGACGCCGAGCCAATCCGGCTCCACCTCAACGACCTTCTCAGCAAGCGGCTAGGGGGTGGCGATGAGTGGTTGGAGGAACTCGAATGCACGTTGCCGCCGCCCCCTCTGGTGCAAGCGGCCCAGGATGCAGGGGCCACGCTCGTAGGCGTTGAGCCTGCTGAGACCATCGAAGACCTTCTCGGATTCGGCGGGGAGCCGCCCCTTGAGGTGTGCTGGCCTTCGTCAAGGAGAAGGGTTGGACAAAAGAGGAAATTGAAGGCGCGATACAGGCGAGCGGTTTCGACAACTCAGCGCACTACCTTCAGGACGAAAACAACACGGCCCTAACCCTCGCTCAGTTGCTTAATTCCGCGCTGGGTGGCGGCTAATGACTTGCTCGCCTGACTTTTGCGATTTACATGACTATGACGTCCACCCAGGTTCGGGGTGGTGCCGCGCTGTGGACGTTGCATACGGTAGGCGACAGAATAAGCCTCGGCTGGACTCCCATGACGGGATTCTAGCCGAGGCTATTTTTCGTTTAGCGGATGTTTTAGACAAGAGCGAGAACCGACCAACCCGCTACGTTCCGCCCACGGCGGCGCCCAAGCCCCAGGCTCGGAGAGGGGGAACGCCGCTATGACCCAATTAACAGTTCCAAAGTTAGAGGTTTACGGGAACACCTACATAGTGCGGTGGAGCGAGGGCGTCAAGATTAGGATGGAACGCATCTATGAACACCGTGACTATCACGTTGACGCCGAAATCACTATCGAGGACGAGGCCGAACTAGCCCCGCATCTCATGGGGCCGCTTCGAGCCAGCATCACCAAGACATGGCGCAGTGTCCTAACCGACCTAGAGCGGGTCTCTGAGCGCCTAGATTGGCGTCAGAGGCTCACCCAGGCAACGGTGCTGGTGTTGGAGCATTACCGGGCCGGGACGCCTGTCCTGGCCTTGGGGGCGTTGCCACCGCCCCCGCCGACGGCTCAGGTGTTGAGTGGGCTGATATGGGAATCGATGCCAACGCTCCTGTACGGCCCAGGTGGCGTAGGCAAGAGCATCCTGGCTCTCAACTTCCTGTCTGCCGTCCATACTGGGAATGATGTGGCTGGCCTGAAGGCGTCACAGTCTAACTGTCTGATACTTGACTGGGAGACCTCAGAGCGGCAGATGTGGCACCGCAACCGTGAGATTTTGCAGACCCAGGGCATCGAACACGGGAGTTGGCCCGACGAGGCCGCGCCGGAAAGCGGAAGGACGGGGATGTTGTTTTACCGCTACATGAGCGGCCCCCTTTACAACGATGTCGAATACTTGAGAACGGAGATTCAACGACGGAATATCCAAACACTAGCAATAGATTCAGCAGGCCCGGCGACGGGCGGTATGCCGGAATCGGCCCAGGAGACCTTGAAGTTCTTTGAGGCGTTGCGCTCGCTCTCTGACGCCGAAAAGCCGCTTCAGAGCCTCATACTGGCCCATGTCACCCACTCGGCGAAGAAGTCGGCCCACGCCAGCCCATTCGGTTCGGTTTACTGGATAAACATTCCCCGTAACACTTTCGAGATTCAGAGCGCACAAGCCAAGAACTCCAATTATTCCGACTTCGCTCTGCATCACCGTAAGAGCAATATCGGGCCGTTGCGTGACCCGATAGGGCTTCGGCTCACCTGGGATAGGGGGTCAACAATTGAGGAACTGAACATCCGAGAAAATGCCCAGCTAGCGACGGGCCTGAGTTACCCCGAAAGGGCGCTATTGGCAATCGAACAGGGGGGGCCGCTCACAACCGAGGAACTGTCCGAACTGATGGACGCCACCTCCAGGGTCATCACATCCAGTCTCTCCCGTGATGACCGCTTCACCTCCAAGAACGGCAAATGGGAGAGTTCCGAGTCAAACTGGTGAAAGCCCAAAACGGAGCATACGGAGCCATTCTCTCGATAGTTAACTCTTTATACCTGACAACCCATTAACACACCGGAAACAGCCATCTGTTAACAGATAGAAAGGGGGCAATATGAGAACGCCCATGCGGACGACGGACGGACGAATAGTAGCGACGGTGATAGACGACCTTCTCCATAAGCGGGTAGAGTCGAAGCATATGCTTCTAAAGCCGCTTGGGTGGGCGTTCGATGTGACTCTAATCAAGGACGCCGTAAAGGCTGGCGCAAGCCGCATTGAGGTGGTCGTCTCTGACACTGGAATAACGTACAGCGTGTCTGTCAGTTTATTCCTGTCAAAGGCGTTCAGCTTTGACCGACATTTCAATCCACAGCTAGGGCTTCGGCTCGAACACTGGACGGTGACGGGTGGCGAACGGCTCCAGGTTGGACAGACAGACGCGATACAGCTAGGTCTGCCCCTATGAGCGCCTGTCCCAGATGCAGAGCGCGTGTCGTACAGTGCTTCGCCACAGAACCCCCTCGGTGCGTCACTTGTGGGTGGGAAGACTATATCCGTCCATTGCCAAAGAGGGAGCGCAAGCGGAACGGCCTGTTGGGCGGGCTGGCTACCAAAGTCAGGTATATCGGCTTCGCCAAAGGGCTGGACGACCTGACCGTCGAGGTGCGAGTGCAGAAAGACGCCGCCTCAATGGCTGGCATTGTGACGGTTCCAAAGTGTCCATATGACCACAAGCCGATGAAGGTCATACCGAAGAGCGGCATGGGGTCTAGAAAGAATGAGCGGACTTACAAGTGTCCAACCCGCCACCGTATCATCATTACATCAAGCGAAAATGGCGATTTACGGGGCTGGATGTGATAATGAAAAACAGCCCGTGTTAACTGTTAACAGCTATTAGGATAACTGTTAACAGAGGGCTTGTTTACATAGTGTTTAATTACACCCCCCTTCTAAAGAAGGGGGGGGGTGTTAAATAGTTAAATGAGAGGTGTTAAATGGCTGATTCTTTGACCATCGAAGTAATGCCCGATAACCGTTTATCAAAAAACGGTTTGAGGCGGGGCAACTGGCGAACGTCCAGACAACTGGTGGCAGATGCTAGAGAGGTGGCTTTCGTTCTGGGCTGTTAACAGCTATTAGGATAACTGTTAACAGAGGGCTTGTTTACATAGTGTTTAATTACACCCCCCTTCTAAAGAAGGGGGGGGGTGTTAATAGTTAAATATGAGAGGTGTTAAATGGCTGATTCTTTGACCATCGAAGTAATGCCCGATAACCGTTTATCAAAAAACGGTTTGAGGCGGGGCAACTGGCGAACGTCCAGACAACTGGTGGCAGATGCCAGGGAAGTGGCTTTCGTTCTGGGCCTTGCTGAGATGCCCTCGGACTGGGAGACGCCGGACAAGGCCACTGTATCGATTACACAGTTCCACGCCCGTCGTCCGATGGACTATGACGGGCTGGCCTGCGCCGTCGCCCCGTCCATTGATGGCCTCGTTGACTGTGGCATTCTGGCTGACGATGACCCCAAACACATCGTTTCCTACGCCATAAATCACGAGAAAGTGGCAACTGTCGCAGAGAATCGGGTCGCTATAACAGTGACGCCGTGGGTGGATAGGGGGTAGGTTATGCCTATATTGAGAGAAGTGGTGGCCTGTGACGAGTGCGGAAGCCCAGGCCAAGACCCCATAGCCGACAGGTGCAACGAGTGGCTTGGCCCGCCGGATAACGGCTACTTCTGCCCTGATGTAATCTGCTTGGATTGTTGCATGGAAGAGATTGGTTATATGGCTGACGACGATGCCGAAGCGTAAGCAACCAGGACTCAACCCCACCGCCCAGATACGGGCCAACGCCGAGGTGCGCCGATATGAAACCTTGGAACTGTTCAAAGGCGGGAAGACCGAGGTGGCGATAGCGGAGAAGCTGGGCGTGTCGAAGGCTCTGGTGCATAAAGACTTAAAGCGCGTCCTGGGTGACCTCGCGAAGCTGTCGAGCCGCACCGCCGATTCGGTGCGAGCGGTGCAGATGGAACGGTACATGACTCTCCTGTCTCGGTGGTGGCCCCAGGCTATAAACGGAGACGCCGAGGCTACGAGGATGGCGCTGTCCATCATGGCTCGCATTGACGTTATAAACGGCATCATCCCAGACAAGCCCATGATAGACATGCGAACCCAGACCATCCAGGTCGGTGACGGCGACGGTCTAGGCCTAATGGAATTAGCGAAGGTAATTGCGAATGGTAGTGGTGAATTCGGAACTAACGGATTTAGCCCACCAGATACAGGCGAGTCCGACACTGTATTTGAGGGCGGCTCTGGGGGCTGACCCCTACGAGCGACAGATAGAGATAGCCGAGGCTCTAAGAGCCTCTCGGCGGGTCTCTGTGGTGGGCTGTAACGGCTCTGGGAAGGACTGGTTGGCGGCTCGGTTGGCCCTCTGGTGGGCGACTGCCCACTATCCCGCCAAGGTGGTTATCACTGGCCCTACCTACCGCCAGGTCGATGACGTTATATTCAACGAACTCCGAGCGGCCTATAACAACGCGCCTTTGACCGCTGGGCTGGGTGGGCGGCTGTTCCAATCGCCCCGCTGGGAACTGGACGAAAGCACGTTTATCGTCGGCTTCTCTACCGACAGACCGTGGAGCCTTCAGGGGTTCCACAGCCCCCATCTGCTTGTCATCGTCACCGAGGCCCATGCTATGAGCGACGACGACATCAATGCTCTCTATAGGCTCAACCCAGAGACCATGCTGATGGTCGGCAACCCGTTCGCCACCTCTGGCCCGTTCTATGCCAGCCACCATGAACACCGCCATCTGTGGAACACTTACGCGATTTCAGCCTTCGACACGCCCAACCTTCAGGCGGGCCGTGTCGTTGTGCCTGGGATGGTCGGCCCTCAAGACGTAGCTGACAGGGCGGCTGAGTGGGGCGAGGATTCCCCGCTGTATCGAGGGGCTGTCCTGGGTGAGTTCCCTGGCGAACTCGACGACGCTCTGGTGCCGCTGTGGGTGGCTAGGGAATCGACACAGCGAGAGGTCGAAGCCGAGGGCGAAGTGGTGTTGGGCTGTGACATCGCCCGGTTCGGGAAGGACAGGACGGTAGTGATTAAGCGGCAGGGCAACCTCGCTGAGATGCTGTACAAAGCCCAGGGCAAGAACCTGATGGAGGTGGCTGGCTGGGTTGGCAGATACTGCGATGACAATAAGGTCGATGTGGTGGTGGTGGATGACACGGGCCTCGGCGGCGGGGTCACTGACCGCCTGCGAGAGGTCGGGCTTGGGAACACCAGGATAGTCGCTTTCAAGGGCGGGGAGAAGGCGCGGCAGAATGCGAGATTCGCCAACCGCGTGACCGAGGTTTGGTGGGCCATGCGGGATTGGGTGCTGGATGCTGGGAAACTGCCCAACGACAACGGATTGATTGGACAGTTAGCGTCTCGCAGATATACCATTCAGTCGGACAAAAGGTTGATGATGCAGTCCAAGGACAAGATGGCACAATCGCCCGACGAGGCTGACGCGCTGGCTATGACTTTCGCCACCCGTCGAGGAGGAGCGTTCAAAGTATGGGTATAAGAACCAACATAGGAACGGCCTGGGACGCTCTCAGGGGCCGAGAGCGGGCTAACCCTGTCACAGGTGCCAACTATGACCGACTCAATCGCCAGTGGGGCGTCGGTGACGCATGGGCAAAGCCCACCTATGGCGATTACTACCCCGCATCTGTCTCGGTCTATGCCGCCATCAAGCTGAGACAGGAAGCCATCGCCAGCGTCCCGTGCTACGTCTACAAACAGACAGCCGAGGGGCTGGAACAGGTAGACCCGTCCCACCCGCTCCAGCGGTTGCTTCTACGGGTCAACAACTGGTGGACGCGGGGCGACCTCTGGCGGGCGACGGAGACCTATCTTGGCCTCTGGGGTTCGGCCTACTGGGCGTTGAGCCGTGAGGGTAGCGAGATAACTGAGATATGGCCTCTCAGGCCCGACAAGATGAAGATTCTGCCGGATGCCAAGGACTACATTAGGGGCTTCGTCTACGGCAGTGGGAATGACAAAGTTGCGTTCACCCCTGACGAGATTATCTGGTTCCGCTACTTCAACCCGCTGGATGAGTACAGCGGCCTCTCGCCCATCGCTCCAGTCAGGCTCTCGGTGGATATGGGCATGGATGCGCTGGCGGGCAACCGCTTCGCCCTCGCCAACGACGCGAGTCCTGGCATGATTATCAGCGTAGCCGACACGCCGACAGACGACGAGGTGATGTCGTTCTATGACCGCTGGGAATACCGCTTCAAAGGGCCAGAGAAGAGCCGCCGTCCGGCTATTCTGGCAGAGGGCATGACTGCTTCTAATCTCGGCTTCAGCCCGAAGGATATGATGGCTCTGGAGTCGATGCGCTGGAGCGTCGAGGATGTGGCCCGCGTGTACAACGTCCCGATGCCGATGCTTCATGACCTGAGCCGAGCCACATACGCCAACATCATGACGGCGCGGCATTCGTTCTGGGAGGATTGCATCATCCCACAACTTCGGTTTTATGAAGAAGAACTCACCGAGATGCTGGTGCCGCTCTACCAGGAAGAAGGGCTGGTGGTTCGGTTCGACACTTCAGATGTCCCAGCACTTCAGGAAGATGAGGACGGCAAAGCCGCCCGCCGGAATATCTACCTCGGCGCTGGCGTCATGACCGTCAACGAGGTCAGGGCCGATATGGGCCTGGAGGCTACCGAGAACGTAATCAGCTACCCAACGCTCGCCGCTATAACGGCGGGCGTTCTAACCATCAACGAGGTGCGCGTGGGCATGGGCCTGGAGCCAGTGGAGTGGGGCGACAAGCCGCCCGCTACGGCTCCTGGCTCAGCCCCGCCCGCCATGTCTATGGCAGAAGGCGCGGCAAGCACTCGCATACCTTCAGCGGAAGAGCCGGAAGACGAGCCGCCTGAAGACCCTGGGGGAGGGCGTAACAGTCCAGAGTGAACAGCTTGAAAATTCCTTTCGACGCGAACTATCGACGCTTCTGAGGAAACAGGCCAACCAGTTCATTCGTGAGTTTGAAGCCGAGGCCGAGATGCTGGGCCGAGGTACCGTTATCGGTCAACTCAACGGCTCGGTTGCCGTGGCTGAACGGCAGGGCATCTTCCGTCCGGTGGCATGGTTGCCAGAGTTCACCGCTCTCATTCGCAAGCATCTAACTATTGGCGTCCTTACTGGCGCAGAGACCCAGATTCAAGAGCATAACCTTGGGCTGGCGTTCGATATGACAGCCAGCCCTATCACGGGTTGGATAGAGAACCGCTCAAGGTGGTGGGCTAACAACATCAACGACGGGACGGAGAAGAAGCTGTTCAAGGTGCTTGCGGACGGGCGCAAGGCGGGCCTCGGCACTGACGAGATAGCCAAGAACCTGAGAGAGTTCCGAGAGTTCCAAACAGTTACGCGCTCCGAGCGGGTTGCTCGCACCGAAATGACGGTGGCCCAAGGCCAGGGAGCGCTTGAGTCGTTCGACCAAGCTGAGATTCCCTGGAAGCGGTGGTTCACTGCCATAGACGGGCGGGAGCGGGACAGCCACCGAGAGGCCAGCGGTCAGGTTCGCAGAACGGGCGAACTGTTCGAGGTCGGCTCCGACAAGATGGAAGCCCCAGGCCAGGGGTCTCAAGCACGGGAGAATGTGAACTGCCGCTGTGTGCTTCTGCCCGAAGAGGAAGAGCCGAAGGAAGAGCCGAGGGAAGAGCGGGACCCCAGGCCAGGGCTCTCAAGCGCGGGAGAATGTGAACTGCCGCTGTGTGCTTCTGCCTGAAGAGGAAGAGCCGAAGGAAGAGCCGAGGGAAGAGCGGGAAGAGGTCGGAGACGTCGGGGGCGTCACCGCCGAGGTGCCGCAAGGGCAGACCATTGACGAGTGGTTGCCAGAGTTGGCGAGAAGTCCTGGCGTGAATCCGAAGGCAATGCTGGCGACTCAACAGGCATTGCGGCAAACTGCCCGAAGCCTAAAGCCTGACATAGCGCAGAAGATGAAGACCCTGTTTACGGATGAGGGTCGGCGCATGTCAGTGGTGAGGGCTAATCACCAAAACCTTAATCGTGGGAAGCAACGGGCATCTGGGGTTTTCTCTCGCCTTCAAGACCGCACTTGGGTGGCTCAGAAAGACGCTTATTGGGCGGCTCATCATGAGTTTGGACACCAGCTAACCTTTGACAAGCGCATGGTAGAGTGGTTTGGAAAGGCCAAAGCGCAACAATTTGAGAATGAAGTGGAAGAGATATTTTGGAAAGTGAAGAATAAGGGCAGACTCGCCATTACGAAATATTCTACCAAGAACGTGCGGGAATTCATGGCTGAGAACTTCAAGTTTGCCATTACTAACCCTGACCAACTCAAGGCAATTGACCCTGAGATGTTAAGCATCATGCGGCGATACTTCCTCAAGCCGGAAGCTGTGCCTCTGGAAACAGTGCCAGGATATTCAGGCACCGCATCGTTGCCACAGGGGCTTCAGATGGGATATGTGAAGCCAAGGTCGTGGGCCTCAACATACATATCAAACAGAAGGGAGCGGTATGACTGATTTCAACATTACCCAAGTGAAGCCAGGGGAAGAGCCTCGGAATGTGGGGGCCATTAGTTGGACGCCGGAAGACTGGGATTATACGACGACGGACGGAGAGGTTGAGCGATTTTTAAGCGCTGTCAAGGCAGACGGAATTGTCGTCGGGCAGACATCGGAATATGGGGAGAATGGAGACATTTACAGTTACATTGACACGGAGTTCAAGGCATCTGACCCCGACTTCGTTGGGCAACTCAGCGACACGATGGTCAGGTTGACGTTCCATCCCGAAGCCCCCTCGACCTGGATAGAACCGAAGAGCGTCAAGAGGGGCTAGAGATGACAGAACGCGATGTGCCGACGCAT
>Ga0208315_1001112_pt1 | contig 14847 bp, 43 predicted proteins | sample MalvireepMed_215_FD_184239 | JGI IMG/M metagenome (GOLD analysis project Ga0208315, IMG submission 184239) | Marine viral communities from the Global Malaspina Expedition - Malaspina viral metaG DeepMed_215 (SPAdes) (version 2) | ecosystem: Environmental > Aquatic > Marine > Oceanic | place... | reverse complement strand
ACCATGAACCTTGTACCCATCTGGTGAGGTGAAACCTGCGAGGGTAATGCAGGAGTGGAAAGTAGGCTAGCGAGAGGAAGACGCGGCGAAGACAGCGATTCACTCCAGGGGCCTTTACGCTCTTTTGACTTGACAAACGAGCAAAAATAGGATATAATATATATATGAAAACAGGTGATGTAGTTAAGTTTGTTTCCCCACCCGGCATGATGCCGATGGATACGACTGGCTGGAAGCAGCAAAGTCCTGGTCTTATTGTGGGGACCAAACCATCCCGCATGGGATTGAAAAAGCCATCTTACATGGTCCTGTGGAAGAACGGCGAGAGAACATTTGAATGGCATTCTTACTTAGAGGTTATTAGTAAAGCATGATTTATACAGTTATTTTTATGGACTATAAAAACGATTTGGTATCAGAGGTTTGTAATGAATCTCCTGATCGCCATGCAGCATGGAAAAACATTAAACAAGAATACGGATCGGTTCTTGCGCTGGTTCCCGGCGACCACCCGATTTATACGGAAAAAAATATGCGCTCCGATAGCTCAGAAGGATAGAGCAACAGACTTCTAATCTGTAGGTCGTAGGTTCAAATCCTACTCGGAGTACCATCAGGGCGCGTATCCCAGCAGTCTTATAAGCTGTCCAGTATAACTCGGGTAATCGGTGGATGTGGGTTCAAGTCCCACCGCGCCTACCATTTTTTTATGAAAAGGATATATACTAATATGAGTCACCATTACGGAGAGTATTGGTCAAGCTGGAGTAATATCCAGCCGAAGAAAGAGAAACCCCTATTGCTTGAGGAGATTAAAACATTTCTTTTAACTTTGCATGATAGTGAAAAGGCCGCAGAGTTAATCGAGAGAATAGAGAAAGAAGCTAACGAATGGAACAAGACTTAGAATGGCTGGAGTACGAGGTTGCCCGCCTAAAAGATAAATGCGACAACTTGGAGAAAGAAAACTTTGAACTCCGTCGATGCATTGGCCGAGCCATTCACAACCTTGAACGAGACAACCAACAGACCCGAGATTACATTGAGAAAGAAAAAACGAAAATCGTAGCGTTTGCTCCCCGGTTCAAAAAGCCGAAGTGGGAAACGCAAGATTAACCTTTCAATCTGGGTCTATAGCTCAATCGGTAGAGCATCGGACTTTTAATCCGCAGGTCGTGGGTTCGATTCCCACTGGACCCACCATTTTACAAGAGAGAAACATGGATAAACAGCATTTTATCATTCAAGAATATAACCGCAAAACCCAAAAATATATTACTGTGGGTGATGCATGGGGCACGAACGCAGAGGCGGCAAAACTAAACTTTATCGAGCAGAACAACTGGAAGCCCCGCCGAGGTGTTACACTATTTGTTCAGCACCCTGTTTGTCGCTGACAATCACTTGACAAGTTAAGGGTAGACAAACGCCGTTTATTGTGGTATATTGTATATATGACGGTAAGGATTGGCGATCTCATACGATATGCAGATAGGCATGGTGTCCATTATGGGCTCGTTATGAAGATTGTTGAACCTCGCATTGATGATGATCGTCAGATATATTGTTCATGGCTGGATGAAGATCCCTGGCACTGGTCCTGGGTTGAACAAGGAGAAGCCGAGGTGATCAGTGAAAGTCGGTGACTTGGTGCGCTGGAAAAACGAACGGATCCTTGAGATCGAGTCGGATATCGGCGTCATTATGAGCGAGCTTCGCCATGGCGTTAACTCCTCTTTTGTAGATGTATTGGTAGATGGAAAAATCATTCCTGTCAACTGGCTCGCCTTGGAGGTGATCAGTGAAACTCGGTGACTTGGTAAAACAAAAAAGGACGCTGTTCGGCGGACCTTCACCTGTATTGTTGGTGACTGCTATCTGTCGGGATAGTGAGACTGTGCGAACATTGTATGCTGAACGGGAATGGCTTTTCAGTAAAGAAAGCCTGGAGATTGTAAATGAAAGTCGGTGACTTGGTGAGATACACAAAAGCGCATACCAGTAGACCTGGATTCGATTATTGTGCAACATGGACAGGGCTTATATTTCAGGATCCTCATGATCTGCCCGGAATCTATAGGATTTATTGGACAACCCAACACGGATCTCACGTCGGAGAATGGCGCGAATCTGATGGCTGGCGAGGATTGGAGAAGATAAAATGAAAGTCGGTGACTTGATAAGACATAAAACTTTCGGACACACCGGGCTGATCCTTCAAAGCGATCCGCGCTCCCTATGCAGTGAAATGATCCCGAGCTATTTTTTGATTGTGTGGAGCGATTGGCCCCGACTGCCCCAAGAAAATAACCAGACCTGGGCACTTGTAGATGATATAGAGGTGATTAGTGCTGCAAGTAGGTGATATCGTTAAGTTTTTTGATTATGACTATGCCATGAAGCACAACTATGCGGGCGGCGACAAATGGCGCATCGGTGTTGTATCCGAGATCCGTGATGAACCGTGGGATGAAGATTGGGATGATGAATGTCTCCCGCTTGTCGTCGTCGTTCACAACGGACATAGCCAGCCTCTTGTTATGCCTAACAACAATAACCTTGGAACTTGGATTGAAATAATCAGCAGGGCTTGACATTCACTTGACAAGATTGACCTTGACTTCCACCTGAATCCATGGTATATTACCTATATGAATGAGCAGAGAACCCTAAGTCCTGGCAACCTTGTTAGGATCACCCGCAGAGCCATCGGCATCCCCGCTGGCACTATCGGCCTGTGCTTGCAGAGGCATAAGAAGCGTGGAGATTATGATGACGGGCTGGAGATTTGGAGCGTCCAACTTATGAATGGGAAGCTGCGCGGCCAAGAACGTCGGTATCTTGATGTAGATTTGGTGGAAGTATGAAAGTCGGTGACTTGGTAAAAAGCACAGACTATTATGGTGAGCCTGTCCGCCGCAAGCTGGGGTTAATCATGGAGGTTGACCCAGACGATTATGACGCGCACACTGACTATAACACTTGTTTTGTTCAGTGGATAGGCGATGCGGATTGGACATTTTTGTATGAAAACGATATTGAGGTGATAAGTGACAATCGGTGATTTGGTAAGAGTCCATTGGGGTACATGCGACTGGTCTGGTGAGCAAGGCGTTAGTTGGGGCTATGCTCCCGGCGTTATTGTGGGAGAGATCCGCTGGTGGAATGATGACGTTGTTGATCGCCATCCCTGCGGCAATGTTAATATCCTGTTTCGGGGTGAGATCATTTCATATAACATTGGGCGATTGCAGCCGATGTCCGAGGTTAATGATGAAAGTCGGTGACTTGGTGAGATATAAAGATTCACTCCGCGATGACGTGGGGATTGTAATGGAAATACTACAATCGGAAGGATCGTGTTCGATCTTTGGTCACACAGTGATCGTACAGACGCCCGATGGGATTCGTCGCTCATATACTGAAAAGAACCTGGAGATTTTAAATGCGTGTCGGTGACTTGGTAAAGATTGTGCAGTCAGAAAAGGACAGGCTAATGAGCCCATTCGTGGATCAAGTCGGCGTGATTGTTAAAAAGTCGTTTGAGACAGCATCGTGGCAGGATGATTGGTATGATGTATTAACGCGGGATAACATTCGGTCATTCCGCATAGACTATTTGGAGGAGATAAAATGAAAGCAGGAGATTTAGTAACACTTTCGGCGTATGCGAATGGATTAGATTCACTATATCGGTGGTCAACGCGGGCGCGAGAATATAACAAACAGCAGCCCATTGTAGGGCTGGTGATTAAAGCGTCACCGCCGCGCTGGGGCAACCAGTGGTCGTATGAAGTGCGATGGATGGAGCCCGATGGACCCAAAGGCCGGGATGGTCAATGGGGAAACACCCATTTCAACCGCAAAGATTTGAAGTTTGTGAGCCGAGGTTAGTGGAAAACCTCACCCCAGAAAATTTTTTCCTGGTATTCCAGGTACTTATCAAAGTTTTAATCATATGGAGCCCTGTAATAGTTGGGACAGGACTATATATGTATTTCACGCGCCCTAAGCGCACAACCCAACGCAACAAAGGAAAGAAAATAATGAGAGCAGGCGAAGTATATGAATGGCTGGATCAGGGTCCAGCGGTATTGTTGGCACCATGCAAGATTGCCGATCCGATTCCATTCGATCAAGCGCAAGAGTTTTTGCGTGATCCCGAGGCATGGCCACACGAACCAGGGTGGACTATTAAACTTCTGGAAAGCGGCGACATCATCGACGTGCATGAAGACACGTTGACATACTCTTGACAAGATTAACCTTGACTTACCCTCGTAGACATGGTATATTATTAGCATGAAAACGAAGAAAGTACCCAAGGCTCGTAACTGGCTCGCTGTCCATGCGTGGAATCGCAAGGGTGGAGCTATCCCTAACAAGAAGAAAGTTATCAACAAGAAGGCATGCAGGAAGAAGGTGCGAGCATGAGCAGATACGATTATGTTCCGTTTTTTGAGAGCGGCGATCTGGTAGAGATCAGCTTTGGCTATGGGGATAAGAGCCTGGGCCTTTTTATGCATTATGAGGAATGGGCTGACGATCTCCGCGCTAAGGTTTTTTGGGATGGAGAAGATATTTCTACCCCGGTCGTACAACTTACACTAATCAAGAGAGCAGCAGAATGAACATCTGGGTATTTATGGGACGGTATGACGGTGAGCTATTCGCCACCACACACCTAACGGAAAAAGGCGCAGTCCTGGCTGCTCTTTGTGATATCGTGGAGTATCTGGGGATTGGGGAGGGTCAAGACGCCCGACAAGACCCGCGCACCGAGGAAGATAAACCTTTGCCGTGGGATTACGACGAGCTTAAGACATTCCCGACTACCGAGCTATGGGAAGTGTATGCAGGATATCGTGAACATTTGTGGGACGATTATCAATATGAGCAGGAGATTCATCAAACGCAGGTGGTAGGATGAAAGTCGGAGACTTGGTACAAGTAAAGCCCGTCCATCAACGAGAGTTTAAAGCAATCGCAGAAAACCGTGGCTATCCCGTGCTGCCGATTGTCGGCATTATTATAGGTATTGAAGCTAATGGATATCTCCAGCTTAGTAACCGACCGATGCCCGCGATGGCACATTATTTTGAGGTGATCAGTGAAAGTCGGTGATTTGGTTTATTGCCCCACGACGAAAAACTACGTTGGGATCGTTACAGCCGCTGGTAAAGACCTGCCCCCAAATCGTCACAAGGGCGAAACAGTACGAGTGCTGTGGAACGATAGACAACAAACTTTGCATACAACAAACTTTTTGGAGGTATTAAATGAAGCCGGGTGATTTGGTGCGACAGCGCGACATAGGCACACCGAACCCAATGCCCGGAGCCTTCCGGCGGATCGGTGTGGTTTGCGAGATCCGAAAGAAGAATCATGCTAACTGGAAAGGTGATCAGTGGGATTCAGTTAATGTATTTTGGGGCGAAAACCATCGCATGAATGAGCGGTGGGTGGTGCGTGGTTCCCTGGAGGTTATTGATGAAACCCGGTGATCTGATTCGGTTTAGATTAAACTTTCCTTGGTCTAATGGCCGAGCGCGACCATGGTCGGCTCCCGCGCTGGTTATGTATCAAGAAGATCCCGAGGGCTACCCATCAGCGGAAATCGAGGATGGCTTGTGGATCGTTTTTATGAAAGGGCGCAGGTGTGTGATTGACGAGTCCAACTATGACATTGAGCACTTGACATTCTCTTTACAACATTAACCTTGACTACATCCGATTTTCATGCTATATTATAGGGGTAATCAGGAGAAAATAGATGGCAGTTTTTGAAGCAACCGTCACCCGTGTGCGCTATGTTCACACAGTTATCGAGGTAGAAGCCGATAGCCCGGAGCAGGCACGCGAGCAGGCAGAACAAGTTATTGATGCTGGGGTTTTTGGCCAACCAGACGTTAGCCACCCGTATCCGCCAACGGTATACCGCTGGACGAGCCATAACCGCGATGGGGTGCTGGGTCACGACGAATATGAGATTGTCGAGATCGCTTGACGTTTACTTTACAACTTAACGATTGACAAACCCCCTGAAAAATGGTATATTATAGGGGTAATCAAGGAGAATACTAAACATGGCCTATCTTCACAAACAAGACATTGTAATCATTCGACAGGGCGGCAAGACCATCCAGGCTCGCGTGGTAGACATGCGATTCCGGCGCTTTAGACGCGCCTGGAAGGACCGCAAGACCGGCGAGAACAAGTCACGCTGGAAGTCGGTGCCCTACGCAGTGTGCGAGGTATTTGCGGGTCTGCCCGTTGGGACCGAGTTTATTATCGCGGGCTACAAGCTGAAGAACGAAACCAAAGACGGCGAAAAGCTGCTGGTGCTGCGCGACAAGTATGCAGCCGAGTTTAATGGCGCGTGGGTAAACACCCTATTGGCCGAGAGCAAGAATATCCGCGCAAAGAGGAGCGCATAAATGGGTTATCGATCACACGTTGTGTTGGCAATCGCAGAGCCGCTGGTGCCACAGTTTATGGTGACAATGGCTAAATGTCCCGAGGCGCGTGTTTTGTGTTTCGGAGATACAGATAAACAAGAGCGCGATTTCCAGGGAGAAAAGGGTAGTTTCTTTTTTGAATGGGAAGGCATTAAATGGTACGACAGCTATGAACCGATCCGTGCTATCATGGATTTTCTAAGTTGGGCTTGTGACAATCACAAGATTGGCGACGAGGAGATCGCTGGCGAAGACCATTATCGTTTCGTTCGCATTGGCGAGGAATATGATGATATTGAAACCCGTGGGTGGGGGTTTGAAATCCACCCTGTTAGAAGTATTGAGTATTAAAGGAAAATAAAATGAATACGAAACAATGTAAACACTGCGATGAGATTTTTAATCTGGATTCGATTGCTAAAAAAGCAGCCGGAGGCATGATTAACGAGTGCCCTGACTGCGTTGAGGAGTTGGGCACCGAGGTTGCTATAAAATATACAGGGATCCAAGTAGAAGAGACAGGATCGTTTGCGATCAGTCGGCACGCTACAGAAGAAGACCGACAAAAACATATGAAAAACCAGAAAGATGGTGTGGACCTGTCACGATGAAAATGACACTTGTTATTGATAGTGAAGATTTGGACGGTATTAAAGATTCGTTCAAGATCATTAAAATGATGCACGACAAGTATCACGCGCCAGTGCGTCAATATAATGATCGATCTTTTGGAAAGATTCGCTACATTAAACTTCTACGAAAATATGGGAAGTTTGCGGCTGACCAGGATTTTGATGTAAACTCGCTCAAGGCAGCTAAACGATTTGCTGATTCCCTATGGGCTGGCGATTTCGATTGACATTCACTTTACAAGATTAACCTTGACTCTCCCCCTTTTCAGTGGTATACTATAGGGGTAAATAGGAGAAAACAAATGATCACCCTTGAGCTAACAGAAGAAGAAATCGGCACCTTGATCGACGCGCTTGGCGCGTGGATGGAGCTACCAGAGGAGTGCGAAGGCGAGGAGTGGCTGCGCCGTCAGGCGTTGGGCGCAGACCTTGACCTGGACTTGCGCGAGGCATTTAATCGTCGCCATGATGGTTGGGATGCCGCCATCGCCACCGCCGCCGCTGCGGAGGACACTTTTATCCAGGCAGGCATCGACGCCCGCGAGCAGATTAAAGAAACATCCCGCGCCGCCACCCGGCGCGAGGAGGAAGCCGCCAAGATGATGAAGGGCACCGCGACCGAACTTCTTAACGACCCCGTTGACTGGTAGCATAAAATGAAAGTCGGTGACTTGATTAAAGTATACAACTTCACCTATAAGGCGAGAACCGAGTTTCGGGATCGCTGGAAGAAGGGAGAGGTTGACGCGCACTTTGTTGGGTTGATCGTCGGAGGCGATTACACCCGTCAGTATCGTCTTGTGTTGCAGCCCGATGGTGAAACAGAGTTTTACAACTTGGATCGGATGGAGATCATTAATGAAAGTCGGTGACTTGGTAAAGATGCGCGTGGGCTATAGCTCGCCGGGGATCGTTGTGAAGATGATGGACACAACGCCCATTCAGCGGGTGAGATACATTAAGGTTTATTGGTCCGATGCCGAAGCGTGTAGCGTTGAAAGGCAAACAGTCTTGAAGGTGATACATGAAAGTCGGTGACTTGGTTAAATGGTCCTGGCATCTTGATACAGATTGGGCGAAGACGCATTTTATGGGCGTCATCGTGGGCTCCAAGCTATACAAGATGGCGAATGGGCTGGATAAGTGTATCGTGTTTCAAGTATTGTCCAGGAATGGGCAAACCATCCAGGTCCGAGAAGACGAAGCAACCCTGGAGTTGATTAATGTATCTTGACAACTCCTTGACAAACATTAAAGTGTCTTGACATTCTCTTGACAACTTTCCTATTGACTCTCACCTATCCAGGTGGTATAATGATGGCATATCAAGTAAGGAGATATATCAATGGCTACTAACCTTCCCTATGTAATGACATTCGCAGACGCATGCGAATACTTCACAAACGAGATCCTTCCAATGGTGCAAGAGCATTATGAGAAAGACGGTGTACCCGACTGGCCCGCCCGAGGCGAGGCATGGTGCAACTGGACCGACGCGCTCTGCAAAGACGGCGAGATCAGCGACTGGCAGTATATGAACTGGTCACACCCGCCCTGCAACGGTTGACATTCACTTTACAACATTAACCTTGACAACCACCCCCCGAAATGCTATATTGTATGTATAGAACGGAGAGAATCTAAATGGGAAACTACAACGGAACAGTCACCTGCGGGCATTGTTACCAGCAAGGCCACAACAAGCGGTCTTGTCCACGATGGACCGAGCGCATGCAACGCGCCTATCAAGAGGCCAAAGATGAAGGCAACGCGGCTCACATCGAATACTATGCGGCACAAGTGGCCAAGCGCACCGGGATCAACCCCGAGACTGGCGCGAAGCGCAAGCGGCGCAACGAAAGCTACGGGCGCAAGTGTTCCTACTGCCGCGAGGGTGGACATTCGCGGAGAACATGCAGTAGCATTAAAGAAGACCACCGCAACTATCGGCGCATGGCGTCAGTGGTCCGCAAGGATATGCTGGCTCGCATGCAGGAGCATGGTTTCGGTATCGGCTCACTTGTGACACTTACAGGCAGCCAGTGGAACGAGGAAGCAGGCGAGTATCAAGACGCAACCTCGGCCTATCTTGTGACAAAGATCAAGTGGGAGAACATTGGACCCCACAACCAGACTGGTGATAACTGTGTCAGGGCGATCTCGGTCAAGGATCCGAGTGACCAACCATGGCTGAGTATGCCGGATTCGGTCAGTGGTAGCGCAGACAGCCGCTATAGCCGCGCCCCCGACCTTGTTGGGGCTACGCCCCCGGAAAAGATTAACCCTCCGTCAGCGTGGACAGCAGGAGCCCGAGCAGAAGAAAACGCGGGTTGCTTTGAGAAAGGCCAATCGCGTGACAGCTACTGGTTTCAGCAATATGGATCCGCGTTGCTTGACCGCTGGGCGGGCATCGAGTCAACCGAGTAGTTGACATTCCCTTTACAACCTGGGGGTAGACAACCCCCAGGTTCTATGGTATAATGCTTGCATACGATGGAGAAAGCAGTGAGCCCCTGGATGACCGAGAGACTAAACACCTTGAGAACCGAGAACCAACCCGAGCGCACCGCGCTCCGCATCCCGGCACCGCGCCCGGAACCGGCACGTCGCCCCGAGCGTCAGCCCGAACCCACACGCGGCGTCATTATCGTTGACTTGACAATCAGTTAACAACTTCCTTGTTGACAAACCTATATACCCATGCTATATTAGTAGGGTAAGAACAAAGAACCCCGAACCCGGAACCAAACAATGTCAGTAGACTTCAAAACCTTTCAAACAGTCGTAGCCCATATCCTCGATTACAAGTTTCCCGTGCTGGTGCGCGGTCGGCATGGAGTCGGCAAATCCGAGGTAGTGTATCAGCTTGCTGCTGACCGCAACCTTCCCGTAGTGGAGCGGCGTGCGTCCCAAATGACCGAAGGCGACCTGCTGGGTCTGCCCGACACCTGCGATACCGCTATCAGTGGGCGCAAGGCTACCACCTGGAACGCTCCAGATTGGCTTGTGACCGCTTGTGAGCAGCCGGTGGTGCTTTTCCTCGATGAAGTGGACAGGGCAACCCTGGAAGTCCGTCAAGGGCTCTTTGAGTTGACCGATAGCCGCAAGATCAATGGCTGGAAGCTGCACCCTGAAACCCTCATTGTCGCAGCCGTCAACGGTGGCGAGCATGGCGCACAATATCAGGTAGGTGAAATGGACCCTGCCGAGTTGGATCGCTGGACCGTGTTCGACGTGGAGCCTTCCGTAGAGGATTGGCTGGCATGGGCCAAGGATAATGTTGATGAAGTCTTGTGGGACTTTGTGAACCACAACCGTCAGCACCTGGAGCATCAGGGCGAGCATGAGCCTAACAAGGTGTACCCGTCCCGTCGTAGCTGGAAGCGGTTTAATGATACCGCTGTCCCCACCGAGGCTTTCACCGAGAGTGGACAGAACGGTGAGTTGCTGTATCAGCTTGCTACCGCGTTCGTCGGATTTGAAGCTGCTGTAGCACTTAAGGACTTCGTTGAGAAGTACGAGTGGCAAGTGACGGTAGAGGATCTGCTGGACAACGGACAGATCGAGCGTACCGCAAAGTGGGGCATCAATGACCATGCCGCGATGATCGAGAAGCTGGACGCCTCCGGTATCCTGGCTGAAACGCTTAACGAGACGCAGGTTAGTAACCTTGCCACCTATTTTGTGTCACTTCCCTCGGAAGTTGCCATGAAGTTGTGGACTGTCCTGGGAGACACCGACAACATTGAAAATGTCGTTGCGCTCCACAAGGCAGAATCGGCCACTGGCCAGAAGGTTAGTGAACACCTCGTTGATATCCTGGGAGGCTCGCAGTAAAATGCGGCTCCTGAAGGTGGGCGACCTATTGATCAGGGAGCGCGATGAGCGCCCCTGTATCGTCTTGGAGGTCCAAGAGAGTACGAAACCCCAATGGGGCACCCTGGACGCCAGCAGACGGCGATACAGGCTCTTTGAGAGCCATTCTGGAGTGTCCCGCTGGGTAGTCGATACCGAGGTTGCCGTCAAATACACCCTAACAACCGATTGACATTCACTTGACAACTTTTCCCTGGACAAACCTACGTACCCATGCTATATTGTATGTATAGAAAGGAAAGAACCTTATGAGCGACGACAAACCCACTCCCTTTGACTTGAACAAGCACACGGCGCGGCTGCTTATGCGCGAGCCGTTTTTCGCGGCGCTGTCTCGGCGGATCGACAAGACCCCGACGACTACGATCCCGACTGCGGGTGTTCGCATTAATCCCGACCGGGCACAGTTTGAAATGCTGTATAACCCTGACTTCATGGCGAGTTTGAGCGACAAGCACCGACTTGCGATCTTGAAGCACGAGTTTTACCATATCATCTTTGAGCATGTAACAGGGCGCAAGCCTTCCGAGGGCATTAGCCGCCTGGACAACATTGCGATGGATCTGGCAATCAATGGCTTGCCGGATATGAAGACTAACCTTCCCAACGATGCCGAACCAGGACCACCGACCGGATCGGCTGGCGAACCCATGAAGGCATGCATCCCCGGAGAAGGACCGTTCGCCCATTTGCCGTGTGAGAAGTCCTACGAGTGGTACAAGTCTGCGTTGGAAGATATGCAGAAAGAGAAGCCAGAAGGCGAACCCGGACAGCCAGGAGAAGGCGAGCCCGGTGAGCCCGGTGATGGTGATCCCTTCGGCGGCATGGACTCCCTGGACGAGCATGGCGAGTTTGGCGAGGGTCAAGGCACCGCAGACGAGATCGCCAAGGAACGGCTTAAAGAAGCCGTCAAGCAGGCAGCAGAAGAAGCGGAGAAGGCTAATAACTGGGGCACTGTTTCAGGTGACACGCGCCGAGACATTATGGATCGGATCGCTACCAAGGTTGACTGGCGCAAGGTGTTGCGTTATTTCGTGAAGACCACCCAACGCTCCGACAAGACCAGCACGCCGAGGAAGCTGAACCGCAGATTTCCACGCATCCACGCTGGAAAGCGTGTGCGTCGGCATGCCCGGATCGCTATCAGCGTTGATCAATCTGGATCGGTGGATGATAAGATGCTACAAGCGTTTTTCTCCGAGTTGAACAAGCTGGCCGAGATTGCCGAGTTTACTGTTATCCCATTCGATTCAGTGGTGGGCGAGGATAAGATTTATGTATGGAAGAAGGGAGCGACCCGTAAGACCGAGCGCGTTATGTGCGGCGGGACTTGCTTTAATGCTCCTACCAAGTACGTTAATGAACACGGATTCGATGGACATATTATCCTTACTGACCTGATGGCACCTAAGCCGATTAGAAGTAAGTGCCAGCGCATGTGGATGACGACCAAGGCATACGCCGCCCGTCCCTACTTTCAGACTAACGAGCGAATCATCGCAATCGACACTTGATAATAACTTGACATATTCGGGGTAGACAACCTGCCCCGAATATGGTATATTGCTATATACAAACAGGAGATCCCTAACATGGCTCGCACAACCTACGCCGACCGACTGAAAGCCCTTATCGCTAACCCCGCTGTTTCTGCGCGTGACTGCCAGTTTGCAGGCAGTTTGCTTGCCTACTACGTCAAGCGCAAGACCTTGACCGCTGGACGCGCCCGGATTGTGCGCGAGCTTGAGGAGCGGTACAGTGCCGAGGCAGTGGCCGAGCGTGCTGCCCGCACCGCGCCGCTAACTGCCCGATTGCAGACCCTCACTGCCCGTGTGACGGATGGGTCATGGGCTGGCGGGTTCGTGGAGTCACTCACCGAGCAAGTGGCGTCAGGACGCAACCTTAGCCCGCGTCAGATCGAGATCCTGGAGAAGATTGAAACCGAGCATAGCGACGAGGCTATTAATGCTGCCGTTACCTGGGATGCTAACTTCTCCGATGACATGCGCGAGCGGTTGACCATCGTGGCGCGTTATTATCGTCGTGAAGGCTACTTCACTAACCTTGTGGATCGGGCGCTGACCCCTGATGGCCAACCCACCGCATTTATTCCGACTGAAAAGCAGTATCGGAAGATCACCGAAAACAAGTATGCACAGAAAGTGCTGACCGCGCACTATGACGCGCCAAAGTACGCCGCTGGTTCGATGGTGCAACTGCGCCCGAGCGCAGGATACTTGTGCCACTCCAAGGCTGGCGACAAGCCCTGTGTCGTTATCTCGACCAGCGAGCCTATCGTGAGCGCCGCCAAGGGTGCAAAGATGTATCGCATCTTGCCCATCGGCTCCGCAACTATGATCACCATCGAGGAGCGTCACATTAAGAAGGCGCGAGGAGTATAAACATGAAGCGAATCCTAACTAACAGTAAAGTGATCGAGGCATGGCAGCACGGCCAACGCGCCTCCAACCACCGTGGCACTCTTCAATGTTACAGTGATGGCACACTGTATAGCTACGGGCTGCATATCGGCCAGCGCACACCGTCAGGAGTGTGCATTGTGGGCGATTACACGGCTCCTGGCGGGGGGTTCAAGTCGATTACTACCTCCTGCCATGTCGGACGTGCCAAGCGCGTTCCTGGGGTCACTGTGATGCATCCCCTTGTTTGGGTAGATTCCCCGTTGAGCAACGAGGAAATCCCATTTTAACCGAGAGAAAAGCCTATGGGCGATATCATTAACCTTGTAGAGATCCTGGAGGAACAGGAGAAACAGAAAAAGCTGCAAGAAGAGTACGAGAAAGAGGAGTTACGCGCACACCTGCGCTGGGTGCTTGACAAGATACATGAAAAGAACATCACCTACGACAAAGCAGACGAGTTTGAGGATGACACAAGTTTAAGTGGTGGATGGTTTAGCAAGCTATTCAGGCGCAAGAAAGACGACCCCGAGCCTTGACACACACTTAACAACCTAAACCTTGACAATCACCCTCTAACATGCTATATTGTATGCATACAACGGAGAAAACTATGACTACCTCGACTTGGCCAAACGACTGTTTGCCCCTTGAATCTTCCGCTCTCGCCTGTGAGGGCGTTATCACCGGAGTCGCCATCTTGTCGCAAGTGCTGGAAGTCCAGCGCATCGCGCCCGAAGACCCGCAAACCCCTGACGCAGTTAATCTGCTGCTTGAAGCGTATGCTATCGCATGCGCTAACGGTGGCGATATCGCGGAGGCTTAGATGACTATTAAAGCTGACCGTGTGGCCGCGCTCCCACTCGTGGAATCCATGACTATTAAAGTTGTGCGCGAAGACCGCAACCCCCGTGACCTGGAAGTCCGGGTTGGCGACCTGATTAGCGTTGTCGGCCACGACCCCACACGCCGAACGCGAGAGGGACTGATGGGACTTGTCACAGAAATCGGAGCCGGTGATACCTGTCCTGACTACGTGATTGCGGTATTCCCGCACCTGGGCGAGACAGTGGTGTACGCAGATGAATGGGAAGTGATTAATGCTTGAAGTCGGTACAATCGTATCAGTCATTTCGACCGACAAACCATTTAATGGGATCGTCGTGACGTATGGTTTTGATCGGGACGTTCATATCAACCCCAATCTGAAGACGCCGCCATATGGCGAGTGGGAGCAACTTGGAGTATCAATGGTGCTGATTACAAGTAGCGGAGAGTATCAAGGAAAAGTGTACCCGTTTCAGAAGCATCAACTGGAGATTATAAGTGAAGCAAGTTAAAGTCAACATCCCGCCCGCGCTGTTCACAGCACCGAGCGGTCAACGCTATGCGGTTGCAGGCTCACAGTGGATTCCTGTGCCCCTGGACACAACCCACGCGACCCTCGACCAGTTTGTGAGC
>Ga0208315_1001109_pt1 | contig 14888 bp, 22 predicted proteins | sample MalvireepMed_215_FD_184239 | JGI IMG/M metagenome (GOLD analysis project Ga0208315, IMG submission 184239) | Marine viral communities from the Global Malaspina Expedition - Malaspina viral metaG DeepMed_215 (SPAdes) (version 2) | ecosystem: Environmental > Aquatic > Marine > Oceanic | place... | reverse complement strand
GATTAAGATTCACGCTGACACCGGCACCAGCGTCACCGAAGGTGCGGAATCCATCAACATCCTGTCAGACGTTGGCGGGGTGGGAATCCGCAGTACAGCCAACCTAGCCAACGCCATCAATCTGACTGTGGATGGCGGCACGACCAGTTCAATGACCTTGTTTAACGACCAGGGAACCGGCAATACAGAAGGGTCTGCTTCGATACAGCTTCTCAGTGATGCCGGTGGAATCAATATCAAGTCCACGGCTGACCTTGCTGGGTCAGTACGGCTCACGGCTGACGGTGGGACAAGCGAAACCATTATTCTTCATGCTGACCAGGGAACTTCAGTGACGGAAGGGGCCGAATCAATCAGCCTTCTATCTGATGCTGGCGGCATTGGTTTACGCAGTACCGCCAATCTAGCCAATGCGATAAATTTGACCGTAGACAGCGGCACCACATCTAGTATCACCGTTTTCAATGACACTGGGACTTCGGTGACTGAAGGGGCGGCATCCATCGCTCTGGTGTCTGATGCTGGCGGGGTGGAACTACGAAGTACGGCGAACCTTGTCAATGCCGTAAATCTAACCGTGGACGGTGGCACCACGTCCACCATGACTCTGTTTAACGACCAGGGAACGACTTCCACAGAAGGGGCCGCTTCCATCCAACTGCTTTCGGACGTGGGCGGCATCGGAATCAAAAGCGGCTTGAACGCTGCCGGGGCCATCCGGTTGACCGCCGATGCTGGCACCAGTGAAACAATCATCCTACACGCTGACCAGGGGAGCGGCACAGATTCGATTCACCTTCTTAGCGATGCTGGGGGAATCACGCTAAATCCTGGGACGTTTGTAACGGTGGGTGCTAATGCAACCAACGCTGCTGAAATGCGGATGTTTGAAGATACTGATAACGGGTGCAATTATGTGGCACTAAAAGCTCCCAACGTGTCCACCAGTTACACGATAACTCTGCCAACGGCAGTAGCAGGCACTTGTGGATTTGTTTTGACATCCACCACGGCTGGCGTTACGTCCTGGGCGGCTGGTGCTAGTGGCCCATCCCAAGCGGATGAAGCCGCTTTAGAATGTGAAACTAATGAAGATACTTACGCTCCACCAGACCTGATTAAGCACAGTCCCGGTGTGGCAAAAGGATACGCTGTCGCTTTGGGTGGCGATGGTGCCCTTCAATGCGGCTCCTACAATGTATCCGCTGCTGCCCGTTCCAACAGTGGTAGGTACAGTGTCACTTGGTGCGTAGACTTTGCGGATGTCAACTACACTACGGTAGCAACCGCTGAATTTAACTCTGCCGGTGAAGGGATGTACAACGTGAACGCCTATGCACCAGCGACTACGAATGTCCAGATACAGATACTAGACGCAGGCAGCAACTACACAGACTCCGATTATCAAATGGTTTCGTTTGGGAGCCAATAATGAGAGCAAAGGTAGTCTACACGGATGCGGAAACGGGGAACCTTGTTTTGGTTCACCCGGCCTATGGTGACTCTGTAACCAGTAAACGATACCCAACCGAAGCGGCACTACTTCAGCGGGCAATAGATAAAGTCGTGCCTGCTGGTGTGACCTACCATATCGTGGAGCAAGAGGATTGGCCCACTGACCACACGTTTGTGGACGCTTGGGAGTGGAGTGACTGATGCCGATAATAGTGAACATGGCAAAGGCTCGTGCTATTCATATGGACAGGATACGGGTGGCTCGTAACGCTGAACTGGTAAAGGAAGACATCAATATGCTCAAGGCCATTGAAGCCGGGGATACGTTAGCACAGTCCATCGTAGCGACCAAGAAACAGGTACTAAGGGACATCCCGGCCACATTTGACATCACGACTGACGTGGACACACAGGTACAGTTACATACTAAGTGGCCCAGCGAATTACCAGCGAGGGAGTAATCATGCCAACGCCAGAAATCATCGCCCGAAATACCATGTGGTGGTCTAACGAAGTTGACCGCCTGGAAGCCGTGGTTGCTTCGTTGCGGAACGACCTTGCCACCTACAATCAGGTCATCGAAGCCTTGCGGTCTGGCGAACTGCCGTGGGAGCGGGTACAGATTATGGAAACGGGGCAACTTAAAGTCCATCAACCGCCCCAGCCCGTTCCCAATACTTGCGTGGAAGAAGTGTCCAAGGATTTCGTGAAGCGGAACGGCAAGAAGGCCGAAGCCGCCGTGACCGAATTGGTGGAAGTGACCGCCGATGGTGACTAGCAACATAATCCTGTACGAAGACAGCCAATACCAAAGCGATGCACCCATTGGGGAGCAACGCCAGATACCCGCTGGTGTCCACAATATCGAACTGAGTTGGGACAGAAAGGCCGGATATATGCGGGTGGTCATTGAAAGCCGGACTTGGCACTTCAAAGAATTTCTGGGGAAGGCGGTGGTCGTGGGAACGGACAATCAGCGGGGCCGTATCAACCTTCGGGGGATGGCCCGGTTGGATGGGGAAACGCTGACGCTGTACCGGCCACCCAAGGCCGAACCCCATCCTTTGGTGGAAGGGGTCAAGCGGGAAGCAACGCACAACCGGCTTTGCTACCGGCGCAGTTCCAGGGATTGGCGGCTTCGGGATGAACGGCGGCCCGACAGCCCCGATGCCCTGGTATTTACGGCCAGCTACGTTGGTGACCTGTCAGCAGAGTGGGACAGCCGGGATAATATCGCCCACATCTACCACAACGGCTGGGCGGTCATTGACTCCAATGACATCGCCCATCTGTATGACCCTGACCTAATCTATGGCTGAAGGCGATGACATCCGTGAAGAACTGTCACAGGCCAGGGTGGAGATTGCGAACCTTAAACTACAGACCACCACGGTGCTGGGGCCAGACCATTTCCTGGCCCTGGTGTTCTGTATCCCGTTGATAGGCGCATTCACCTGTATGGGCATCATCCTGACCTGGCGTTCACTGTCGAATCCAGCGGAAACGGCCCCATTCCTTCGGGATTGGCTTTTAGCATTAAGCATCTTCAGTAATCCAGTATCGGCAATCACAGGGGCGGTTGTGGCCCGCTGGTCAGGAAAGGATAAGGCGCAGAATGAAACTTAGATTCGGCCCCAAGACCATCACACTAAATGCCTTCCGGTTCCCAAGAACGCTGCCGGGATTAAAGCCCATCACGCCCATCAGGATTCCAATACCAGGGCTGCCGAAGATTGGCGGGAATAAGGCGGCGTTTCTTAGTCTGGCATTCGTGGCCGTAGGGTTCGCCTTGACCATCTTCATGGTTGTAGCCACTGATAGGACTGAAATGATATGGCCTACGGCTGGGGCTGAATACAGCCTGCCGAACACCATAGGGAAGAAGTTGCCATCAGATGACCACACACCGCTTGACCCGTCGATGACGTTACGGATAAATTTAGCTGATGGGGTACGTTTGGATAAGCTGCATATAAAGGATGTCAGCCTTGGGAAAGCTGGGCTGTCTGAATCTTTCCTAATCGACAGGACAACGGGCGTGACCGGGGCAATGGTTAATGTCGGGTTGTTTAGGATTACCAATTCTTCGGCTCCCACACTGGACTGGTCGAATATGAATATTGGAGAATTGACAGTAGCGGCCAAGGTTGACGGCCACACAAATGCCGCCGTGTTGGACGCTACGATTCCCAATCAGATAATTCTGAGCGATAGGGAAAGCGGCACCTACATCGTCCAGGGGGCTGTGACGGATAGGATTATACTGAACCTAAATGGTGACAATGGGGCCACGATTCGGGAACTGATAATCGATGATGTCCATGCCCACACTGGGGCGTTTGATTTTCAGTATATGTCTGTAGGGGTTTTGGAATTCGGGTCAACAAATTCCATAGGGAACGGCACGGGCGTGAATGTCAGTTCCGCCGTGATAAACGATACCGTGAAAGCCAGGGTGATAAATGATTCCCTGGTTGATACCCCTATCAAGGTTCAATAATGAAGCACCTTGGACTGATTGGGGCCATCCTTCCCCTGGTGCTGGTAGCCATCGCCCTGATTGGCTTTGTGCTGACCCTACGGAACGATGTGACGGCAGCGGTGCGCCAGACCGAAGCGGTACAGGCTGAACTGGCAGCCCTTCAAGGAACCGTGGATAGTGATAGGGCTATCCGCACAGACCTTCACATGGAATCACAGAAGGACATGGTAGACATCACCAATAACCTGGCGGAAAGGCTTAACGAACTGCGAACCAGCCTAGCGGTGGGGGAAGACCAGATGCAAAACATCATGGGTGACCACCTGGGCTTCGCTGACGTGCTGCGGGCCTTGGGGGAAGCTGGTGCCTTACCGTCTGGTGAACGGCGGGAATATGGCGGGTATGGTGGGCGATGACACGCAGTAACAAGAACGGGATAGACCGATACGGGTTCACGCTTGGGGTTGAATTGGAATGGAGCGTTGTGTTCCTGGCAATCTGTGGCCTTGGATTCGCCGCCGTTATATTTTGGGTTGGGGTAGCCTGGGGCGTAGGAGTGGTAGCCAAATGAAGACACTGGGAATGGGATTGTTGACGGCAATGATAATAGGTGCCACGGGAGCGGCGATGCTAGGCTGGGCCTACGAAGGGCCACGGCGGTTCTTTCGCCGGGTGCGGCTTCGTAAGGCGGTTCGCTGATGTGCTGGCTAGGATGGCATCTGTGGCGGCTTCTGGCGGATGACTGGGGAGTAAGGCAATGCTGGGTCTGCAAGGCCAAGGAACAAGCCATGTATCATTCAGGAACCGGCCATTATTGGATTCGATTATGATTGGCAAGCTACGCAAGATATTACACTGGGTTGCCTTATGGGTCTGATTGGTGTGGATTAGATTATGAAGATGACCAGTCTCAGACCCCAGATATTGGCAAGTATCCTGGCGGCTACATTGTGTTCGATAGTCTTCGGGTATTACGGCTACCGCATGGGTGCCACCGAAATCCTGACTGCCCTAATCGGCGGGTTGTTCGGGTTCCTTGGGGGTGTTAGCTTGCGTATTATCGACAGCGGCACGGACGGTGAATAATGTTTGATTACATGGTCAAGGTTGGGCGGGTTGTGGATGGGGATACCGTGGATGTAATCATTGACCTGGGATTCAGCATTCACCACAAGGCCCGTGTTCGATTGATGGGGATAGACACACCCGAAAGCCGTACAAGGAACCTTGAAGAAAAAGCCTTGGGGTTAGCCAGCAAAGCCCGCTTGAAGGAATTGCTGAAGGGTCAAAAAGTAAGGTTGGAATGCACCAAGGAAAAGGGCAAGTTTGGGCGCATCCTTGGTTCACTCTGGATTGGGGATGTGAACATCAATGACCAGCTAGTGGAAGAAGGCCATGCCCGCCCTTACTGGGGCGGGAAGAAGGTTCCGTGGGTGTAATGGATGCCAGCATCGTGCAGGCGGTTGTGGCGGCGGTTGGCCCGGTGGGTGTCTGCGTTCTGGCGGCGGTATGGATGCTGACCCGCAAGCGGGAGAATGGCACCCAGAACATCAGGCGCAGCCAGGTGTTAGAAACCCTGACCAAGATTGACACGGACGTGGGCCATCTGAAAGACACCACGTCCGAAATCAAAGAAGATGTGCGGGAACTGCGCCAGTCCTACACCCAGCACCTACAAGACCATTCCACCTAGAACTTCCATTCCCTCAGGATTGCGTCCACTTCAAGTTTTGACATTGTCATTAGTACCTCCAATTGATAAATATGGTGCTGACATAGGGGATAGGCCAATGGCTGCTATCATCAGCATATACAGGTATTAGCGATACTAGCCACCAGTTATGCCATTTTCGACGCCTGCTGTACATATCATATTCCCTCTGACACGTCGCCTATGTGGAACGTCACACTTCCTCCTAGCAAGACCTTTTCTATGTCATCCCAATCCGTGGGCCGCCACAGATAGACTTCCACCGCTGGCACACCTTGAAGCCGTTGCAACCACGCTTCCTGTGCTGGGCGTATCGTTCCCTTCTGGGACTTCAGTTCAGCAAATATAAGCCGGGTTCCCCGCACCATCGTTAGGTCAGGGAACCCGGCATCGGAACGGCGGCTGTCATGGGTGTGATAGGTCATCCAGCCGCATAGGTGGGCGTATTCCACCACCGTGTCTTGGAAGTCCTTTTCCAGTATGTAAGGCCAACGGCGGCGGCGTGTGCGGGGCTTAGTTGGCATGTTCAATCCTTGCGGCGTTACGGGCCAGCACCAAGATGGAAGCCACGTCACGCTGGGTTACGGCCAAGTCCCGGCCCTGGTCTTGCTGTACTGCCAGTTGGTCACGCAGGCACTTGGCGATTTCTTCCATAGTCTGGGATTGTAACTGGATATTCCCATTGATGGCCTGCAACGCTGTCAGCAAGTCATGGCACACTTCCATGAACTGGGTGAATTCTTCCTGGGTCTGGTTGTCCATCATCGTGCAACACTCCACATATTATTCCGGTTGGCGAACCGCCTGTCCTTGGAAAGTAGGGTCTGGATGCTGCGGGGGTTCGCTCCCAATGATTCGGCCAGTTCCCGTGACGATGACGGGCCATCTGACCGCAGGGTGGAAATCATCCGTTCCACCAGGGGTAGGTCATCGAAGAATTCCGGCACTTCTTCCAGGGTTTCCATCACCACCCGCACCAGCCCTTCGGTGAACCCGAACTTGTAGCTGACGCTTTTCTGCAAGATTCCTTCATTGACCTTCGTGTGAATCATGCCCACATGGATGACGTTATCGCCCTGGTCTTGGGCCTTCTTCAGTTCGTAGATGCTGCGGGGGTAGTTGACCCAGTAGACGCTCCCAAAGGGGCTGTTGGCCCCTGCGCCTTTGCTGCGGTGGGCCACCGTCAAGCTGGTGACGTTCAAGGCCCGCAATTCAGTAAAATAGGCTATGGCGGCACTTGCCGCTTCCGGCTCACCACCGCAGGCTGGCCCAGCGGAATCCACGATGACCAGTTCAATCTCATTCTCTGCCACGATTCGTTGAAGTTCGTTTGATTCGGTGGCTAATGGTTGCCAGCAATGGCGGTAGTAGATGTTGCTGTCACCATCCATCCCGAACCCGGCTTGTATGGCGTTCACACGGCGGGCGGTGACGTTGGCCCCGGTTTCGTAGTCCAGATACAGCACCCGGCCACGGATGGGTTCAAGCCTGCCGAAGCTGATTCCCTGGTCAACCAGCACCCCGCACAGGGCCGCCAGGTAGGACTTGCCGATGCCGCCTTCCCCGAAAATCAGACACGGTTCCTTGTCCAAAAGAATCGGGGCCAAGCGGTAGTCAGGGGCCAGCGGGGGGTTCACATCACCCAACCGCACCACTGGTTCCCCCTGCCGCCAACGGTCTAGCACGGCCACGCACATTTCTTCTATGATGGCCGCCCAATCCCGTGGGATGGTTGTGCCACGTTCCGCACAGTAGCGGGCCACTTCACTACGGGTGCGGGTGGACAGAAGGTTCAGAGTGGTCAGGTGGATATGGCCTTCGGGGTAGGCGTTCACACGGATTTCCGCTGTTGGGGCTTGCCTGCTGGATTCACGGATACGGTCAACCGTTATGTGGACTTGGGCGGCCTGCCAATGAAACCTGTACACACCGCCCACCACCATCAAATCATAAGGCCGCTGCATCGTGGTCATGGCGTATCCGTCCAGACCTGGCGCATCACAGATGAGCGGGGCCGTTCCGGTTTGGGCTTCGGCTTGGGCGGGTCAGCTATCACCCCGTCATGCCGCATTTCTATGATGAATTCGGCCAGTTGGTCAACCAGGGACAGGATGGCTAGATTGGGAGAAAGTTTCTCCACTTCCACTTCCCGTTCCATCTGGTACAGTTCCTTCCACGCAGGGCCGCACAACAGACGGCCCGGTGGGTTCATTTCATATACACGGTGGGTGGGACACCATCGCTTTGAAAGGGGTTCCACCAGTTTGTCATTCGGTATACCCATCATCATTCTCCCGCACAAAAAAATAAGCTGGGGCGGGCCACGGCTGGAACCGTGACCCACCCCGGTGGTTCTAAGATTTGACGCAGAAGCCGCCTTCCGGCTTATCGTGAACCCACCGTGTCTCACCAGGGTGCTGGGAACTGTTGCGCAAGTCATAGATTATCTGGTGTTCCTGGCAGAACGGGGGTTGTTCTTCCGGCGGCGGTGGCCGGTTGGAAGCGGGGGTTTCTTGGGGTACTTCTGGGGCAGCATCTTCAGGGGTTTCTGGGATGCTACCTTCACAGGTGATGACTTCTGGGGGAACGGCTGCCGCCTGTGGTTTGCGGGCAGGGGCGGCTTTAGGGGCCGCAGCCGGGGCATCCATCAATTCCCCGGTTTCTATGTCCACCACCCCGGTTTCTGCGTCCCTGATGCTGTCAGTTTCGCTGTCATCCAGCATCCCCAGACCAGCGATGGACAGCGTGGCCCGCCGCTTGGCCTTGGTTTCCGCTTTCATCAGGGCGTTGGAATGGTTGTCACCTTTCAGCCCTTGCATCCAGACGGCCCCGGTGGATTCATCCGTGCGTCCATCGGGCATAGTGGCGCAGGCGGTCACCACGTAGGATTCCCCAATCATCTGCCGTTCCGTGAACCGCACAGATATGTGATGGTTCTTGCGTAGTTGGTCTGTGGTTTCCTTCAGGGCGTAAAGCTGTAGCTTGCCGTTCAACTTGATATAAGCAAACGGCTTGGTGAGCGGATTCAACCCCAAGCTACTACAAACGGCTTCGTAGTATTTCAACCGTTGGGCGGGGGTCAAGGCTTCCAGATTCCCTTCCACCAGTATGCTTTCCACCATCTGTGGGTCAAGGGTGGTTTCCTGTTTTACTAGGTCAGTTGCCATTTTCCTTTCTTCTCCTTCCAGATTGTTCCCGGTAGTTTGCGCCTATGACACCCCCTTCCACACCAGGCTGGGCCAGCTTGCCTTGATAGCCGCCAGGTATTCAAAGACCTGTTTGGCTATGTCTAGATTCACCACTTCTTGGGCTTCAAAGAAATCATTGCGGCTGCGCAGCACCAGGGCCGTCGTTGGGTCTATGCCGGTCAACTCCTTGTATGCCAGGGCGTAACCCGCAAGCTGCGCCTGTGCGTCTTCGTAAAGGCCGCCCGTCTTCCAGTCCATCAGGGTGATGTTCCCCTGGCGTTCCGCCACACAGTCGATGGTTCCGGCGTATAACATCGTAGGATGGTAGACGGTCACTTCATAATCAAGGATGTGGTATTCCATCTTGTCCAGCCATTCCACGATATTGTAGGTGGCCCGGTAGACCTTGGGGTCAATCCAGGCTTCTTCTTCCGACGCTTTGGCCGCCAGCGTTTCTTCAATCGCCGTGTGGACTGCGCTCCCGAAATCCGTGGCGATTTTACTGGGGGTTGGGATTTCTTCCGCTTCCTGGCGGTATCGCAACAGGTCTTCTTTCATCGAATCGAAAGGGGCATTGGTGGCGGTGTTGGATTCAGTCCGTAGGAAATCGGTCAGCCACCCACCGTCCTTGATTTCATCCTTGGTTTTCATGTCAACGTAAGCACCGAAGACGGCGTTGAAGGCGGCCCGGTAGCCTGCGCCGTACAAATCCCCGGTCTTGTAAGCCCCTGATATGGACGTGCAACCAGGCATACCCGTGCAGGCGTTCCCCTTGGCGCAGGCCGCACACCGTTCACACCGGATACCGTCCACGATATAAGTGTGGCCCCTTTCCCCCCATTTGCGCCGGGTTATCGTCCGGTCAAACTGGGGAAGCACGTTGCTTGGAAGTCTCATTTGGTCAGGCATTTCAATCCTTCGCATTGTATAGATTGTTCAAGGCATCCGCCAGCACCGGGTGCCAGGGTTTCGTGAATCCCTTGCCCGCCTGGACGTGTTCGATGCCCAGTTGGACTTCTATGGAATCCAGTGGGTATCCGGCCCTGCGGAGTAGAACCCCGCAAAGCCGGATGGCCGCCTGGTCAAGCATTAATCTTCGGTTGTTTGAAGGCACGATTCCCCCGCTTGCTGTAGTCCTGAAGAAGGTTCCAGGCCCGGTATTTCAAATCCCGGCCCGTGCCGAACCAGGCTTTGTGCAGACGGTCTGCGTTGGGTTCCCCCACCTTTCCGTGGCCCACCCGCTGGAAGTAGTCCACGAATTCCGTGGTGGCGTTCAAAGCGGCGTAGGCCGTGCCGCCCACTCCCTGGATGTCCTGACCCCGGCCCGCTTCAAACAGTTCTTCCAGTGTGTTGCGGGCATCCCGCAGGGCGTAATGGGCCGCCGCATCACGGGGCTTGGTGTCATCGGTCTGATTCCAGGGACGCACCAGGGTATTCACGAACCCCAGCATACTTTTGGTCTTCATGGGAGCCTTGACCAGTTGTTCCACGCCTTCCATCATCCGGTCAAAGTATAGGTTGTTCAGGCCCAGTTCTTCCCTGGCCTTCACCGCCTTGCTTTCCACATTCCCCGAATGGTAGATGGTCACGATGTCAGTCTTCTTGCTGCGCCCCAGCGCATATTGGAACGTATTGTTGCAGACCACCCTGATATAGGTGTGCCGCATCGTGAGCGGCAGGGAACCGTCATGGCTGGTGGCAAGAAGGATGAACGGTTCTATGGTATCCCCGGCCACCACTTCCCGGCCATCCCCGGCCTTCGCCAGAATCCAGACCACCCGGCCTTCCTTCAACGCCCCAGCGGTATGGTAGACCCCGGCTCCCGGCCCGATGGCCGCATCGAACAACCCGAAGCAGTCCACGTTCTGCACCACTCCATATTTCTTGGTTCGCATAGCCAGAATCTTCCCGTTATCCTTCCGGCGCACGAAGCGGTAGGGTTCAGTTTCCGCAAACCCCTGGATGGTGTCATCCTTATGGTAGGCCGGGACTAGTTCAACTTCCCAGTCAAGGTGTGCCGCCGCAATCGCTTCGGCGGCGGTGGCTGGCCCGTCCAACCTTTGCCCTAGCCCGTGCCAGGGCGTATCCCCGATGTAGAACATTTCCGCTTCCCCGTCTTTGTCCATGCTTAGTTCGTGTGGCATATCATGCCCCCTTATATATTTTTGGGGAACTTACTCCCCTTCCGGTGGCCCATCTTCCAGTAAGGATTGCAGGGCCGTGTGTTGTTCCTTGCGGTCTTCTTCGGCTGACTCCTGGGCAGCCTTCAACGCTTCTTGCGCTTGCCGGATAGCCTTTGTGGGTTGGGTCAGGGATTCGTACCGTTCCGCCAACGTGGAATAATAGGTGGATTGGGTTAATAGCTTCTCACTCGTTTCACGGGCCGCTTCCGCCAGGGATGCGTAATCATTCGGCTTGGGCGGGCAAGGCGGGTCTATGAGCCTTACAGCGTCCTTCTGGGCATCTTCCGCATGGTAGACACCATCAACTACCACCACATCCGGTTCCCTTGGCGGGTCATCTGCTAATGGGGCTAAACCTAATGGCCGCAGATTCCGCTGTAGTTGCTGGCAGCTTTTGCAGGCCCGCCAATGCAACGCCACGGATGTGGTGTACTTCCCGCACTGGGCCTGCCCATATTCAACCGGTTCAACTTCCTTCACCGTCGCACTGTGTTCCTTGGCGATTGATTCGACAAAACTTTTTTCCGAATACTGGCACGATAGATACATAGTTGTTGCCTTGCTCGATACCACCCGCACCCGGTCAGCTTGGCTATCGTTGACCTGAAGGTGCCGGTTTGTTCGTAACGTGTTCCCAAGTTTGCGAATATTGGCATCACTCCCCGTGAACTGCCACCATGCGCTTCTGTCCATCACTTGGCTCCTTTAATAAGGTGATTTCAGGTATCCAAGTTGCCACATGCGGAACCGTAGTTGCTGGCCCAGTTCCTTGACCTGGCATTGGACGGCCCTGACTTGCCAGGGAACCATAGGTATATCAGGCATCTTCTTGCTCCTTCGCTTCACCCCATTCCAACAGACTCCGAATCTTGCCGATGCGGTTCACGATTAAGGAAGCGTGTTCATGGGCCTGGTAGTCTGTCCAGTTGTTCCGCTTCCTTGACCCGCAATGTTCGCATTCACTGGTGTGGGTGATGTCGAATGTTTCCATGATTTGTTGCATCAGGGATTCAACAACTTCCAGCTTGCTGCTGATGGCTGCATCCCGTACCGCCCTGGCGGTTGGTTCTATCGCCATAGTTTCTCCAAACACCCCAGATTTGCACCGCCTTCGGACGGCTGCCAGGTGTTTACAGGGGCCGAAGCCCCTGCCGTCACAATTTGATGGTGGATTCCAGACCCCAGGTGACCCACAACACCACTTTTGTTTTTAAGGGGTCTTAAAACGGCTTACAGGGCCACGGTTTGGCCCTTACGCATGGGTTTTTGGCCCTTTTTAGGGCTTTGTGAAGTATTTGCCCATGATGGGATGGGTTTCCTTCCCGGCCACGAACTTGCTGGTCTTCGGGATGTACAGTTCGTGGGCCAACCCCCGCTGGTGGGGCGGCACCCATTCGATGGTCTGCCGATAATCCCCGCTGGCTAACTTGTGTTTCCCGAACCGCAGATGGCCCATCACGTCATAACGGTAACCGTGAGTGATGCCGGATTCGCTGGACGGCCCGCCGTCTGGAACCAGCCGGGGTTCTACCCTTACGATGTGCCAGGGCTGGGGGAATTCCTTCCGGTCTTCCCGCCGTCGTTCCGCCCGTGACCTTGGGGCCACTATGATTTCGATGCCCTTCGCCATCATGTACATGAACAACCAACTAATCAGGCCGCCGTGGTCGATGATGGTGCGTTCCCACCAGCCCATGTAGCGGTTTTCAATCCCCATCGGGTCACCGGCGATAATAAAGGATTCAGGCGGGTAGTCTTCCGCCACCTGGCTGGGGTCAGTAGACATCTGCAAGTTGTATAGATGGGTCATTGGCATCCCCACATTCAAGGCGAAGATAAAGGAATGGTCTACCGATTGGAATTCCGCACTTCCCCGGTCTTCCACCCCGTTATCTAGGAAGAAGGTCACGTTGGCAAATTCTGTGGGTTCTGTCCCTTCAGTGAAGGGGTAACCGTCTTTCCCAGCATAGGTGATGCTCCCGGTGCCGCCCCGGTACAGGATGGCCCGCAGATAATCTTCATAGCCAGGTTCTTGTTCCCCAATCAAGATGGGTTCATTGAATTCCATATAGAATGACCGGAACGGTGGATGTAACTTCTTCTGCCAATGGGCTGGCGGCAGTTCATCCATGCCATCGAAAGTAGCCACCTGGCGGCTGTCCATATGGATGCGCTTGGTGCCTTCATCCTGTAGGACACCCAGATGGTTGCGCCAATCACTGACACTCTGACTCCGTTCAGCATTCGTGGCATAGGAGCCGCCATTTAGTGGCCGTGGCCCCCGTGTGTTTTCAATCGCAGTTGTCCCTTTGGTCTGGATGATGGCACGGCCATGCGCCAACAGGAAATCATAGTAGGTCATCTGATTTCTCCAACCCGGTAAATTAGACGGGCTTGTGACCGCCTTGCGGGTTAACCCCGCCGAAGCGGGGCCACTCCCCTATAAGGCAACCACCCGGTTCAGGATGGTTTCCTTGATTCCCTTGTATTCCCCGTGGTTCTTGACGGTGGCCTTGACCGTCACGAAGTCTTCCGATTCATCCAGGGATGTGGTGGTGCCGAACCACTTGAAGCGGTTGCCGTCAGCGTCTTCCATCAGGTGCAGATATGTCACGCCGAACCCCCCGGCCAATGCCATCACCCGGTTGACCTTCAGGGTGAATTCACGGCGTTCTTTGATGGTGCCAACGTGCTGGGATTCAGCCGCCGCCTTGCCGTTGGCCGCTGCTTCCCGCTCCCGGTCAGCCTTCCGGTTCATGGCGTTCCGCCAGGTCGAAAGGATGGAGCAAACGAAGCCGAAGTCCTTATTGCCCGCCCAGCCCCGATTTGCCAGCACCCTGACGGTGTGGATGTAGTCAGTGGCGGGCGTGGCGTGTTCTTCGCCCGTAATCCAGCCCACCGCCGCCTGTGCGTCAGCTATGCGCAATTCCCTGGTGGCTTCCAGTTCCGCCTTGACCTTCGCCACCATCTGGTCTTCGCTTTGGCTGCTACGGTCAGGGGTGTGGTTCAGGTAGGTTCTGACTTCACTGGCCGTTGATGGGCCTTCGTGCTTCCCGTCTTTTATCATGCCACCGGACACCCAGCCGTAGCTGGCAATCATGGCCCCGGTCAGTTCCAGCACCGTGGCGATGTCATAGCTGGGTTCACCGTGCCTGAAGCCACCGAACCCTTCAGGGCTGTCGAAACAGTCCAACAGGAAGGTGAAATACCGTGCGAACAAGGCCGGGTTCAGCCGGTGGCTCCCCATGAAATCCTTCAGGCAATTCTTGCCCACGTTCATGGAACGCCCGTCATCGTGAATGACAACGTAGGTGTTGGCACGGCGGCGTTTGGTTCCGCAATGGTCACAGACGTTGCCCCGCTCCCGGTGTTCCGGTGGGCATTCCATCCCCGGCATCGTCCGAATCAGGGAACCTTCATCAGTCATTTCCAGACTTGCGGTAAAGGCCCAGCCATCGAACTTGGGAGTCTCACCGCTGATGGTGACATTGAAGAAGACTTCTTCCAGCGTTCCACGGGAATGGGTTGGGGTCTTCTTCACTATCCTGTCACCCACGGTCATGGTCACGTTGGGAACGCCCAGCTTGGCGGCTTTCTTGTTGACTTCCACCAACCGGCCCCGCAGCCCTTCCAGATTTTCCGCTGGTATTTCAAAGTCCTTTGTAAACATGGTCAACTCCCACCCCTATGTTTTGAACGGCCTTGGAACCGCTCCTGGGGTTTACGCCCCGCCCTGGTGGACGGGGTTCCTCACCTATCCCTTCTTGGGACACCTGACCCACGGCGCATGGGGCAACAGTATTAGCGGCATTCCGCACCAGTTACATCTGTCTTCTGTTGGCCCTATGAACTTTCCACAGTGGCAATGT
>Ga0208315_1001105_pt1 | contig 14909 bp, 16 predicted proteins | sample MalvireepMed_215_FD_184239 | JGI IMG/M metagenome (GOLD analysis project Ga0208315, IMG submission 184239) | Marine viral communities from the Global Malaspina Expedition - Malaspina viral metaG DeepMed_215 (SPAdes) (version 2) | ecosystem: Environmental > Aquatic > Marine > Oceanic | place... | reverse complement strand
AAGTTATAAAGATTCAAGGTCTTGTTGGAGAAATAAGTTCGAATGCCCATTAATATTAAAATAGATCCAGATATACGCGCCTCTGATACGGCTGAAGAAACCAAGCCAGTTTTAGATGCTATTATTTCTCTTGAAGTTAGAAAAACTGTTGATGGAAAAATAATGATTTTGGATCATATGCATTTGGATATTGTTCTTGATACAGCACAAAGTAAGGTTGTAACATTCCCTAAAGATCAATTAACTGATGAAATATATGGGTTTCAAAATGAATATTTTAAATTCTTAACTCAAAGCGGAATTATTCTTCCCGAGAGTATTCAATCTGGAAATGTATTTGGAAGCTTAGAAGCGAAGTACCCTGTAGCTGTTGATGAAGGTATAAATACGACACAGGTTTTATTAATATCTACAAAACAATTTCTCGATAAACAATCTCCTGCTTTTGAAGCTCAAGAATTTATAGAAAATGAATTAGATGATCATATAGTTGATCCTACTCCAGAAGATTCTACAAAACTTGGCGAAGTTCCCGAAGAGCCAAAGAAAGGTTCTATCACGCCGTATCGGATTCGCCGTTATTTGAGTGGTTATGGATATTATTAATGAATCTGTTGCTGTTTGTGCTTGCTGCCTATGGGCTTACGCAAATATTAGTCTTTTCAAGAATTCTTGAAAAGATTCGACCATCACATCATTTCTTTCATTGTCCTATGTGCGTCGGCTTTCATGCTGGCTGGTTTTTGTGGGCAATAAACAAATATACAGAACTATTTACCTTTGATTATTCTATAGCTACTGCATTCCTTTTGGCATGTATTAGTTCTGGAACAACATATATGTTGAGTATGGTTATTAACGATTTTGGAATTAGGATAGAGAATTGGGGTGATAAGAGTGATTGAAAGTATTTGGACATCAAGGAAGCGAGCTTTACGGCCAGTTCGACGGTGCAGCGGTGGTTGCAGAATCGTGCGGGTTGCGCCCGCATTTTAACAGGAATAAGTTATGAAAATTACTAAAGAAAGATTTAAAAAAATACTTTTAGAAGAGCACGAACGGCTCAAGCAAAGTTTAAATCAAGACCAGCAGCGAGCAACAGAAGAAAGAAAACTTGCTCACATCCTTCATGTATTTCTAAGTGAGGCTCGCGGTAAATTTGAAGAATATTTGGGCCATTTGCCTGAAGGCGAAAAACCTTCAGAGGAATGCAGTGAATTATTTGATGCTGTTGCGGATATGTGGCGAAGGGCCGATGAAGTTTTAACTGGTGGAGAACGGCCAAAGTGGCTTCGAGAGCCATCCGAAGAAGAAAAACCGTTTTTTGGCCACAATAAATTGCAAGAAGAAATGGGTGCTGGATGTACCGATCAAGATCTGGCAAACGCACTGGATGTAATTTCTCGCTGTGTTATGGGTGGAGAAACCACCCAGCCGCCTGCGGAAATCGGAAGAACGAGAATAATGCCCGATCCAGTTGTGCCGGCCGCAGGAAAAACATATCCTGGGATTAAATTTGTTGACGAGGACAAAAAGAAATGAGCAAATATATCTTAAGAGAATACTATGAACTTTGTCCAGGTGGCATTTGCCAAGATCTTTTAACCGAAGAAGAAAAGATTCAGGTAAAAGAGGGTGCAACATTTCTTTCTGGTTTAATGCAGCGTTGTGATGAGCAGAATGGTAATGGAAGAGTATATCCAGGCCCGATTCTTGAACGTGAAGTTAAAAATTATATGAAAGTTGTAAAAGAGAATCGTGCATGTGGGGAACTTGACCACCCCGAAGATTCTGTCGTAAATCTTAAGAATGCTTCTCACATGGTTGTATCTTTATGGTGGGAAGGAAAAGATTTGATGGGAAAAGTCAAAGTTCTTTCAACACCAGCAGGCAAAATTTTAGCAGCTCTTGTTAATGACGGTGTTAAAATTGGTATTTCTTCTCGTGGTTTGGGTTCGGTTAAAGAGCATCAAGGACAAACTCTTGTTGAAGATGATTTTCAGTTGATTTGCTTTGATATTGTATCAGAGCCATCCACACAAGGGGCTTATATGATGATGAATGAATCAAAGCAGAAACAAGTGTGGTCAAAAGCAGATCGTATAAACCGTTTATTAAACGATATTATTGGAGAAAAATGAAAAGAAGCGAGTTGAAAAGAGTTCTAAGACCTCTTATTAAAGAATGCATTAAAGAAGTTATCTTTGAAGAAGGCACTCTTTCAGGTATTATTACAGAAGTTGCACAAGGCTTGTCAAATGTTCAAACTAAGACACCTCAACCAATTGTTGAAAAAAGGGCTATTCGATCAAATCAACCAAGTCCAGCAGTTCTAGAGGCTCGCAGATCTCTTGAAGAAACCAAAAAAAACTTACAAGAATCAACTGGCTTAAAAGGAATTTTTGAAGGAACAACTCCAATGCGTTCTGGCAGTGGTAATAAAAACTCTCAACATGGAGCATTAAAAGATGTGGATCCAAGCGATGCCGGCGTTGATATTAGTGGAATTATGAATGTTGCAGGAGGCGCTTGGCAACAATTAAAATAGAAAGAAACAAATGATTGTAAAGTTAAGAAAAAACGAAACCTCAGAAAATCTTATTAAAAGGTTTATCCGAAAGGTTAAAAAAGAAAAAATTATTGATGAATATCGTGAAAGAGAATATTATAAAAAACCATCGGAATTAAGAAGGGAAGAGCATTTTCGTCGTTTGGCTGTCATTGAAAAGCAAAAACGTAAAGAAGCCCTGGAAAGAGATGAATAGAAAACTACTTATAGGAAGAGGATTATAAATTATGGGACAGTTTGATAGTGGACGATATAGATTTAGCACTGGAATTGGTTCAGTTGGATCATATCAGGTATCTGGTGTTCCGTGGATAACTGGTTCTGGGGCAGACGGAATTGCAGCCAGCACAGAAGATAAAATTACTTTCCCCACAGTTGCGAAATCTGTAATGGTGATGCTTCACGACACAAACTCAGATAATTTGCATGTTCATTTTAATTCAAGCGGATCAAATGGCAATGTTTATGATGGAAACCATTACTTCATACTTAGAGATGATCGCGATACTATTACTTTTAATGTTAAGTGTAAGGAAATTTATATATCAAATCCCCCCACATCAAATGGTGGAAGTGGAAATGCTTCAGGATATATTGTGGTGGCTGAATTAACTGGTATCAACACTCTTGAAATGTTCAATTTAACGGGGTCTGGTCTTACAACAATTGATGGAACTTAATATAATTAGAGGAAAATAAAATGCCTACTTTTCAACCTTCACGTAATACAATAAGCGGACCAATGACTGGTTCCGACGGCATTTCGCCGCTTGGCACAGGCGCAAATAGTGTTCAAATTGGCGATGGTGCCATTGTAGCATCCGGCGCTGGTTCAATAGCGGTTGGTAAGGCTGCTAATGCTGTTGGTGCTGGTGCAGTAGCAATTGGTGATTCTGCGAAAGCAGATCATGTTACTGGATATGGTGTTGCTCTTGGTTTTGGGGCTGATGCTGGTGGTGTATCTTCAATTGCAATTGGTTCTAGTGCTGACGCATCAGCAGCGGAAGCAATCGCAATTGGTCCAGAAACAACTACTGCGACCGATGCAGCTTCAATTGCCCTTGGCGCGTATGCTGACGCAACAGGAGAAGAAGCGATTGCAATCGGTAAAACTACACAAGCAACAGCAAATGATGCTATTGCAATCGGTGAGGACGCGGCTGGTTCTCAAACTGATACAGTCGCCATAGGTCGGGCTACGGTGGCGTCCCAACCAAATGCAATTGCAATTGGCGTTGCTGCAAAAGGGCAACATCAGGATACAATTTCAATGGGGCATGGTGCGAACGCAACTGTAGCAAATTCAATCGCATTTGGGTCGGGAACGCTAAACCAAACAACGAATACAATGACTATTGGTAATGCTTCTCAAGCAATGGATTTGAATGTAACCGGAAATGTTTCAATAAAGTCTGGTGGTCTTATTGGTGCTGGGTCCGAAACTATTGGCGGAACTAATGGTGCAATTTCAATCAGTACACTTATAAGCTTTATTGATGATAGTGGAGCGAGTGCCGGAACTCAAACAGGTTTTACTTTGGCAGATGGTAAATCAGGTCAACTTAAAATAGTCACCACAATAGTATCGGGGGGAGCGGGATTGGCTGGGCCGCCTCAATTAGCCAATACTAATGTATATGTTCCTAATGTTATTCGATGGGATGCGGTAGGAGATACAGTAATTCTTGTATTTTCTGGAACCAAATGGGCGGTTGCTGGTAGCTATGGAGCTTCCATTTCCTAACTCCTTTGTATCTTATCTAATTTATGGTGTTTTATCATTTCTGCCAACTATTTATTTGAGACAAATAGTTTTTAGGAGATTTAAATGTCATCATCTATGTTAGAACAAGCAGTTATTGATGCGCAAGCACTCAAGGAAGCAGCCGTCAAGAATGCGGAACAAGAAGTTCTTGAGAAGTATTCAGGAGAAATCAAAGAAGCAGTAAATTCGCTGTTAGAGCAAGAAGATCCAATGGCAATGGATCCAATGGCCGCACCTCCGATGATGGCCGGCGCAACTGTTGATCCTTTGGCTGCGCCAGCTAGCGCAAAAGCCGTTGATGCAATTGCAAAAGATATTCCTCTTAAAGCTCTTGATAGTCTTGGCATCAATAACATGAAAGATGGTGATGAAATAGATCTTGATTTAGACGCTCTTGTTAAATCAGTTAACTTCGGCCATCCAGAGGATGAGGAACAACCCTCAAAACCTGAATTAATGTTTGAAGCAACCGAATCTGATCTTTACAATCTTCTGGATGAAGAGCTGATCGCAGAAGATGATGAGGATTATCTTTATGAAGAACCTGTTCCTGCGACACCTCCTTTAACTTTGGATCCTAACGAACTTGCAGACCAAATGGGGATTGCGTCCGTCAAAACCGATGAAGATGGAAACGGCGATGAAAGCGCTGCCACGCGATCTCTTTATGAAGACGATGATGAATCTCTTTATGAAGATGAAGGTGAAGAATCATTAGAAAGTCCTTTAGCTGAAGACGATGGCGAAGTTCTTGATGAAGACGAAAATCTTGACGAAGATTATATCTCGCAAGCCATTGATGAAATTTTAAAAGTTGACCTAGAAAATGTGCCTCGTGGAATGGCTGGGACGACTCATCCAACAAAACTCGAACAAGAATATGCAGTTGCTATTGCTGCCGCAGCTGCTCAAGACACAGAACGGAAAGAACAAAACAAAGAGTTCGAAGAAGCCGTTAAACAAATCGTAACTTTAGAAGAGCATGTAAAATCTCTCAAGTCTGGAAAGAATAGACTTGCAAAAGAGCACAAAGAGCTTAAGAGTGTTGCCCGTCAGATTAGTGATAAACTATCTGAACTTAATATTACCAATGCAAAATTGGTATATCAAAATCGTATTCTGGAATCTCACTCCTTGAATGAGCGACAAAAAGATAAACTTGTCGAAGCGGTTTCAAACGCGAATTCAATTGAAGAAGCCAAAGTTATTTATGAAACTTTGCAAGATTCACTTTCGTCAGAGGGTGCAAGAGCACCTCAAAACTTAAATGAAGCTGTAAGTAAAAATAATAGGCTTGTTTTGAAATCAAATAACAAAGAAACGCAAGTTTCTGATTCTGCTTTCGAGCGAATGAAGAGGCTTGCAGGAATTATTTAAGGAGAAAAAATAATGAGTATTATTGAAAAACTAACTGAGGGCATCATGAGTCGTGATGTTCAAAAAGAGGGTCAGGCTCTTCTCAACAAGTGGGAAAAGACTGGCCTTATGGAAGGAATTGAGAGTGATTATGGCCGTAATAATATGGCATGTCTTCTCGAAAATCAAGCCAAAGAGTTGCTTCGTGAAGCATCAACAATGGCTGGCGGCAGCGTCGAAGGTTTTGCAGCAGTTGCATTTCCTATCGTTCGTCGTGTGTTTGGTGGTCTAATTGCAAATGAGCTAGTTTCGGTTCAGCCTATGAGCTTGCCGTCTGGCCTCATTTTCTTTCTAGACTTTACATTTAATACCACCCGTCTTGGAAACAAGGCTGGTGAGTCACTATATGGTGGCGGGGTTGTTGGAAAGCAAGTCACTGGTGGTGTTAATTTAAACACTCTCAGTGCTTCACAGCAAGGCTTTTATAATCTTAATAATGGTTATGCAAGCCCAACTGGCTCTGCGACGATCACAGCACATCTGGTCGCAACGGGAACGTATGGGACTCCACTTTCTGGCACCAAGGGTCAGCGATTTAACCCGCCTTATGCGTCAGCAACCGAGACTACTGATCACTTTTCAAGATTGTTAAGGCACGATCCTGATTTTACTTCAGGAACGACAACAGCTGCTATTTATCGAATTCTTACATCAAGTACGGATTTGAAAGAGGGTGCTAACAACTCAACAATTAATTATGATGATCTTGTGGGTCTGAAAGTTATGAACTTTGCAACTGCAAGTGCTACTCAGGTGCGTTGGTTGACTCAACTTTCTGGTACTGATAATGGTTTCTTTATGCCAGGTACTGATAATGGTAACAACCCAGGCTTATATCTGGTGTTTGCCGATAATAGTGGTGGAGCACTTTCAAATGAGCTTATGGCGATGAACCTTAATCTTACATTCCCCATCAAGGATTCGATGCAAGCGGGGGCTGCTGTAGGTTCAACTATTGGTTCTGCCGTGTGGGGTCTTGAAAATCAGTCCACTCTTCCTGAGATCGACATTAAGGTTGATAGTACCGCTATTACAGCGGATACTAAAAAGCTTAAGGCTAAGTGGACTCCAGAGCTTCAGCAAGATATCAATGCTTACCACAATCTCGATGCAGAGGTTGAGTTAACTGGTATTCTTTCTGAGCAAATCGCACTTGAGATTGATCAAGAAATTCTTGAGGATCTTGTTGTGGGTGCAACTGCTGGAACTTATTACTGGTCACGTAAGCCTGGTAAGTTTGTGGCTCGTACTGGAGCAGATGGTGGTGCGTCTGTTAATCAGACTAACTTCCCGGACTTTACGGGAACTGTGTCTGAATGGTATGAGACTCTTCTCGAAACTGTCAATGATGTTTCTGCACAGATTCATCGCAAGACGCTTCGCGGCGGGGCTAACTTTATTGTTACAAGCCCAGAAGTTGCGAATGTTCTTGAATTTACGGCTGGCTTCCGAGCGGATACTACTGCCGATGAAAATAAGGGCACCGCAGGTGCTGTTAAGGTCGGGCAGATTAGCAAGAAGTGGGATATTTACGTTGACCCGTATTTCCCACGGAATCTAATTCTGGTTGGTCGTAAGGGCAATAGCTTCCTTGAGAGTGGCTATGTGTATGCACCTTATGTTCCGCTGCAAGTCACTCCTACTATCTTCAGTCCAGACGACTTCACTCCTCGCAAGGGTGTGATGACACGTTATGGTAAGAAGATGGTTCGACCTGACATGTATGGCCTTGTTGTTGTCGAAGATCTCGTCTAATTTATTAGACTTATCTTTTTAACATTGGAAACCCCGTCTTTCTTTTTGAGAGACGGGGTTTTCTTTTTCGTTTAAAGCACTTTTCAACTATTTAACTAAGAGGAGCATAATAATGGCAGTCCCTAAGTTAACCCCAGTTCAAAAAACAAGTCCTTATGTGCTAAAGTCAACTGGTTCTTATAATCTTGTTACTACAGCAAGTGTGCCTTATGCTGTTTATTTAACTGGTGCTCTCAGTTCAAGCCAATGGACATCTGGTGCTGTCGCCCAAGTAGCTCTCACATATAAAATGTTGGGAGGTGATGTTCTCGACATCGAATTAACAGAAAATAATGTTTACACTTCCTATGAAATGGCAACATTAGAATATTGTTCTATCATCAATAATCATCAAGCTAGAAATGTTTTATCTGATTTTCTTGGAGCAACTACAGGAACTTTTGATCACGAAGGAGCGCTTGAAGCTGGAACATTGTCTTCAAGTTTAGCCGGCGATCACCTTGCATTAAAATTTCCTAAATTTAAATTTGAATACAGTAAGCGAGTTGCCGATGGTTTGGCGGCGGGGGCAGGTTTCGGTGATGATTCTAGAATTTATTCAGCATCCATTGCTTTAGTGAATAACAAACAAGACTATAATCTACAAGAAATTGTTCAATCGGCCTCTGTGGAAACGCCTGGAACTTCAAATTTTGCGGGGCCTTTTACGGGAAGTATCGACAACAAAAGAATTGCTATTAGACGAGTTTATTACAGATCTCCTTCTACAATGTGGAGATTTTATGGATATTATGGTGGATTAAATGTTGTGGGGAATTTGTATACCTACGGACAATATTCTGATGAATCAACATTTGAAGTTGTCCCAGCGTGGCAAAATAAATTACAAGCAATGGCATTTGAAACAAATCTTTACACTCGTGCTTCTCATTATTCTTATGAGATACACGATAATAGAATTAGGATTTACCCGCCACCATCGTCGCCTGGTGGCGGACCAACTAAGATGTGGTTTGACTTTACCGTTCCGCAAGATGCATGGGTAGAAGATTCTACCAGAAAAGATGGAGTGGACGGCGTAAATAATTATAACACTTTACCGTTTGCTAATATTCCGTATAAAAATATCAATAGCATGGGAAAACAGTGGATTAGAAAATATGCATTAGCAATTGCCAAAGGAATGCTTGCACAAATAAGAGGAAAATTTGGGAACATTCCAATTCCCGGAGAAGCAGTAACCCTGAATGCTTCTGAACTTGCGACTCAGGCAAAAGAAGAACAGGAAAAACTTAAAACTGAACTTGTTGAATTGTTAGATAAATTAACTTATGAAGTAATGATGGAATCAGACGCCAATATGGTAGAGAATTCTAATAAAATTCAGGTTAGTATTCCAATGGGAATTTATAGGGGATAATATAAATGGCCGAAAATAAATGGAACAGACCTGACAGTCCTCCACCACCACTTTTTTTGGGAAAAAAAGAACGAGATTTAGTAAAACAGGTCAACGATGAATTGATCGAGCGCGTCATTGGGCAAACTATTCTTTATTATTCAATTAGTGATGTTCATACCGACTTTCATCCTTTGTATGGCGAAGCAATTGAAAAAAATTATTTGCCCCCAGTGCGAGTATATGTTTTAATTGAGTGGAATGAAACAACAACCACAGCCACCAACTATGGTGTGGACCGTATTTATAATCTTACATGTCACTTTCATAAGCGAAGGCTAACAGAAGATCAAAATCTGTTTGTTCGTGAAGGCGATTTTATTTTATACGGAGAAGATTATTATGAAATAATTACTTTAAGTCAACCTAAGCAATTATTTGGACAAACAGAACATATGCTTGAAATTTCAGCTAAATGTGCGCTGGCCCGACAAGGACTTTTCGATGGTAAATAATTATGGCAAACAATGCAATATTAACTAGCTCTGCGGATCGCAATTTAAAACCCGATGACATGCGAACAATCATGTCGTATAAGCCTTCGACACTGGAGACTATCGATACTGCGGTTTATAACTGGCTTCACAACGATATGAAAATTGCATGTACTACGAATAAAGGATGGAAAACTGTGCCAATCGTTTGGGTGGCTGGAGAACGCTCTTGGCAGGTTAAAAATAATAAAAATTTAAGAGATTCTGTGGGTGCTCTGATCTTTCCGATGATGACCTTGCAGAGAGATGGCTTCTCAAAAGATCCAACAAAAAAGGGTGTTTTTTATGGCAACATTCCTCACATTAATGATGCAAAAGGGGGATCTATAACTATTGCTCGCAGACTTCAGCAAGATAAAACTGCTAATTTTGCTAATGCAAATGCTTATAGAAAAACTTCTAGACTCACAAGCAACGCAGGAACACCAGGAGCACAGCAAATTAACTTTCCAATGCCGAAAAATAAACAAGCTGTTTATGAAACCATTACAATTCCGATGCCAGTGTATATTGATGTAAATTATACAATTAGTGTTAGAACTGAATATCAACAACAGATGAATGAAGTTATACAGCCTTTTGCTACTGCAACACAAGGGATAAATTACTTAGTTTTAAAACAAGATGGTCATTCTTATGAAACATTTATGCAGTCTGATTTTGCTTCTGAAAATAACGTAACAGATTTGGGTGATGAAACTCGAATTTATGAATCTAAAATAACATTAAAGGTTTTGGGTTATCTTGTCGGTGCAAACAAGAATGATGAACAACCACACATCGTTATTCGAGAAAACGCTGTTGATATTAAGAGCCCCCGAGAAAGAGTTGTTCTGGGTGATGAGACAGAATGGGGGCCGCTTGGTCTCCCTTCAGGAAAATATCGGTCATAATCATTCCTTTGTCTTTTCGAGGAATAAGCTACTATTTATTAGAGACTTTTAAAGCACCATAAGGAGAAAGACGCATGGCACAAAGCAAATTTAGATTTGTATCACCGGGGATTCAACTTCGTGAAATTGACAGATCACAACTTCCCCGTGAACCAGAGGCAGTAGGACCAGTTATTATTGGTCGTGCTCAACGAGGGCCTGCGCTTCGACCAGTAAGAGTGGAAAGTTTTACAGAATTTGTTGAAATTTTTGGCGAGCCATTGCCTGGTGGAGCTGGTGGTGATGTTTGGAGAAATGGAACTGCTGGTATGGAACCAACATATGGTGCTTATGCTGCTCAAGCATGGTTAGCGAATGGTTCTCCTTTAACTTATGTTCGTCTTCTGGGACAACAACACACAACACATCCTGGCTCTACTGGAAAAGCAGGTTGGCAAATTGGTACTGCTGCTCCAGATGGCACCAGAAGGTCGGTAGGCGCATTGGGCTTGTTTGTTGTCGATAGCGGAAGTACCGCGGCACCAGCGCACACTGGAACTTTGGCCGCAGTTTGGTATTGCACTGGAAGTTCTGTTGAGCTTTCTGGAGCTGATAGACAAGATAATAATATTGTTACTGGTTCTGGTATTATAGTTAGGAGCACTGCGGAGGGGCCAACTTTTACAGCTCTTATCAAAAACAATGATGGAACTATTGTAGACACCGTTAATTTTAATATCAAGACTTCAACGGCTGGTAATTTTGTTCGAAAAGTTTTTAATACAAATCCCACAAAACTAACTACACGTTTGTATGGTTCTGCTAATACTGCATCATATTTCTTAGGCGAAAGTTTTGAAAGAGATGTAACTGAAAAACTTACAAGCTCAAGTGCGGGTAAAACTTTTGGTTTTATTGCTGCTCTTACTGATGATGAAAGTTCAAGTCCGATCCTTTGGAGCAAAAATCTCGCAAGTATGTCACCCGCACAAACAAATTGGATTATTGGCCAAACGCAACAATCATCAGGAAGTTATACACCTGGAACGAGCCAGCAATTATTTCAAGTTGTGGCGCTTGATAGTGGCGAATGGACACAGGAAAATCTTAAGGTTTCTATTACAGATGTTCGTTATTCTAATGAACCTTCTGATCCTTATGGTTCTTTTGGGCTTGAATTGAGAAAGGCAAACGATTCAGATGAAGCGCCACAAGTTGTTGAGAGTTATTCAAATTTGAATTTGAATCCTAATTCTCCTAACTATATTGCTCGGCGCGTCGGAACTCAATATGCAAAATGGGATGATGTTGATAGACGATATCGATATTTTGGGCAATATCCAAATAATTCTCGATATATTTATATTAAGATGCATTCTGATCTTGATGGTCAGCCGCCAAGTCCTGAAACTTTGGTGCCGATGGGCTATCGAGGGCCGCTACGATGGGGAACGTTCGTGGTTGTAAGCGGAAGTACGAGCGCAGTAGTTCCGGAAACAGCAACAGAGGGCGAGTCGTTTACAGCTTTTCCGAGAGCAATGGTATCAACTCAAGCGGCTTCGCCTGGCGCTCCAACTCTCGCATCTGCGTACTTAGTGGATGTTGGTCCCGAGGCTGATTTTACGGCTTCGTTCCAATTTCCACAAACATATTTACGCTCTAATACAACTGTAGGAAACTTAACTGATCCTACTGATGCTTATTGGGGTGTTGATACAACAATAAATGGAGCGAGCACGAGATTTGAAAATGGTTACGAAGATGTAGTAAGAGGTTTGCAAGATATTGGACGAACTTCAACTGGACCTCGAACATCCGTTTCATATTCGGCTGCCGGAAATGTGATTGAATATCAACAAATATTTAGTTTGGAGAATGTTTCTTATCATACGGCATCGCTTACAAGGACTGCCATAGGCGGTCATGCTTCAGCGGTGAATGCATCACAAACTCAAGAAGCATATTATCTTTCTGGTTCTTATAAATTGGGATATGCGATTGCTTCTAGTGGAACTAATACATATCAAACTCTTTTGGACGCAGACTTTAATCAGTTCACAGTTCCAATGTTTGGTGGGTTTAATGGAACGGACATTCGCGAGACTCAACCATTTAATAATAATTATACGGGCACACCAACAATGAATAACAATTATAAATATAATTCTATTCGACAAGCAATCGATTCGTGTGCAGACCCAGAGCTTGTGGAGTGTAACTTAATGGCCGCTCCGGGTATTGGAACTACCAATGCATCAATTGGGCTAACAAATCACATGCTAGATGTTTGTAGGCGACGAGCAGATGTGATGGCGGTTATCGATATTGAGGGTGGTTATCAACCACCTCCAGATCGTAGTAGCTTTGGTAATGATTATGACAGTGCTAATCGCGGGAAGGCTAAAACAGCTGCAAATTCACTAAGAACACGCCAGCTTAACAATAGTTATGGTGCTTGTTATTATCCGTGGATTCAAGTTCGTGATGCGGATTCTGGTATCAGTTTCTTTGCTCCACCTTCAGTGGCTGCGATAGGAACTTATGCTTTTTCAGAAGCTAAAACTGAAGTTTGGTTTGCGCCAGCAGGATTTAATCGTGGTGGACTTACCGAGGGATCGGCAGGTATTCCAGTTGTTGGAGTTACCGAACGATTAACTTCGAAGAATCGCGATAAACTTTATGAGAATAATATTAATCCGATTGCTTCATTCCCAGCGGAAGGATTGGTTGTTTTTGGACAAAAGACATTACAAGCAACTCGAAGCGCATTGGACAGGGTTAATGTGCGGCGGCTGATGATTCATGTGAAGAAAGAGATTTCAAGAATTTCAGCAAGACTGCTCTTTGATCCAAATACGTCAGTAACTTGGGATAGGTTTACAGGTCAAGCAGTTCCATTCTTAGAGAGTGTTAAAACTCGGCTTGGTTTGGAAGACTATAAAGTGGTGTTGGACGCAACAACGACCACGCCTGATTTAGTTGATAGAAATATTATGTATGCAAAGATTTTTCTGAAACCAACACGAGCAATCGAGTTTATTGCAATTGACTTTGTAATTACAAATACTGGAGCATCGTTTGAAGATTAATTTTAAGAATGACTAATTACAATAGGAGAAACAAGAGATGACTTTTTGGCAAGACCCAAATTTAGAACCAAAACGAAGTTATAAATTTATTTTAAGTATACCCGGTGGTTCAAGCACTCAAGGGTTGCGCGAATTTTTGGTAAAAAAAGTCGGAAAACCTGGCTGGAATATTACGGAAACAACACACAAATTTTTAAATCATACTTTTTATTATCCAGGCAGAACTGAGTGGGATGCAATTGAAGCTACCGTTGTTGATACTCTTGATCCTACTGCCAATGCAACTCAAGAAATAATGCACATGTTAGAAGAGTCAGGTTATGAACTTCCCACAACGCCACAGACAACTGTTGGGTGGGGAACTACTTCAAAGGCAAAAGCAGTGAGAAATGCTTTGGGACAAGTCAAAATCAAAACAATTAATGCGGAAGGACAAGTTGTAGAAGAGTGGGTTCTTAACAATGCTTGGATTCAAAAGGCTACTTTTGGCGATGTTACCTATGATAATGAAGACATGATAGAAGTTGCACTTACGATGAGATTTGATAATGCATTTATTAATGTTATCAATGGCGATGGAAAAATTCCTACTGCTTCCTAAACATTTGCTTGTTTCTCTGTTATAATACGAAAAGAAAGAAGAGGTATATATGCCAAGAAATAACCAGGATCGACTGGTGGAAAAGAAAAAACCAGAAGATGAAGGTTCTCCCGTATCTGTAGATGCACTTTTAAATTTTGTTATCCCAACTGAATTTGTTGATTTACCAACAAAGGGCAAATTTTATTCAGAGGATCATCCTTTGCATAACGCCGAGACTGTTGAAATCAAATATATGACAGCCAAGGAGACGGATATTCTTTCGTCTAAACAATTATTAAAAAAAGGTGTTGCGATAGATCGAATGTTGCAAAGTCTTCTTGTGGACAAGAATATTAAAATTGAAAAGTTATATACCGGAGACAAAAATGCAATTTTAATGGCTGCAAGAATTAGTGGATTTGGAAAGTCCTATGAGGCGTCCGTTGTTTGCAGAAATTGTAATGCAACTACCGAACAATCATTTGACTTGGAAGAAGTTAAAGTCAAAGAAGCACCAGAAGATGCTACTTATGGAGAAAATGGAACATTTTTTATTACACTTCCTCAAACCAAAATCAAAGCTGAGTGTCGTTTGTTAACCAGCGATGACGAATCGAAGATGACGGCAAAAACAGAGAAAAAAAGAAAGCTAAAGTTACCAGAATCAACATTAACAGATCAATTAAAATTAGTTATTGTTTCTTTGAATGAAGTAACAGATAGGAGCACGGTTGAAGAGTTTGTAGATGTAATGCCTGCTCAAGATTCCAATCATTTGCGTAATGAATATGAAAAGATGCGGCCTGATGTTGATCTTTCGTATGAATTTGAATGCGAACGATGTGAAAGCTTGAACGATATATCCATTCCTTTTTCCGTAAACTTTTTTTGGCCTGAGTGAAGAATA
>Ga0208315_1001102_pt1 | contig 14927 bp, 15 predicted proteins | sample MalvireepMed_215_FD_184239 | JGI IMG/M metagenome (GOLD analysis project Ga0208315, IMG submission 184239) | Marine viral communities from the Global Malaspina Expedition - Malaspina viral metaG DeepMed_215 (SPAdes) (version 2) | ecosystem: Environmental > Aquatic > Marine > Oceanic | place... | reverse complement strand
ATATCCGGCCGAGGAGGGCCGAATAGGGTGAAAAGGCGGCGCACAGCACCAGCCGTTTGAGTTGGGCATCCATCGCGCACCTCCCTGTGCGCCGTGCTAGACGGTTTTCAGAATCGAATCAGTAGCTGCCTTCCGGGCTCTCCACGATGTCCTGCATGTAGATCGGCCGGGTGGACTCCATGATCAGGCCGTAGCTGACCTTTTCATGGACCCGGAACAGCACCAGGGTGCCGGCCTTGGTGCGCGGCAGACGCACCATTTCATCCTGCTGGCGGTCGCGCACCAGCTCGCCCTGCTGGAAGATTTCCAGCACATGGCCGGGTTCCATGCCCTCGCGCTCGCCCTTGTTGATCACCACCACGTCATTGCGCGCCACGCTGTTGATGCGGTCGAAGAAACGAATGATGTTGCCGGTGATTTTCTCGTCGGGGGCATGGGGGTAAAGCACCGCGCGCACTTCCCGGTCCGGCTGCTGGAACAGGCGGTCGTCCACGCGCACGTCCTCGGAGGAGCGGATCACTTCCAGGGTGGTCATGTCCTCTTCCTGATCGCGGACGCTGGCCAGGCCGATGCGGCGGGCTTCGTAGCCGAGCACTTCCTGGGTCTGCGGGTCCACGTATTCCTCGCCCACCCGGTAGATGCCGTAGCGGCGCTGCAGGTCGGCGAAGCGGTCTTCCGGATCCCGGGCGTAGACGGTGTCGCCCATGCCGAACACCACCCGGCGGTCCTGTCCGCCGATCAGGTAGGGGGCGGCGAGAATCTCGTCGCGGTCCATCACCAGGGCGTCCTTCAGGTAGCTCTGGATGGCGCTCATGGGAATCGCGGGGATGGCGCTGTCGCGGTCCACTTCGCGGACGCGGGGGGTCAGCTTGACGGTGCCGTCGGAGAGTTTGGTGCGCTTCACGTTATCCCGGTTAACCGCCAGGCGCGGCTCGCCATCCTGCCAGAATAGGCGGATTTCATCGCCGGGATAGATCAAATGCGGGTTGTCGATATCCGGGTTGTCGTGCCAGAGTTCCGGCCACTGCCAGGGGTTCTCGAGAAAACGACCGCTGATGTCCCAAAGGGTGTCGCCCTTTTTGACGTAATACACATTAGGATGGTCGTCTCGTAGCGCGATGGTGTCGGCCATGACGGCGGACGTCACCACCAGCAACCCCACGTACAGGATTCGCTGCAGCGATTTCATCATCAGCGGATTCCTTTTATCATTATTGGTGTCCGCGGAACGGCGAACACACCCCCGGATCGAGCACAGTCGTTTTTGGATATTAGCAACGCTATCATATATTTAGCAACCGACTTTAAAGCACCTTCCCAAGTGTTTGAAAACTCAGGAGCCCCATGGCCAAGCTTGAGATACTCGAATTCCCAGACCCACGCCTTCGCACGGTAGCAAAACCGGTCGAGACGGTGGATGACGCGCTTCGCAAACTGATCGACGACATGATTGAAACCATGTACGAGGCGTCGGGAATCGGGCTGGCGGCGTCCCAGGTGAACGTGCACAAGCGGGTTCTGGTGATCGACGTGTCGGAGACCCGTGACCAGCCGCAGGTGTTCATCAACCCGGAGATCACGCCCCTCACCGAGGATCTGGCCCCCTATGAAGAGGGCTGTCTGTCGGTGCCCGGCTTCTACGAGAAGGTGGAGCGCCCCTCGCGGGTGCGCATCAACGCCCTGGACCGCAACGGCGAGCCGTTCGAGATCGAGACCGACGGGCTGCTGGCCACCTGCATTCAGCATGAGATCGACCACCTCAACGGCAAGCTCTTTGTCGACTATGTGTCCCGCCTGAAGCGTGATCGGATCAAGAAGAAGCTTCAGAAAGTACACCGCCAACAGGCCTGAGAACTGATTTGAAACCGCTTCGCCTTGCCTTCGCCGGCACCCCGGATTTCGCCGCCGTCAGCCTGCAAGCGCTGCTCGACGGCCCGCACACCGTTGCCGCGGTGCTCACCCAGCCGGATCGCGGCGCCGGCCGCGGTAAGAAAGTGCAGCCCGGGCCGGTGAAAAAACTGGCCCTGGCACACGACCTGCCGGTGCTGCAGCCGGACACCCTCAAAACCGACGAGATTCAGAACCAGCTGCGCGATCTGGCGCTGGACGCGCTGATCGTGGTGGCCTACGGCCTGATCATCCCCCGCGCGGTGCTGGCCCTGCCCCGGCTCGGCTGCGTCAACGTGCACGGCTCGCTGCTGCCGCGCTGGCGCGGCGCCGCCCCGATCCAGTGGGCGATTCAGGCCGGCGACCGGGAAACCGGCACCACCATCATGCAGATGGACGCCGGCCTGGACACCGGCCCGATGCTGCTCAGCGAGTCGCTGACCATCGGCGCCCGCGAGACCGGTGGCGAGCTGCACGACCGCCTGGCCGAGCAGGGCGCCCGCCTCCTGAGCACCGTGCTCGAGGATCTGCCCGGCTACCTGGAAAAGGCCCGGCCGCAGCCGGAGGACGGCGTCACCTACGCCGCCAAACTGACCAAGGCCGGCGCCCGGCTGGACTTCCGCCTGCCCGGCGCCGCCCTGGTCAACCGGGTGCGCGCCTTCAATCCCTGGCCGGTGGCCTGGGTGGACTTCGACGGCCAGCCCCTGCGGATCTGGGACGCCGAGGAAGTGCCGGACACCGGCGAACCGGAACCCGGCCGCATCGTCACCGTCAGCGACGATGGCCTGACTGTGGCCTGCGGCGACGGCGCCGTTCTCTTGAGTCGGGTACAGCTGCCCGGCAAACGCCCCATGACCGTGGCCGAGGTACGACGCGGCCACCCGGAGCTGTTCCAGCCGGGGGCCACCCTTGAGTAAGGCGCCGGATCCCCGGCTGGCGGCGGTGCGCGCCCTGGAGCGGGTACTGCCCGGCGAGGGGGACGGCGCCAGCCTCCGCGAAGTGCTTGCCCGGGGCGTGCCCGACGGCGCCGCCGGCGGCCTGATGCGCGACCTCTGCTTCGGCGTCTGCCGCCACCTGCGGCCGCTCAATCAGTGGCTCAACGGCCAGCTCGACAAGCCCCTCAAGCCCAAGGCCCAGGCGGTGCGCCTGGCGGTGCTGTGCGGCCTCTATGAACTGTGGTTCACGGAGCGCCCGGCCCACGCGGTGGTGAACGCCTACCCGGAGCTCTGCCGCCAGTTGAAAGCGGGCTGGGCCAGCGGCCTGATCAACGCCCTGCTGCGCAAGGCCGACGGCCTGGACCCGGCGCGGGTGTTCGCCGACTACGATCCGGCGGTGCGCTATTCACTGCCCGGCTGGCTGTGGCGGTCGTTCCAGCAGGACTGGCCGGAACAGGCCGACGACCTGGCCCGGGCGGCCCTGGCGCCGCCGCCGTTCACCCTGCGCGTGAACCGCCGCCAGCAGAGCCGCGAACAGGCCCTGGCCGCGCTCGGCGACGGCGCCCGGCCCGGCGATCTGTCGCCGTGGAGCCTCTACCTGTCGCCGCCGCGCCCGGTGTCGCAGCTGCCCGGTTTCGACAGCGGCGGCTTCTCGGTGCAGGACGAGGCCGCCCAGCTGCCGGTGGAACAGCTGGCGGCGCCGGACGGCGGCCGGGTGCTGGACGCCTGCGCCGCCCCCGGCGGCAAGACCGGCCAGATTCTGGAAGCCTTCCCCGGTGCCCGGGTTACCGCCCTGGACCTGTCCGCGCGCCGCCTGGACCGGGTGCGCAACGCCCTGCGACGCATCGGCGCGGAAGCGGAGCTGGTACAGGGCGACGCCGCCGAGCCGGCCGCCTGGTGGGACGGCGAACCCTTCGACGCCATCCTGCTCGACGCGCCCTGTTCCGCCAGCGGTATTCTGCGCCGCCAGCCGGACGTGAAATGGCACCGCCGGCGCACCGACCTGCCACCCTTGGTGGATTTACAAGCGCGCATGCTGGATGCACTATGGCCGCTTCTGCGCCCCGGCGGCCGGCTGGTGTACGCCACCTGCTCGGTGCTGCGCGATGAGAACGACCGCCAGATCGCGGACTTCCTGGCGCGCACCGACGACGCCGAGGACCGCACCGAGCGGCCGGCCGACGCCGCCCCGGTGGCGGCGGGATGGCAACTGCTGACACGGGATAACGGGCCCGACGGCTTTTATCTGGCCTGCCTGCATAAACGCGGGGCGGCCGACGACAACAAGGTGACCGACCAGCGATCATGAAGATCATCATTCTCGGTGCCGGCCAGGTGGGCGGCACCCTGGCGGAGAACCTGGCGGGGGAACGCAACGACATCACCGTCATCGACATCGACGGCGAACGCTTGCGGGAACTGGGGGACCGTCTGGACATTGGCACCGTGCTCGGCATGGGCTGCTATCCCTGGGTGCTCAAGGAAGCCGGCGCCGAAGACGCCGACATGCTGATCGCCGTCACCAACTCCGACGAGGTCAACATGGTCGCCTGCCAGGTGGCCTACACGCTGTTTCGCACCCCCACCAAGATCGCCCGTATCCGCACCGCCCACTACACCAGCCGCGCGGACAAGCTGTTCAACGAAAACGCCATTCCCATCGACGTGATCATCAGCCCGGAGCAGGTGGTCACCGACTACATCAAGCGGCTGATCGAGCACCCCGGCGCCCTGCAGGTGGTCAACTTCGCCACCGGCCGCGTGCAGCTGGTGGCGGTGCGCGCCTATTACGGCGGCCCGCTGGTGGGCAACGAACTGCGCGAGCTGCGCAAGCACATGCCCAACGTGGACACCCGGGTGGCGGCGATCTTCCGGCGCAACCGGCCGATCATTCCCGAGGGCAACACCGTCATCGAAGCCGATGACGAAGTGTTCTTCATCGCCGCCAAGAACGACATCCGCGCGGTGATGAGCGAGCTGCGCCGCCTGGAGCACAACTACAAGCGGGTGCTGATCGCCGGCGGCGGCAACATCGGCTACCGGCTGGCGAAGAGCATCCAGCACCGCTACAACGTGAAAATCATCGAGCGCTCCCCGCAGCGGGCCGAATGGCTTGGCGAGCGGCTGGGCCACACCGTGGTGCTGCAGGGCCTGGCCACCGACCGCGACGAACTGCTCAAGGCCAACATCGAGAACACCGACGTGTTCTGCGCCCTGACCAACGACGACGAAGCCAACATCATGGCCTCGCTGCTGGCCAAGCGCCTCGGCGCACGCAAGGTGATGACGCTGATCGCCAACCCGGCCTATGTGGATCTGGTGCAGGGCCACGACATCGACATCGCCATCTCGCCACAGCAGTCCACCATCGGCAGCCTGCTCACCCATGTGCGGCGCGGCGACGTGGTCAACGTCTACTCCCTGCGCCGGGGCGCCGCCGAGGCCATCGAGGCGATCGCCCACGGCGACGCCAAGTCCTCCAAGGTGGTGGGCCGCGCCATTGAGGACATCGATCTGCCGGAGGGCACCACCATCGGCGCCGTGGTGCGCGGCGAGAAGGTGCTGATCGCCCATGACGATATCGTCATCGAGCCGGACGACCACGTGATTCTGTTCCTGATCGACAAACGCCGCATTCGGGACGTGGAAAAACTGTTCCAAGTTGGTTTCACGTTCTTCTAGGGGACCCTGCCCATGCACTTCGCGCTGATCTCGAAGATTCTGGGCCTGCTGCTGGTGGTCTTCAGCTTCACCATGATGCCGCCGGTGGCGGTGGCCTATCTGTACCGGGACGGCAGTGAAGGGCCCTTCCTGGTGTCGTTCACCATCTCCATGCTGCTGGGGCTGGCGCTGTGGCTGCCGTTCTTCCGCCAGCGCGCGGAGCTGCAGGTGCGCGACGGCTTCCTGGTGGTGACCCTGTTCTGGTCGGTGCTGGGGGTGATCGGCGCGCTGCCGATGCTGATCTCCGAGGCGGTGCCGGTGGGCTTCACCGACGCGGTGTTCGAATCCGTGTCCGGCCTGACCACTACCGGCGCCACGGTGCTGTCCGGCCTGGACGATCTGCCCAAGTCCATGCTGTTTTACCGCCAGCAGCTGCAGTGGCTGGGCGGCATGGGCGTTATCGTGCTGGCGGTGGCGATCCTGCCGATGCTGGGCATTGGTGGCATGCAGCTGTACAAGGCGGAAATCCCCGGCCCGATGAAGGAGTCCAAGCTGACGCCGCGCATCGCCGAAACCGCCAAGGCGCTGTGGTACGTCTACCTGGCCATCACCATCGCCTGCGCGCTGGCCTACTGGCTGGCCGGCATGACTGTGTTCGATGCCATTTGCCACAGTTTCAGCACTGTTTCCACCGGCGGCTTCTCCACCCACGATGCGTCCATGGCGTACTGGAACAGCACGCCCATCGACATTATCGCCACCGTGTTCATGCTGATCGGCGGTATTAGTTTCGCGCTGCATTTCGCGGTGTGGCGCGGCAAGAGCCTGCTCGCCTACATGCGCGACCCGGAATGCCGTTTCTTTCTCGGCCTGATGCTCCTCTACATGCTGATGGTGGGCGGCGGCCTGCTGGTTTTCGGCGTTCATGAAGCCCCCGGGGAAGCCACCCGCCACGCGGCGTTCCAGGTGGCGTCGTTCGGCACCGGCACCGGCTTGACCAGCACCAACGCCGCGGCCTGGCCGGGTTTTATTCCGCTCTTGCTGGTATTCACCAGCTTTATCGGGGGCTGCGCCGGCTCCACGGCGGCGGGCATGAAAGTGGTCCGCGCCGCGCTGGTATTCCGCCACAGCATCCGCGAACTGCGCCGGTTGATTTACCCCAACGGCGTGTTCGCGCTGCGTTTTGGCAAGCATGTGGTCAACGATCGGGTGCTGCAGGCGGTGTGGGGGTTTGTCGGCGTGTATATTACCCTGTCGGTGATCTTCACCCTGCTGTTCACCACGACCGGCATGGACCTGACCACCGCGGTGAGCGCGGTGGCCGCGTCGATCAACAACCTGGGCGTGGGCATCGGCCAGGTGGGCGGCGGCTTCGCCAACATCACCGACTCCGCCAAGTGGATGATGACCCTGCTGATGCTGCTCGGCCGTCTGGAGATTTTCACCTTCCTGGTGCTGTTCACACCGCTGTTCTGGCGCCAGTAACTCAGGGTACGTCGAGCCGGTAGACGCGCTTGGCGGTGTCGTAAAACAACGCCTGCTTCTCGGACTCTGAACATTCCCCGGCCAGCCGCTTAAAGGCATTCCAAAGCACCGCGTAGGAACAGGACAGCTGGTCCACCGGGAAATTGCTCTCGAACATGGCGCGCTCGACGCCGAAGGCGTCCACGCACACCTCAAACCAGGGCCGCCACAGGTCCGCCAGTTCCCGGGAAGAGGGCGGCCGGGGCCGCTGATCCAGTTCGAAGCCGCAGCTGTGCATGCCCAGCCCGCCCAGCTTCACCGACACATTGGGGCAGGCGGCCAGCGCCTCGATGGCGCGGCGCCACGCACTGAACACCTGCTCGCCCCGGCCGGCGTAATCGCCCACGCCCAGCACGCCGCCGACATGGTCGAGCACGATATTGGTTTCTGGAAAGGCCCGCGCCAGGTCAGTCAGGTCGTCGATCTGGTGGAAGTAGTTCCAGCAATCAAAGCTCAGCCCCAGCGGCGCCAGCTCGGCGAAACCGCGTCGCAGCTCCTGGTTCAGCAGCAGGCCCGCCGGCAGCACCCGCCGGGTGGTGCGGATGTTGGGGTCCGGGTCCCAGACGCTGGACTGGCGGATGCCCCGGAAGCGGCCCTTGCCGGCTTCCAGGTGGGCCTCCAGCACGCCTTTCACCGCCGCGCCCTGGCGCAGATCCGTGTAGCCGACGATGCCGGTGCACACCCGCCCGCCGGTGGCGGCGGCCACGCCCTCGGCGAACACGGTTTCGCCCACCGGGCGCAGCGCCTCCTCGCCGTCGCTGTAGTACCCTTCGGAACACTCCACAAACACCGTGGCGCGCACGTCGTGGCCGGCGGCCAGATCCTGTTCGATGTCATCGCGCAGATAGCGCGGGCGGGGCGCGTCCCAAAGATGATGGTGCGGGTCGATGATGGCCCGCTCCGGTTCCAGAATCGGCTCCTGATGCAGGGCCAGCCAGTCGAGATCCGGGGCGGGCAGGATCACCCGGCCGGTGGAGGATGAAGACGTTTCCCTGGTCATTGAATTAGGCTCTCCCGATGGGTCGTTATTATTTACCTATCCAACACTAGCATGGAGTTCCCATGAGCGAACTGGTCCGCTATCAAAACCAAGACGGCATCGTCACCCTCACTCTCAACAGCCCTGAGACCCGCAACCCGATCTCCGACGACGACATGATCGAGGCACTGTTGACGGCGCTGGAGCGGCTGGAAACCGACCCGGACGCCCGCGTGGCGATCCTCACCGGCGCCGGCAGCGCCTTCTCCAGCGGCGGCAACGTCAAGAAGATGGGCGCCGCCGGCGGCCTCAACGACGCCCGCCCGGCCAAGACCCGGCTCAACTACAAACAGGGCATCCAGCGCATTCCGCTGGCGTTCGAGAAGCTGGAAGTGCCGGTGATCGCGGCGGTGAACGGCCCGGCGGTGGGCGCCGGCTGCGACCTGGCCTGCATGTGCGACCTGCGCATCGCCGGCGAAAGCGCCTGGTTCGCGGAGAGCTTCGTGAAGCTGGGCATCATTCCCGGCGACGGCGGCGCCTGGCTGCTGCAGCGGGTGGTGGGCTTTTCCAAGGCGGCGGAGATGGCGCTCACCGGCGACCGCGTTAAAGCGGACGAAGCGCTGGCCTGCGGCCTGGTGTCCCGGGTGGTGCCCGACGACCAGCTTCTCGACGAAGCCCGCGCCCTGGCGCAACGCATCGCCGTGAACCCCACCCAGGCGGTGCGCATGACCAAACGCCTGCTGTGGGCCGGCCGCTCCCTGCGCCTGGACGCCCTGCTGGAAATGTCCGCCGCCATGCAGGCGCTGGCGCACTCCACCTCGGACCATCAGGAAGCGGTGCAGGCCTTTATCGACAAGCGCGCGCCGGACTTCACCGGCCACTGAACGCGTAAAAGGCATCCCCAAAAAAAGCCCCGCGGGGTGGCGGGGCAAAAGGGGTCGATTCGCTCATCCCGAGCAGAAATCAGGCGATGTTGTTGACCCGCCGTTCGCCACGGAACAGCTGGTCCATCTCCCCCTCGTAGTAGGCTTCCACACGGGGGTTCATCACTTTCTTCCACAGCGGCGGCACCAGCGCCAGCACGTACATGGCGGCGTACCCGCCCGGCAGCTGCGGGCTCTCTTCGTAGTGGCGCAGCACCTGGTAGCGGCGCTTGGCGTAGGCGTGGTGGTCGCTGTGCCGCTGCAGCTGGAACAGCGCCAGGTTGGTGAGCAGGTAGTTGGAGTTCCAGCTGTGCGCCGGGGTCACCCGCTCGTAGCGGCCCTTGTCGGTGACCCGGCGGTGCAGGCCGTAATGCTCAATGTAGTTGATCACTTCCAGGGTAAAGGCGGCCACGAAGCTCTGCGCCAGGAAGAACAGCACGCCCATCCAGCCGAACGCCAGACCGAAGGCCACCGCGAACAGCGCGGAGATCGAATACCACCAGATCAGCTCGTTGTGGCGGCTGAAGTTCTTCTTACCCTTGCGCTCCAGATACTGCTTCTCCAGCTTCCAGGCGTTCAGGAAGTTGTGCTTGAAGGCGCGCGGCAGGAACTCGTACAGGCCCTGGTTGTACTGGGACGAGGACGCGTCTTCTGGCGTGGACACATGCACGTGGTGGCCACGGACGTGCTCCACCTTAAAGCCGGCGTAGGTCACCGAGGAGAGCAGCAGGCCGCCCATCCAGTTCTCCAGCTTGGGATCCTTGTGCACGAACTCATGGCCCAGGTTGATGGCGATGATGCCGCCCACGGTGCCAATGGAGACAATCCAGCCGAGCTGGCCGAGCAGGGAGTAGTCGTTGTTCACGAACACCCAGCCGGAGAAGAACAGCACGCCCAGCCAGATAAAGCCCATCAGGAACAGCGCGCTGGTGTAGATGCGCTCCTGGCTCATGGAAGGCACCTGCTGGTGCTCGTCCGGGTTGGACGGGTCCTTGCCGATGATGTAATCGAGCACCGGAATGATGCCGAACACCACGAAATACAGGAACCAGGCCCAATAGTCCTGGGTGCCGGACTCGCGGCCGATGAAGGCGCTCATGGGCAGCAACGGCAGCACCGCCGCCCAGAAGGCCAGATAACCCCACTTCTTAAGCTTCAGCATCGTATCGGAATGCATTTTCGCGAACATGGTTCGTCTCCTCCCTGGCCGTGGTCCTCGCCAGGCTCTGTCTTTAGCCAGCAGGCGGTCGAGCGGACGGATCCGGCCGACTCAGCCATTACTTTGTCATTCTTCGATGGCAACATTAACAGCAATTCTTGAATTGTCAAACAACTCAATTCGTGACACAGAAGGAAAGTGCGCGGATAATAGCCGCCAGAACCCGGAGGAGTCCCATGTCGCTGAAAGCAGTGAGTCTCAGTGAACAGATCGCCGAACACCTGAGCGAGCGCATCGTGCGCGGCGACCTCGCGCCCGGCGAAAAGCTGCCGGAAGCGGAGCTCGCCAAAGAGCTGGATGTGAGCACTAACTCACTTCGAGAGGCCTTCAGACTGCTGGAAAAGCGTCACCTGATCCGGCTTCAACCGCGCCGGGGTGCGCGGGTGTGCGAGGTCACGGAAAGCGAGGTCCGCGACCTGTATAACTTCCTGTTTCTGCTGCTCTCCCACCTGGCCGCCCAGGCCGCCCGGGACTGGAAACCCGGCGAGATCGAAGACCTGGCCATGATGCTCCCCGAGCTGGAGCGCCACTACCGCAACGCCGACATGCCCGGCGCCCACCAGGTGGCCTTCCGCTTCGTGGAGATGGCCACCGCCCGCTTCGCCCGCAACCGCTACCTGGCCGACGACATCGAAGACCTGGTGCCCCTGCTCAAGCGCTTCTCGTTCATCGCCCTGCAGGAAGACACCACCGAATTCGACATGTCACTGAAGATCTTCCAGCGGCTGCTGGAAAACGTGCTCGCCCGCAACGCCGAGCAAGCCGCCGCCGACATCCGCGAGTACGGCGACAACCAGTGCCGGCTGGTGCTGCGGGCTATTGCTAAGCGGGATGCGGCCTGACCCACTCTTACCCGCCCAGTAACGCCCGCACCGCGCCATCCGCCAGTGCGTCCCCATGCTCCAGCGGACTGGCCGGCATCAGCCCATCCAGCCAGGGCCGGACCAGATAATCCACCGGGCCGAACACCAGGGCCAGCACCAGAGCGGGACGTCCCGCCAGATGACGGGTCTCCGGCCAGCGTTTCAGCCAGTCCCGCAGAGCCGTGAAGTAGCGGCCGTTGGCGTCGCGCAGTAATGGTCCGGCGGCGCTCTCCAGGCGCGGGCGAGCAGCGAGCAGGAAACGCGCCCAGTCCGGATGCGCCACGACCCAGTTCAGATAATCCTCCACCAGAGCACGCAAGCCCGCCTCGGCGGAATCCCCCTTGGCCATGGCCGCCATCGCGATCTCGCCGAAATGCTCGACGCCGGCCACGAACAGGGCGGCGAACACGCCCTGCTTGTCGCCGAAGTGGTGATAAAGGCTGCCCACGCTGACACCACTGCGGGCACGGATCGCATCGATGGTGACCGCATCCATCCCGCTCTCGGTGGCGCAGGCCAGCGCCGCCGCCAGTACACGCTCCCGGGCGCCGGCGCCGGGCCGCGCTGGACTTGCTTCGATCATACTAGAACCTTATTCTAGAATTATATTCTAATTGCCATTCTGGAGGAGTCGCCATGACACCGCAAGACATGCAGACCCTCGGCGAGCGCGTCCTCGCGGCGCAGCCGTTCAGCCGCTTCCTGGGCGCGCGCCTGGATCGTTTCGTGAAAGGGGAGGCCCAGCTTTCCCTGGCCCTGCGCCCAGAGTTCCTACAGCAACACGGGCGCCCCCACGGCGGCATACTCAGCTATCTCGCCGATAACGCCCTGACTTTCGCCGGCGGCTCCTTGTACGGCGACGGCCTGACGCTGGAGTTCAAAATCAACTACACGAAGGCGGCCAAGGGCGACACCCTGGTGGCCCGTGCCCGTGTGGAAAGCTCAGGCCGCCAGGCGGCGGTGTGCCGCTGCGACCTGTTCTCGGTGACCGAGGACGGCTCGGAAACCCTGTGCGCGGTGGCCCAGGGCACCATCATGGCGCCGGCGGCCGCTACTTCGTGATGAGGTACGTTGAGATCGCACTTATGACATCGCCAAGAATGGTGCCGACCCGACTCTGACAGTATCTTTATAAAACTAGATTTCTTGTGCCGTCATTTCAGTTCCATGTGCTTCTAACGCCTGAATAACCGGCGCGCGTTAGCGTCTCCGGCGCCGAAAGTGCGAAGTTGATTGACTTGTTAAGTGCTTATCAAGGCGATACCCACGCAGCCTGTCTAGACTGCTGGTGCTCTCTCGCTTCTTTGTTTCTCTTTTTAGGAAATCTGAAATGCTTGAGAACATCACTACGACATATAGAAGCCCAATTATGATCTCTGACATAGCCATGATTTTTGCCGCATAGCTTACTGGATGAATATCTCCATAGCCCACGGTAGTAGCCGTAATAAGACTAAAATAGACTGAATCAATAATACCTAACTGTTCTGCTGTATTAAACGCCTCATTATCAAAGCCTGAAATATACATATAACCTACAGCAAAGACATATATTGTTATTAAATAGCAAACGAAGCAAACAACCACAGCTCCAGGCCTAGAGGCAGGTGAGCTTGACACACTCCTCTTCGGTCGCTTTCTATAACGAAAAATATTTCCAAAAAACAAACTTTCCTTGTCATCGTCAATCTGGTAAAAACTTTTCACGACAACATAACCAAGCTCAAGGTTCAGCATCATTAATTGTGCCAACATAAACAACCCGAAGATAATTCCAAATATTGGAGACTCATCAGGCTTTAGAATGGCAATCACTGGCACTACAAAAAGGTAAAATAGTGACATGCAGAATAAAATTGGTAGCGCCACGGCGGCCAATTTTTTCTTCGTAGATTTTGATACGTAACGTCCGGCGCAGCGGTAAAACTGGAGCCCCCGAAGAGCGGAAATTTGATCCGACTGCCGCCGTTTGTTATGCATTGCTCTGATCATCATTTAGCAGAGCGCTACCGTAGGCTTTCAGGATCTCTGTGCTCGGGCTATAACCATCGTCATTACCTGCGATGCATCTAATATGCTCCCATGCAAGCATGTATGCCAAATAAAGTCGAAACACCCTTCTGTTACGAATATTTTTTACTGGAAACAATTGGCCACCCTTATAATTCATCAGACTTTCAATGATATTTATAAATTTAATCCATTTTCTTTTTGTAGACTGGGGCGCATTATTAGGGTGCGCATACGCATTTCTAACCTGCCTGAACGTATCCAATGCATTCAAAAATTTCTTATTTTGCCGTGATTTATTCGCGGTCCTAGCTTTTTTTATTGCCTCGTGAAATGAATGTGCAGATAGGCCATTCTTTGTTAGATAGGTTTGAAGTTGGTTCTCAAGGTAGACAGCCCCTTTGAGGAAAAACTCATAGTCATTAAAACCTCTATTCGGGGGAGGCAGATCTTTCAGGAAACCTATGATCTCTTCATTCACTTCTATCATTCACCTTTTAATAGCACCCTGCTCCCCGGAAAATTAGGGTCTCAGCGCGTAATTTTCCCGTGTGAAGCAATTTTATAGCGCCGTTATCGGCCAATCCAGCCAAGCGCTTCAGCCGATTGCATTACTTGACTAGTGTCACTCCTTCGAAACCCTTGTTTCATCTTCTCAAGAGGCTGGTCTGGCAACGAATCGCTCTTTTTCGACAATTCAATGAGCAAAACACTCATTCCCCAACCATTAAATTCTGGGTACAAATAGGTTGCATTGATGTCGGTGAAAAACATTGGGCTTTCTTGCTTCAATAGATTTACATGTCCCGCAAGCCGCTCTCGGATTTCTAATTCGACTCGTTTAACGAAGGTTGCTTCTGCTTTACTTGCTTCAATTTCGGATTGAAAGTAGGCATGTATCCATAGGAAGAATGGAATCACGAACGCCGTTGCGAGAAATCGGCTTCGCGTAGATTCAAACAGACCGTCGCGCCAAGACTTACACTCAGTATTCTTACTTGCAAATTCGCGCTTTACTTCTTCGCGAAACACCTCTTCCATACGGATGTGATTCTTCTCTTTGTCAGTTAACACTATTGCTATACCCCACTTTTCCAATTGGACGAGACATGTCGAAACCGTTTTCTGTTCGAGTAATCTCGTACAAAACGCCATCTCTCTTGTCTAGCGCATATGTATTTCCGTCGATTTCGACGATTTGAAAATTCGACGAAAAATTTCTGCTCAGTCCTCCGCCATTGCTTGCACATCCACCAACTGCCAGAAGAAGTAGAATAATTGTAAGAATTTTCATTCAATCACCCAGCTCATTTTTTTGCCTAGCAGGTATCAGGCCGCAGGCATGTTTATTGAATAACACGCGCGCGTCATATCCTGTAAGTCCAGTTTCCAACTGTCTGGAATAGAAGCAGAAATTACCGGGCGTGACAAACCACACAGAACGATGTCGCATAAACACAAAAACGCGGCCGAAGCCGCGTTCTTTATGCGAGAGAGGCTGAGGCTTGCGGTGCGCAAGCCCAGGTTTTTTACCGCCCCAAAATATCCCGAGCGATAATCTCTTTCATGATCTCGCTGGTACCGCCGTAGATGCGCTGGATTCGTGCGTCGACGAAGTCGCGGGAGATCGGGTATTCCTGCATGTAGCCGTAGCCGCCGAAGAGCTGCAGGCACTGGTCCGCCACCTTGCCTTGCAGCTCGGTGGTGGTGAGCTTGGCGATGGAGGCGTTGGTGGTGCTGAGTTCGCCGCGGTCGTATTGCTCGATGGATTGTTCGCAGAACGCTTTGTTGACCTGCACCTGGGCGTGCAGGTCGGCGAGTACGAAGCGGGTGTTCTGGAATTTGCTGATCGACTGGCCGAAGGCCTGGCGTTCCTGGGTGTAGGCGATGGTGCGGTCGATCATGCCTTCGCAGGCGGCGACGGCG
>Ga0208315_1001099_pt1 | contig 14955 bp, 15 predicted proteins | sample MalvireepMed_215_FD_184239 | JGI IMG/M metagenome (GOLD analysis project Ga0208315, IMG submission 184239) | Marine viral communities from the Global Malaspina Expedition - Malaspina viral metaG DeepMed_215 (SPAdes) (version 2) | ecosystem: Environmental > Aquatic > Marine > Oceanic | place... | reverse complement strand
CCCTCCCCATCGTCGGACGAACAAACACCCCCCATCGAACCCGCGGCGGCCCCCCGCGACAGGCAGAAAGGACAGTAGATGGTGGCCTTTCTTGCAGCCCCGACCGCAACCACCGATCCGACCGAGGGGTACAGCGGGTTCATCGGCTGGGTCTTGAACCTTATGGAGATCCTGGGAGAGACCGGGGTCGGTCTGGCGATCTTGTTGGAGACCTTCCTCCCCCCGATCCCGTCCGAGGCGGTGCTTCCTGTCGCGGGATTCCTCGCCTACGAGGGGCGGATGAACTTCTGGATCGCCTGGGCCGCCGCCACGGTCGGCGCGCTACTCGGTGCCTGGATCTGGTACGCCATCGGGGCGGCGCTCGGACGAGACCGGACACGCCGCCTTGTCGGGAGCATCCCACTGCTGGACTTCGAGGACTTCGACAAAGCGGAGACATTCTTCCGCCAATGGGGAGGGGTCGCCGTGCTCGTGGGTCGCTGTGTCCCACTCGTTCGCTCATTCGTCTCGATCCCCGCAGGCATCGAACGAATGCCATTTCTGAACTTCACCGCCTACACGGTGATCGGTTCCGGGGCATGGAACGCCATCTGGATAGGGCTGGGGTACGTATTCGGCCCGGCGATCAAACCTGCACTCGAGCAATGGAGCGGGATACTGTCCAACGCCGTGCTCGTCATCCTCGCAGTACTGCTCGCATGGTTCGTTATCGGCCGACTCCTGCAGGCCAAAGAAACCGACCCGGACCCGGTTCCAACGGCAGGGCAGTGAACCCGAACGGACCTGGAACCCCCTCCCTCGTAGCGGCAGAGACGGTAGTACGAGAGCAAACGCTCAACGCTCCACGAGAGAGCCCGCATGGCCCGAAAATGTAGGTGAGACGGTCAGCCGAGGACTGCTGCTGTGGCCTCCAGTTCGACCAGTCGGTGGTCGAATTTGAGTGCGGCAACGCCGATACGCCTCAGGCAAGGTTGTCGCGTCGACAGGTGTGGGATGCGGTTGGAGAGGGGTTGGGTTCGGGGGAGCTACAACCCGGCAACTTGTCATAAGATAAGTTATCGGCGTAAAACTCTCGGGGGTTCCGGTAGGTGCGGTTACTGCCGTCTACCTGGGATGATGGGGTTTGTGCTGGTGGGTGCCGGGGTTGGCTGGCGTGGTGTCGGCGCCGCGGATGTGATGCTTGTGCGTCGGTCCAGCGTCCCGTAGGTTTCTTGCATTAGATGCAGGTTTCCACGGGTCGGAGGTCGGCGTGGACGGTGTTCCTGGGTTCGTTCCGCGGTTGTTGCGCGACGGTGAGGTTGGCCTGTTCCGTGCCGAGGACCGCGTGTTTGAAGCAATGGTCGAGGGTTGGCGGGCGCAGATGCTGGCGCGTGGGCTGACGAGAGCGACGATCGACGGGCGTTGCGGGGTGCTGCGCCGGTTCCAGGAGTTTGCGGGGACGTTCCCGTGGTCGTGGAGGCCGGTCGATCTGGATGACTACATGGCTGGGCGGCGCTCGGGTGAGAAGCCGGTGAGCTGGACGACGCTGCGTTCGGACAGCAATGCGATCGCGATGTTCTGTGCCTACGTCTCGAGTTCGAGTTACGGGTGGGGTGCGCTGTGCCAACGGGTCTTCGACGATGTTCCGGCGCAGATTGCGTTCGAGTGGAACACCCCGCGGCACACCTGCGAGGATGCTGTTCCGGCCGGGCGCCGGGCCTTTACGGCCACGGAGCTGCAGAGACTCTTTGATGACGTGGACGACCGGGTCGATCGTGAGTTCGCTGCTGGGAGTAAGCGCTGGCTTCCCCTGTTGCGGGACTCGATCGCGTTCAAGGTCTGCTACGCCTTTGGGCTTCGGCGTCGCGAGGTGGCGATGTTGGACGTGCAGGATTTCGGCCCCAACCCGCATGTGCCTGCGTACGGCGACTTCGGCGCGGTGACCGTCCGGTGGGCCAAAGGCACCGCCGGGTCGGGGCCGCGACGACGAACCGTGTTGACGGTCCCGGAGTTCGACTGGGTGGTTGACCTGCTCCGATTCTGGATCACCGAGGGCGGCCGGCGGCACTTCGCCACCGCTGACCGCTCGGCGGCGCTATGGCCGAGCGAGCGCGCCGAGCGGATAAGAGTGGGTAGCTTGAGTGATGCCTTCGCCGCCGCCCGCGAGGGTGCCGGCTTGCCGAAAGAGCTCGGACTGCACTGCCTGCGACATTCCTACGTCACGCACTTGATCGAGGCCGGCTACGACCCGGCGTTCGTGCAGACTCAAGTCGGTCATGCCTATGCGTCGGTCACCGGGCTGTACACCTCGGTCGGCGACGATTTCAAACAGAAGACCATCCAGCGCATGATCGCTTCGCGGCTGGACGGGCTCGGCAGGAAGCAGGACGGAGACGCTGATGGCTGAGCAACGACGCATCGGGTATCGCTGGAATCTGCGGACGCAGATGGCGCAGCGCAACCTGTGGAAGAGCACCGAACTGGTGCCGTTGTTGAGATCTCGGGGCATCAACCTGTCCGAGAGTCAGGTCTACCGGCTGGTGACCGGCACACCAGAGCGGATCCCGGCACGCACGTTCGCCGCGCTCTGCGACATCCTCGACTGCGAACCGGGTGAGCTGTTCGAACCGTTCGTGGAGATGCGGGCAGCAGCCACCGCGCAGGCGCCGGCCCGGCCGGAAGACCTGGGGGTGGCACCCGGCCAGCCGATCGCCCGCCGGGTGAGACTCGTCCGGGGCGACAACGAGGATTGACCGGTACCGATGGCCAGGCCCCGCAAACCCGACGACCCGGACCTACGTCGCGTGTGTCCGTGTGATCGCTGCGGCTTGGGCTACCCCCTTGTGGTCACCTGGGGCCCGGAGGACCAGATCTGCGGCTACTGCTACCAGCAGGCCAAACGCACCCGCGGAACCTGCGAATGCGGCCACATCGGCGTCTTACCGGGCCGAGTAGACGGGCGCCCGGCCTGCCGGGCGTGCGCCCAGATCACCCTCAACATCGATTGCGTGCGCTGCGGCGCCGAGGACGAGATCTACCGCGCCGGCCTGTGCTGGCCATGCGCACTGAGCGAGACCGTCGACGGACTGCTGACCAACCCGGACACCGGCACCATCGCCGAGAGGCTAATCCCCCTGGCGGAGGCATTGAAATCGATGAAACGCGCCAACAGTGGACTGACCTGGATCCGCCAGCGGCACGTCACCGAATTCCTGAACCAGCTGGCCTCCCTCCCGGAGCTCACGCACGAGGCGATCGATGCGCTCCCACGCTCGCGCACCCGCGACTACGTGCGCGGGCTCCTGGTCGAACACGGTGGCCTGCCCCGACGCGACGAGCTGCTTGTCCGCTACCAAGACTGGGCGGACACAGCACTGGAGAGGCTGACCGAGGACACCAACCGGGCCGTCATTGACCGCTATGTCCACTGGCACCATCTGCGGCGCATGAACCAGATGAACCCCGTCCCCCACGGCACCTTCCTGCGCAGCAAGCAGACCGTCACCGTCGCGATCAACTTCCTCAACTGGCTCGGCGAGCGCGACATCACGCTCGCCGACGTCGGCCAGGGCGAGGTCGACGCCTGGATCGCCGGCGGGCCAACCACGCGACTGCTCATCGACCGGTTCCTCAGCTGGGCCATGGCCACCAAAAACGCCCCACCAGGGCTCACCGTGCCCCGCCATCGCCGCGGTAACAGCACCAAACTCAGCGCCACCGAGCAAGGCGCCGCCCTAGATCGAATAGTGGACGGCGACACCCTGACCACACGCGACAAAGCCGCGGCGATTCTAGTCCTAGTCTTCGGCCAACAGATCCAGGATATTGCCGCCCTGACCTGGGACGACATCACCGTGACCGAAGATCTGACGACCATTACGCTCGGCAGCGGCCCGATCGCGTTGCCCACCCCGCTCGACGGGCCGTGGCGTGAACTCCTGGCCAACCCCGGCCACGACCAGACCGCCGCTCACCCGAGAAGCAACTGGGTCTTCAGAGGGCATTCCCCCGGCCGGCACATCGACCCGATGCACCTACGCCTCCGGCTACGAGACCACCTCGTCAGCGCCCGCGCCGCCCGGCTCGGCACACTGCACGAACTCAGCAAAACCGCCCCGGCCGCCATCATCGCCGACGTCCTGGGCTATCACCCATCGACCATTGAGCGCCACGCCGTTGACGCGGCAGGTACGTACGCCGAATACATCGCCGCCGTACGTGAGCACGGCCAGAGGTGATTCTCCGAAAATCACCGAGCAATCGGTAACAGCGGAAACAGGTAACACGAAACAATTCCTGTTACCGGCGTGGAGAGTGCCACAGAGTAATTCGCCGCTCGAGAAACCGCGATCAGACCGCCTACTCCCGACTTACGAACACCCGTTCCTGCCAGCACTTACTGTGCTGCAGTACCTTTCGTCACCAGTGACGAAATGTAGAGCGGTCTTGCGGTAGTTGCCGAACGGTTCCTCCGGTTCGCCGCCGTGGCGGCGGTCAGGACTGTAGGAGTGTGACAATCGTTGTTCGCCAATGTTCGAGCGCCGGGGTGCTCGCGCCGGCGACTTTGCCGTGATCGTCCCATCGTCGCAATTGGACGGCCAGCTTGTGGTGGGGGCGTTTCTCGAAGGCGACTATTTCTTTGGCGTTCATCGGTCCGCCTTGGACCTCGAGGCTTCGGATTGAAGACCGTGAGAGCAGCGAGGTGTAGGTGGGGTCAATGGCGACAAGGTAGCGTTTGGCTGGAACGTGTAGTGCGACAGGTTCGCCCACTTCGGCCCCGAACCATCGGGTGAGCAGCCGAGCTCCGACGATTTCGTGGCGAAGGTCAGCGTCGAGAAAGTCGTCGTGTCCGGCATGTTCATCGAGTAGTAGGTGCCCGACGTCGTGCAGAAGTGCAGCGATCTGCGCGGCGGGGCGGAAGCCTGCCGTTTCGGCTAAGGCAGCGCATTGCAGTCCGTGTTCGAGCTGGGTGACCGATTCGTCGTACTGGCTATGCCCGGCCGTATCGAGAAACTCGAGGAGGCTATCGCAGAACCGTTGGATTCCGACTTTTGCGGGGTCGAGGTGCTGTATGTCGTTCGCAGTGGTGGTCACGGTTGAAGCTCCGAGTTGTTGGCGGGTTGGGCCGTCCCGGCGAAGTGGCCAATGAGGCTGAGTCTATCGGGATGTGCTGCGAGATCGCGAATTCTTCTGGCGTAGTACGCCTCTCGGAGGTCACCGTCTGATGCTGCGTTGTAGGTGAGGTAGATGGCGCGGCGGGTCGAGGTGGCGTTGTTCGGTCCGCTGCGATGCGGTACGTAACAGTGGAAGAAGACCAGGCTGCCGGCGGCGACGGGCAATGGTTCCCAGGGCAGTGTGTCGGCGACCGCGGGTTCTACGCAACCTCGGCTGTCCGTGGGCAGTTGTGCCGCGTGGTGACCGCGGGCTATCTCGAGGCAGCCGTTGTCGAGTGTGGAGTCGTCAACAGCGATCATGCAGGCGAGTGTGTTGGTGATGTAGGGGTAAGCGGGTGCGTCCTGGTGCGCCGCGAAGCCCGCGCCGCCGGGCGCTTTGTAGTTGATCTTTTCTTTGTAGAGCATTGCTGGTTCGCCGAGTAGTGCTGCAGCTACTCCGGGGATGTGTCCGGTGGTCAGCATGCTACGGAGCTCGTGGTGGTAGGGCACGAAATTCTCGGTGCGGCACCGTCGCCGTGTTCCGTCGGGGGTGGTTTCGTCGTATTGCAACAGCGTCTGTGGTGTTCCCGGCCGATGTTCGAGGTCCTGGACCCAGTCCTGGAGTCGGGTAAGATCTGCGTGACTGAGGGCGTGTTCGATCACCAGCAGTCCGTCTGTGGCCCAGGCCTGGAGGTCGAGTTGGTCGGGAAGCAATGCGGTGTTCCTCTTTCTTTTTGTGATGACCGGTGCGGGTGGTATGTCCACCACCCGCACCGGTCGATTGACTAGCAAGTCAGCTGACGAGGGGCCGGCCCATGGGTAGCGGGGATCCGCCGGTTTCCTCCCACATCGCTGCGACGTACAGATACATCGCGACGGCTACGAAGAGGAAGACGACCCAGCCGCCAACTTGCGTGGCCAGAGTGGAGGTTGCGAGTGTGCCGATCAGCAGCAACACCAGAGCGACGTCAACGATGGCCAGCAGGAATGGGAATGACCAGGGCAGCCGTACGACGAGGACGGTCAGCATGCCTATGGTGAGCAGCCAACTACCTGTCCAGAGCGCGGTCGTAGCTTGGACTTGATCTGCGGTGATCCCAAACCAGTTGTGAGTCAAGCCGAGTGAGAGTGCCGCATAGCTTCCGTAGAAGCCGAAGAACACCGCATAGAGGGTGGCATTGATGTTTTGTCGCAGTGACGCCGCCCAAATGGTGGCGATCAGCAGTCCGATGCTGGTCGCCGACATGACAATCGGCACAGACGCGGAGGCTGCGTCCACGATCCCGGTGTTGGTGAAGCCAAGCCCCAGGGCGCCGGCGATGGTCAGGGGTATACCGACGAGGCCGGGGTTGCCGTCGGGTAGCTGGCCGGGATGGGTGACGGGTCAGGAGTCGGTGGGATGGATGTGTGTTTCGGGCAAGTCGGCGATAGCTGTCATGATGAATCCTTATGTGGGGGTGTTGAAGTCAGTGTCAGTGGTTTGCTGCGATGAGATCGCTGTGATGGTGTTGCGCGACGTCGGGGTGTGCTCGCAGGCGCACTTTGAGGATGTTGTCGCCGTAGGTGGTCAGGATGGGGTTGGTGGGGTCGTCACTAGATCCGCCAGAGGCGTGCTTTGCCAGGTGATCGGGCAGTTGCACCGGGTCGACTGTGGCCGAAAGGCGCGGGTTGTAGAAGTAGATGGTGGAGAATCGTTCGACTCCTGGCGGCGGACTGACGACTCGGTGCACCGTGGCCTTGTAGTAGCCGTGGGTGGCTATTTGCAGCATTTCTCCGAGGTTGACGACGAATGAGCCCGGCAGATGCGGTACGGGAATGTATGTGCCGTCTTCACCTTCGACCTGCAACCCGTCAACCCCGTCTTGCAGAACGAAGGTCAGCAGGCCGAAGTCACGGTGGGTGCCCACTCCTTGCGGCTGTTCGTTACCGGTAGGTGCCGGGTAACGGATTGCTTTGATGGTCGCCTCGGGGTCGGGAGTGACCCAGTTGTTGAAGTGGTCGGGATTGATGCCGAGCCCTTCTGCGAGTGCGCGGAGCATCGTCCGCCCCAGATGGTCCATCTGGTCGGCCCAGTCGGTCATCGTGGCCTGGAACTGCGGTAGCTCCTCGGGCCACTGGTTAGGTCCGTGCAGACGCTGCCACGGTTGCTCGGGGTCCAGAACACTTGCGCGTTCGGGTCCTAGGTCGATTTCCTCACGCAGGTCGGCTCGTCCCCCAGTCAGTTCTCCGCCCAGAGGTGTGTAGCCACGAAAGTGCGGGCTGTTGACCATGGCGACCGCCCTCTTCTCGCTAGCTGGCAGCGCGAAGAAGGCCCGGGTTACCGCAGCAACGTCCGCGTTAAGCGTGTCGTCGACACCATGGCCGGTCAGGTATAAGAACCCGACGTGATGGCAGGCGTCGCGCAACGCCCGGACGAACCTCCCTTTTGTCGCGGGGTTGGCGTAGTCCTGCAGGTCCATGATGGGTACCGCCGAATGGTCGGGGGTGCTGAACCGCTGCGCTGTGTGCGCTGTCATGGCCACAGACGCTCGGTGGCCAGCCGTGCGCCTTCACTGAGCGTGTGGAGTTTGGCCCACGCGATTTCTGGGTCGACGGCAACCCAGGTCGCGAAGGAGGCGAACCCGCAGTCGCTGCCCGGGATGACCCTGTCGCGGCCGACGATGTCGGTGAAGCTCGTGATGCGCGCGGCCACAGCTTTGGGATGTTCGATGTAGACGCTAGAGGTATCGAGCACCCCTGGGATCAGAACTTTCTCTTCTGGAATGCGGGTCTGTCGCCACACCTCGACTTCGTGGCTATGGCGGTGATTGGCGGCCTCGAAGACCAGTCCGTGGGGGCTCAACCGAAGGATGCGGTCGATGATTTTCTCGAGCTCGATGTCGTGGTGGTGCGGGCCCTGGTAGTTGCCCCAGCACAAATGCACCCGCACCTTGGTCGGATCGATGTTGGCCACAGCGTGATTGATGGCCTCGACGTGTACTTCCACTCGTTGCAGGAACTCATCGTCGCTCAGATGGGCGTACTGGATATGGCGGCCCCCCGCCAGATCTGGAGCATCGATCTGCAGGGTCAAACCCGCGTTGACGATTGCCTCGTACTCGGTGCGCATTGCTTCGGCGAGCGCAAACAGGTACTCGTCCAGGGTGGGGTAATGCTTGTTAGGCAAGTACAACGCGATCACACCTGGTGATGCAGCGTTCATGAACCGCTGCTCCACCGACCGGCCCCGTGCGGCGGTGTCGAAGTTGTCGAGATCGAGCTGCAGCAGATCGGCGCCGGTGTACTGGATGTCGTCGACGCAGACCGGCGTCGATGTCTCGAGCCCTTCCAACGACTTCGCAGCCAACTCCGGGTAGTCGTCCAGGTCGGCAATGGTCAGTCCGCCGCCATCGGGAACTTCGGCGTTCACGTCGAACCCGGTCAGGCGCTCCTTGGCGTACGTGGCGTAGCCGATTTTAGACATCTCGCCGTCACTAATGATGTCGATGCCGGCCTCAACCTGGCGGCGGACCACCGTAGCGACGGCTTCTTCGACGACGGTGGGTAGGCGGCTGACGGTGGCGTCATCAAGCTCGCCGTTCTCCCGCTGCCGAATGAGCGTGGACAGATTGCCCGGACGCGGCAGGCTTCCGGTGTGAGTGGTGAGAATTCGATCTACCGAGGACATGGGATCTCCAATATGTGGCGGGTGACGAACACGTCACAGAGTCAGCCCTCAACCTCAACGCCGTCCCAATTCCCGGTTGCCAGTGGATGAAACTTTCATCTACAAACTACCGTGCGGATAAAAGTTTCATTCACGGTGGTGTGCAATGGGTTCATGAGCGAGACGACAACGGGAACCGTCCGGTGGGCAGACGGTGCGCCTGTGGAGGCGGTCGCAGTCAGCGACGGCGTGCATTGGACCCATACCGATCACCATGGCCGGTACGCCCTACCGAAGACACCGCACCCGATCTGGGTCCGCCGACCCGCAGATGGGCAGTGCGAACGATGGTGGCAGTTCGATGACGCCGAGGGTTCGGAGATCGACTTCACCCTCACTCGTCGCGCGGTGTCGATCAGCAAGATCGCCCACCTCTCCGATCCCCACCTGTCGTTGTCGAATGGCAACACGGCTGACGGAGTGGAGTTAGCAAACAGGTTCGGTGACAACACCAACGGCGCAGAGGGCTTGCGTGCCGCCTTGTCTGCGGCGCAGCAGGCCGGTGCCCAGCTCGCGGTGATCACCGGTGATCTCACCGATCACGGGACGCCCGACGAGTACGAACTGTTGCAAGCCGTGCTGGCAGGCTCACCGATCCAGGTCGAAGTCATCCCTGGCAATCACGACCACTACGGACACCGCCACGAACCCGCGAACGCAGACCAACCGGTCGGTGGCGGCTTCCTCGGAACCGCCACCACCTGGCGCTACGAACACGCCTTCGGTCCCCGGTGGTGGTCTGCAGACATCGGAACGTTCCATGTACTGGCCCTGGACTGGTTCAGCTACACCTGCGGCATCGACTGCAATGCCCAGAAGGAGTTCATCCGACATGATCTGGATGCCAGCGAGCGCCCGCTACTAGTCCTCACGCACGACGTGCCCGACCCTGGGCTGCAGGACCTTATTACCAGCTATGCAGGCCCGACGACCCGCATTTCGATCCTCTCCGGTCATTGGCACGTGAGCGTCGATCGACACATCGGACAGATCCACTACCTCACCGCACCACCGACCAGCTTCGGCGGCTTTGATTGGTCGGCCCCCTCCTGGCACCTCCTCGACGTCACCCAGGACCACTCACTGCGTCGCCAAACCCAGCACACCTGGACCCGTCACCAGTCCACACCCGCGCCGACGGTGCACTCGATGCTGTGGTCGGCACCCGACGGACATAATCAGCACGGCGGCAATCTCTCTCGCGTGGGACAGCACCACGTGGCGGTACCCACCACACGGCAAGGACAAGCGCACGTGACCCTTGTCAGTGGCCGAGACGGGCACGCTAAGTGGACGGTCCCCGTCGATGGTGATGCCGTCACATCGCTGACGGCGTGGGGTGACACACTGATCGCCACGGCCTTCTCCGGCACCCTCACGTGCCTCGACACCACTGACGGAACAATCCGATGGACGCACGCACTGCCCGCCGCAGACCAGATTCGCCTGCTCAACGCACCTGAACTGACCACAGACGGGACACTGATCACCGGCACCCTCGACCGACTGTCTGCACTATGCGCCGACACTGGCCAAGTACTATGGAGCACATCAGATCTCGCCCCCGTCGACACCCTCATGACCTACGGTCGCGGGCTCACACACGGACATCATGTCGTGTTTCCCTTCGGCGGCCCCTACCGAGGGTTGACCGCCCTCGACGCTCGTGATGGCACAGTGGTGTGGAGTCAGTTCACTCCCCCAGCAGCGCCGAGCACCGTGAGCGCGATCCCCGGAACAGGCGATGCACTGGTGGTCCGCACCGATACCCAAACCCTCGACCGCATCGCCTTGACCACGGGCAGCACCCTGTGGTCAACACCCATCGCCGGCGGCTTCACAACCACACCGCCGGTGTGTATAGGTGACCGCGTCGTCGCGATCACCGGCGATGGCACAATTTACCGTCTGAACCTGGCAACGGGTGCGCCAACGGCCGACCCCACGCACATACCGCAGCAGGGACACCAAGGGTGGGGGCCATACCGGTCTACCGGAATCGGAATAGCGACCGAGCCCCTGATCATCGGCGACCAGATCATCGCCGTGACTGTCACTGGTGAAGTCTGGGCAGTCGCCCCCTCAGGTTCGGAGGAACTCGCCGCAACGCTCGATCAGCATGTCACCACCCAGCCGGTCATCACCAGCGACAATCACCTCATCGCGCAAACAACAAACGCCCAACTTCACAGACTCAGCGCGATCGAGCCCGCCCTACTTGCCATCAGGACCCAAGGAGTACACCAGTGACGACAACGACCGGCCTGGCAGAAACCCACCCGCCGGTCGACTTCGAAAGTGTTCTACGTGCGCGGATGCCGAACCTGACCCGCAGCGCTCAAGCCATCGCCCACGTTATCCTCACTGACCCCCGCCGCAGTTATACACCTGACCATCTCAGACGTTGCTGAGGCGAGCCAGACATCACTAGCAAGTGTTGTCCGGTTCTGTAAAGATTTCGGCTACAAAGGTTTTGCGGACCTCAAGATCAACCTCGCCAAACATGCGGTACCAGCCCAGCAAGGCCTCCACGAAGACGTCACCGCAGACGACTCACCCAACACCATCCTGGACAAGATCGTTCGCAGCACCGCAGACGCGGTCCACACCGCGCTCGCAACCATCGACCCAGACAGCTTCGACAAAGCCGTTCAGACCCTGGTCCACACACGCAGACTGCTCATCGCTGGCGTCGGGACCTCATCGCCCCTCGTCCAAGACGCCAGCTACCGATTTCGCACAGCAGGGCTGCTCACCGAGGCGCCCATAGACAGCTGAACCGCCGCAGGTTTCCCGCCGCCTCCTTTTGAGTCGAGGAGGATGGTTGTATGCCGAAGAAGATCGATCCCGCGGTCAAGGAGCGGGCGCTGCGGATGGTGTCCGAGCATCGGGGTGAGTACTCGTCGTTGACGGCCTGCTGTGACCAGGTGGGCCGGCGTCTGGGGCTGGGCAAGGAGACGGTCCGGAGGTGGGCTGTGCAGGCCGACATCGACGCCGGAGCCCGGCCCGGGGTGAGCACTGAGGAGAGCGCTGAGATCAAGCGTCTCAAGGCCGAGAACCGGCGGCTGACTGAGGACCTGGAGATCATGCGTAGGGCCTCGATTTTCTTCGCGGGGGAGCTCGACCCCCGCAACCGGTGATCTGCGAATTCATCGACCAACTCCGGTCGGAAGGTCATGCGGTCGAGTCGATCTGCAGAGGATTGCGCAAAGCAGGCCTGCAGATCGCCGCACGGACCTATCGCGAGTGGACTTCGCCGCAGCGCGTGGTGGCGGCCAGGACCGTCAGCGACGCCGAGGTCGAGGACACCGTCCGCAAGCTCGTGTGGCAGCCCGATGGGCAGGGACGCCGAAAGATGCAGCCAGCAGGCCTGTACGGGCGCCGCAAGATGCTTGCCGAGGTGCACCGGGCCGGTCTGACCACAGCCAGCCCAGGAGCAGTGGACCGTGTGATGCGAACGCTCGGGCTATCAGGTGTACTCCGGTCCAAGAAGGTGTACACCACCTCCTCGGATCCGGACGGTGTTCGGGCGCCGGACCTTGTCGATCGCAACTGGGCGTGTCAGATGGTCTGTGTGAGTTGATCCCGAGGAGGAATCATGAACGCTATGGCTGTTGACGACCACGACGCTACGGATGTATCGGATGCTGCTGGGCTTCGCCGGGAGGTGTTCTCGGATGCGCTGATCGATCACGTACTCGCCGAGACCCGTTCGCGAGGGTTGGAGCTGACTGGCAAGGACGGCTTTTTGAACGAGATGCTCAAGGCCGTCCTTGAGCGGGGCATGGGCGCCGAGCTGACCGAGCACCTGGGCCGCGAAGCCCACGCCCGTGGCGGGGACGGAAACCACCGCAACGGCACTTCGCGCAAGACCGTGGCCACCGAGGTCGGCCCGGTGGAGCTGGATCAGCCCCGCGATCGGCAGGGCTCGTTTGCCTCCCAGCTCGTCCCGAAGGGCGCCCGCCGGCTCGGCGGGCTGGAGGACCAGATCATCTCGCTGTACGCCGGCGGGATGACCGTCCGGGAGATCGAGCACCACCTCGCGCGGACCCTGGGGGTGGAGCTGTCGCACGAGTCCATCGCCAACGTCACCGACGCGGTCCTGGACGAAGTCGCCGCCTGGCAGCACCGCCCGTTGGAGGCGTTCTACCCGGTGGTGTTCCTGGACGCGATCCACATCAAGATCCGCGATGGAGCCCACGTGAAGACCCGCGCTGCCCACATCGCGGTCGGGGTCGACCTCGAGGGCGTCAAGCACGTGCTCGGCATCTGGGTGCAGGCCAAGGAAGGCGCGGCGTTCTGGGCCAGCGTGTGCGCCGAACTGGCCAACCGCGGCGTCAAAGACGTCCTGATCGTGGCCTGCGACGGGCTGACCGGACTGTCCGAGGCGATCGCCGCGACCTGGCCTTTCGCCGAGGTTCAGACCTGCGTGGTGCACCTGATCCGGGCCTCGATGCGGTTCGTGTCCTACGGCGACCGCAAGAACGTGGCCAAGGCACTCAAGCCGATCTACACCGCCGCCAACGCCGAGGCCGCCAGAGCCGCACTGGAGGCCTTCGCCGAATCGCCGCTGGGCGCCAAGTACCCCACCGCCGTCAGGTCGTGGGAGACCGCCTGGGAGCGGTTCATCCCGTTCCTGGCCTTCGGCCCAGCCACACGCAAGCTGATCTACACCACGAACTCGATCGAGTCGCTGAACTACCAGCTGCGCAAGATCACCAAGAACCGCGGGCACTTCCCCAACGATGCCGCCGCGATCAAGCTGCTATGGCTAGCCATACGCAACATCGAGGACCGACGAGACCGAGAACGCGCCAAGTACGCCCAACGCCGAGCAGACGGCCACGTAGGTCCCCGGAAATCGATCCCCAGACTCGTCGAAGGCGCCACCATCCACGGCTGGCGAGCCGCACTGGCCGAACTCGCACTCGCCTACCCGGAACGCTTCGACCCCCACATGTGACCAGCATCACTAACCCAAATTCACACAATTATCTTGACAGGCTCTCGCAACTTCACCTCGGATCGGCCCGACCGGCTCTGGGTCGCCGATTTCACCTACGTCCGGACCTGGGCTGGCTTTACCTACGTGGCGTTCATCGTCGACGTGTTCGCCCAACGCATCGTCGCGTGGAACGCGGCCACCACCATGGTCACTGATCTGGTCATGACTCCGCTACGGATGGCGCTGTGGCAACGCGACCGCGAAGGCCACCCGATCGAACCCAAGTCGCTGATCAGCCACTCGGATGCGGGAAGTCAATATACATCTGTAGCGTTCACTGAACGCCTCGCCCTCGAGGGGATCGAGCCGTCGATCGGCAGTGTCGGCGACGCGTACGACAACGCGCTCATGGAGACGATCAACGGGCTGTACAAGGCTGAGTGCATCCGCTCGTCGATCTTCCACGACGGGCCGTACAAGACGCTCTCCGACGTCGAGTACGCCACCGCCGCCTGGGTCGAGTGGTACAACAATGAACGGCTCCACTCGAGCCTGGGATACGTTCCGCCCGTCGAGTTCGAGCAGAGTTACTACGCCGCTCTCAACCGAGAGTTGCAACCCACATAGGGAGCGGCGGGAAACCTGGGGTGGTTCAAGCCACGGACAACACGTCAGCGCAAGCCTCCTTGACCCGCAAGACACTTGCCTCGCAATTAGCCACACCGGCCAAACACGCGAAACAATTATGACACTCACCGCCGCGAAAGAAGCGGGAGCTCAGACAATTACGCTCACCAGCTTCTACCGTTCACCAATAACCGCGCTCGCCGACATCAATCTGATCGCCGGCAGCAAAGAAACCAACTACCGCATCGAAGCCATGAGTAGCCGCATCGTCCATTCCACCGTCCTCGACGCAATATTCGTCGCCGTCAACGTCCAAATGCCCGAACGCGCGCGCAAAGCACAGGCACGAACCGCAGAGGCAGTCGCTAGCCACCGACTATAATCCGAACTTTTGACAAACCCCGGCCACACGAAACTAAGTTGACGTAATCTATATTATCGGCGTAAAACTCTCGGGGGTTCCGGTAGGTGCGGTTACTGCCGTCTACCTGGGATGATGGGGTTTGTGCTGGTGGGTGCCGGGGTTGGCTGGCGTGGTGTCGGCG
>Ga0208315_1001096_pt1 | contig 14979 bp, 14 predicted proteins | sample MalvireepMed_215_FD_184239 | JGI IMG/M metagenome (GOLD analysis project Ga0208315, IMG submission 184239) | Marine viral communities from the Global Malaspina Expedition - Malaspina viral metaG DeepMed_215 (SPAdes) (version 2) | ecosystem: Environmental > Aquatic > Marine > Oceanic | place... | reverse complement strand
TTTTGTAATACAACAAGTTCAGCATTTACAATAACACTTCCTGCAGGAACAATTGGAGATGAAGTTTCAATCATAGATTATGCAGGAACAGCTGACAGCAACAATATTACAATTGCTGCTAATGGTTCAGAAAAAATTCACGGATCTACAGACGATTTAACAGTAGCAACAGAACGAGCTGCCTTTACATTGGTATTTACAGATAGTACTCAAGGCTGGCTATTGAAGGATAAATAGTCCATGACAACTTATAAAGGCATTAGAGGTCAAACTATTCGAACAATAGCTGGTGATGCCAGTCCATTAATAGCAGGAGATATTTGGTATAATAGTACCGCTAAAAAAATAAGAGGTGTTAAATTAGTTGCCGCATGGTCTTCTGGTGGAAATATAAATCAAGGTAAACAAGTATCATTTTCTATAGGAACTCAAACTGCGGCTATGGCAACAGGCGGTTATAATGCTGGACCCATAGCAACGACAGAACAATATGATGGATCATCATGGACTGAAGTAGCCGACTTAAATCAAGCTAGAGGAAACATAGCTGGAGGTTCTGGAACTCAAACTGCAGCTATAGTTGCTGGAGGCGATCAATATCCAGGGACAAGACAGACCGCATATTCAGAAACTTGGGATAACTCTTCTTGGACTGCTACACCAGCTTTAAATACATCAAGAGGTGCGAGTTCAATGTTTGGTACAACGAATACTGCAGCCGTAGTTGTAACTGGAAATAGTTTAGGAAATCACACTCCTACTGGTAATGCAGAATTATGGGATGGATCTTCTTGGACAGAAGTTGCAAATGTGAACACAACACGACTTGCCTCTAATGCTACTGGTACATCGACAGCGGGAATGCTTATTGCTGGTGATACTCCTCCTCCAGTTAATGTAAAGATTGTTGAAGAATGGGATGGATCATCATGGACTGAAACGACAGACTTAAATGTTGAAAGGAGAGCACATGGAGCATCAAGGGGTTCAAATACATCCATATTAGTTTTTGGAGGTAGAACGGGTAACCCAGAAACTGATAATGTAGCTACATGCGAATCGTGGGATGGATCTGCTTGGACAGAAGTTGCTGATTTAGCAACTGGTAGATCCAATGTTGGTGGAGCAGGATCAGGTAATACTTCAGCCTTATGTTGGGGACCAGCACCTACAACTGCAGTAGAAGAATTCTCTGAAGTTGCAACCGCATCAAGTTTTACATCGAGTTAATTATGACAGATTACAAAGCAATACACGGAAAAAATGTTTTACACGTAGCCAGCGACTTGGACAACGCTGAAGGTGAAGGAGAAATTTGGTTTAATACCACGTCTTCAGATTTTAAGACAATTACTAAAGTGGCTGGAAGCTGGTCAACAGGCGGAAATGTTAACACTGCTAGATATTATCATGGAGCAGTTGGTACTAAAGATGCCAGTTTAACTTTTGGAGGAACTATTTTACCCTATCCTACTGTACAAAATCTTTCAGAAGAATATGATGGTTCTTCCTGGGCTGAAGGAAATAATTTAAATACAGCCCGTGTTACATCTGGATTCGGAATACAAACTGCAGCTTTTGCTGTTGGCGGAAATGAAAATCCTCCATCAACAACGGAAGTTGAGTCTTATAATGGTACTTCATGGACAGAAGGAACGGCTATGAATACTGCAGGAGATTGGTTAGCACTAGCTGGAACAACATCAGCAGGTTTAGCTTTTGCTAGCGCAGTAGGTCCAACAATTAATGAAACAGAATCATGGAATGGTTCAGCTTGGACTGAGGTTGCTGATTTAAGTTCAACTGTATCTTATAGGGGAGGTGCAGGAACAAATACTGCAGCTTTAGCTTTTGGCGGTGGAGCTTATGTAGACAATACTGAAAGTTGGAATGGTACAGCTTGGTCAGAAGTTAGTGATTTGAATACAGCACGAGCGATTCCAGGAGGCTTTGGAATTCAAACCGCTGCACTTTGTTTTACAGGTCAACTTCCTTCACCTTATACTACGACTGTTGTTGAACATTTTGATGGTACATCATGGACTGAAATCGCAGATACATCAACAGATAGACTAGGAACTGGTGCTGGTACATGCGGAACTACAGCTGGAGGTTTAGCTGTTGCAGGTAGCACCTACCCTGCTGCCACAAATGCTGTAGAAGAATGGGAGTTTAATACTACCGTTGTTGCTGGTGCATGGGCATCAGGAGGGGATATAAATACTGCAAGAGCAAATCTTGGTGGAGCAGGAACTCAAACTGCAGGTTTAATTGCAGGTGGGGTATCTCCTAGTTATGTCGCTATTGCAGAAACTTACGATGGTTCATCTTGGACTGAAGTTGGTGATTTAAATCAGGCACGGTCAAAAATGGGAGATGTAGGAAGTCAAACTGCAGCACTCGTTTTTGGTGGTAAAAATCCACCTGTATCGGGAGGATTTGATCTTGTAGAATCTTATAATGGTACAGCATGGACAGAAATAGCAGACCTGACTACAGGTAAATCGTCTGGAGGAGCAGCAGGAACAAGTAGTACTTCCGCTTTACATTTTGGTGGACACTCTGGTACTGCCTATGTAGCCACAAACGAAGAATGGAATGGAACAAGTTGGACAGAAGTAGCTGATTTAAATGTAGCAAAATCAATGTTAGGAGGAGGTCTTGGTACAACGACAGCAGCACTTGCAGCTGGAGGTCATGATGGATCCAGTTCTTTGGCTACAAATGAATCTTGGAATGGAACAAGTTGGACAGAAGTCAATAATGTAAATAGAGCCGTGGATGAATGTGAAACTGCAGGAACTCAAACAGCTGGTATGATTATGGCTGGTTCTCCTTATTCAGCTCTTACTGAAGAATTTGATGGCATTAGTTGGACAGAAGTAGCTGATATGTCTACAGGTAGACAAGGAGGGGGTGGAGCAGGACCTACTTCTACTTTAGCAATGTTTATTGGAGGAAATACTTCTCCTGGTGTAGTAGTTTCTACTGAAGAATGGACTAAAGCACAAAACGTCGAAATCATAACCGACTAGACAAATGAAGGGTAAACAAATATAAATAAATTATGGCAAATGACATTTATAACTACAGCGTCATGACGAATACAGGCAAAGGCTTTATCACTCATGAAGATAGTAGAGCCTTTTGGATTGGTGGATACCCTGCCAATGTATGGGTTGCAACAGATTTAAGAGAATCAAGAAAATGGGTGGCAAGACATAATGGCGTTTCTAAAACGAAATCAGAAGCACAAGCCCTGGTAACAGCAGAAGTCGATGCAGCTAAAACCACTTGGGATAATGACAATGTTGAAGGCGAATCTTCAGCAGAAAAGATTTTAAGACTGGGTGAAAAACCCACAGACGTAACAATTCCCTAGGAGATTAATATGGCAACAGACAAAGGTTTTTTTAATTATTGCGTAGCAACAAATACAGGCAAAGGTTTTATTACTCATACCGATAGTAGAAAGTTTTGGATTAGTGGTCAGCCAGGAAACGTATGGGTGTGTGATGATATCCCTGAATCAAGAGATTGGGTTGCAAGAAATAGTGGAACTGTTAAAACAAAAGCACAAGCACAAGCAATCGTTACTACAGAAGTTACAAATGCTCAAAATGCATGGGATGCTTTATCAGATGAAGAAAAAGCAGCATCATCTGGAAGACCAGGTGATATAACACTTCCCTAAAGGAATTTAATGGCAACTTATAAAGAAATACACGGAGTTAAAGTTCAGTACCGAGACTCGGATGCGACAGCAGTCGAAGGCGATGTTTGGTATAATTCTAGTACAGGTCTACTTAAAATGTATGCCTCAGCAGGATCATGGGCATCAGGTGGAAATTTAAATACAGCCAGAGCACACGGAGCATCTTCAGTTCAAGGAACTCAAAATGCTTCAGTATTTTTTGGTGGCTATCCTCCCTCACCTAATAGATTAGCAATAACTGAAGAATATGATGGTAGCTCGTGGACTGAAGTCGGAGATATGAACACAGGGCGTGCAAATATGGGAGGAGCTGGAACAGCAACAGCAGCTTTATGCTTTACTGGAAATACCTCACCTAGTCCTGGTCACACAGCTGTTAGTGAAGAATGGAATGGAACTTCGTGGACAGAAGGTAATGATGTACAAGCTGCACGAAGAGAACTAGGCGGAGCTGGAATACAAACAGCAGCTATATGTATTGCTGGTAATTATGCACCAAGTCCTAGAAGTGCAAATGTGGAATATTATGATGGAACATCATGGACAGAAGGAGCTAATTTAAATGCTGCTAAATCAAATCTGGGTGCCGCTGGAGTAGATGCATCTGCAATTGCTTTTGCTGGAACTACTGGTTCTGTAGTAGCAACCGCAGAACAATATGATGGTTCCTCATGGTCTGAGGTTAATGATTTAAATACAGGAAGAACTAATATGGGTGGAGCTGGAGCTACTGGCACAGCTGCTTTAGCTATAGGTGGCGATGTTGACCCAGCAACTGCAGTATGTGAAAATTGGGATGGTAGTTCGTGGACTGAAGTTGCAGATTTAAATACTGCTACAAGAGGTATTACAGGTCAAGGAACAAATGTGTTAGCCATGACTCAGGGCGGTGATATCCCTGCACCTGCGCATGCTATAACACAAGAATGGTCTTTTTCTGCATCCGTAGAAACCGTAGCATTTGACTAATACTTAAAAAACAACTATAAAAGGAATATATGAAAGAGAAAAGAAACATACACGAACTCATTGTAAGAGAAGAACCCCATCTTCATGAAATCTTAGACCCTGCACAGGTTGCAAAATTTAAAGAATTAACCAACGAACTTAGAGATACCTGGACAAAGAAACAAATGTTCAGAACAAAGACAGAAATGGAATTTTCTGTTTTAAATGATGCCAAATATCCAACCAATGCTGCAAAGTATTGGCAATGTGTCAGAGAACAAAATACACACATGGAAAACTTAATGCATCTATCCTTTGATGCTCGTAAAAATGATATTGAAATAAAACAGAAATTAAAAGAACTAGAAGAAGAAAAAGACGAATTAAAAAAAGAACTGATTCAAGTTGAACTAGACGAGAAAACTTATTCTAAAGCGAGTATGCAACTTGTAGCAGCTCATCGTATGAGAGAAGTTACAGAATGGTCTAACTTTAAAAAGATATATAACGATGGTACGTTTGATGACAAGAACGTAGATACCCATCAACTACTTTCATACAAGAAGATTATGAAGAATAGAAAAAATACATTAACACCAGGCTCTTCACAACCTGAAGTCTTTAATGTATTAGGACAAATGCAATCTATTGAACGAATAGAAGAAGAACGAAAAGCCCTTGGACACGAAAAGAAAAAGGCTATTAGTGAAACACCCAAGTACGGAAAACAATCTTAATTTTAATTTCATTTGGTTAGGACAAACCATTTTAAAATATCAAGTTCCTTTAGATATTTTTAATACTATTAATGGAATTTATGAAACAAATTTTGTTAATCTTCCAGATGCTCATAAGCAATTAGTTGGTAAAATACATAAAGAGAATTCTTTATTCTTTGGTGGTAAAGCTAATGAAAAAATGCATCCACATAATATATTACCTCCTTATGTTCTTAATTGGTTTAAAAGTATCTTTAAACACTATTTAGATTTTAATAAAATTAGTCCTTATAAACTTCATATGAATTCTATATGGATTAATGAAATGAGAGCTAACGAATACAATCCTGTTCATATTCATCAGGGAACAATATATACAGGATTATCTTCAGTTATGATGCTTAGGCTTCCTAAAGATATGGGACCTGAACATGCTAGACCTGATACCCCTTTAAATGGAAAGTTACAAATATTAGGATCAGCTAATGGACAATTTGTTAAATCAGATTATGGTCCTATAACGAAAGAAAGAGATTTTTATATTTTTCCTTATGACATGAGGCATTGTGTTTACCCACACACAAATTTCAATGCCATCAGAAGAACTCTTGCAGCCAATATGGATGTAGAATATAACCCTGTAACAACAAGGACCGCAGGATGATACCTACAGAACCTACTTGGAGAAGCTATATCGCTGAAACAACTCAGCCTATCTTTTCACCTAAACAGTGTCAAATGGTCATTGATAAGGGTATGAGTTTAAAATCTGAAGAAGCTAAAGTAGGTATGGGACAAAAACCTGGCGGAGGTAATGACCCAGAAAAAAGAATTACTACTATAAGTTGGATTCCTTTCAAAGATATGCCAGAGATGTATCGGGATATTGAATCCACAATGCTCAAAGCTAATAACAATCACTTTGGTTTTGAAGGCATGCGATTAACTGAACCTGCACAATTTACACATTATCTTACAGGTGGATTTTATGAATGGCATATGGATAATGATGTAGTAGGCAAACATCAACCTCCTGTTCGTAAAATCTCTATGACCTTATTATTATCTGATCCTTCTACCTTTGAAGGTGGAGAATTAGAATTTATGAGTAAAGGTAAAACTGCAAAGTTAAAACAAGGTCAAGCTATTTTCTTTGCAAGCTGGTTACAGCATCGGGTTAAGCCAGTCACGAAGGGAGAACGATATTCTTTAGTGATGTGGTTTGGAGGTCCTTCCTTTAAATGATTACTGAATATCATTTTCCAACTCCAGTTTATATAAAGGATTTACCTAACGCTGTTCAGCTTAATCAATACTTAGAACAGCAAATACTTAAATGGAAACAAAATGATCCTAAAGGTAAACCACGTACCAATGTTAATGGTTGGCATAGTACAACTGACATGAATCTAAAAGAAGAGTATAATGTTTTAACAAAAGAACTCTTTGCTATGCAAGATGAAATTTTTGCTAAAGAACATTTAACACAAAAGCCTGTATTAGGTAATATGTGGGCGAATGTTAATTATCCTGGTGGCTATAATAGACCCCATCTACATCCCAATAGTTTATTTTCAGGAGTGTATTGGATTAAAACTCCAGTCAAGTCAGGCAACTTAATGTTATATGATCCACGACCTGGTATTCATACAACGATGCCAAATCGTAAAGAAGGAAAACTTCCTCCTGAATTATGGAGAGAAGTTCATTATGAACCAATTGCAGGAAGAATTGTTATGTTTCCTGCCTGGCTATGGCATGAAGTGCAGCCTAACGAAAGTAATGATACACGAATATCAGTATCGTTTAATTTTTTACAACGATGAGTTTTCAGGAAAAGAAATATGAAGTTATTCCCAATGCTATTTCTTATGAACTCGCCAATTTTGCTTTTAATTATTTTTTACTTAAAAGAGATGCTGTAACCTGGATGCATAAGAATAATTATGTATCAGAATTTACACCAGGATTTGGTACTTGGAAAGATAAACAAATTCCTAATACCTATTCCTGTTATGGGGACTTCTTCATGGAAACTTTAATGATGAAAGTTATACCCGTTATGCAAAAACATACAGATTTAAATCTAGTTCCTACTTATACCTATACAAGAGCTTATAAAAAAGGTGATATATTGCATAGACATAAAGATAGACCGAGTTGTGAAATATCCACAACTTTACATTTAGGTGGAGATCCCTGGACTATCTACATAGATCCTACTGGATCTAATAACGTGATTGATGAATATAAAAATATTCATAAACCTAATGCTCCTAAGGGAGTACCCGTTGATCTTAATGTAGGAGATATGTTAATATACAGCGGATGTGAATTAGAACATTGGAGAGAACCTTTTGAAGGTAATCTTTGTGTTCAAACATTTTTACACTATAACAATGCAGATGGACCATTTGCTTACAACAATAAATTTGATAAACGACCCATGCTAGGTATACCAAAATAAAATGGCACGAAAAAGACCTCTCTTTGGTGCTAGTAATTATAAGAAAAAAACTAAAAGAAAGCGACCAGGAAGAGTTTCAAAACGACCAAATAAACATTCAAAAAATTATAAGAGGAAAAAATATAGAGGACAAGGAAAATAATTATGGCAGTTAATTTACAAAATGTTACACTACCAACAGGGACTTACACACCAACTCAAACGCAGCAACAGGCGGTGGATAGTGCTACTGAGGTAGTTGAAAATTTATTAAAAACACCTACATTACCTACAGGAACAACTCTTTCACCTACGTTACAACAAGTAGGAACTGGGGAGGAATTGCAGACTACTGGGTTAGAAGGCACGGTTACTGCTGCTGTACCTACTGCAAGCATGGCTACAGCTCAGGGAGTAGTTGCTCCAACAACTACCGCTGCTGCTGCACCTACAGCTTATACAGCAGGTCAATATACAGCAGGTCAAACAGGTCAATGGGCAACTCCACAAGCTCTTCCTGCGACAATGAGTGCCTTAACGGCTCCTGCAGTGGCAGAATCTGGAGCTATTACTTCAGCTGCTACCGTACAAGGACAATTAGCAAATCTCTCAAGTGATTTACAAACTGCTATAAACTCAGGAACACAATTACCTGAATGGGCTAGAGGAACTGCATTAGCAACTCATGCTGCAATGGCTCAACGAGGAATGAGTGCAAGCACAATGTATCAAGAAGCTTTGGCTGAAGGGTTACTAAAAGCTGCATTACCAATTGCTCAAGCAGATGCTGATACTTATAAGCAAATGATATTTGCTAATTTAACAAATAGACAGCAAGCTGCTATTACAAATGCTCAAAGTTATTTTAATATGGATATGGCAAACTTATCTAATACTCAACAGACAAGTTTAGCGAATATTCAATTAAGACAACAAACATTATTATCTGATCAAGCTGCTTTAAATGCTGCTGCACAATTTAATGCAACAAGTAATAATCAAGTTAATGAATTTTTTACAGGTTTATCAACTAATGTTGCTGCTCAGAATGCACAACGATCAGATGCAATGGATCAGTTTAATACATCGGAAGCTAACAAAATATCAGCAATTAATGCACAAAATAGTATTGCACTTAGGAAAGCAAATGCTGATAGAGAGGCTGGATTAAATCAATTTAATGCACAATTACAAAATCAAAGAGATCAATTTAATGTACAAAATCAACAGGTTATTGATCAATCTAATGCAGCATGGAGACGTGCAATTAATACAGCTAATACAGCTGCAACGAATGCAATAAATCAGACAAATGCACAGAATAAACTTGAGCTTTCAAATTATTCATTATCAGCTTTATGGCAACAATGGAGAGATGAAGCCGCTTGGGTTCAGTCAGCATCTGAAAATGCAGAGGCTAGAAATCATAATGTAGCAATGGCTGCTTTAGAAAGAGCTGCTGCTTTTGACTTACAGGATTCTGCAGCAAAGAATGATATGTATAAAATGTTGGGTAAATTTGGAATTGCGTTAATAACATAGGAGATTATTTAATATGGATGTTGGTAGAATAGGTGAAAGTGCTTTAGGTAAATGGGCTAAGAAAGCTGTAGGAAATGTTGTAGGATGGGGAGCTGATCTTCTTGGATTAGGAGATAAAAAAGATGTTGCAAAAACAGTAACAGAAACTTTAGAAACAATAGGATTAGCAAAAAAAGTTTTTGATAAAGATGGATCATCAGCAGGATTAATGAGACGAGGTACTCCTACGGTTAGTTTTGAAGGAGTAACTTATCCTAAACAAAGAAGTGCAAAAGCACCTAAAGGTCCTAGTGTAACTGATGCAGAAAAAATGGATAAAGCATGGGAGTTAAAACTTATGTCCGATTATTATGTCCAAACACGATTTACTCCCAAAGCACAAGATATAGCTGGACAAGTTAAAATAACAAAGGTTTAATAAAATGGCAGAACAATTTGATAAAACAATAAATCCCTTCGATGCCCCTGTACCAGGACAGTCTTTAACAGACAAACCAGGAAATGCACAATGGGAGCATCCACCACAATTTGCAGATGCAAATGAAGCTTTAGAATTTATATACAGCCGTTTAATGACGGCAGAGTCAGCAGCACGAGTTGCTATGATGTTAGATACAGGAATTCCTATAGAAGCAATTGCAAGAACAATTGTTTTTTCAGGATTTGTTGAGGGAAAGTGGAGTCCTGATGTTGCCTTTCTGATATTAGAAACCGTAATGAAAATGATTATGGTTATTGGAACTTCTTCTCAGATTCCTGATTTAAAAGTATCAATGCCAAGACCTGATGAAACAAAAGAATTACGTAGAACATTAGCAAAATTAAAAGTAGCAAATAAAAACGCAAAACAATTAGAAACAGAAATTGAGCCAGACCTACAACAAGTTCCACAAAAAGGATTAATGGCTCCAATGCTACAAGGAGGAATATAGTATGGCATCTTATTTACCATCATTTATAACAGGAGCTGCAAGTGAAGCAACCGCAGCTATTCATGGCTACAAGGCTATGAAAAGAGAAGCTTGGGGAAATAAAATTAGTAAAGAGTTAGAAGACTTACGAGTTGATGAAAAATATATAGAGAATGCATCAAAGAATTTAGAGTTTGTTAAACAACAAAAAGAATTTAGTGATGAAAATTCTATACTCATGTTAGATTATATGTTTAAAAAGTCTCCTGCATTATTTTCATCTAAAGAACCTCTTCTTACTGTTAAGCGAGCAAAGCATGCCTTTGATGCTTTTCCAGGAATTATTACAAATGAGGATGGAACCTACTCAATTGACTTTGATGTAGATGCATTAGTTGATAAAGAGATTTATGGTTTTGTAAGAGGGAATCTTTCTACAGGCGAAGAGAGTGTAGAAGCCTTTAAAAATAAAAATAGAATAGATTCAAAAAATCATTTAATAACAACAGGTCTTCCTAAAAATCTTACAAATTTATTTCTCGGTGAAACAGAGTTAGAAAAACAGAAAGATAAATTTGAACCTCCTGAAAACTATTTAACGGTAAGCGGATACTTAGGTGAAATAGGAGCAGAATGGAAGTATAATACTTATTTACCTGAATCGATTAAGTGGGAACCTCAGGAATATTTTAATTCAAAATATTTAGAAATGATTCAGATAATGAATAAGGTACAAGAGAAACATCCAAATGTTGCTATATCAAGTCCACAGGATGTTATTGAAGTTACACAAGATCCTGCATTTTGGACTAAAAAAGGTTTTGATGATGTTACAATGAATCGTATTCAAGTCGAATTTGGAAAAGTGGATATGAAAGCGGTTAGTACAGTCTATGAAAGTTTTGTAAATCAATTTCCTAATTTAATAGAAGATGTAAAAACAGGTAATATCAATTATGGTAATGCCCAAGATGCTTTACAATTAGCTATAAGTCAACATGGAATAAATAGTAAACAAGCACAAGAAGCATTAGTAAATCTTGCTCAAACTAGGATAGATTTAAAACGGGCAAATAGTACTATGAGTACTACTTGGGAAAATTATTCTAAGAAAATAATGGGTATTGCTGTTGGTGAATTTACAGGTTTTTCTGGAACAATTGGTATAGAAAATATGAGAGCAAACTTTGCTCATGCTACATCATCCCTGAAGTTACATGGAGTAGAAGTTAATGTAAATGATTTAATAAAAATATTTACAACAGATGAAGGTAAAGATAAAGTTCGTGTAATGCCCTATAAAGGTGGTGAAATGAAATTTATAACTTACAAATCACAAACAGAACCAGGGTATACTTTTATAGTTATGGAAAATGGAGTTGCTATAAAAGTTGCAGACGACAAATTACAATAACAAATGGCAACACTTTTTGACATTTTAAGTTCTGATGCTTATTCGGGAAAAGCGTCTGATTTCCCAAAATTAGAACCACATGAGAATCCAGAATATTTCCTTGATAAGGAAAGGATTGAACAAAATAATACTGCCTTAAATGCCGCTAAGTATGGCTGGTATGGTGGAGTATCTGATTTCTTTCATTACCTTCAGGCAATCCCTGGAGCAATCAACGAAGTGAATGATATTATTGTTTCTAAAACTGGAGTAGGACAACCAAGTGAAGGGACGATTTTAGAAAGTATTGAGGAATACTTTGAAAGGGTATCAAAATATTATGATCCTATAAGACGTGATCACACACCTCCCCTAGGTATAAAGAATAAAGTAATATCAAACTTTGCTTCTCTTCCAGGAATTTTTGCACAGTATGTTCCTACCACAAGAGTTTTAGGAAGTTTACCTTTAGGTTTTGCAGTAACGGATTCTATTAAAGCAGGTTATGATGGGACAATGCATGATGTTCCCTGGTCATTTACGAAAGGTTATGCCTTAGGTACTGCTGTAAAAATATTTAGTGCTTTACCCACAATGCCTCAAAGAATAGGTGCATTGTCAACATTAGGTTTTGGAATAACTCCAAAGGGTGAAGATGGAAACATGGACGACAAGATTGCTGCAGCAATTACTTGGGGTTCCTTTGGTGTGTTCCCTTCAGTTTGGGGCAAAAGAGCAAGACCTGATAAAATTGAACAGGCAAAAGCAGAAGTTGAAGTTGAAGCTCCTGTTAATAAAACCTTATTAGATAAGCATAGTGATTTAACCGCTGAGTTACAGAAGCAACGAATTATACTTGAAAGATCTGAAGCAAAACCTGATAAAACAGAAAAGAATAAAATAAATATAATTGAACTTAAAGAACAGGTTAAAGATAAAGAACAGGCAATTGCTTCATTAGAAAGTGCATTGTGGTATGATACTAAAATTAGTTCAAAGATTGCTACCAATGAAGCAGAAAATATTTCTCCTGAAACAGCCAGATTAGATTACTTCAATAAGGATGGAAGTCCTAAATATATAGATATGAAGGATACTCAATTTAAAGTTGAGCTATCCAATATATTTAAAAAGGATAAACCTGTATTTACAATTGGAGAAAAATTAAAGGCTCATATCTTTCCTTTACATTTCATGGCAAAAATGTTTAGTAAAGATAATCCAATGTTAAAAAGAATTGAATCTGAATTAAGACGTTGGAGAATTTTAAATGATGCTGCTGAAGAAGGTATTCTTCATGATCCTAGAATTGATGCTACTAAATTTTTAAAACGATCTCTCTTAGAAGGGGAAACAGTAGAGCAGTATAATAAAAGAGTCCCAAGAAGTAGGGCTAAATATGGTTTAATTCTAACAGCAATGAGGCATGGAATTGCCTTACCTGGTAGAAATGGAGCTTTAACTGCATTTGAAGGTATTCTTAGAACCAATATAAAATCAGCATGGAAAGTTATAGATGCTTTTGTTTCATCCCATGAGTTTAAACTTAAACATGCCGAAGCAGAATTAATTAAAAATAATAAAAAGGTTACCCCGCAAACAATCGGTAGGGAGTATTTACAGAAAAATAAAGATGGAACTTATAAATATGATATTACCGATGCAGAACTTAAGTCAGTTTATAAGTTAAACGCTGAACAGATTTTTGCCTACAGACGATTAGGATGGGGTCTTGCTGAAGTTAGACGAATGAATAACTCTAGGAATACTCAAAATGGGTATTATCATAGAGTAATACCTTACATTCCTAATTATTTTCCTCACATATGGATAGGGTCTTATAAAATTGGGGTTAATAAAATTGTAAAGGATAAGGCAACAGGAAAGGAAAAATCAAGTTTTGTTAAAGCAATTCATACAGACAGTGCAATTGAATCAGGTCGTGCACTAAAGGAACTTAAAGAAAAATATAAGGAATTAGAAACTGAAACAGAGACTGAAAGTATAAGTTATAACATAAAAGAAATTCCTCCTAAAGTTACTGATATCTTAAAGCAACGTCAGGAAGTTGATGTTAATCTAGATGTCTTTAGTGAATCCATTCAATGGTTGGAAAAGTGGGGACGTTTTGATGAAGCAGGTAAGATATCAGAAGTTTATAATTCTTTACTAGCAAAGAAAGGTTTTTCTAAACATACCTTACAAAGAAAGAATGTTAAAGGCTGGTTAGGTTCAGCAGATGCTCTTGTTACGGAAGGAGTTATTACAAAAGGTTTTAATGTTATTCTTGGAAAACGAACTCAATTTAGACAGATAAAGGATTTCTTAACAGCTTATGAAGCCTATGTTCGTGGGGGAGTTCGAAATGCCCATAACATGGATTTAGATTTACGAACAAGAAGATTCTTTGAAGGACCTACACAGGAATTAAGTTTACGTACTCATTATCCAAAGCATGTTAGTTTAGCAAAAACAGCTATAAATAATGCCACAGGAAGATTTAGTGGTGAAAATGTTTCTAAAGCTATTGATGCAGCAACAGCAGGATTAATTAAAGCAATTTCTGGAGGCAAGATTACTCTAACTCAAAGAACCCTATTGGATAGTTTGGGTGGATTAAATAAAATTACTCTTGCTATGAAACTATTATTTGGGCAAGGTAGATATCTAACAGCTTCTGGTATTCAACCTGATCAAATGATTCCAGCAAAATTAATAGATCTTATAGGGTATAGTCAGAAAAGTAAAAATATTCTTGGAAAATCATATGCTCAAGCAAGTTATGATTTATTTAATCCTTCAAAAAATATCATAGAATTAGTTAAATACGGGTATAGCCAAAAAGCTTTTACGGCTGCTTTCATTAGAGAATTTGTACCTCAAGGGGGTACGCTTGTTACAGGTTTAAAACCTATTACACTGAAAGGTAAAGTTTTATTAGACTTTAATAAAATATTCGACTATGTAAGTTTAAAAGATTTGGCGAGTTCTTTTGAGCAAGTTAGCCGACTTAGAGCTTTATTAATGTTTAATAGAGTTTTACTAAATAGTACAAAAAAAGATGGTAAACCTTTATACACAGTCGAACAGGCAAAAGTTTTAGCAACCCGTTATGCAGATGCCTACATGGTGGAATATAATAGAACGGAAAGACCTTGGGTCTATAACCGATTAGGTGCATTAGGAAAAACAGCAGGACTATTTAAAACTTTTATGCATAATTGGACTGCCCAGTTATATGAATATATGCACCAATCTAAAGTTTATCATAATGATGCACCCTTAGCAACCTTTCTGTATATGAA
>Ga0208315_1001090_pt1 | contig 15053 bp, 12 predicted proteins | sample MalvireepMed_215_FD_184239 | JGI IMG/M metagenome (GOLD analysis project Ga0208315, IMG submission 184239) | Marine viral communities from the Global Malaspina Expedition - Malaspina viral metaG DeepMed_215 (SPAdes) (version 2) | ecosystem: Environmental > Aquatic > Marine > Oceanic | place... | reverse complement strand
AGCGTGAGTCGAGTGACGAGTTCTGGCTTGAGAGGATCAAGGGTATCCCGGTACCGCCGCAGGGGAGGGTGTTCCCCGAGTTCAGGCCCGATATCCACGTCAGGAAGGTACAGTGGGAGCCTGATTACCCGGTACACCTGTGGGTAGACCCGGGTTATGCGGGCGCTTACGCCGTTGAATGTGTGCAGGTAGTGGACGGGCAGGTCAGGGTATTTGACGAAATCTACGAAAAGGGCCTCGTAACCGAGGATATAGCGACGATGGCCCTCAACCGCAACTGGTGGCAGTCTTCCGAGAAGTTCGGTGTCATAGACATAGGCGGGACGCAGCACCAGGCCATGCCCGCAGCCGCCGAACAGTGGCTGAAACAGACCGGGATTACCTTTTCATCAAGGAAAGTACGGATAATGGAGGGCGTGGAGCGTCTGAAGACCTTTTTGAAGGTAAATCCGTCCACGCAGATGCCGTGGCTTGCTATAAACCCCAGGTGTACTGGTATACTGAGCGAGTTCGGGGCCGTTCCCAGCCCGTTTGACGGCCAGGACAGGGCATATCGGTGGAAAATGAACCGTGAGGGCGGTGTGGCGGGTGAATCACCTGAAGACAGGTACAACCACGGCATAAAGGCCCTCACATACGGCCTGATCGACCGTTTCGGCTACGTTCACAGCGGAAATAACAAGGTTTTCAGGATGGGAAGATGGCGATAAGGAAACCCGAGGATGTAATTAACCTCGTTGACGCTCATCACAGGGTAACATCGGCCCGGAGGGACCGCTTCAACGAAGACTACCGACTGTACCGACTGGAGCGCACCGATGACGACGCCCCGGAGGACTTCGAGTGGTATACGAGCAACGATCCCAAGACATTTGTTAAGAAAGTCCTCTCATGGGCCAACCTCGCGGAGCTTATGCTCAAGATCTCCAAGCACCAGGACCAGCGACACGAACGCGAGCTGGACGAGATGAAGGAGAAATGGCTCCGAAAGGTGCTTGAACTCGGCGACCACAGGCTAGCGAGACTGCTCCTGCCCTCACTCCGTAACCAGATGTCCTTTTACACGATGATGAGGGGCTGGGACTCGGGAAGGGCTCTCCTGCGTAAGACAAAGGACGGCGAGACCTTCGTGGATATCACGCCGTGGGACCCTCTCAATACCTACTGGGGCATGGGTGCCGACGGACTTGACTGGGCCGTGAACAAGGTAATGAAGCAAAACCGCCAGATCGAGCTTGAGTACGGCGTAAAGCTGAGACTCACCGAGGACGAGTCCCTCGACGACCAGGCTGTGTATGACTACTACGACGGCGAAATAAACCTCGTGGTCATCGAAGACCGCGTACTGAAGAAGCCCACCCCGCACGGCGATCCCGGCGGAGTCCCCGTGTATATGAGTGCTTTCGGCGGGATACCGCCCATAATGTCCGACGATGTGAACGATACGGAGAAGGACTACGGCGAAAGCGTACTGGAAGATGACCGAGGGATTATTGCCAAGAAGAACAAGGTGACCTCGATACTCCTTGAACTTGCCGCACGTAGCCAGATGCCGGGGCTGAAGATATATTCCCACGACGGTGCCAAGATGCTGCCGGAAGACCCGCATAAGAAAGGCTCGTGGATCGGTCTCAGGCAGGGACTTGAGGACGTGCAGGTACTCGATCCCATACAGGCGGCACAGGAAACAGGGCCGCTTCTTGGCATATTCTCAGCCGAGATGCAGAGGGGCAGCTTACCCAATACAGTGTTCGGGGAGTTGCAGTTCGCACTCTCTGGATTCGCCATCAACTCGCTCAGGCAGGGCATCGAGACTGTACTAGCGCCCCGCATCAAGATGATGGAAAACACCTATATGCAGATAGCTACCATGCTTTCACGTCAGTACGGGTCGGGTGCCTTCAGGCCCCTGAAAATGCTTGAGGATATACCGCCCATCGTACTGACCGAAGGATGCGAACCCACTATAGAGCTTATAGCCCAGTTGCCGGAGGACGATGCCTCCAAGATGGCAGCGGCCCAGATCATGCGAGAAGGGCCTACGCCGCTGTTCCCGGACTACTGGATTCGTAACGACTGGCTGGGGATAAAGAACGCCGATGTAATAGAAGATGCCATAGAGGCGCAGACCGCAGAGCGGGCATTGCCCGAAACGGGGCTGTGGACACTCTACAAGGCGGCGATGCGAAGGGGCCAGCACGACATAGCGGCACTTATACAGGACCAGCTCATGCTGCTGTACTTCCAGAAGATCAAGCAGATGCAGCAGATGGGCATGATGCAACAGGACCCTATGGGGCAACCTGGACCTATGGGGCCATCGGGGGCTCCGCCTATGCCGGGGCAAAACGGGCAGGGGCCACCTCCAGGGCCTCCGCCCGGGTCTCCGCGTCCACCGGGGATGAGGAGCGCGATACCGCCGGGAGGCGGAGCGGGCATCTCTAACCCAGGGCCGCAGGTACCACCGGGTACTCCGAGACCGGGCGCATTGTCATCACAGGAAAGACTTGCTAATATAGGGCTATTCGGCCCGTAGGGGAGGGTATAAACAATGGAAACAAAGATATTTGAAGCCCTGTTACGTCTTCTCAGGCAAGAGATAACATATGACCAGGCAACTGAGGACATCGTTGACTACTTTGAATCTATAAATCCAGAGCTAAGTCGTGCAAACTGGGGTACAAGCGCGAGAGCCCTGATAGCACATTATATGAACAGGAGTGGAGAGTATGGCACTCCTACGTCAGCTTTTGGGCCGAGCTTGAATCAAACTCAGCTAGATCAAGTAACCACTGCTACTGGCAATCTTTCTCCCACCACTGGTGACCTTCTCCAGGGTACCGGAACACAGGAAGCTCAGGCCATAGCCCTCGAACGCGAGAGACAGACTCAAGAGCAGCGAGGACAGATTTTCTCAGACTATATGGCTAGTTTACCTACCAGGGGAGAGGGCGCGGTTCACCCATATTTTCGGCAGGCAATAGCGGCACGCCGAGTACCGATAGAATCTCAATTCATGGTAGAAGCAATGGGGGCACAGCCTCAGACAACGGCTGAAGGCGGAATAACATGGCCGACGGCGTCAACCGATTTCAGACAATATCTTATGACTAACCCCAGCCTCAGAATCAATCCCACGCAGTTCCGCGCAGATATTACGGAACTGGGACGACAGGCTGGTTATGGTCAACGTGCAGGGATAACAGGGCCTGCCGTACCCTCCGGGACTACAGACGCCCAATCACAAGCCCTGGCAGCAATGCTAGGGAAATATGCTCCTGTATTTATCCCGGAACTTGCCGCTGCTGAAATGAACCCCTTCCTCCGACCTATGCAAAGGCAGGCCGTTGAAAGAAATATAGCAGCATGGGAAGGCGCAAATCCTCTCGGTGATCTTTTCCAGCAATGGCAACAGGCTGGCTACGATGTACCAGCAGCAGGGTTCATTTAAATGACAATGCAGCCGTTTAATGCCCAATTCCCGTTTATGGAGTTCCTTGAGGAAGACCCTGGAACCAGGGCAGGCTACTTTTCATTTCAGGACAGGTTCGGGCAGTCTCCAACCCAGCGGAACTGGTTCGAGAACCAGTTCTCAAACATAAGAAACGAGTTCTTAGGGACGCTCGGGCAGCAGATAAGGCAGGGCCAGACACCCAATGCACAGTTTACTGACTTCCTACAGGCGTTCCCGTTTTCACAGCGGTTCAGTGCTTTGCCGCCCTCGATGAGAGGAGCTGCTACCAGTAGATTTGCACCACAGACTAGATTCTTCTTCTAGTTATGGTAACTCCCGGCTTAGGAGTTGGCTCTTTCATACGCCGAGGATATGGTGGTTCATATAAGGCGCTTATGGAGCAGCTCGGTCTAAGTAGGCCCGAGGATGTATTAGAGGATGGGGCTGACGCCCGCAGGCGCAGGGACCAGATCCTCGATGAAATTGCAAGACAGGGTGGTTTCCGGCCAAAACCGCCAGGACCTCCTGAGTTTGGCACCGCAACTCCAAGGCCTATTGACCCCGAGGGGGCCAGGAGACAGGTCAGGACATCACTGGGACTACCTCCTGATACGACCATAGACGGCAGGCCGTTACCGCCCATGTGGCCTCGTGACGAATGGGGACGGGTTGTCCCCGGCGAGGTCGAGCGCACGATCCCACCAGTATCACTGGGTGCCGCTATCCCCTTACCAAGTCCTCAGCCAACTGTAAGGATGTATGCGCCCCCTCCTCCGCCGCCGAAGAATCTATGGGAGAATATCATGCGGCAGGCCATGAGTAGTGTTTATGGCCTTGGAAGGAGCCAACTTGAACAGGGGCTAGCTAGAAAGCAAGCCGCCGAAACCGTGTTACAACCCGTGTCCCGTGCATTCGGAACAGGTAAGGCGGCAACATCTGCCTCTGGTCTCGCGATAGGTAGACACCTTCCGCCAGTAGCTGACGCGCCTGTTGGCGGATTAGAAGCACATCGGGATCGGTTAGCGAGCACCAGGATTCCGCATACTCAGGCCCTTGATGGCTATGATCCTAAAAAAATAGTAGGAGTATATGGCGCAACGACGCCGGAGGCATTGGAAGCGTTACATATGGCGCAGGGGATACAGGCAGCATTTAAGCAAATATTTGGAAGTCGTGAGGACCACGGTGCACTCCAGGAAAAAGCATCCAAGGCGTTGTTCAGCCGTGGAGCATTTACGTCTCCTATTGAGACTGTGAAGGCCCTACAGGCCGTACAGGAGCAGCGTCCAGAGAGTGAGCAGCTTATAAGCAGTATCATAGCTGACCCCTTTATGTGGAGCCCTGCGTCCATACCAGCGAAGAGCTGGCTGGCGTCTAAAGGAGCCAGAGTTGCACTTGGTTTGGGAGGAAGCGAGTTACGTGGACTCCCCCTCGCGGCTCACCTCGGTCCTTCTCTCAGTACCCGAACAGGACGACTTGGGAGACAGGCCCTTGTACGTGGACTCCGAGGTGCCGAGCTTGCTGTAACGCCAGCGGCAGTAACCGAACAGGCTATGGCGAGGGCGGTAGGGGCTACTTTACAGGCTGGAGGAGCGGGTCTTTCACTGGCTGGTAGGGCAGGGACATGGCCTGTCAGGGCGGCTTACAGGAAAGTTCTGGAGAGGCCACGCGGTCAGCTTGAGGCACTAGAACAGACTATGGGTGGTCCTGCGACAGAAGAGCTTGCTCAACAAACACGGCAGCTTGGTCTATTTGACGCAGGGGACATTCAGCCTCCTGTCAGTGCGATGCCTGATGTCGCTCCCGTCACGGATGCTGGGCATATTTTGCCTACTAGGGTACGTGATTCAATCTTACAAGTTAGGCAGGCAGTTAACGAAGGCGTAGAAAATTATCGTACACAAGGGCCTCAGCCAGACACTGTTATGGGAATCCCAAAGAGGGAAATTCCCGATGATTGGAGAGCAGGTATTGATGATCTCGACGATGTACAACTTGAAGTCGCTATGGGGGCGGAAACCGATAGGCTAGTTGATCTACAGAATGAGATGATAAAACGGGGTGTGAAAGTACCCCGTGACACAGATAACTTCGTTAAGACTGAAGTATATGGAGAGATTAACGCCGTACAGGCAGTTATGACCGAGTCTGGTAGGCGTTCCCGCGTCTTATTGTATGACGCTATTGCAAGACGACATGGGGGCAAGTCTATAGCTGACGAGTTTGATATCCTAGACGATGTTATTCCTAGTGAGACAGGTGGACGGTTAGATCTAAACCGCCTTGCTGCGGATTGGGACACGATGGGCCAACCCGAAATAGGTGCTCAGGTTACCAAGGACGCTATGCGAGTTGTAGAAGAGGCAGATACTTTATTATACCAGCAGCTAGGTAGGCCCACTACCGCAGCTCCCACTCCCGTCCCGGCTCCTGTGCCTACCGGGCCGTTGTCACTGGGATTACCGCCAGAACTCGATGCGTTCAAGCCGGGTTTTAAGAGGATTGGAAAGGAATATTCACCAATATTTGCCTCCCATGTTGATAAGGCTCTCTATATTATCTCCCGTAGGGGGACTCAGATCGGGGTAGAGGGTAGGCAAATCAGCGCAGCGCAGAAAGAACAGTACATGGCATGGCTCCGTGAGAGGCTGCCCACCTTATCCGACGAGGAACTAAAGCAAGCCGGGGACAATGTAGTTAATCACGTAAGTCGAATCGCCAAGGATAACCCAACCCGGCAAGCTCCGGGAGAGCTTCAAATACCGTTTTCCGCAGAAGCAGGCGGATTACCACCTGGTATGACGCCGTACTCAATGCCCGGTAAACTGACGATACCGCTGAATCTAATCTCGGATAAGGCACTGAAGCAACGGTCAAGGACTAAGTCGATTCATGCAGACCTGTATAAAGCGGAACTGCGAAGACGACAACTTGCACGGGCCAGGGGTGAGGAAGGGATACCGCCAGAACGCCCCTCCAAAATAGAAGAACAGGTTATCAGGTTTGACGTTCAGAGATCCGACTACCTGGAAAAACAAGCTGAGAATCTAACAAAGAACATGGCAGCCGTAGATAGCGGCAAAAAGGCTCCTCCTCCTAGTACATTAACACCTGGCGGAACGAATTCGGATGGAGCTCTGGAAAATGTTCTTAATCAAGCGAGTCATGATGATCTTTCTCATGCCTCTATGGCGCAATTTGAGGGTGCCAGGAACGAACATATGTTAGAAGTGCAGGGCTTCATTACTGAGGGAAACAGAATATTAAAAGAAGTTGGATTAACGACCCTTGATGATGCGAACGTCCGGCCTCTAATCAACGCTGTTGAGGCACGGGCTCCTGAGACCCTTGATCCAAAGCTGAGGCCTGTCTATGACGCACTGGTCGCCGCCACCGAACTGGAGACCAAGGATATGCTGCAATTCTCGCGCTTTGCGTTAGAGGCAGATATGGCTAATCTTGGCATAGACGCCCAGCTTTTTATGAACCGCATTGCACTTCACCCACATTACTTCCCGCATATATGGAAGCAGCCGGGGCAAGTTCTGGGAATAGGGATGGGCAAGGGGAGGCTGGGCGCACAGCCACACTTTGCCAAGTTACGGTGGGATGCAAGCCTTGATACCATGCTGGATGCCGGATATGATCTTGCAACATGGAACCCGTTTGAACTCCTGGCATTACGCCGGATGGCAGGGATTGAGTATCGTGAATCCGTGGTAATGCTTAACCGACTGCGGCGTAATGGCCTTGCGGTCCCGGCCAGTGAAATGCCTGCCAAGGGCTGGCGTGTCCCACAGGGGGTAGGCCCCGCTTTTGGCGGAAGACCTATAGTTACCCCAGATGGAACTACTGTAATTGCCTCAGCTCCCTGGGCTGTGCCGAATCATGTGGCAAACTTCATGGAGCATTTCTTCGCCAAGGTGCCCCATGTAGACTTCCTCCGTGATATAAGAAAGTGGGGCGACCGGGCAAAGCGGATAAAGCTGTTTGCTTCATACTTCCAGCACGCAGACTTCTTTCTCAGGGCGGTGGGAGTAGCTTTTTCACCGACAGGGATCTGGAAGAAGGCTCCGCTTAAACTACCTTCGCTTGCAAAAACGCTTTTACACGTTAACTTTTCTCCTGGTGCGAGGAATGATTTACAGAAGAGGCTACTGTCGAACGCGCCTATTTACAAGGACTTTGATATTACCTATCGGATGCTTATCCAGCAAGGGTGGGGAGTCCACGGTGACTTGAGCCTTCTCGAACGTGGTATAAACACTTTAATATCAGATCCTAACATCTCCAAGGGACTCTCTGGCAGGGCTTTACAAAACGGCAGGAAGATCCAGCAGTTCTTTGAGACAGGACTATTTGACGGGGTCTACCGCGAGACACAGCGGTGGTCACTGGAGAATTTCATCATACCGTGGGTACGCAGGACCAACCCAGGTGCAAATGCACGACAGGTCGCCGCACAGTCCGCTGAAATCGCTAACATAATGTTCTCTACACAGGGTGTGTGGCAGACTGCCCTTAAAAACCCGATGTTAGCGCAGATGACCAGGACTCTCATGTTTTCCGCCCACGAGAATGAAGCCCTTCTCAGGGGTGCCTTCAGGGCGTTAAGCAGGACACATCCGAGTGCGGGCATCTTCCGCGAGTGGTATCTCGGTATGTTCCTTGGCTTAGGCACCATAGCGAACGTGATAAACGTCTCCGCTACTGGCAAGATATTGCCGTGGTCGTCTTATAACCCGATCAAGATCAATGACCCCTATGCTTCCTTCTACTCTAAAAAGCTAGGTGGAATTGGATATAATGACCGCTTCCTGTCTCCCCAGCTACCGTTTATAAAGGGTCGAAACGGGGAACCAGTATACCTCGACCTCGTGGGTCAGATGGACACTATCTTCAGGTGGGCATTTAATGCGCCGGAGGCACTGGCTGGTCGCTATAATGTCTTGCCAAGGGCGATTCGCAACCAGCAGCTAGGAACGAACTTCTTCGGGCAGGAGCTGAAGACTCCAATAAACCGTTTAGTTCAGGGTGTTCTTGACGTAGGAACACCTATAAGTGCAATGTCTGCCGTAGAGATCTTGAGGCAGCAGACGCCAGCACTGCAAGATGCTATCCCGGAAACTGAATCGACTATTGGGCCAATTGGGCTGGGATTGCAGGCTATAACCGGGGTAAACATACGGGGATCAAAGACTGGGAGTATGCTCAATCGTATTTCCGAGGAGATATTCAAGTCTGAGCAATTTCCTGAAGGCGTGGGATACAACGAACTGGTCGAGCCGTACCACAAGCGTATCGTGCGGAACGACGCGGCGGCTGCGACTGAACTCGCGAGAAGAACGACTACTGCTCTCGGCAGGAAGGAGAAGAGCACACACGCCAAGAGGACCAAGCTGGAGAATGAGCAGTATGCAGCACTCGAGAAGTTAGCCGAGATGCCGGAAGATCAGTTTAAGCAGGCTGTGTACAATACCTTGAGGACTTACCAGACGCTGAGGAGCGAACTCTTCCGTGAAATAGACTACCCTGACGATGAGCCTGATGCTACTAATGAAGCCGATGTTATCTTGTTTGCGTACTATTCCATTTTTGAAGACCCGTTGATTCATGATCCAGAGACACGGGTGTTTAACACGTTACTGTACAAGAACCGTCTGGAATCTCTTATTACTAATTTCCCCAATGCAGAGGCTATTATCAAGAGGAACCAGAACCTGGGTCCATATCCATCAAAGTTTATCCGGCTGCTTAAGAAATGGTTGCCGAGTGAGTACGATGACATTAACCTATCTCATCAGCTAAGGACACGCGCTTTAATCGCTATGGGAAAGTCCGAGCTTGCAGAACAGGACAGGCTGATAACCATGCCCGATTATGTTAGGACAGGCATAACTAGAGTATCGCAACAGGCACCAGGGTATTCTCTGCCAACCCCTGTGATAGTACCAAGACAGGTGACCCCCTCAGTGGGCAGGCCGCTGGCGCTACCTGTTGGACGCTAGGCTGCTATTGACAAACATATGGCGTCTGCTATAGCTTAAATATAAATTAAGGGTCTTATGTAAGGATTTTATGACTACACAGCAAGATGAACTGCTACAGGATGGACAACAGCTAGAGCTACTGCCCGATGCAGAAGAGGAAATGGTAGCAGAAGTTACCCAGTTTCCTGAAGGAGCTGCCCAGCCTCAGCCAGTTGCTCCCCTAGAGCAGCTTCCACCTCCTCCCCCGGCGCTGAACCAGGACGAGAACATGATGCTGCGCCAGATTATCAATAAGCAGAAGGCGGATAATGACGCCCTTACAGCCCAGCAGATGAGGGTTGCCGTCGAACAGGCCCAGTTGCAGTACCAGGCACAACTTGAGCAGCAGGGCTATGAACCCGAGCAGGCCGCTGCTATGGCACAGGAGCGAATGGCGCTACAGATGGAAAATATGGGCCTGCGCCAACAGATAACCTCCGACAGAAAAGAGATGGAAGCCAAGGTAAACGCCGCGAGATATATTGCCAGTAAGTACCCCGGGGGAGCTACCTTTGAGCAGCTTATGCGGTTTAGTACCCCTGAAGATATGGAACGGGAAGCCATGAGGGAGAAACGATTTAAGGATCAGGATGCCCGAATATCAGAGTTGCAGGAAAAACGTGTCCCAGCAGGGCAGCACTTTGAGTCCGGGCAGGGACAGGCTATGAGTAGTACGTCAGCCAGAAGGCAGCAGCTACGAAATAAGCAGGGGCCTTTAACTGACGCAGAATTTGCAGAACTAGGAAAATATTTAGGTCAAGGATAGGAGTAGAAAATGCCACAAATTAGTACAACTGGGCAACTTGAGAACGCCTCTGGTGAGTTGATAGACGCCGCTCGTTACACGGCAGAGCATAATGCTCCTGTCTTCGGTCTCGCGGGTCAGTTCACTCTCAAGAAGGGACAGGACACCGCTGTATTCCCCAAGGTAGGCCAGATGAGTTTCTCGGACCTGCAAGAGGGGACGGATATCGTTGACGAGGAAGATATCGGTATGTCCACCGTAAGTGTTACACCGTCCGAGGTGGGAGCCAAGATCATCCTCAGTGACAAGCTGTTACGGCAGAACATGGCTGTGACCTTTCAGATGATAGGGAGACAGCTAGGAGAAGGTTACACCCGCAAGCGGGAAGACGACCTGATCAGCTTATTCTCTGCCCTGAACGGTGGTACATCGCACGGTGCAGCCGCCGCAGCTTTCTCCGCTGCCAACGTAACATCGGTAGTAGGAATTGCCAAGACCGATAAGTACGGGGACAACAACGCTATAGTCCAGCACCCCAACGCGGTAATGCGACTCGCGAAGGACCTCTCCACTATCGGATCAGGCACCATCAGACCGCTCCCAGAGGGCTATTCAGCAAGACTGCTCGGGAAAGCCTTCAAGGGGTTCATGATCTGGGATGTCCCGGTGTTTGAATCTGGGAATATTACCCGTGATAGTAGCGACGATGCTATCGGAGCAATCATAAACAAGGGCGACTGTCTCGGGGTATTGCAGTCGAGTTCGTATACCACTGAAAGAGAGCGCGATGCTTCCCTCCGAGCATGGGAAGTCGTAGCGACTGCTGACTACGTAGCGTTTGAGCTTGACGATTCCAGGGGAGCGCCCCTTACCTACGACGCGGCAGATCCATCAACTAGCGCCTAGAGGTAGATAATGGCAACTGCTGAACAGATAAAGCTGCAAAAGACGCAGCAACGGAACCTTGAGCTTGCGGGTTATCATGTTGACATAATCAACAACCCGACTCCCAAGGCCCAGTGGTACAGACAAGTAGATGGTTGGTGGGTAGCATTCCCTAATTTGCTACCCGCTGACCCCTACCACCTGAGCCGCTATGTACGCAGGGGTTGGACGATGACCCCGGAGCCCGAGAAGATAAAGCCTGTCGGAAGTGTGGCGACCGTTGTGGCTGTAGAGCCGGAAGCCAGTACCCATACCCACAGGTTTGCAAAGGCCCTCGACAGCGTATGCAGGATAGAGGGATGTATAGAGGTACGGAAGGTGCCTTACAAGAAAAGAACATAGAGGATGTAACCATTGCCGAGTCCTTTAATATCGGCGGTGGCGGGGCTTTGAACCCGTAACAGGAGAATGAAATGGCATTTCCATCAACAGTTAACTTATCCTACGGTATGGAAAAGGTAGAGACTTCTGGGAAAAAGCAGAAGCTCGGCACACGAGGAGTCTTGCCTGATGGTAGGGTATTCTACTATGCGAGAAACGGCACCGCTGCTATTACTACCGCAGGAATGATTGTAGACGCCGCCGCTGCATTTGCTGTAGCTGCTCATGACATGGATGTTCCGGCTACTGAGGCTCATTCTGTAGGGGACGCTACTGTAAGCCTGGAAGTTCCTACTACCGACTTGACGAAAGACCAGTACGCAGATGGGTACTTGATCTTCAACGACGGTCCTGGTGAGGGCGAGGTTTACCGAATCAAGTCCCACCCTGCCCACGATGCGTCTGCTGATAATACTGCCATCTTTACTCTTGATGAGCCAGATGGTGTGAGAACCGCACTGACCACATCATCGCTAGCAGGTCTGCTTGTAAACCCATATGCAGCAGTAAAGATTATCGACGGTGACGGCACTATGGAAACTGGTGCCCTCGGTGTAACCACCATTCCAGTAACAGCGAGTTACTACTGCTGGATACAGACCGCTGGCATAAGTAGTGTTGCGATAGGCGCGGCGGTTGGCGTAGTTGGTGACGGCCTTCAGATATCCCAGGCATCTGGCGAGTCTGGACGAGCAGAACTCTACGACCTTTCCGGCGAAGATGACCTCCAATCCATAGGCACTGCGATTGGTATCCCGTCAGTAGACACTGACAAGCAGATGTGTCTCTTAACAATCAGGTACTAGATAACGAGTAATGGCTCTTACGGGATACTGGATAAGCAATTACGGCTACAAGGTAATGGACCCTGAACTGGGTAAAAGCGAGGTAGCGTACTTCGCTGGTACGCCAGATGAAATGAGAGACCCCGTGTTGCTACAGGAGATCGAGCACAAGCTCAGGGAATCTGTAGCAAGGGGCTGGCTAAAGCCGAAGAAGAAACCTCTGACCAGGGATCAGGGCCATGACCTTGGGAAGATCCTGTTCGACATACAGGCGTCGAAGGTACACTACGCAGAGTCCCTGCACGGCAGGTTCTGGGAAGTAACTGAAGAAGATCTGGGAGTACACCATGCCTAGTATTGCCTTAAACACAGCACTGAACAACTACGCAGCCGCATTGGGTCATATCGACCAGCTCGACAGGCTGGTAGAACAGGCTATGGGCGACTTGCGTGGCTTGAAGGACGGCACTAAGTCATTAGATGACCTGGTTATTACGGAGAAAGGCTGGGAGTTTAAGCCCCGTGGCGGAGTCAATGGAAAGGACAGCGCCGACGCGGTTAAGATGACCAAGCCTCTTGCGACAGTTTGAGTTTAAACTCCAGGGGGTAATGCAATGCCTGTACATGGACCGCCAGGAAACCCACATAACCTTCCAGGTCGGCCTGGATACCGACCCACTCGCCGCAGGCGGACAGCAAGGCCCGCCAGAAGACCGGTCAGGCGGTATACCACAACAAAGAGAAGATAGACTCAAGTGCCGATTGCGGGAAGAACACGAGAACAGATACGGACGAGCATTGGCTACAACCTCGGTGCGTTCATATCCGTCGAGGCTGACGCTTCCGGCTCTACGTCTACGTTCCTCACTGATGATATATTCAGTACAGCGGATGACCAGAATGGCAAGCGGATAGTCTTTACGTCAGGGTCGAATGACGGCGAGATCCGCCGTGTGACTGACTCATCAATATCCAGCAACCGAACTACACTTACATTTTATCCTGTAGTAGGGACATCTACTGCCGATACCCACACTGCCGAGCTGTGGCACAGTGATTATAACCCTGAAGCTATCCATGATTTCATAAACCAGGCCATACTGGAAGCTACGGGTCGTGTCTTTGATCCCGAAGAATCTATAGCCCTCCACGCTGATGGGAAGACAGCTCGCTTCGATGTGCCCTCAGCGTTCTCCATGCTCTCTAATGTCTACTACCGCAGCGGCGAGGCATCAAGGCGAGTCCACCTCTGTGAGCGTGTGTTCGACGAGACTACCGATTCTGACTTTACGCAGGTAGTGGACGACGAGGACTACAAGCGGAACAGCTCGCTCAGGCTAACGATTGGAGGCAGTGTCAGTGCAGGGGATTTCGTTACGGATTCCGTAGACTCGGTAGACCTCAGCGGGATGACGCATCTTGAGGGATGGGTTAAGGCTACAAGCACACTGGCGGCGGCTGACTTTGTTATCCGGCTGGACAATGCCACCGTACAGGGGGATTCCTCTGACCTGGAGGTGCTGTCCGTACCTGCAACTACAGCGGCGGATACATGGACGTTTTTCCGTATTGCCCTTGCGAATCCTGAGAGTGATACCGCGATTATAAGCATAGGGTTGGAGTACAACGCCAACCACGGCGCTAACACTGTGTGGTTTGATGAGATTCGGGCCACGAGGACTGATGACAACCGCTGGCGACCACTGGCAAAGCACCTCTGGAGCATAGATATATCCGCAAGGGACCTGATATTTACTACTGGCGGTGTCGCTACCGTAGGCTATGCGTTACTGAAGCTGGTCGGTGGGGATAACCCAGCCTTGTTGACTACTGATGCTGGCACTAACGAGATAGATGACGAGTTTGTGATAGCGAGGGCGACGGAGCTGGCTCTCATGGCGACGAAAGGCGAGCCGACCAACCCCCAGTTCCACCTTCAGAAGGTGAGTTATTTTAAGCAGATCGCACAGGAAGCCCTCCGTAAGTTCCCCATCATGGTCAACGCCAGGAGGCTATCCTGAGAATTGATTCCGATATTAAGGAGGTGGATCCGGCAGGCACAGCAGTCCGGATACTAAACACCAAGGACAAGGTGATCTGGATCAAGTTCACCGCGCCTACAGCCAACTCAGGGCTTACCTACGTGGGCGACAGTGAAGTTAGTGCCACGAACGGATATGTACTCGGCGCAGCAGGCGGTGCAGACGCCACGGTGGAACTTAACTTTAGCCCTGGGTCTATCACGATGGACACGTTTTACATAGATGCCGCCTCTACCGGCGACAATGTGTCGTGGATAGGGATCTTCAGGTAATGGCTGAACGAGTTATAAATGACCTTGAGATATCGCTTAATGCGGTCAGATACCGCCTTGCGGAGCCGGTAAAGCCTCTCCTCACGAACCAGTTCGCACCCAAGGTGGCACAGGGAGAGGTAGGGTCCGAGCACTTATTGCGGAGATCTATCGTCAAGTGGAGTTCTGGTCAGGGCGGTATCGGTATCGACAGGATGAACGAGACAACCGTAAGGAACTACGGGAACAGGTTATGGTATTCCAACGCATGGCTGCGGCAGGACGGTGCCTTCGTGCTGGCCCCGTTGACTACTACGACAGCGGATTCGGGAGTCTCAGGCGTATATACTATCGGCGCCATCGGGGAATTAAATGACCTGATATATGCTACTTTTGGTACTACCATTGGAGAGTACAGCCT
>Ga0208315_1001089_pt1 | contig 15070 bp, 21 predicted proteins | sample MalvireepMed_215_FD_184239 | JGI IMG/M metagenome (GOLD analysis project Ga0208315, IMG submission 184239) | Marine viral communities from the Global Malaspina Expedition - Malaspina viral metaG DeepMed_215 (SPAdes) (version 2) | ecosystem: Environmental > Aquatic > Marine > Oceanic | place... | reverse complement strand
TCATATTGCCGTCTGTCAGAGTCCCCAACAGCCGGAGTTTTTTGCAGTCTCCATCTTGGAACCTTAGCCAATGGCCGCCGGTTTCCAGTGATGCTTGCACCTCCGCCAAGCCATCCCCCCAAATATCAGTTTCCATCTCGGCCTTTCCGGAGAAAATCCTCTATGCAACGATACGGAAAAAAACTCTCATGGATGGTGATTTTCTCAATGCCATAATATTCTGCAAATGCCCGCTTGAACGGTGACAATCTGATGCCGTAGAGGTGAGTCTTCATGTTGCCCTCCCATCCTCGAATCCTAATGGTTCCCGCATCCGTTTCTCGGCTGCTGTCTGCATTAACCAGGCGTTGTACGTTGCATAGTTGAGGATGGGAGGGCGAAATTTTGTGACCTCATCGAATCCTAATTGCTCCCGCATCCGCTTCTCGTCCCGGAAGCCCTTGAGTGCCCCGAAAGACCCAGACGTGCCCCCGGTTGCTGCACCAGTGCCCCATGCAATCCACTCCGCTTCATAGCGTAATCGGCCCGTTACCCGCTCCGCAGCCCTCCGGGTTTGTGCTTGCTGGGCATAAATCCCTTCCATGTCCACGCTCACCTGCTGCTGGACTGGATGCTTTTTGATGTGCCTTATGATCATTCTGTCCTCCGAGTTTGGGTTTACTAAATTTTGCCATCTAAGAACCGGTTGAGTTCCGGTTGACGGTATTCTTCAAACGCTAATGCGGTTGAATAGTTTACATGGCAATCGATTTTCTCGATCCAAAGCATATCATCTGCTCCATTGACTGCCACTGCCTCCCCTGTGACACACATTGTTTCTAACGTGTTGATCCGGGTTTGTTTAATGCTCATTCTGTCCTCCGAGTTAAGGTTCCGGAGAGCCACTTGTTGACGTCTCCGCGTTTGTATAACCGGACTCCACCCTTGCGCTCACAAGGTATCTCATCCGCCAGGGTCCTCAGAAATTTGCTGTTGGACATCTCTAACTCTTTAGCGACCTCCCACGCAAACAAAATTGCACTTTCCATGCCTCTACTCCGGTTGCTTAGATCACACGACAACTGCCGCGCTCAGGGCCTGACCGCGTGGAACCACGCACCCTGGGACCAGATTACGCAATAATTCGCAGTAATTCCAGAACTTTTTTGTATCAATTTGTATCCATCTCATTTGATGAGTTCTCATTCTAATTTGATGAGTTCTCAAATCGTTCCGAAGCCTTGCAAGCACTGGCTGTTCCCACTGTTCCCACTGTTCCCACTCCAACTCATTTGATGAGTTCTCATTCTAATTTGATGAGTTCTCAAAGACGGATTTTTCTTGGATTTGCTTGGAAGGATGCCGGAGGACCCCCGGCAAGGGTTGCTTTTTGGGGTGGAAACAGTGGAAACAGTGGAAACAGCGCAGGGGTTGCTACACTGTCTGACGTAAGAGACGTAATACAGACGTAATACAGACGTAAGTGCTAAACAACTCCGGTCTTCCGCAGCTGCTCCCGCATCAGCCCCACAAGATTGTTGTCAACCTCGTTAGTTGTTCGCTCTGCTGCCCATTCCGCAATTTCAAGCCCCAGCCGGAGGATAATTTTCTCGGTCAGCATGGAAAGAACGAGAGTTTTTGCGGCAGCAAGTCCCACCGTCCCGAGTAATGCAATCATTTTATTTCGTAGTTTAAGCACCCCTGACCTCGCCCCGGAGGACCAACCGCGCCGGCGATCCCCCGCTGGAGTTCGGTAGGGGTGCTATTTCAAAACATTGCCAGATTTGAGGGATAGGTCCAGATATGGGGCCGGATGCCCTCGGTTAAATCGTCCACGTGCAAGAACCTTCCAGAGTAATCCCCAATTTGAGATAATCCGATCCCGGTGCAACCGTTGCTCAATGCCAGGTCAAGGACATGGAGTGCATCTTGCCCCGAGATTGCAATATCAACCGCACGACCCGTGGTGTGCGGCCCATCAGGTCCAGTTTTGGAAATAGTCGCATTGAACTCTGGACAACGATACCCACTATTGAGACGCATCGGTTTTCCGTAGAGGTCCCGGATCGTCTGGAGTTTCACGAGAAACTCAGGTTGCATCTCGTTTTTTCCACAACATGAACAGCAGAGTTCACGATCAGAAAAATTGCGGGTGCTGGGAGGTTTACGAGACAATAATCCGGGATTTGAGGTTCGCGGTTGGGGATGCATCATTTCTGAATGGGTTTTTCATGGTCATAATTGAGGATCGCAGACTCAAGGTTTTTGAGCCTCAACTGGATTGAGATAACCCCGGATGCTGTCGTGGACGTGGTCGCATGAATATTTCGGAGCTGCTCCCGCTGCGAGACAAACATATGGTAAACCCCAGAAAACAACCCTGCAATGACAAGCAGCATCAAGCACCCGAAAATTTCGAGACGCATGATCACCTGCGCTTGTCGAGTTTCCCCAACAATTCCCGCATGGTGATCGTCTGCTCTGCCAGTGCCGTCTTGAGTTCCACCAGGGCATCGGAGGATGTTTTGACAAGCTCAATCAATTGACCGTCGTTCTGAAGCTCCTGCTCCCGCATCTGATGCCGTTCAGACTGGAATTGGTCGCTCAGATACCGGATATACCATCCACAAAATCCAAGGCAAACAATCGGCACTCCGATCCGTTCGATCAGTCCAATGATTGACTCTAATTCCATCATGCCGGTTTGGTTGGCCAGGTAACCCCAGTGAGCTGCCCGGACTCATCGAGGGATGGGGACGCAGACGCAGGAAGGTCTCGGAGTGCTTGCCGATAGCTTTTGCGCTTTGCACTCATTGTCAAATCAGAGGATGCCCACCAATCTGATTCTGCAAGCAATCGCCCCCTCTCAACCCGCAACAACCGCAAAGGTTCTGCTGCTTGGAGTTTTGCCAGTTCCGTTTGAATCTCCTTTTCAGTCGGGAGTGTGACTCCTTCTTTGACTCCTGCAACTGAATTGTTGTCAAAATGGTACTCTGAAATTGTTCCGTTTGTTGGCCCAGATAGGACTCCACCTACCAGACTCTGAACTGCATCAAAATAGGACGGATTGTTCATGTGCTGATCTCCATTGCATATAAAGTGCTAATTCCACCACCATCTCCACCTCCCACTTGGATACTGCCACCAGTGACGTAGTATTGAACCCGATAATAATAAGTGCCAGCAGTCGCAGTTAAAGAAACATCAATCGTTGTATGTCCGAAGTTTCCACTCCATTGTGATTTATCCCCTGTGAAACCCGTATAACCCACACCACCTCCGGGTTGTTCTGTGGATGATCCTGTATCTCCAGAGACAGAGTCCAATTCCACTAGATTCTCAGTGAAACCAATATTAGTTGCCCTTTCTATTTTGGTCTTTGTGACATATGATCCTTCATTCCCTTTTCCCCATTGTGTTCCCCACTGCAAGAAAATGTTTGACCCGGCAACCTTGGTGATTGTCAAATAAGTTGTGTGTAAAAGCAACCCCCATTGCCCTGCTGCTGTACTAACAGCTGTGTCTGTACTGACATATTGTGTTTGCAACAGCTTTCCTGCGCCGCCAGTAATTACGACCGCACTGCCTAAGGATACAACCCCACCGGATTCTGTCAGCACTGGAGTGCTGCCGTCAGATTCGTAAATGCCTCCGGCACTCGGCAGTTTTATTTTTGCATCAGTGTTTCCCGTGAAGTTGATGTCTCCAGCACTGGTGATATTGAGACAATCAACCGCACTCCCTCCGGAATCTCCCTGCAACGATAAATCGGTCCCAGCGGTGACCGGCTTGATTGTATTTGCTTTTATTAAACTCATAACGCCTCAGTGATTGAAAATGATAAATCCCGGTGTGATCCAGTTGCTCCCACATATCCCTCCTCGGGGTTGCTGATACTCCCATAAATTGCCAGGGAATTTCGCTCTGCCGGCATACTGGTCAGCACCTCAATTGGCAATGGCAACCCGCGCCTGGCATTTGCAATGCCGACCAGATTGTCAGCATGGGCTTGTGACCAGATGCTGCTGATCCCATATGTCTGGGCAACATTCCTCAGTAGTGTTTGATAGCTCCCGTTCGGACCCGTTGATTTGCTTGAGAAATCCCGGACTCCACGGCTCAATGTTGACGGGTTATTGATTTCAGTTTCCGTCCCAACCCGGAGGATGCCCAATGAGACCGGATGCTTGATCACAGTACACGCCGCCGATGCCCGGGTTGCAGATAATGTGACTGCGGCACTGCTGGTCCCGTCTCCAACAATCTTGATGATCTGGTATTCAGTCCCTCCAATTGTCGCCCAGCCCCCCAGCAGGACTTGCCCATGTTGTGCCAGGTTCACAATTGCATTGCTCGAGTCTTCAAATCTTCCGGTGGCCCCTGCGTCCTGCCTCCAGTTTGCAATGGCATTGGTCACTGGATTCAATGGCAACGCCTTGAAATCGGTGCTTGTGGTCAACGATAAATCCACGGTGCTGCTGCCGGAGATTGGCTCTTCTGCCATTGGGTTGATCCTCGGCCCCATGGATTGTAACCATATTGATTTTCCAATTGGGCCGATGTCCAGGCAACTGCTCCGCCCCCGTCAACCGAATAGGTCCCAGAACTTGCCATCCAATTTGCAATAAAAAACCCTGTGGATGCCCCCGTGAGGGTAGCGCGAACCACTACCGTGGTTGCACTCCCTATCATGCGGTTTCGGGGTTGTTCTGTTTCAACGTTCGTCACCGGCCATGCACTCAATGCCGTCCCGGTGGTCAATGAAACTGCACTGATGGTATTATCTGGCAGGAACTTCATGCAGTGCCTGTTTGCGTGTATGGATCAATCACCGCGTCCCCGCCCCAGGTCGTCTGCTCGTTTGCAAAATCCCATGACCGCTTTCGGGTGATCAGATACCCAGAAATCCCGATTGTATCACTAAAAAAATCAATTCTCTCGCCGAGTCCGATGCCAGTGTTGACCCCGGAAACCGTCAATTCAATCCTCGGACGTGTTTTGACTGTCCGGATGTTTCCCAGCATGAAGGTTGCTTTACTCATTGAGGACGCAAATGTCCTCACCCGCTGATCCCGCCCGGTGTCTGCAATTGCAAGTCTGACAAACCTCTGGAACCGCTGGAGCTTGTATGCGTTTGCCAGGGTCCCTGCACCAAGTGCCTCGTTGTAGGATCGGGTGGACATCAACCCGGAAATCGGCCCCGGCAGTCCAAGATTGATTCCAAGAATATCCTCTGGGTAGATTGTCAACGAGGATGCCGGAGTGTTTGCCCGGTCAATCACATGGATGGTCTTGGTTGGTTCATCCAGGTAAAACTGATAATTGATTCCCCGTGCAACAACATCCGCAAAATCAATCAACCGTTGTTGTTGTGTCTCAAAAATTGCCAGCTCGGCATCAGAGGTATCAGAGTTTGGTGCAAGGGTTTGTACAACATCATATCCCAATGTTTGACCCAAGAAAACGAAGAAATCGGATGCAGTTGAGTCTCCATTGGTCCGGTCCACATAGCCTGTGGTCCCCGAAACAGATGCCTCTCCACCAATTGCTCCAGATGCCAAAACAAGTGTTGGAAATGACCCCTCTTCAACCGTTGTGAAATCGGTGCTTTCAGAGGTATCCACGGTTTCCGCTTGTCCATCATCCTGGACTTGTGCGTTGCCCCCTCCGGATATTGTTATCAAGAGATTGGGGTTTCCCACTCTAGTTTTTGCAACATTCAGAACCAGAATTGGATTCTCCAGCGTGATTGTCCCAAATGCAAATGCGAGTTGATTGTCCGAACTGGTCGCAGACCCTACATCATAAAAAATTTGTCCAGACGCACTACTGGTTCCAGAGACTGCAACAGTGATCCCATCATCAACCGTCAATGTAAACCCTGCTGGAACTTCAACCTCGTCCGGCAGCCGCCGCTCAACTGAAACAACAGACAGGGTCCCTGTGACCGTGAGCGTGGCTCCGTCCTCAACGGTCACCGGGGTGTCCACATCAATTGCATTGTCAACAAGGGTGTCCACAGAATAGGTTGTGCCTCCACTAATGGTTTCGCTTGCCGTCAACGGATTTGCAAATGCAATGTCGGAAAAATCCTTATCCAGATCAATGGTTGTACCTGTTGGAACATCTTCAACGGTAAACAATGTTGCACTTGATCCATCACTCTCCAGCTCCGCCCCCACAAGGTCCATTCCAACAAAAAATATCACCTCTCCAGTTGTAAATGGATGAGTTGCATCAAATGTAACCCTGCATTTTCCGGAACCATTGTCTGCAACTCCAATCACCTCCGCAGTCGTGGAGGTTTCTGCCAAGAACAACCGGAGCAAATTGTAGCTCTGAACTGGTGCCTCAAGCTGGAAGCTCAAACTCGTTTCAGTGACATCCTTGAGAATGGACGAAACTTGCCCAATCTTATCCCCGTCCCAATACAAGGTTGTGGGAACAACACTCATTGGATTATCAATCAACGTCCCAAGATTTGCACCAGAGAAGGGATGCTCTGGATCAGTGGGCCGATTTGCAATAACCAATGATCCATAACTTGGAGCCAACCAACCATTGTCAAATCCTCCCTCGGAGAATCTGGGCAACTGCTGGATAAAAGGCTGGTAGTAAGAATCAGATGCAAACCCGCTCGGTTGTTCTGACAGATGCCAGATTCCTGCCCCACCTCCGCCGGAGGTATCGTTGAAGGGTGCCCCAGTCAAATCCATATCCACCTGAAATGCCATCAGACTCCCGAGACGTTGAGTGCTGGAATCATCCCCAGACGGTTTGACCGTTCTTTGATCTCCACCCGGATCGCCGAGTCATAACTGGAAAGCTGCTGCCCGGTTCCATCATAAATATTGACCACAACGCCGGCACCGTCACCTCCTTGCCCAGCCGCTTGACGCGCCCCTGGGGAACTCCTGCCACTCGATGCACCAGAACCACCACTGCTGCCAGTGGTCACGGCAGGGACATCGTAGGATAAGGGGATTATTCTGTCAATGTGTTCCCCGGTTGGGTTTTGATCGGCCCAGAATACTTTTGATGGCCAAACTAATGCTGCATCCCTGCTAAGTGTTCTGCCAGAAACAGAAAACGCATTGATCTGGTTTACCAACTGATCCAGCTTTTGCCCGGCACCTTCGACCTTTTCAAATGAAAATGCAGACGATGGAATGATGATTTTGGGGACCCGGACATCCAGGTTCAAAACATTGCGTTCAATGTCTCCCATGATCGCAGCAAACGAATTGCGGATGCGGTTGCCTGTGAAGACTGTGACGTTGTCCAGCCTCAGCATCAGCTCCTCGAAGTGGTAATAAACCGTATTTAGTCCACCCTCGCTGGTGTCGGTGATGTAGGAAAAATAATCTTTAAAAAGCAAATCCGCATTGATAAAAAACATGGTGATTGCTTCCAACAATCCACCAAACCCCTCTCGGCCCCGTAGTGATTTGAGGGATTTTGTTGAGCTGCCAATCACTTTGTCCAGATTTTCCAGGTTTGGAACCAACTCTTTTTTGGTTGTCTTTGCAAATTTTTCTGCAGTCGTTTCCCTGACCTTCTCGAGCTTGGTGAGCGTCTTCATTTGCTCGGCATTGTCCTCGAGGGCGGTAGTCACCGCATCCAGCTTCTTTGGAGTCTCATCTGCAAATCCAAAAACCTCTGCGATGTCATCCTTGTAAACAATGATCGCGGCAACTCCGGTTGCCAGTAGTCCAAGAGGATTCATCATCACCGCCTTGGTCAACAGGGTCACCGCCGCAGTGATCCCTCCAATAATAGCACCAAAGTTTGCGGCAAGAAAAACTCCAGCGGCCAATCCAACGGCTTTTGCGACCGCATCAAAATTGTCAACAAGGGCCGTCAAAAATGGCAGAACTGCAACCAGTACCACCGCAAATTTTGCAGTAAATGCACGGTTCAAAAGGTCCATTTGATCGTTAAATGCAGAGATGCTGTTTGCCGCATCGGTCCCAACAATGCCCCCAACCTCCCGCAGCCGATCTGCAAACATATCAATGCCAAACGCCCCCTGCTGGAGTAATGGCAACAGCTCAACCCCAGATCGACCAAACAAATCAGATGCAATTGCCGCTTGGCGGGCTGGTGATTCAATCCCCTTAATCGCCTCGGCGACCTCCACAAACAGGGCCGAAGAATCCTTTATTTTCCCATCATTGGCAGTGATTGAAATGCCTAGCAGATCAAATGCTTTTGCGCTTTCCGCGATCCCCTGGTCAGCATCTCCAATGGTCCGGTTGAACTTCTGCATCGACTTGTTGAGTGCCTCGGTCCCAACTCCAGACTGTGATGCAGCAAACTGGAGAATCTCCAGCTCTTCAACTGCCAATCCAGTTTGCAAGCTGACCTTTTGCAGACGATCTCCGAGCTGCAAAACCTTCCTTGTCAAGGCACCAATACCTGCAACTCCAACCAATCCGGCAACAGCCCCACCGAGTTTGCCCATGCCTCCGGCGAGGGCATTGGTCTTGGCCGTGGTCTTCTCAAGTTTGCGGTTGTACTTATCCAGGGCATTCCCGGCAGTTCGGAATGCTTGCCGGGTTTTGTCCTCTCCCCGGATTTCTACGACTGCAACATTTCTAGCCATGCCGTGGTTTCTTCCTCATTGCCTCAGCTTTGCGCCGCTGCTCAATTTGTCCTTGTCGATGGGAAAACAAAACCGTCTCAATGTGCAGTAAACGCTCCCAGAGGACTGGAAACTTCATTCCGTACAATCCCAGCACCTCAAGCATATCGGATGCTTGGAGAGGATCAGTCCCGCCTCTTCGGCCCGTCCAATCCAGTTGCTTCCAAACCTTGACCAGCATCCTGTTGATCCCCGTGAGTTCGAGCAGTCCCCTCGGGCATATGCCACAAGGTGGATGCTCCCACTGACTCAACTTGGACTGACAGCACCAATTTTCTTGGAAGGGAGTACCCGTTGTGATTCCATGTTCAACTGATCCCTGGACATAGATAGCTTGTCCGGTCTCCAGATCAAGCCATTGGTTCAGTTTCCCAGCTCGGATTCCACCTCTTCAAGAACCTGCCGGACCAATTTGTCGGCGACACTGATACAAAGGGTCGCGTGGATTTGCAACAGCTTTTTTTTGTTTGCTTTGGTACATGGAAACGCCTCTCCGCCCATCTCCAACCCGTCCCAGCTTGTCACGCATCCCTCGAAAATCCGTTTGTTTTGCTCTGCTCCAGATTGCCCCTGTTGTGAAAGCTCATCAATCTGGGGGCGTTTGCACCAGAACGTGACCTCTTGATGCTTCTGCAAATTGATTGGAATCTCTTCTGAAAATTCGTTCAGGTCCATCTGTTCAATATATTAAACACCGCCAACCCCCTCCAGTGCTGCCGCACCAGAGGGTTTCGGCTTACGCATTGTCATAGTTCAATTGGAACCGAGTCTGATCCGTGGTCGCTGTTCCCTTGACAACCTGAAACGTGCAGGTTGATGTTGCCACCAGGTCCCCGCCGATCACCGCGCTGATCCGCACTTGTGGCAAATAGAACCTGACAAAGTTGCTGCCATCATCAACCTGAATCCCAACTGAAATCAGGTCATCATCCACAAATCTGCTGGACGCTGCCAACTCATTCGGTTGTGCATTCAATGTGAATGAACCATTGATCGAAAAATCATTGCCGATCAAATAGGTTGCAGCAGGATAAACGCTCCCAGTCAAATCCGCGGCCCCCGGGGTTTGGATGTCCCTGGACAGGGTCATGTCAACACTCTGGACGGTCACCTTGTTGCCAGCAGCAAACAGCGATGCTTGTGCAGTTGCATTGTCTGCAACATAGACTGCCGAGTTTTTCATGCTGACCGGACTCAATGCTGATACTGCACCAGCCGACAAGGTCGCCCGCATGACATCATCCGCGTCTGTTGACCCAGGCGCAGCTGCAACCGAGACAACATTCCCGGACACACTGGAAACGGTTGTCGTCCCCCTCGATGCCCCGCCCGAATTGTTGAAAACCTCAACGGGCTGGTTTGCAAAAAACAGATTCGTTGCATCTGCTCCCGGTGCCAGGTTAATATCGGGGGCATTGATCGTGATGTCGTTTGTGGAGACACTGGCAACAGTTGCTTGGCCGCCATAGTACAGCCGGGTGCCCAGCACACTGAACGTGTAGATCAGGTTCCCAGACTTTGAGACATTGACAGACATCTCATTGAGTATCCCGCCCGCAGCGGCCACCAGGAACTCCTCATCAATCAAATGCCATGCACTGAACGCTGCCACCTGATTGCTGAAGTAATACCCGTAGAACGAAGGATCAATGTTTGTTGATCCAAAGAACTTTTTAAGCAGATAACCCTCTGCCGGTTCTGACACTCCATTCGGTTTTGACATCACCGAGAACTCGGTGGCAGCATAGTCCAGTCGGTTGGTCGCCTGGTCTTGGGTTATGATCTGTGACCCCGTTTCGGAAAACGTGGTTGTGTCCACCTCCTGCGACCACGCGGGTGCCTCGGTAAATGCAAAACTCTGCTCCGTTGCTCCATTTGATCCGGAGGGTGCAGCACTCAAGGTGCCGGTTGTGGATTCATCAACAAGGACCGAGGTCACGGCCCTCTGCCGTAGCACGTTTGTGCTTATCGCCGTTGGCATAATATACTCCTATTTAGAGGTTTGAGGATCGTTCGCCTCGGTATAATAAACGCAATTCCAAGTCATGGACGCACAACCAATCGGCCGGTCTCCTTCATTGGAAAAGCTGATACTGGTTTCAGAGATAAAAATCTCTGTGACCAGCGACTGGACAGTCGCGTTGTCCATGATCGCAACTTCGACCTCCGTAGTGATGTCATCCAGCTCATCATCCAGTCCGGATGTCTTTTTGCTGTATCCATCAATTTTGACCTCTAGCATACGCATCAACAGACGGGATGCCCCGCCTACTTCTGCTTCCTCAGAGGTTTCCGCATTAGTATAAATTGCCAGCCCCGGAAGGTTGGCAGTCGCAAGAGGATAAACCCGCGCCTGATAGACCCGCGCCCCCGTTGTCGTCAATCCAGTGCAAGCAGTTCCGATTGCTTCCCTGATCTGTTGGCGAACGTGGCTCATGTCAATTCAAGTACCAGATTTGTCATTCCCTGGCCGTCCTCCTGAACTCCGACAACCGTGTATCCGACAGAATTAATTGTCAATGTGTCCCCGGATGCAGCACTGCTGACATCCGAGGTTTGACACAAAAAGGTCGGGGTGTTGGAGTCAACATCCACCTCCCCGGAATCCAAAGGAATTGACGATGCAGGTTTGTCAAAAATACCATTGACCGTGGCAGCACTCCCGCCATCTGGAGTATAGGTTCCAGCACTCCCAAAATCGGAAGTGTTGACGAAATCGGCCCGGTCATCGGTGCTTTCAACGGCCACTCTGCCCCCCTTTTTTCCCTTTCCTCTTGGAGGTTGGTGCATCTGGAGCGGCCTCGGCCTTATTGGAACCAATCAACATTTTGGCTTCCTTCTCGGAAACCTCCACGATTGATCCAATGGCTGGGACTACTCCGTTGTGCATGAACCCCCGCAACACCCTTACTCGCATGGTGCCCCCAGTTGGCTGGGCAGGGGTGCCGGAAACCAGACCCCCTGCCGTTTTAGTGGTCAGCATCAAGAATCATCCGTGATGCCAAACGAACCTGCGTGGCGGACACCGATGTCCGCATCCACGAAGACCAAGAGCCGCACCTTGCCATCATCAAACTCGCGATGCACGGCAACGTCAATCCCAGGACTCCAGTACCCAATGATCAGGTCAGAATAGTTCCCAAAAATTGCTCGTTCCTTCCCGCCAAAAATCGCATTGGCCGTGATCAAGGCTTTGAAGCCCCCAATGTCGTTTCCTTCCATGACAAACCGCCCGGAACCAGAATCACGGGCACGGGCCTTCGCATCTGCGGCCAAGGTCGGATGGATGACATAACCGAGCTTCCCAAAATAGGCATTGGCCGCCATGACATCCCCCTGCATGGCCATTGCGTTTGCCCACGAAAGCTGGTCGGCGGTGATCAGGGTAATTCCAACCCCTGCAGTATTAAGAATCCCGGCTGGCTCATTGGATGCCCCAGTCCCATTGAGAGCTGCACCATCAAGGGCCACCGCAACGGACGTGCTGATTTCCTCACGGACTAGCCGCTCAACGTCCATCGAACTCTGGAGTCTCAATTGTCTGCTCAAATCTACCCTGAGGCCATAAGTTTTCAGAGAAAGTTGCAACTGGTCATAGCTGGGCGTGACATCCCCGGCATCCGCTCCCTCCGCCAACCAGCCCCCGGTGATCGCGGCATCCCTGCGCGGAATCTTGATGATTCCATCCAACCCACGAAGCACCCGTGCGCCCATTTGAACGGTCACCATTGCATCATCCAAAAACTCGATGAAGGACGAGGCATCGAGAATGGTGGGCACCAGATTGGCCCCATCCCCGGAACCTGCCAGCAGTTCGCGTTTCTGGAGTGTCTTGTCGTGCAACACCTCGTTCGGAACAAAAAAGCCCCGTGCTGCCCGGTTCATCTTCTGCTCGGCGGCGACACATGCCTCGATCTCAAACTCGGCGTTGCGCTGTGCTACCACGTCCCCCGGCTTGGCAAGGGCATTGATCAGGCGCAAAAAGGAAAACTGTTTCGTTTCTTTCTTGGTCAGGCCAATGTCATGCTCGGTCTTGGGCTTGTTCTGGATGCGCTCCAAAACTGCTAGCGCAAACTCTCCAGCAGACTTCCCGGACTTGATATACTCCTCAGCCAGCTCGGTTTGTTTGTGTTCACGTCCGTATGATTCTATCTCTCGGACTCTGCCGATTTCCTCGGCCCGCGCTTTTGCCACCACTTGCGTGGTGTCAACGCGTTCCTCGGTCACTTCTATTTTCTCTTCCATTTCAATTGCTCTCAATTTAGTTATTTCAGTTTGAAACGTCTGCTCTTCAGCTCGCCCGATACCCACCGATTGATCTGCTCCAGATGAAACAATGCTCAACTCATATGGCTCAAAATCCGTCACTCGGTAAACTGGGGGGTTGTCCTGCGTCTGTTCCATTTTGTGGATGGCATAGCCAACCGACACTTGTGTGCGGATACCGTCTTGAACATCCCTGAAAATCTCTTCGGCCCGCTCCGATTTGCCAAACCGGATTGAAGCACGTCCAAATTTATCAGGATCAATCCTTGCGGATTCCACAACGCCCACCTGATCATCCAGATGGTGATTGACCAAAACAGGTCCAGAATTATTGAGACGGCCAAGTCTCACAGATTCCGGTCTGTGGTCAAGAATCTCTGTTCCAAAATTCCTTTCTACTGGAGTTTCAGAACTAAATGCAATAGGCAGGGTCCGGTCCTCCGACTGGAGATCCCCGCGCTCCAGCGTCACCGTCCTGCAAAATAAACCTGTTGTTTTTATCTCAGTTTGCTTCGTCATCATTTGTCTCTTCTGGTGTAAATTCATCTGTTAGGGGTGGCCCCAATTTCAGTCCCATCTCTTCGATCAGTGACTTCTCGGCAGCGAGCTGGGCAAGAGTATCGGTGTATTCTTTGCCCTGTTCGCCAGCAATTTCTGCCAATGATGTTGCCCCCATCTCCATTGCCAGCTTCTTTGCTTTCATTTCTTTTTCTGGATCAACGTATCCCCAGCCCCTGGCAATCCAAGAAACCGCTTTGAATTTTGACAGCTTGGAAATCGGCAAGGGCAGCGCACCAGTGGTCATCGACATGACAAGCCAGCTTTGATAAACGCGATTGCAGAAGGTACTTGTTATCATCTGCTGGAGGGTCTGCCATTGTGCTTGCTCATCTTTTGCCCCTGCTCTGATACTTGAGTAATTCACAGATTCCAGGTCTCCAGATAGTGAATTGTAGCTCACCAGTGCCCCGCTGGAGACTGACCTCAGGATCGATTTGACAAAATCCGGATATGCGGTTGTTGGATGGTTTGGATCAAACGACTGAAACTCCATCCCTGTCGGCAACTGCTGAAATTGACCAGGGGCAAACTCTGTGATTAGGTTGCCCTCTGCGTCCTCGTCCGTTCCTGAATAGCCAGCAGAATCTGGACTGGTGAAAAATCCCATCGCACTACTGCCGATCCTTGACGCAACCAACTCGCTCTCTTGGTACTGATGAAGCATCTGGAGAGGTCTTAATGCAGTATTGAGCCAGGGAATCCCGCGGGATTGCCCGGGTCGTTCTTGGATAAAAATATGGATCATCTCATCCGCCGGCACCCGTTCCGCTGCCGCACTGTTTGCAGTCCCCCAGAGTTGGGAGGATGGATTGATCTGCTGGTAGTACGCGATGGGCTTGCCGCGCTGGTCCTGCTCGATGCCCATGACAACATTGCTGTCCCGGTCTGACAGATTGTAATCAACACTGATTGCATCCCCTTCAAGCACCCACAGTGACAATCCAAACGGGTTGCCCGGAGTTCCCTTGACGAGCCGGATAAAGACCTCGCCATCCCGGGCCAGCGTCTCCATGACTTGGTGCTGCACTCCAATCCAATCCTGCCGCGCATCCACAGTGACAAAATCCGGATTGATCCCCCATTCAAACCACTGCCGCTCAAGTAAATTATTGTCTGCTGAATCCAGTGACCCGTCTTCTCTCCGAGTCTTCGCTTGGAACTTAATCCCATACGGGCCGATGACATTTGATTTATTCATTGCCAGAAATTTTCTGGCATATTCCGAGTTCTGGCAAAGACTCCGCACCCGCGCTCGAATAACCTTGAGTGCGTTTCGCAGCTCCTCATCTGCACTACTGTAACTCCCGCCCCAGCCGCTCAGGATGTTGTCAAACTTTGCCGAGTCAAATGCCCGCTTGCTCAAATTGACCGAGGGCACCACAGGGCGTTTGGGACTTGGTTGTTTTTTCCGGAACCAATTAAACATTTCAGCCACCTCCTTGCAATCGGCTCAAAATTATCCCGTCATTCCCGAACCCCTTACGCGCGCGCGTGAGCCTTTTATCCTTGAGCCACTCAGACCGGTAACGATCCCGGAACAACAGCAAATCCTCAATCGGCATCCTTGCCAGTGATCGTCCGGCAATGGAATAGCTCATCTGATCCTGGGATGCCCGGCCC
>Ga0208315_1001081_pt1 | contig 15136 bp, 14 predicted proteins | sample MalvireepMed_215_FD_184239 | JGI IMG/M metagenome (GOLD analysis project Ga0208315, IMG submission 184239) | Marine viral communities from the Global Malaspina Expedition - Malaspina viral metaG DeepMed_215 (SPAdes) (version 2) | ecosystem: Environmental > Aquatic > Marine > Oceanic | place... | reverse complement strand
CATTGTTGCGGTCATAAAATGGATGAAATCCCCTTATCAGTTCGCAAGTGGGATTGTCCATCTTGCGGCACTACAGGTATAGATCGCGACTTAAATGCCGCCCTCAATATCCGTGATAAAGGTATTCTGGAATTAAAGGCGGCTGGACAGTCGTCTCTGCTTATGGAAGCTGCGTAAGTCTCGATACTACCGAGCAACGGCTAACGAAATAAGAAGCATCGCCTGATAAGGCGGTGAGTAGTCACTCAAACCTGGAATATGAAGCGTGCTTTTTTGTCGCCGCATTACACAACACGTTGGTCTGATATTCCTATTATTAAATGCAGTGATTAAATATCTGGATGTTTAATCATTGGCATTGTTGGTAAAAAATATTTAGCGCAATAACAGCGTTAAAGTTAACAAAAATACGCAACAAATTTTAAATAAAGCAGCAAGCAGAAAATACATATCCGCTAACCCCCTTCAAAAAAACTGTACACAAAATCATACAAAACACCAATTTACTCTTAAAAACCCCATCGTCAACGTAAAATAATAAAAAAACTCATAAAAATTTAAAAAATTTAAAGAGACATTTATTTTAATAAAGCAAAAAACGAACAACCACTAAGCCATTGAAAATATGCACTATTGATGACTTTTAAACAAACATTGTTTTTTATAAAAAAATATTTTTATCGCCTGATCTTTTTCAGGTGCTAAAAAAGGGGTCTCTAATCTGAGACACATTAAAAAATTCCTTTACTATTTATTTTATTCACATTTTAGCTATTGAGTCATTTTAATACGTGAGGATGTTTAAGTTTAGTTCGGCAAATAAGTATGCCTACAAAGCAGGAGTTAATCGCCGCAGTAGCAAAAAAAGCGCGTTACCATAATTAAACATAAATAAATGAATAAATTCATTTATAAAAAATGCCGGAGGTTTTTATGAAACGCAAAAGTTTTCACTTTTAAAAAAAATTGGTAGAGCATCAAAAATAGGTACCTCTGTCACACAAAAAAATTTTTTTATCCTTTAACATAGACAAGATAAATATTTTTAGCGCTTACCTATTAAGAGTTTTTTACAAAACGCGAGTGGTGTATTCGCAATAAATAAGTAGGCCTAAATAGCCAGGCTTAATCGTCAAAACAAAAATGGTAAAGGGTTACCATAAATTAAACATGAATACGTTAATTAAATAGAGTGAGCCATATGCACTATAAGCAAAAAAAGATTCAGTTAACCAAAGCAAAATTACAAGCTCACCCACAATTAAGGGAGCTGATTAAAAATGATGTCGTAAATTTAAAAGTAAACCAGTGCATTGGTGAGTTACCCATTAAGGTCATACAAATGTTATTAGATTTACATCCTTTAAAGTGCACTTTTTCTATTTTTAGTAAAGCTCAGAGCAATATTAATAAATAACAAAATGAACATATCGCTAATCGTAAAATTGAATTATATAGGAAGCTCTTGTTGTGCCAAAGATTAAAAAACTATCGTTAAGCGCGCTTAAATTGCGACAACACCCAATGCTGACTACTGTGGTATCAGACGATAGGTTTACGCAGAAAAAACTACCCGACATTCAGTTTTTTTCAATTGAACAGCTTCAGTGTTTGCTTGACTCTAGCCCTATACCTGTCTTAAAGAGTAAAGAAGAAGGGGAGTATATAGCATTAGCTATTATACCTCTGATCAAAATTCTTCTCAGTCATAATGCAGCATTTAAGTTAATTGCATCACTCATTATTTATGATGAAGCTGAGCCAATAATATCCACCCTTGCGTTAATAAAGCCAGCACTACTTACACCCGAATTCAGATCTTTACCGCAGAAATTACACGGCCGGCATAACAAGGCTAAGTCTCTTAATTTAGCTGTACCCAATCAAAAACAGCTTAGTCATTTAGCTCAAGTATCTCGGTCAAGTATTAGAGGAGTTAAACGAACCTGATAAAAACTAAATTCATTAGCAGAATTTTTTGAATAAATACCATGCGATTTATTCATGTTTTTAAACATCACTAGTGTGCTGAGGAGGGCCTACTTTTTAGCTTTAAAGTTAACCGATTCCAATAACGAACAACCAGATGAGACGTGTATAAACGATGAGTAAAGAAGCCATAAAATCAAAAGAAAGATTTAAAAATAGTGGAGCCCCATTTCCCAATGCTAGGCATTATGCTCTTAAGTTATTGGCGGCTTTAATAAGATTAATAAAAGTATATAAACCATCATCAAGTACAAAAGTAACAGCATATGATCGCGCACTTTTTAACTTCTTATATCTGTGGCTAACTGGTGCTCTCACGTCATGTAAATCAAGCAAAGATATTCCAGATATCACCATTGTTAGTGGCAATACCCCTTGTCAACAACATAGTTTAAGGAGTGTCCGTAGAAATAATCCTTCATGGATCGAATATGCTATTGCTTACCCAACTAAAGGCAGTATTAGCTGGCAATGGCAACCTATCCCAAATGGTTTAAATCACTGGTTTTCTGATGCAATAACTAAAACGAAGCAAGCCAACAATTGCTGGGTGATGAGCCAAGAAGAGAAAGAGGTATTCTTATGTTTTATTAATGACAAATGGCAAACTCCTTCTGTATTAAAAGGAAAATACCTAGTTCGTAAGGATGTTTTGTTTAATTACTTCAAAAAAATGGTTCAATGCGATCCCAGCCTAACAACACCAGCAAAAGCAGTTTTACTTGGAGTTGATAACTTACATCATTCTAGTGCTTTTCATTATCAAAGACGCGACAGTGATCAAATAAGATCTGATATTTTTATTGCCCAAACATATTACTTAGATCGACTATCTAAAGCTATCTATGAGCCTGAGCTATTAAAGCTGTTTAGCGCTGCAAAGCCTATTTTGCATAACGACTCTCAAATCATTCGCTATACGAGCAAACAACAAGACTACCTCTGTACATCAGGGAAAATACCTTCATTACACTATGATATATCGACAGCAAAACGAAAATATATAAATACCCCACCTATTTTTATAGGTTCAATACGATATGTAAATGTTGATTCAGTACGTCGTTTTTTTCATGAACTTCACTTGCAAGGCCAAAAGCTTGAGCAAAGTAAACATACGCTAGAAAGCTTACTGGAGCTGTATAACTTTAGGGTATTTGAACTTGCACTATTATATATTGCATTAACAAGTGCACGTCCAACACACGAAATTACATTTAAAAAAGAATATTGCTTCGATAAACACTCTGTCATCATTTTTGATAAAGGTCGTTATCGTACTATTTGGCTATGTGACTATTTTCGTCTTGCATTATTACGCTACGAGTTTTTACTGCAAAACTTGCAACTTCATTCATCTACTACTTTTGATTCTCCATTAATGTGGTTTTTGATTGATGAAAATTTGGCGGTCAAGCCATTATCAGCAAAAATTTTGCGACCGTTTATGGCTAAGTGGTGGTCAAAAGCTAATCCTGGGGAAGTAAAAATAGTACCTTACCATCTGCGACACTTTTTTGCCCAGCATGCATTAACATCACTATCTCCTACGCTCACGTCGCAAGATATAAGTCGACTTATGGGCCATGCAAATTATGGAGAGCAACTAGGAAGCGATGAGCTATTTCCTGTCGTACTAAACAGATTTTGCTCCTTTTTAAATAAAATCCCTGAGTTTTTAAATTTAGCGGAGATAAAAGGAGCAAATCATGGCTAAAAAACCACTAACGGCTCAGAGTATTATTACCTACCGTGAAGAGCTCGGTATGGATTGCGAGGAAACTAGTAACCTTCAGTGGGTATGCGATCTAATTAACTCTTTGAATATTAATGAGCGAGCATTATCAAAAGAGCAGCTCAACGATATTAATAAGCGAATTAAAAGTATTCCCACAGGTAAACAACGGGTGTTATTAAGTGCACTTGATCACGTTTTATTTTATTTGAAAGAAATATGTAATTGGCAGTTACCAGAAGTAAAAGAACAAGCTTTTACGGATGAGTCAACGATGTGGCTATTTAGTATTCATGAGAAAAATCTACTAGCAAGTCAATGTGTTGCCAGATATGAGTCACAACGTGAATCTTTTATGGATAAGCGATGGCATGACTTAGGTTGGGTATTACTCGTGCTAAACTTTGAAGTTGCCCCACTACATTTGTCATACTGGCAAAGAATATTATCAACACCTACCTGTATTGAGTTTTTCGAAGGACAATTTACACTCAAAGTGTCACACCCTAAACCTATTTCTTCATATGCAGATGAAGACAAAGCGAGTTTCACACGTTACCCACTGCCTGTTTTCCCTTTAAGGGTTTTGCTAAACTTTTATAAATATCTTCCTGAAAAGGCGTTAACAACAAAATCATTATTGGACGCTATTAATCGGTGGGTAGATACTGAGCCATATTATTTCGCTGCAATGAGCCCCGCAGAATGGTTGCGTACATTTCAATCATTTTGGCATCACCACTATGCAGTGCCACCAAAATTATTACGTGACTTAAGTGATCCTATGCGTCATGTATCGCCACTTGATTCCACAGAATGTTATGCTATTGATACGGTAAAAGAAAAATTATTATTCATCCCCCCGTTGAATAATGCGGTTGTAGGGGCAGAAAAAAAAGCACTCGCCGATGCATGGCCTCATAAAAGTCTTATTAAGTACCATAAACAATCATCCAAAGAAAACTCTACAAAACCTACTGCGCCAGCTTGGGGTACCGACAATGTTATACCTAAACTGTTTTATCACTATACTGATGAGCTATTTAATGAAGGTGGGGTTCACAAAAAGACACTCCTTTCTCAAAGTATCGACCGCTATACAAACTTTTATAAAAGCTTAAACCCATTAAGCTTTGATGATGCCACTAATCCGGAAACATTGCATCGTTGGGCACATAAAGAGTTCGATCGTTTAGATGAAAAAACAACACCGTGGCATTTATATAATTTCCTTCGCAGTGCATCACATCAAGAACTCACTGATGAGCTAGATCTAGAACAGTTCGAGCGCCCTGAGCTGCCTTCTCTTGTTGATCCATTTTGCTTAAATGTGTCTCAGATAAACAGCACCGTAGAGCTATTACTTTCTTCAAAAAACGGGGATGCCATGCAACGACTATTTGCCAGCATAGCGGTCATCTTAGGGTATTACGGGGCTATGCGAAGAGGCGAAGTTTTAAGGCTGTGTCTAGGTGACATTACTATTGTGAACCCACAAAAAAGCAGCTTTTTAGTATCGTTATAAGAAATACGCCAGAGGGGACGACTAAAAATAAAAAGACGAGAATAATTACTGTATTTATGCCAGAGCCGGCAGCCAAACTTATACGAATATTATTAAAAATCAAAACAGGCTGTGATGAAACGAAACCTTTACTTGGTTTTGAATACGAATCTATAGGCTTGCGTTCAAGCTATTATATCTACCCTGTAACTCAGGCACTCAAAGCACTATTCGGTCCTAAAGTACGTTTCCATCATTTGCGTCATGGTGGTGCGGAATTACTTTACTTACAGGGATTACATCTCGCTTATCAGCGTCAAGGGTGTCACTTATCAAGTATCCTTCAAGATGAAGCTACAGAGGCAATGCTATCTAAAGAAAGCTGTTTAGCGCGTTTTGATTTTTGGTTAGAAGGCCGACTATTTGACAAAATGAATGCCGGACTATTATTAGATGTTATAGCAAAACAGCATGGACACTCTAGCTACGCAACCACTCGTCGTCATTACCTTCATGGTATGGAAAAAACAATTGCATTATTCAAACCTGTATATCGCCAATACTCACGAGCAGAGCTTCGCTATATCTATGATATTCCAGTAGGTTCAAATGATATTTCGCGTATTTTAGATTCACTTAGCCAAGAGCACTCATTACTTAGTAGTGAGGATAAAAAGCAGTTTCAGCCTGAGCTAACAGAGAGCCAAATTATAAAAAAATTGAAATTAAATACCCTCATAGGAGGTAAAGTTACTACGACCAATAAACAGCCTTCTACATTTAATAAATGTGATTTTAAAACTCTATGGGAGAGCTCCTTACCTGAAGATTTTATCGATAAAAATACGAATACGTTTAATTACTTTTGTCAAAAAGTATTCAAAGCACTAAATAATAAAACCTTAGACTTTAAAACAGCCAATATTCAGTGGCGTCAATTAGCAAAAGGACAATATTTTAACTTTGTCTCTAAAGAGCTAAAAGCGCTTAAAACATTGGGTAAACCTAAAATAATTCTCCAGAAACCACAGGGAAAATCACATACCGAAACCCTTAACATTCAATTTTCTTGTGTATGTAACCAAAAGACATTGCAAGCTTTTAAAACTATTTGCCACAAAGGATCATTAAAGCATTACACGGCTACTTTTTTACTAATCCAAAATAGAAAAAGCCTTAACAGTAACAAATTAAATATGGTTAAGAACCAGTTTTTACGTAAAGACGATAATTTTAACTGGCATAAAACGCCAGGTGGGAACACTCAATTAATTATCACACTGAAAACACTCATTCCTTCTACATTGCTAGCGCAAACGTTGGAACAATACTTTTTAAATATAACCTTAAAATAAGGATAACTGATGATGGCAAAAATAGTTCTTAAACCAAAAGAGCAAACTTCGATAAGTGATTTTTTAAAGAGCGTAATAAAATTAGATGCTGAAGCTCGGATTTCATTTATTATCGATGATAAAACATGCAAAATAATTATGGGGGCAGATGATAGCATGCAAATAATCAGTCTAGATGTTGAAGAAGATTGGTTATTAAAAAATGGACAGTGGAGTCTATCAGCAAGTAGCTTTAAGCAGTGTTTGTGTCTCCATTCACAACAGACCAATATTGAAGTCGATATTGAGTATACCTCCAAAAGCCCCTACCCACACGTTGACACCCTAACAAAAGGCGAGTCACGTATATATATTCTGGCTAAAGAGATAGTGGCAGAACACCTTGATTTTTTAATGTTTGTTGAACAAGCAAAGAAGCTAACAATACCAACAGCCTCAGCAATAGAAATGGCCAATATCGCAAATTCATATACGCCTTACGATTCATTTGAAACGAATAAAGCAGAATCGAAAATTCGTATCGAACGTGACAACAGAATTATCCCATTTGATGTTCCTGAAGGGTTTGCACCAAAATTTGACTTATTATTGAATAAGGATGGCGTTGAAAACTTAAAAAACCTCGCTCTATCAACTAAATCTAAAACTGTGACTATATATACTGATGATGAACGGGCAGTATTTAGTGATGGTTATAACGTAATATCAAACTCGTTACTTTCTTTACGAGATTATGCTAATAAAAAAGAAATAAACTACGTCGTTGAGCAAAAGCTTGTTATCAGTATCTATACCTTAAAAGATGAAATTACAAGTTATCGTAATATGGGCATAGTAAAAAAAGCAAACGAAGCACTATTGTACATAGACAGTAATTGCGTAATGTTAGCTGGGTTAACTGAAGAAACTGGCGGTAATTGTTTTTTATCCACACAGCATATCAAAGAAACATCGTCTATGATTTACCGCATTAACTTAAGTGCACTTTCAAAAGTGAAAATTAGTGATATCACAACAGCTAAGCAAATCAAGTTGCAAATGTTGTTAGATGAAGATGGAAAACGTAGTCTCGGTTTTTATAGCGATAAAGACTCTGTCAATCCATATCAATGTATTGATGATATTGAACTTGCACCTGAAAAAATGAACAAGGTAATAGAAGCTAAAAAAGCATTGGAGAAAAAACTTGGGAAACGTGGGGAAGACTTTAGTGATCCACAACTTCCTGGTATGGGGTTTGATGATGTTTAAATTATCTACTAACGCTAATGTGTTTATGTTGGGCGCATTAGCGTTACTCACTCACATTGTTTGCAAAAATTTCAAAATCGACAAATTAACAACAAAACACTGGACAAATAGACAGCACTTGCTATATTTTAATAATGAAATTCTAATCAGTTGCGCGATTTCGTACTTAGTGTATGGTATTGGTGTAACTGAAGATAAAATAAGCAGTTGGGGTAAAGAGGCGGCAACCTCCCTACCCCGTACCGGCTGCGCAGACTTTGAACCCGACCCAGCCGATGATCCAATTCTAACGAATTCCATCGGTGAGGGATAGATCTATTTATAGATCCATTAACTGATGGAGGCCATTATGGCTCACATTCGCATTCGCCCCAATGGGCGTATTCAATTTGATTTACACATTTATGGGCAGCGCTTTCGTGAAGGCACTAAGCTCATGGCTACCCCTGTTAATATTAAAAAAGCCAATGCAACGCTTAAAAAAATCAATGCTGAAATTGATTTAGATACGTTTCAGTATCGCGATTATTTTCCTGAGAGTAAAAAAGTCGCTAAGTTTGAAGCTTTGCAACGCGCTAAAGATCCCGATCGCCTTTATCCATTTTTTAACGATTACGCGAATGAATGGTTCGATCGCCAAAAAGCAAAATGGAAAAGCAGCTACCAAAGCGTGGTACGTAATACGCTCGACCGTTACCTTATTCCTGAATTTGGCAATATATTAGTTAATGAGATCAAGTTGGCTAATGTCGACTATTTTCGCGAAAGCTTAATGGTGTGCGATACCAAAGGGGCCCGTAAACTTTCTAATAAACGCATTAACGGTATTTTATGGCCGTTTGTGGCTATTTTAAGTTTAGCCGCCGAAGAGCATGACTTTACTTACCCATTACGCCGCTATAAAACTCTAAAAGAAGAACGTGCTAATTCACTGCCACTAACCGCAGATGAAGTACAACGCTTTTTAGAGTGTACCCCTACACAATGGCGCGATTATTTTATGGTACGTTTTTGGACCGGTATGCGAAGTTGTGAAATACATGGCCTGCGCTGGGAGGATGTGGATTTTAATCACCGCCTTATTCGTATTCGTCACAATTGGGTAAATGGTGAACTCGGGGATGTAAAAACACCTAAGTCGCGCCGCGACTTAAAGATGTGTAATACACTCTTTTCGCTATTCAAACGCTTACAAAAACAAACAACCAGTGAATTTGTGTTTACTCACAAAGGCAAACCGCTTAATACCCACTTTGTAAGTACTCAACTGTGGTACCCCACACTGAATAAAGCGGGCCTTGCACGTCGCCGCCCTTACGAAACACGCCATACCGCTGCTGTACTGCATATCGCAGCGCATGAAAACCCGCTGTACATTTCGCACATGCTGGGCCACAGCGACACACGGTTATTGTTTGACGTGTACGCTCCGTATGTTGCTAATGCGTCAAGGCAAGATGGCTTTGCGTTTAATGAAATGATGATTGAACGCGGGATTGCATAAAGCACACACAGGTAATGGCTATGCGTTTGATTGCTTTGCGCCAAACAAACGCATCCACACCGATACCATTTAATACACATACCGCGCTTATGCGCATTTAATTTACTACTAACCCAAAAGAGGTTATTTATGATTTGCAAACAATGCTCGGATAATACGTTGGCGTACCCATTAACTAAAGAGTTTGAGGTAGATTTAGAAGTGGCTCAAACTGCGTTTGCTAAGCTAATGGATATGCCATTAAAGCAGCTCAATAAAAGCCAATGGTATGATGAATTTAGTAACAGGATGATGTTTCAACCTATTATTGGTTTGTTTAAACAGTACGAGTGCACCATTCCTTACTCTGCCTCTAGCCATAAGCGGGCGTGTCAAAAACACATTACACAATTTTTAGGGTATACCAAAAAGCCATCAAAGCCGCGTCGGCGAATGTTGAGCTATTTATCTCAGTATATTACTAAAGAGAGCAATATTACGCTGTGCCCTTGTGCCTTAATAGCGCAAAAAACAAACCATGCAGTGCAGCTTCAAACAACGTTACAGCATAAATTAGATAACATACTTGATAATAGAAGAGTCGCGGATCCAAACTTATTATCGTTAACTGTTGAAGTGAATTATATTCACTCAAAACGCGATTATCGCTATACCTTAATCGCTGAATTTTCAGAGGCAAGAAATAAAATTGAAAAGCGCATAGCCGAAACATCCACTAAGTTACTCAAATATGCAAAAAATATACAGGCGGTGTCTTATGACCTTGAAGACATGAACACACCTCAAAAAATTAAAACATTTAAAGCAAGCGTGAAAAAAGAGCTACAAAGATTTAGTGATGCAGCGCATGTTACTGATATTAAGGTATACACATCAGATTATGTTCCTGAGTATCAACGCCCAGACTTTAAAAACTATATTAAACAAAAAGATAAGTACATCATTGATATTGTTATTGCCGATTACTTTATAGCACGCACAACATTGTCTTCACTTAGAAAAAGACAAGACGGTGCAAAGGTGTGTGACATGATAAGCAGTGATGCAAAAATTATTAACGACTTATACCGAATTTCAAATAAGTTTAAAATATACCCTATATGGTCGGTACAGGTAGAACGGGGTGAAAAAGAAAGCACAGGTAAGCAGCGCATTCATGCTCACATTACATACACAAATGGTGAAACTGACTACGTGAGGAATTTTTCAAATTACCCGGGGGTCGACCAGCCTATATTACTACTGCCAACAGCTGATAAGAAAATAAAAAGCGTGCCGGCTTATGGCCCTTTTTCGCATACCCATATTATTTTTTATGTATGGAGCGGTATTATTCAAACCGAAGGTACTAGGGAGGTTATTTATAAATTTGGCATAAGTCGTTTTGATTGGGCCGATAAACAAACATATACAGTCGATGAGTGTGTGCAATCGGTCATGAACCGACAATTAAACTACTGTCGCTCACATAATCTTGTTGCTAATGAGATTAACATTGAGCTTATTTCAACCCCTATCCCGTTTAGCGGTAATTGGGGAGGTAGCGCATTAGGCCAATTAGAAAATTGGCTTAAAAAGCCTGAAAACAATCCGCTATTAATACGCAATGATATGTCGGACGACTATAACGTGACGAACACAAATTCAACAGAGTTAATGTGTGACGATAGGCTTAGGCAGCTGTTTGTTATTCCGTTTATTAAAAATTACATTAATACTATGGAGAGTGAGCAGCCTATTACCTTTATTGATTTAGATAACGGTGAGTGTGAGGGTTTTGCTGTTCCTCGTGGCAACGACGATTAATGTTAAATGGCTATTTGGCGAGGTTTAATTTAGGTAAGTGAATATCATATCAGCCCGTTAAGTAACAGGCTGATATGATTTATGCGTTATAGTTTTTAGTAGTTAAACGGGTGTTTTTTTAAACTACAAAGAATGACTGTAATTATTTTGTTTACAGTCAATACTAATTTACAAGCGATTTTAAATGTTCAGTAAACTCATCACCTAACGTTTCGTGGCGTAGGCTGTATTCAACAATGGCTTTTAAGTAACCGAGTTTATCACCACAGTCATGTGAGCGGCCGCTCATATGAAACGCTTCTACTGTTTCCTGTGCTATTAGCGCATCAATCGCATCCGTAAGCTGTATTTCGCCACCGGCTCCAACATGTATTTTTGCGAGTAACGGCCAAATATTTTTACTTAATACGTAACGGCCAACAACCGCTAGGTTTGATGGTGCATCATCAACAGCAGGTTTTTCAACCATTTTTTTAATTGCTGCACTTTCACCAGCAGCAAGCTCTACACCATTAACATCAGCAATACCATATTTACTTACATCTTCTTGCGCTACAGGCTCCAACATAATTTGGCTTGCACGTGTCTCGCTAAAGCGCTTTAACATCGCTGCAAGATTCTCTGTCTTTTGGTCTGCCGTATATGCATCTAGTATTACATCAGGCAATAAAACAATAAAATCATCGTCGCCCACAATGGGCTTAGCACATAAAATAGCATGCCCTAAGCCTTTAGCTTCACCTTGGCGAACGTGCATAATAGTAACATCTGCTGGGCAAATAGAGCGCACCTCATCCAGCAAAGTACGTTTTACACGTTTTTCTAATGTAGCTTCAAGTTCAAAACTGGTATCAAAATGGTTTTCAATCGCATTTTTAGAGCTGTGCGTTACTAATACAATTTCTTTTATACCCGCAGCAACACACTCGTTAACTATGTACTGTATAAGTGGCTTATCAACCAAAGGCAACATTTCTTTAGGGATGGCTTTGGTCATAGGTAACATACGCGTGCCTAAACCGGCAACAGGGATTACAGCTTTCATGCTAGTCCTTTAATAGTGTTTATGTTTATAATTTTACAGATAGAAAATTGCGCCAAGATGAATAACCCGTCTATTTAAGACGTAGCTATTAATAAAAGCGAGCTTTATTTATTTAGACTCACCATAAACCACCTTTTAGCTACTTAGCTCTATTATAAAGCAATAATCATTTGATTATACAGTCTTGTACTTCACAAAATCACTTAGAAGTAACTTATAAACTTCCATCGCTATGACTGGTGACTTTATTGCTCTTTTTAGCATGAATGGTTAACGATCTTGGGCACTCCACTCTTCTTGAGCAAACCATTGAACATTAAGAATTTTAATTACCCTGCATATTATTATACAAAGATTCTAACTCTAGACTAACGGCATCATATTTAAAGTGTGTCATTATTATTTTTTTTAAATCGGCAATATTAATATGAGGAACTTCTTCATAATAGTTATTACTGTATATTTCTAAGGTCGTGTTACGAATAAATAAAAACTGCTGGTCAACAACCATAGAAAACCGAAGCTGGTCGCTAAATGGATAAACGATGTCACTTGAGAAACGTCTAGCAATGCTTTTCTGAATTGTTTTTTCAGACTTTTCTTTGATATCTATTTCCATTTGTAGCTTTTCAACACCTCGCTTGAAGTGAAAAATCTTTAAAACGTTATTTTCTATCGTTGTTCTAAAGCGCATACCATAGCATTCATATAAAACAGGTCTGAAAGCTGGGTAAAGCTGAATAGATGGCCATCCATTTCCAACATCCGCAAAGTAACGCTGATTATTTATCTCAAGCCTTACTAGTCGGTGGATCTCTTCACCACCTATGCGAGCTGTGTGTAAATATGCTTTAAGTCCTGCAGCTTTTACTGACTTTAGGTAACTCAATGCTTTATCTGAGCAAGTGCCACCAAATTTAGTTGTCGTTGGCTGTATATTATTTAATAAATAAAAGTTATGAAATGGCTCCTGCTGAAACTTTTCGAGTAAAATTTTTTCAGCTAAGTATATGCTCATCGATGCACCTCTGTGCGTTTAGCAATAGCATCATCAAACGCGGGGTATCTGTAAAAATAACCATTGTCAGCGTCAAATGGAAAAATTTGCTCCCACATCACTTTTAACTCATCAATTTCTTTACGCCCATTACGCGTTAAAAACTGTACAACTAATTTGCGTATCCCACTACCAACATCAAATGATGTTTTCCTGCGTTCAGATATTTCTATAGGTAGCTTATGCTTAAATGCATCTCGCAAAACAGCCTTATTTTGTCCATTTGAATAAATATTATTATACTCAATTGAATCTGCAATAGACTTTACCGCTCGATCTAAAAAGGGGCAGCGCGCTTCAATACTATGCGCCATACTGCATGTATCAAGCCTGCGTAATTCTGTAAAGTGCATATCGTTAATTAGACGTTCACGCATGGGGAGCCATTCAACTTCTGGTAGTAACGCGTGATACCCTGAAAAAAGTTCATCAGCGCCCTCGCCCGTTAAAACAACCTTTAAGTTTTCTTTATGTGCAGCCTCTGCTAATAAATAGGTCGCTAAGCCATTGCTAATTATTGAGGGATTAAAGCTCTCTGTAGCCTTAATTACTTTGGCAATTAACGAGGGTAACTCACTTTTCATCGGTAAAGAAACATACTTAACTTGCTGCAAGTCTAAATGCTCAATCACTTTCTTAGCCATTTTTACATCAGGGCTGCCTGCGTTACCCAGTACAAAGTAGCTCACATCTTGATGATGCATATGAGCTAATGCTGCGACAATTGAACTGTCTAATCCCCCACTAAGAAACATTCCGATTGGCTGTGCGGGTAAACGTTTTAATACAGCTCGTTCTATCGCAGCCTCTAAAGAGCTTTTATTATCAGTTATTTGAGGGTGACTTGTAATCTGTGTTAGCTTTCCCGTAAGTAAATCTAATTTACTTACACCAAGCGGAACTTGCTCAAACCAATCTATTTCTTTTAAGGCTTTAAGTTCACTAACAACAAATACATGACCTTCAGAGCGTCCATAAAAGAGTGGTTTTTTTCCAATGTAGTCACGTAAAAGGTAAAGTGAGTTTGTTTTAGACTGATAAAGAATTCCTGCATAAAAACCATCAAGCTCAGCGAGTATCTGGTTCCCTAAAATTGAAAATAACGGCGCAATAACGTGTGTGTCATTCTTACTGTTAAGTAATAAGTTGTATTGCCTAATAAGCTGCTCGGCATTATATATTTCACCATTAAAGGCACTTACCCAATCTTCAACTTGATGCGGAACACGTCCTTCAATACTTTCATCATTAATAGCTAAACGAACAAAACCTATCGCTAAACGGCTGTTTGACCAAATATTCATATCATCAGGTCCACGATGACTTAGCTTGCTGAGCATTGAAGGCATGTGCTCTTTGGCATTCTCACCACAAAGGAGCGCTATACCGCACATGCAGGCATCTCTTCGCGTTTCTTAAGATCACTGCGTAACTTCATCAGCAGATCTCCAAGCTTATTTAACCCTGTACCATCGAGTGAATCCCCCCAGTAGCTATCATTTAACGTGTGCTCTGCTATGTGCCTATTTTTAGTAGAGAGTAGTAACCGAGCTAAATTAGGATGCTGAGTAAACTTTGCTGTGAGCGCTTGCTGCATTATCGTGTCTTTAACATCATGCCAGTGCGATCTTAAATATTGGGGGCTTAGCTTATTGGCTAATTGCTTTGCTAATATTGGCGTGGTAATCCCCCCGAAAAATAATAGATGCCAAACGTAGAATTTTCTCTTATTGTAAACACAGGAGAAAATTATGAAAAAAGCACATTTTACAGACAGTCAGATCCTCACTATTTTGAAGCAAGCTGAAAGCGGAGTGCCGATCCCTGAGCTATGTCGTGAACATGGTATGGGCAACTCAACTTTTTATAAATGGCGCGCTAAATACGGCG
>Ga0208315_1001078_pt1 | contig 15150 bp, 15 predicted proteins | sample MalvireepMed_215_FD_184239 | JGI IMG/M metagenome (GOLD analysis project Ga0208315, IMG submission 184239) | Marine viral communities from the Global Malaspina Expedition - Malaspina viral metaG DeepMed_215 (SPAdes) (version 2) | ecosystem: Environmental > Aquatic > Marine > Oceanic | place... | reverse complement strand
ATATCCAGGTTATGTGCCACCGGTTGCTCCTGCCGTAGATACGGCGGCAGCAGACTATGCGGCTTTAACTTCGGGGGTTGCTCCTGCCGTTGATACGGCGGCAGCAGACTATGCGGCTTTAACTTCAGGGGCTCCTCCTACCGCCGCCTTAACGGCAGCCGATGTCATCGAGGCACAGCGGCAGACGGGCGGCACTGATACAGCCCTGGCAGGCTATCAAGCGCTGACCGCAGGGGGGGCGCAGGAGCCCGCGGACACAGCTCTTGCAGACTATCAACGCCTGACCGCGGGGGACATCATGGCGCAGCAGAGGGCGGGTGGCGGCACGGCTGACACAGCTCTCGGGGATTATCAGCGCCTTACGTCAGGGGATCGCACTGCTCCAACGCAAGCTGATTTGGCGGGAGCATTGCAAGGGCTGCGGGGAACGCTCCCCTGGCAGACACAGATGCCAGAGACCTTGCCGTGGCAGGACGCGACGATGGCGCCCGATGACTACGCGGCGCTGACGGCGGGTGGTGGCGCTACGATGACGCCGCAAAGCTACGCCGAACTCACCGCCGGCACGGGTCAGCCAGCTACACAGATGCCAGAGACCTTGCCTTGGCAGGGACCAGCTACACAGATGCCAGAGACCTTGCCTTGGCAGGGACCAGCTACACAGATGCCAGAGACCTTGCCTTGGCAGGCGGCGGCGATGGCGCCCGATGATTATGCGGCGCTAACGGCAGGGGAGCGAAGGTCGGCTGCGGCTGCGCCCCGCCAGGTGGGCGATTTAGAGCAGGAGCTACAGCAACAGGCTATAGCCCGCTTGACCGGCACTGATCCAGCGGGGGCGCTACTGCGGTCCCAGTACGAGGAGCAAGCTGCGGACGTTGAGCGGCAGACCATCGAAGACCTCCAGCGGTATGGCGTCCTCCGCGGCGGTGGTGATACCGCCGAGGTTTTGGGGCGGCTCCGCGGTGAACTGCAACAGGGCCGCCTCGGCGTCGAGAGCGAGCTGGACCGGCGCCGCCAGGCCGCTGTGCAGGACGCGCTGCGGTTGCGGCAGCTACAGGCCGGCCAGGAGGAGGGCGCCGCCGAGCGGGCGCTACGGGGCGAGATGGCGGTGGGTCGCGTAGGGGGCGCCGATACGCTGGCTCGGGAGCAGTTGGCTCAACAGGCCACGCAGTTTGGAGCGGGCCAGGATCTGGCGCGGGAGCAGATGACGGGCCAGGTGTCGCTGGCGGGACGTCCGGGGATAACGCAGTCGCTGGCCGCGCAGGAGCTGGCGCAGCGGGGCTCGTTGGCAGGCCAAGAGTTAGCGCAGCGCGGCGAACTGGCGCGGGCGGAATTAGGACAGCAAGCCCGCCAGTTTGGTCAGTCGCAGCAGTTGGCGCGAGAACAGGCAACGGGCCAGATAGGTTTGCAGGGACCGAGCCGAGGCCCAGTGGAGAGTTTGGCGGCGCGGCAGTTAGGGCTGGGGGAGCGCGGCCTCGAGGCCGATATAGCGGCTCGAACAGCGCAGATGACCGGCTACATCCCTTCGGGGGGCATGGGCGCTCCTATGACTACGCTGGCTCGCCAGGCCCAGGAAGCCGACATAACCAGCCAGCAGCTTAGAGATCAGTTGGCGGGCCGTCAGGTAGGGTTGTCGGAGGCCGAGCTATATGGCTTTGAGGCAGGTCGCGAGGGACGATCTACGATGGCCCAGCGAGCGCTGGCGCAGGACATAGCCCAGAGCCAGGCGGCTATGGGCAGCCAGGAGCTGCGCGATCAGTTGGCGGAGGCCGAGGTCTTTGGTTTCGAGCCGGGTCGAGAAGGGCGCACTACGATGGCGCAAAGAGCTTTGGCCGATGACATCGCTGCTCGCCAGGCGCAACAGGCGCTGGCGAGAGAAGAGATCTACGGCGGCGTTGAAGGTGGTCCTCAGACGGTACGGCAGCAAGCGCTGGCTGAAGACATTGCCGCTCGCACGGCACAACAAGCGCTGGTGAGGGAAGAGATGTATGGTGGGGCTCAAGCTGTCGGCGGCCAGACACTACGTCAGCAAGCGCTGGCTGAAGATATAGCGGCTCGTAAGGAGCGGGCAGGGCTAACCAGGGCCGAGATCTACGGCGGCGCCGAGGGCGAGGATCAGACGCTACGGCAGCAGTTGGTCGAGAGCCAGTTGGAGGGCGCTCCGTTGGATCGGCAGATGATGCTGGCCGCGCAAGCTATCGCAGCGGAAGAGGCGGGCATGGGGTCATTGGCGGAAGCCATGACCGGTCAGGTGCAGGGGATTCAAGCGGCAGAAGTTAGGCGCAACGTCAAGGACGCTCAAGCGCGATTTGAAAAGTTAGGCGATGATGCGACATATGATGATTGGTTCCAAATCGCAGAGGAGTATGGAAATATTCCAGGACTCGCAAATGCAATAAGAGAAGATCAAATAAATAATAGAAGACCTACAGATGACGATAGCGCTGTTATGCGCCGTTTCAAAGAAGTAAAAAGTTGGTTTGGATGGTGAGAAGCGTTCTAATCTACCGGAATTAATATAGGATAAATGTGATGCCTGTACCCTGGTTGCAAATAGCAAGCGTTGGGTTGCCGCTCTTACAAAAGCTCGGTGAGAGCCGGGATGTAAGTCGATACAAGAGACAGCTCGAGCAGCAGCAGAAGACGGCCAACCTTATCGGCGCCTTGAGTAAGGGGCGCGTTCAGTATGAGCCCACGGCGGAATACAAGCCCTCGGCTTTTACGCAATTAGCCGGGGCCGCCTCGACGGGTTTGGGCGCCTATAACACGTTGCAAGACCTCACGGCCAAGCGGGCGGCAACGGGCGTAGCCCAGCAGATTTCGGAAGCCGAGTTGGCCAAGATGCAGCGCGAGGCCAGCCAGGCGCGAGGTGTAGCGGATTACGCGCAGGGTATTGGGCGCCAGGTGGAAGAAGCCAAGCGCTTGGCACCAGGTGGTGCGGGACCGAGCCTCGGGCGCTTTCCTACTTTTGGCGGGGAAGCCAAGCCAGGCGGGGCTATTCCAGCGCCGTCGATGCTGGAGCAGATGGGGCGCCTCGATCCGTTCCGGGTCATGGGCCAGCAGGAAGCGGCGCGGACGGCAGGCCAGCAAGCGGCGGCGGATCGAGCGGCGGAGTTCGAGCGGGAAACGCGGAGAATGACGGCGGAGGCGCAACGGACCAGGGCGCAAGCTGCTTTGCAGCCGAAGCCTCTGAAGTCCATGACCCCTTTGGAAAAGACATACTACAACAAAGTAGCGAAAGATATGGGGTCGTTATCGCCCCATATAAGAACACTACAGGACTTCAAAAATCACCCCTCGCTTGTCAACATTACCGATGATAGCCTGTTAAACCAGATGTATTCGTCGTATAAGGTCGGCGCCCAAGAGCGCAGGGGAGTGTTGGGTAAGGCTGCAAATGAGCGTATTGAAGACTTTTCTAAAGCCGTAAGGACACAACAAGCGGTTAAGGATCGCTTTGATATACGGCGTTCCCTTACGGAAATCGTAGACGGCATTTTGATCGGCGGCGGCTTTAGCGACATAGGGGTATTGAAAGCGCTGGCGAAACTTCAAGATCCGGGCTCGGTGGTGCGCCAAGAGGAATTTACAACACTCAAGCAGGGTATAGCCCTTTTTGATCGAGCTGGCATCAAGGTAGACCAATTTTTCACTGGCAATCAGCTCAATGCTGATGGACGTAGGCAAGTATTGGAATTGGGTTATGCGTCGTACAACCAGCGCAGAAACGACATTGACGCGGTGGTGGATAACCTGGTGAGCGACTACAGCCAGCGCCCCGGCATGGTTGAGGGGTTGGATGACGCGATGTGGGCGAACGCAGGGTTGCCCTATCGTCTGCCAGATACGGGGGAGTTGGTTACTGAGAAAAAGATGGAAAGGCTACGGGCTCGCGTAGGTGGAGCGTTCCGCACGGATCTGGATGACATAAAGCAATGGCTGGTGCCGCCACCGGCTGAAGTGAAACAGCAAGGCCAGAATTTGTGGACTGAGTGGTCGACTACAGACGAGTCTAACCCGGATTAAACAATCATGGCGCGACAATATACAGAAAAACAACGATCTATCCTTGAGCGCTCGTTGGGGTTGGGCTTTCCTGCTGGGTCTGGGGTACCTGCCAGCGTACGAGCTAAAGTGGGTTTTGCTCGAACGCCCGAGGGTGGGATGAACATCTTAGAGAACGAGGGATTCATCCCTGTAGACTTGTCGCTTTACGGGTATGGCGAAGGCGAGCTGGGCGTTTTCCGCGAAGATGGCCGGGTGTATCGCGTCGATCCCGAAGATTTTGAATGGGGAGATATTTTAGACGTTGGGGGCGATGTGGCTCCAGCCGTTTTGTCCACCTTGGGCGGCATCAAGGGCGCGGCTTTGGGAGCGCCTACGGTAGTCGGCGCTGTTCCAGGAGGCATCGCGGGCGCTGCTGCCGGTGGCATGGCGGGCGAAGGTATAAGCCAGGGGCTTGCGGCGCTGTTCGGTGCCGAGGAAGGGGTCCAGCCCGAGCGGTTTGCGCTCGAGGCGGCGATGGCGCCGCTGGGTGAGGTAGGGGGCCGCGTAGCTACGGCGGGCGTGAAGAAAGTGCTGGCGCCGTTTGCGGAGGCCAAGACCAGGCGCGTATCGAAGATCGCCGAGCGAGCGCGGGCATTAGATGAGCCTTATGGGACGGCGGTGGAGCAGCGGTTGCCGGTAGCAGCTAAGTTGGAGTCGCGCACGGTGGGAGCCCTCGAGCAGCGGGTGCGCGAGACCCCAGGCACGGTGGACCCTTACATCGAAGCGCAGCAACGCCCCTACCAGGCGGAGGTGGAGAACCTCCTATCGCGTATCGGCAAGCGGCGCTATGGCGAGCCGGTGGGTAAGCAGGACGTTGGCGAGGCGTTGGGCGGCGCAGCGGAGGCCACCACGGCGCAGCGCCAGGAGGTGGTAGGCCAGATGTATGACCGGGTGCGCGAGCTGGTGGCGCCCAATACGCCGGTCATACCGGAGGAGTCGCTACGGGTGGTCGAACAGATACAAAACATCGTAGGCCGTAGCCCATCGCAGCTCAATGCGCCCGCTCGGGAGATGGTGGAGCGGCTGGCGGACGATGTGGGTAACATCAAAACATTCGAGGAATTGGACGCGTTCAGGCAAGCCCTGGGCGCCCAGCTCAAGACATCAGAAGGACGCAAGATATTCCAGGCGCGGGGCATGGATACCCATATCAATCGCCTGTATGGAGCGCTGCGTAACGACATAGACCAGTTTTACGCGGGCGGCGCTCAGGCTACGGAGGCGGCCACTGAGGCCTTTACGACGAGGGCTGCTGCGGAGGCGGAGGAAGCGGCTGTAGCGGCGGCGACGAAAGAAGAGACTATATCCGTATCGAAGGCTATACAGCGGCTGGGGGGCATGGATGTTAGCGGCTTGTCGCCTTCGGAGATACCGGGCCGCGTAGGTCGCCGATTGCGGTCTCTACAGACGCAGGCCAAAAACCAGAGGCGTCCGATTAAGGGGGCAGACGCGATGGCTGCTCAGTTGTCGGACGAATTCCCGGAGTTGGGCATCGAGACCTTGAACGATCTGCGCGAGGTACTACGGCGCGAAGATAGGTTTTTTGAGGGTATACCCATCATCACTGAAGAATCGGTAGAGCGGACGTTTTTTGCGCGGCCTGTTACGGGCCAGGAGAGGTTGGGCTTCGATGTGCCGGGGCTGGAAAAGAGCATTGAGGATGCGGCCTCTATGGACGATCTCGAGCGGGCGTTTGGCTTTATCGAGTCATCGTTCAAGCAGGGCGAGATCAGCCAGTTCCAGCGAGATAGGCTGCGAAACATGGCCAACAACATGGCGGGGGCGCTGGGTGATCCGCGGGCTCGAGCCCAGGCGGGCGAGCTGGCGGAAGAGTTTGGCCAGTTCGAGCAGCGAGCGGCTCGCCTTGGGGAGGAGGTAGCCGAGACCGGCGCCACGGCGCGAACGGGCTATAAAGAGCTGGCCGAGTTAGACGCTAAGAAGGCGCTGCAAGTGTTCAAGAACGAAGACAAGGCGGCGTCGATAGTCGATAAGATGGCCAACATGGAGGCCGCCGAGATACGGACCATCAAGCAGAAGATTGGCGCCCTGCCGGTGGAGTCCATGCAGCGGATGCAGCAAGGGACACTGCCCGAAGGGGAGCAAGCCTGGCGCCTGGCGCAGCGGGCCATCTTTGACCGTATCGCGGGCAAAGGAACCATAGATCGCACGGAGCGCATGACTAACGATATGGTGGTGCGTAGCGGCGAGCGTATGCTGACGATGCTGGATAAGTATAAAGAGGGGGCGCTGGAGGAGATGCTGAGCAAGGACGCCGTGCGGGAGCTATACGAATTCGCAGAGCTTATTTCTGACGCCAACCTGGCGGCGCGGTTCAATGCCAATCTCAGCCGTACGTCAGGGGCCACCTGGCTCTTTGATATGGTAGCCGGTTTGCGTCATGGGTTTGGCCGGGGGCTGCTATACGCGGCATCGAAGATAGGGATGGCTAATATGATGCTGAAGGCGGTCACTACGCCGGGGGGCAAGCGATATATGACCGAGGGCGTATTACAGGGTCAGACGCCCCAGCAGTTGCTTTCGGTATTAGGCCGGGCAGGGGCTCAGACCGGGGTCCGCCAGGTAGGTGGTCCATTCTTACAAAGCACGTTCCCGCGGACATTCGAGGCGCAGCAGGAATCTACAAGAAGGTAGGGTAATTATATGAGTACCATATCGGCGGTTAAATCGTGGGCGAGCAACGAGGTCTTAACGGCCTCGGATCTGAATGCGGAGTTCTCCAATCTGATCTCATCCGTCAATAACCTCAACGCGGACAATCTGGACCTTACGGCCAACTACACTTTTACCGGCAATCTCCAGGGAGCCAACGTCACGGCGGCCACGGCGTTTTTACCGGACGCCTCGGGTGGTGCTGACATTGGCTCGACCTCGCTCGAATTCGGCGATGTGTTCCTGGCGGATGGCAAGGCTATCAAGTTTGGCTCGGACCAGGACATCACGGTCACGCACGTAGCCGATACCGGCCTGACGATGGCGGGCGCCCATGCTAACGGCACCAACCTCCAGCTCAACAACACAGCTACGGACGGCGATGCGGTCATCCAGTTCGCCCTCTCCGGGACGGTGGCCTACTCGTTGGGCGTCGAGGATGGCGATAGCGACAAGTTCGTCATCAACTACGGCACGGGCGCCCTCGGGGCTCAACCGGCGCTCGAGATCGACAGCAGCGGCAACACCAGCCTCGCCGGTACGTTAGGCACCTCGGGCGCGGCTACGCTGGCCAGCCTGGTCTGCACGGCGGGCGCTACCTTTGGCGGCGGCACCGGCTCGAGTGGCGCGACGATCACCACGGCGGGCGCTGGGACATTCGATGGCATCATTAAAACCGAGGACACTACCGAGGCGACCTCAACCACAGACGGCTCCCTACAGACCGATGGCGGCCTCTCGGTAGCCAAAGATGCGATAATCGGAGATGACCTGAAGCTGTTGTCGGATTCGGCGGTGCTATCGCTGGGTGACGGCAGCGATGCAACGCTGACTCACGATGGTACCACCGGGGTAACGATAGCGGCCAATCCTATAACCTTTGATAGCGGTGCGGCCCTGACGCTCGACGCCCATACCGGTGTGTTTGTCTTCAAGGATGCCGGGTCCGAGGTCTTGAGGTTTACCGAAGGGAATTCGGGCGATGTAACGATAAAGCTCGCTACAAACGGCAAAGACCTGGTTTTCACTGACAACGGCGACGCGACCAACATGAAGATCCTGGACGCAGCCGCGGGCATCAACGTGCCGGGCGAGGTTCAGACTACCAAGGTCGCCTACACCGATGGCGACGATGCCCTCACCATCGCGGATGGCGGGGGCGTCACTACGGCCAGCACGTTAGCTATTGGGACTGTTGCAGCTGCTGGTGAGGATACGGATAAGTTTTTGGTCTTGGATAGCAGCGGCAATGTGGACTATCGCACCGGTACCCAGGTGGCCAGCGATATTGGCGCGGGTTCAGTCGCAGCAGATGATATAGCAACGGGCGATGGAGCAGTTGATATCGTCACGACCAGTGGAAATATCACGTTAGACGCCCAGGCTAACGATGCTGATGTGATTATTAAAGTTGATGATGGCGGGTCAGCAGTTACAGCACTTACGCTTGATGGTAGTGATGAAGGCAATGCGATCTTTGTCAATGATGTCCAGCTTAAATCTGACTCTGCATTGCTTGAGTTTGGCGCGGATTTAGATACGACGCTAACGCATACAGATGGCACGGGTCTAACGCTTAACTCCACTAACAAGCTGACCTTTGGCGATGCTGCATCGTTTGTCCAGCAGTCAGCAGATGGCACACTGCGTATAGATGGCGAGGCGATTATTGACCTTAATGCTTCTACGCGAGTAGATGTATCGGGTGATTTAAAAGTTGGCGGTGAGGTCCAGACCGCGAATATCGGTTACACTGATGGCGACAACGCGATCACGATTGCCGATGGCGGTGGCACTACGTTTAGTAAAACTCTGACCGTAGGAGCAAACACAGATGGCCACGACGTTAAGTTGTTCGGCGCGTCTGCTGGCGCATTCCTGCTCTACGATGAGTCTGCGGATACGCTGGAGGTGCGCGGCCCGTCTGCTGATGCCACTACGAGCACCGGCAAGCTGAAGTTGACCACTGCGCTAACGGACGTCAACGACGGCGATGTGTTGGGGCGTATCGACTTTGCCGCGCCGTTGGAAGACGGTGGCACCGATGCGATTCTTGCGGGTGCAGCGATTTGGGCCGAAGCGGACGCTACATTCACCAGCAGTGTCAATTCCACGGAACTTGTCTTTGCAACCAATTCTTCCGGCGCAGCCACAGAGCAGATGCGTTTACAGTCAGATGGAACGCTTAAGCTTGGAACAGCCGCGCAGAGTAGCGGCGCAATACCGATGATCGAGGTTGGCGTTGCTGGAACGACGAATGGCCTTATCACGAGTCCCTCCTCAATCTATTTCGGCGTCGACAGCGACAACAACGAGAGTGACCGCATTTTTCGTTTCGGCTGCAATGCAAATTCAACGTCCGTAACGCAGATCATGGACATCCAGGAGGGGGGCAATGTCGGCATCAACACGACCTCGCCATCGCATAAATTACACGTGGTCGGCACTGCTGGACTCAGCACTGGCACGGCATGGACTAACACCTCCGATGCGCGAATCAAACGGAACGTGCAGACGATCACTGGCGCGACAGCGATCATCAAACAATTACGCCCCGTATCGTTCAAATATACCGACGAATATCTGAGTGTCCACGATGAGATCGACGGATCGAAAACTTATCACTCATTTGTGGCGGATGAGTATGAGGCTGTGTTTCCAGATGCGGTTTCGGTTGAGGGCGATTTAATTAAAGTCACCCCAGCCAGCGACGAGGCTGAAGAAGTACGCGAAACACTACTGACGGATCTCAAACAGTACACGCCCCATGATTTGCAAATGTTTTTGGCGGCAGCGGTACAGGAATTGGATGCGCGAATCGCGGCGCTGGAGGCGGCGTAGTGTGGATGCAGACTTCATCGTTTCGCTGGTCGCATTTGCGATTGTAGCCATCTCCGGTGGCAGCTTGTTTTTCTTGTTGTCGATCCGCGACAAGGTTGGCACTTTCAGCAAGCGGATGGACGCACAGACGCAGCGGATAAGCCGGCTGCTTGAGTGGCTGGAAAGTCAAGGACAGACTAAGCGTAAGCCCAAAGATGAAGCATGAATCGCGTAAATTGGACGAACCTTCCGCCCGATCCCGACGGGATGAGTTTCGCGGATTGCAAGAGGGCGTACAAGATGCTGCACGAGCGCCTGGTGGAGTGCAAAAGGATGAAGGGCGCAACAGAGTCGGTATTATCGCGCACGGTCAAAGACGAGAGGGCGGCGAAGAAACAGGCGCGGCACCTGAAGCACGACATGGTGCAGATGACCAGGGCGCAGAAGGCGAGGGACGAGCTGAAGTCGTGCGGAGCATGGTCAGGGGCTGCCATTGGGATTTGCACCCTGACCTGGCAGGGGTTTGACGAGTATGGAGCGCCCTTCCCCAAATTCATGGTCGAGAGCGAGTGGTTTTTCGGCTCAATTTGCTGGTGCGTCACGCTAATATTTGGATGGGCAGCAAGAGCATTTCATGGAGCAAAATGATCAATGGACCCAGGCACGGACCCAATAACGTATTTACTCACCGGCGGCGGCGTAGGCGGTGGTGCCGTAGGGGGCTACGTACTCAGCCGGGTGCTGGGTAACAACAACAAGAACAGCAACCCCGAGCTGGTGGCTATCGCGGCCAAGCTCGACCAGACCAACGAACTACTCAACGAACTCCTGCGCTCTCACGCGAGGCTCGAGGGCGCCCTTTCCAAATAGGGGAGATACCAATGGAAGACCAGGCAGGGGGTACTCAGATGGAAGCCCAGATCAAAGCCCGCATCGCCGAGCTGATAGCCCAGCGCGACCAGATCCTCGGCCAGATCCAGCAGATCAACACCAGGCGCCAGGAGCTTGAGGTGGCCTACCAGCAGACGGCGGGAGCTATTGCCGGGTTGTATGAGTTCGCGCCGGAGGAAGAAGGAGAGGAACCCGAGGTGGCTGAGAATGGTCAGGCGCCTGAGCTGGAGTTGGCCGAGGTGTAGAGAAGAGAACCTCTACTATATATAGGAGGAAACTATGATTGGAAATATCAAAGGCATCATCGACAAGGTAGCCAGCCGCAAGCTGGCCGTGACCGCCGTAGTCGGTGCCGCAGCGGCCACCGGGGCGGTGGAGATCACGTGGCCGATAGCGGCTATAGCGATGGCGTATATCCTGGGCCAGGCGGCGGTGGATGCGGCGGAATCGCTACCGGAGTAACTGGCTGGCTACTTCATCTATAGATCATCTATAGTTTTTGTGATTTACGTGACTTAAATATATCTGCCCTGGCTCGCTCCTGGTAGTTTTTCCATCCTCGCTTTTTTGGCGTGGCTGCTGCGGAAATATCGTTGTGGTCCGCTCCTCTTTGACCCATTCTTCTTCCTCGATGAAGTTGCGGTGGATTCTAACGCGCCCCCCTACCCATCGCACCGGGATCTCTCCCGATCTAACCATACGATATATAGATGACTCGCTCAACTGCATGGCCTGGGCCACCTGGGCGACCTTGAGCCAGACGGGTTCTGGCATTATAAACTCCTTTCGGATGTAGGTTTTTCGTAGAGGTCTTCCAAATCGATCAGGTGGACGCCGTTCTCCCCCGCCGGCTGGCGCGATGGCAGCTTCCCCCGCTCTATCCAGCGTCGTACCGTCGTAACCGATACGCCCGCGACCTCGGCGACCTGGCGTATGGTGTATAGGCGTTTTGGTTTATTCATCTCTATATGAGAGGGGGCTGCCCGGAGATCTCCCCAGGTCTCCACCACGATGCCTGGCTAACGCCCTCGTAGTATGTGCCGGCGGTACCGCTCCGGTCACTCCTCCGGTGGCTCTCCCTTAGTCCAGGCGGCTGGCCCATGCGTATTGCAGAGGCAGAGCAGCCCCCTCAGATTCTCCTTTATTTTTTGGCTACAAGATCCTCGATGACATCCGAATCGATGCCCAGGTAGTGGGTGTAGACGTTGAGCGGGTCCAGTAGGAACGCCTCGATGTTGTTGCACTCGACCTCCAAGCTCTCCGCCAGGTCCGCCTTGAGATAGGGCGACTCGAGCTGCTGGCAGAGGCGTCCATAGTCCCGGATGGCCGTATGGAGGACAGCTGCGGCCAGGCGCTTATACGGATCAAAGTTATTCGCTCTTCTCCATTTCTTCGTCATCGCCATCGCTCTCTCCGATCTCTATTAGGCTGATTGTCAAGCGGGGAGCTTTGGGGTTTGGGTCCGGGAAGAGGTGCGTCAGGGAGCGGATGGTGCGCCGCCCATCGTCAGGTAGTATGCCGGCGGTGACCAGGCCGTCGATAGCGTATTTGCTGCCGTGGCTGATGTTGTCGGGATCGACGCGGCGGTGCTTGGTGACCCAGCTAAAGACCAGGTCCACCGGCGGGGTTACGGGCACAAGCTGGCCGCGAGCGATCCAAGCGACCTTGTTGGTCTGTTGCTTCTTGATCTGGGCGTAGCTGGACCAGTGGCGCTTGGCGCCGGCGAGGGCGGCGTTGAGGTTGGGCAGTTCGCCGGGGATGGTGATTTCCTGGTCAGCCATCAGCTTTTTTCCGCGGTTGGTAGTCCTCATAATTCATCGAGGCCCAAAGCCAAGGCCGTGAAAAAAATCGTCTAAAATCCACTAATTTTGAACGAGACCATCCTGGCGCTACGTAGTAATCTCTATCTGGCCAATCCAATGGGCGATAGGCCATTGGCCAGGGAGACCCGCCCCAGCCGATTATTTCTGTTGCTCGGCTTATTGCTTCTTCCTCTGATTCGTTATACCCAAACAACAGATAAATGCGTATACGGCTTTTGTCTTTTATTTGCTTATGTACGTCTTCCACCGCTCGTTGCACGTGTCGGCTAATGCCACCTGAATCGTATGCAAATCGCCATGCAGTAGGTTTTACGGCGTACTTGGCTACAAGTTTGCGAAATGAAGGGGTGTAAAGCCTGGCATCCAGCCCTTGGTTCCAATCAACTTTTCGCCCTGACCAGCTTTTTAGTACGCGCTCGATATGCGAGTCTGAACAAGCCAAGAAATTATTGTCGAGTATTAGCGGGGCATATTGTATCGATTCGTATTCGTTCATTACGCGGCCCTCGATAGTTGGGACAATGCACCAAGGGCAATTCCGTATACAGCCGCGGGAGGTCCAGGTCATAGGGAATGACCCTTCAACGTGTTCCGCTTCATGTTGATGGCGCACGGCTACTGATGTGTTTGACCACTTTAGTGCGGCTTCATTATGAGTTACGGCTGGTCCTCCTATTTCTACGCATTGGTCGAAAAAAAGAGAGTCTTCCACTACGTCCTTCAAATGGGGTAAATCCCATGAAAAAATGGCAGAGATAAGAACTTTTGAGTCTTCATTTAGGTGGTAATCAATAGGCGTTGGCTTAGATGGATAATTGATCACTAAAGCTGTTGGGTAAAATGCGCTCAATTTTGCAGTAGCAAGGTTATAGGTTTTGGATGAGTTGACGATAATCATTAGTCGCTAAACGCCTTCCGCAGCCCATTCGCTGCCGCCGCCATCGACCTTATACGCTGCTCGAGGTGGTCTATCGTGGCGCCCAGCTCGCCGGGGCGGCGGGCATACCAGTAGCCCTTGCCGCTGGACCCTATCGGGTAGCCCTCGGTGCGGAGGTAGTGGACGATAGCCCTCACCGCTGGCCCCGGTATCTCCAGCGCCTCGGTGATCTCACGCGCCGTGACCGGGTTGTCCTGGTCGCGGGCGCGGAGACCTCGGAGGACCGTGGGGGCGTGGGCCTCGACGGCTGCGGAATGGTTGGAATTGGGGAAGCTCGTTAGAGGCATTTGAGATTAGAGAACTTTCGGAAACTTCTCCCGGTGCTCTCCCTGGGGTCTCTCACCCTGCCATTTCAACACCAGGATCGCGCGCCCGCGGCGGGTAAAATTCCAGGCTTTGCACAAGATCGCGGCGATGTATTTGGCGGTGAAGGCCGTGGAGCGTCTGCGGGTAGCGTTGGCAATGAGCGTATTGCGTAACACAAAGACGGGCTCATTTGCCATGACGTTTTCGCCGGTCAGTAGCTTGGCGAAAAACGCATCCGCCAGCGTCGAATCTTTGGCACTCATTAGGTAGTGGTAGCCATAGAGGACGCGAGCAGGAACCTTGAGAGCGGTGGTTTTGAACCCCTGGATGTAGGCCACCGAATCTCTGATGCGCGGATGCTCCTCCAGCATGATCTCCATTTGGATGTTGGAGTGGCGGTTGGTGTGGTAGCTATGGATAGCCAGGTCTACAAAACGCAGCGCCGCGACCAGGCTCGAGGCGTTGTCCTCACCATTGATGGCGAAGACATCCGTAGCGGTGCGCGGCTGGTTGGTGTCGATGGTGTGGAATACGCTCGGCTTCAGCCCGCGGATGACAGCAAAGGGCAGCGCCGCGTCTACCTGGATGATAGCCGACAGCCGATGCTGGCCGTCGAGAAGATCGCCGTCCTCGGAGAGGCGTATCGGGTCGCCGTTAAACTCCCAATGGTTCAGCCTCATGGCGTTGGCGATCTTGGTCAGGTTGCGCTCGTTGAGCGGGCGGTTGTTAGTGTTGGTGGCCAGCATCTTTTTGGCTTTCGGGGCGTCGATGGTCTCGATGGCAAACGAGATCCTGCTCCGCAACATCTCTACTACGTACTCAACCGGGTGCTGCATCTCCGCTTGTGTCGCCCGCGGCACCTGATCCAGGAAGTCCGCTGCATGGACTGTTGCGTTGTTCATAATGTGAGATCTCCTTTACACATAATGGGGGTCAATGGATTTGGCGGTCTCATAGAGCCGCCGGTGGAAGTCCTCTATGCTGCTATGGCTGATGAGCTGGCCGTCGAAGGCGTCGATGACTTTGGCCAGGGCGGTCTCGATCTCGAGGAAGGTGGTGGCTTTGCCGAGGAGCTTATCGGCCTCGGAGATAGCATCCTCTCCATGATTAGCTAACTCGATCAGCTCTTCGCGGTGGTCGGCCATCCGCTTCCGTAGGACCAGGTCGATGTTGGAAGTCTTGCCAATGGCTTTTATGCCGGTCTCCTCATCGAGGGCCAGCTCGACGCCGATATGGCGCAGGGCCAGGACGATCTGCTCGGCCTGGGGGATGTCGTTGACAAACTGCTCGGCGGACATGGGGGTTGTGGTGTGTTCAGCCATCATCCAAACCTCTGCGTAGTTATGCGTTGGTAGATTTCCTGCCCGGCGGTGCTATACCGACAACCTTTCCAACAGCGGGTGCCGCTATCCTTGTGTTTGATGATGCCTGGCCGGGCGAGCTTTGCGTTAAACCTCCGCTTGCCGAGGGGGTGGCTACTGGTATCCCATGCGAGGTAGACGTTGTAGAGTTCGCTCTGCGGGATGAACCCATCCGGGGCAAGTTCGAGGCACTCCTCGACAAACTGGCCAAGCTCATCGCTCTCTTCCTGGTAGACCTTTGTGTCGGTGCGTACTTCTTCGGGTAGTATCAATCCCTCCTTTAGCCATCGCCTAC
>Ga0208315_1001071_pt1 | contig 15249 bp, 19 predicted proteins | sample MalvireepMed_215_FD_184239 | JGI IMG/M metagenome (GOLD analysis project Ga0208315, IMG submission 184239) | Marine viral communities from the Global Malaspina Expedition - Malaspina viral metaG DeepMed_215 (SPAdes) (version 2) | ecosystem: Environmental > Aquatic > Marine > Oceanic | place... | reverse complement strand
GTTCTCACCAATGGTAGCTGTCGGGTCTGGTGTTAGAAGTTTGGAGCTGTCGCTGCTGAGCAGGTCTTCTGCTAGCTCAGTGTTCATCGAGAGTCTTATTGTAAGCTCTGTTGATGGGACAGGTCTAACTAGGAGCTGTGATCTACTATCTCCAAGAAACCCAACGTACCCACCCATAAGGTGCGGGAGGACACCAAGCATGTCATAGACAGAGCTTGCGCCAGAGCTTAGCTCATTAAACTGAGCCAGGCTCCCAATAGGCATCTCAATGAATGATGTAGAGCCGCCGGTCTTATAGAAAACCTTTTCAAGAGAGATGACTGCATTGACGTCCGTAGCCACTGATGTGCCGATGTTGAATCCAGCACTAGCCCCCACAATAGAGATTCCAGATGAATCGGCTGGATATGTGTAATCAACCGACCTGTTTGTGGCCCCTGGGTCTTCGGAGGCAATCCTTCTCCAGATGCGTATGTTGGACCTGTTGAGGACTTCGTTAAGGTCGGAGTCGCTCCACACGCTCTCGGACTGGTCGCCAAGCATAAGGCGTAACTGCGAACGGGCGCTCAAGAGATTCATGTCTCACTCCTAGAAGTACAGCTTCTCGCCCTTCTTCCAGAGAGGCTTCTCTGGGTCTTTGAGGTACTGGCTTTGGCTACTTGTGTTATCTCGCATCTGGCGAAGCTTCTTTTGTCCGTGCTCAGTCCACATGGCGCGGTCTTTAACGGTCTCAACCAAGTCCTGGTCTGCTGGCAGGAACCCACCGGAAAGGCTGGTGTGCCTATAAAAGACGTATGGGTTTCCGAAATGGCGTTCATGCCAAACCTCCCAGCATTCATGGCGAGGGCTCCAGCGCAACTCTATCCTAGAATCAAGCCGTTTCAAAGCTCGAATCTCTTGCCTGGGCAAAGCGCCGGGGAAAGAGGTGGCTGGAACGCTGTCTGGAATTGACTGGCTTGAAGTAACTTGCATTGTTCCTCAAATAAAAAAGGGAGGAGGCCACGGATGACCCCCTCCCTATGCTCGGGGGAGGAGCGGGATTAAAGCGACACGATGTCTTGGGTGACGTCCTGAAGGACACCAACCGAAGACGGGCTGTGCGCGATAAACTGTCCGGCCCAACGTAACCATCCGTGGAACTCATCATAGCTAGTCCCAGTATGGCGAAGGAAGGAGCCGTCCTCTTTGGCCTCGCCCATGGCGGCTGCCGTGGCGTAACCCATCTCACCCGTATCACAAGTGATGACTCGCTCGTGTGGGCAGTATGGGTCAACAAGAACCTTCAGGTCTCCCTGACCCGTAGTGGCGTTAGCCGTCGTGTAGAGAGGCTTGGTCCCCGGCTTGTGGCCGGAAGGAAGCTGTCCTTGGTTGAAGAAGGAGTGGTTGGACTCGCTCAAGCTAATGAACTCGTGCCACATTCCTGGATTCATAACCATAAGATTGGGCTTTACAAAGAACTGCTGGTTCATCTCCAAGAGAAGAGCATCGATGCGCTCAAACGTAAGCGCCTCGTTGGTTCCAGCAGTGGACCCAGTCTTTACCATTGGCTTCCAGTAGCTATCAGTACCACCAGCTTCAGCAACCGTCTTGCCGAGATAGGTGTGGTCAAACAAAGCATTACCGATACCAAGCAGCCCGGCCTGGCAATCAGCAAGCTCCACTCCTGAGTCAGTAAGAGCTACGCCTGTCGCGGTTGAGACTGTTGTGTCATCAACTGGAGATGCAAAGTAAATCGGAGAATCTACGATAATGCCTGTTGGAAGTATTGCGTCAAGAACAATGCTGGCATACCCAGAGGAATAGGTGCTTCGATCAACGCTTGTGATCTTACGCAACCAAACCAGGTTAGACCCACCAACTCGAGACGCAACGGCAATGAAGTCTCCAGGCTGAAGCCAGAGGCCACCTTGTGCCTGAAAAGCACCGCTAGTCCCGTTGCCTTTTCGCCATGCACCCTTTACCTCAAGAGGTGTCGCAGCAGCGCCATTCTTGTCGGCGCCAGCCGTTTGCGTTGCAATCCTGGCAACAATGTTGGACTTACCGAAAGTAAGGTCTCCAGTAAGAGGGCTGTCAACAACATCACCAGCGGTGTACCCGAAGGACCCGCCGTAGAGATAAACATTCATGCGGCGCAAGAACTCTTGCTTTGCATCAGTAATAGCCTGGTCAAGGATATTCTTTATGTAACGCTCGTGGCCGCCCTTCATCTGAAGGTCCCACGCGAAACTTACGAGGGTACGGAAAACCGTGTAGTCGAACGTACACTGGTCGTAAGAGGCCGAGCCGCCTGTCGGCAAGCGACCAGCAGTACCACCAACAACCCCACGCTTCGCCTTTTGGCGAACAGGGAAGCTAGCTGTATTACCTGGGCCCCAGGAAACAACAGTGTTCATGTTTTTGAAAAACTCATACCCAGGATTTTCTACCTGGATTTGCTCAAACATCCGAGGGATGTAAAAGCTGGTAAGCACCTTATCAAGGCTAGAAATAGCCATGTTATTGGATGCTGTACCACCGTAACCGGGAGGTGTAGCAAGTGGTTTCATAATTAAACTCCGAAACTAAAAATAAAAACTAGGGCATCACATCATTGTTTTAAACGCGGCCATAACCGCAGCATCAAACTCATTGTCCGTCATTTCACCAGGGGCTTTAGACGGTGTAAAGGGTTGTTTCTGGCCACCTGCTGGAGCACGGCGCTCTTTAGCTGCATTCTTAGCAGCCAGTTCGGAAGCTAAGCCCTGGATAAGCTTGGTGTATGTGCCCACCTGTTGCATGATCGAAGACCTGTCTATATCAGAGCGACCAGTGCGCGCTTGCTCACGGGCCACAGCGACCATCACGTTCTGAGAAACAGCTCGGAGAAAACTTCGGCCTGTTGCCGATTTGGGGTCAATCTCCAGCTTCGTCATCTCATCAGCGACAGCGTGGTCGATGGTCGAGGTAATGTTGTCTCGAGTCTTCTGCGAGGCAAGCTGGTCTCGCTCAGCCCTGATTCGATTAAGCTCAGATTCTATTCCCTGGAACCGCTTGGTGAGAAGGTCCTGGTCCTCCGCTGCATCGCTCTGCTTGACCGCCTCTCTGGCCTGGCGAATCATATCCGCCATCCCATCTGGGCTCATTCCGGGTGGCGCAGCCTCTTGGGCCGGGGGCGCCTCGCCCTGTTCAATCTCAGCCAACAGTGCGTCAAGGTCAAACCCGCCTTCCGGCGCGGCTGCTGGGGCATCTCCAAGAGGAAGCTCTCCCATCATCGCAGCCTCCGGGGGTAACTCAGGCGCCGCCTCGGGCGCTGCTGCTGCTGCCTCCACGATTCCACTTACGTCTGGCTCTTCACCAAGTAAACTCTGTTGCTCTGCCATCTCTCTCTCCTATTGTTCTAGTCCGGCCATGGCGGCAAGGGCTGATTCTGCGCCCTTGTCCACTCCTGGCTCTGCGAATTCAATCATATCCATTGGTAGTCCCCCAGGCGCTGCCTGAGACCCGGCTATCTGTAATCCCGGAGGGCCACCCATCGGACTAGGCGCTCCTTGCTGTTCGGCTGCTTGTGCGGCTGCCGCCTGTTGCATGAACGCCTTATGCTTCTCAATGTGAGTCATAAAGCGACCACGTATCGCGTCTCCTGGCTTTTCAATCAGGAGATATTTGACATGTTCCTTAAGATGTGTCTCGTGCTCCTCGTATTCCTGAGCGACGATGCTGTCTATGTCTATCGTGAGGTCGGCAAGCTCTTCTGATTCCTGCCTTGCGTTCATTGCCTCTACGCTGCGGAAGCCAACAGCCTCCTCAAACCCACCGAACTCGAGCGCGTCTAGTGCCTTCTCTGGCGGGATGACGCCCATCTGGAGAAGGTTCAAGATTGTCTCCTGCCTAAGCGGCTGCGTCCTGGGCATCAGGCTCGCCACATCAATATCAATGCTCGAGTAGACAACGTCTTCGCGGCGCACCTCTGCGATTTCAGCGCTGTGCCCGCGGCCAAGAATCGAAACAGCGATGCTCTCACTGCCAAACTCTTGCCAGAGCTTAATCATCCGCCTGCCAACACGCTTGAGCATTGCGCTCATCTCGCGGACAGTGGGGCCCATTCTGCGATTATCCAGCTCAGCAAGGAACGCGGTGAGGCGTCCTGTCGCGTTGCTTGTGGGTGACTCACCCCGGCTGGCATCGTTTACACCAGAGACGTACTCCATCATCTGAACAGTGCGCTCAGCAAACCCACCCGTCACCAGGGACAGGGGGTTGAGCGACATCTGCTGTGGAGGGCCCATCCTGGGGTTGAACTCGTTGATTGCCTTTGGCCTGGTGTTGATGCCACGAGATACGGAGCCCTTTGGTACAAACCACGGCGGCATAACCTCTTGGTCCCGGCGTACACGGTAACCATTCCACGTCACGGTGAGGTCACGCTGGAGTTGGAGAAGGCTTGTCCCAATGCCGGAAGCGTAGTCCCGGTGGGGCTCCAAGGAGAACTTCATGGTGTAGATGGGGAACTCCCCGCCAATCAGTCGGTCCTTGAATGAAACAACTGTGTCCCCGGCGACGATCACCTCAAGGCCCTCTGGGAACTGCGCTCCTGGCTTCTGCCAATAGTGGAGCACCCGAACCCGGTCTGCATCCTCAGATAAGTCCAGGTTTACACCCTCATTGTCGGCAATAAGCTGAAGCTGCCGTTTAACCGTGTCGTCTTTCTCGGAGGAGACGACCTTCGATATGTTGTTGTTGTTGAAGAACAGCCGCGCCTCTTCAATGTGCATGGTTGATTCGCGGATGCCCCAGAACGCCCTATCCCCACCGCCCACGCCGGGCTCATGGTGCCAGGAGAAGATGTCGATTGGTTCTCGGCCCTCGTTCGCTTCCTTGTACTCGCCAATGCCAACCTGGGAGTCCCAGTCAACATAGACACCGGCATAGCCGGTCAGCACGCTGCGGAGGACAACCTGGTCCATAATGGCGGGCAGATTATTGGTGCGGTAGAAGTAGTCGAGCATCTTCTGGACGCCGCGAGCAGCTTGGCGTTGGTGGGTGCTGTCACCCATTGGGTCTACGACCCAGGTGGGGTGATTCGACACCACCATTGCCGCTGCCGTTCTGGCAATCGGCTGGAGAATGTTCAGGACCACCCTGTCTTCAAACCAGCGGGGCAGGCTTGAGCCCTGCGCTCTGGACGCGAAGTCCCTGGCGGTATCAATCGAGAACCCGCCGTATGCGAGAAGAACCACCATGGCCTCTTCCATCCGGTCTTTCTTGACCTTCAGGCAGGACTCCAGCCGCTCCTCAATGAGCTTCAGTAGTTTCCTTTCGCTGTCTGCTTGTTGTGCTGTCATGGTCTAGTATGGTCTAAGGCGGTAGCTGGGCAACACCCCAGGGAGCCGCCAGGGTTCTCGGAGCATGCCGTGCTCCGGGCTGAGCGCTGACAGCACAGGGTCCATCTGCGGGCCATATTCTAGATAACGCGACCCTCCTTGTGGCGTAGGGGCCACAAGGCTTGGAAGTGACGCAGGCATTTCGAGCCGAGGAACAAATGGGTCCATAAAGGTCCCCGGTGGGTCGTTAAAAACGGTTCGTGGCGGGCCAATAAACTCGTCCCGAGCATAGCTTGGGTCCTTATCCGCAAAGTCGAACTTGGCCTCCGCCAACGCGCCGGGACCCGCACGGAGGTGTCCCCGCCCAGGAATCCCCAGGCCACGGCTGGGTACTGCTTCGGTCGGCGGGGTAATGAGCGCACCAAGCCTCTTGGAGAACTCCTCTTGCTCCTTTAGTCGCAGGGCCGCCGCTTGCTTCGCAAGCTCTCCTGACTGCCAGGTCTGCAATGCCTGACGCCCGCCGCTTTCCGCGCCCGACAGCAGAATATCCTCCCAGTCACCGCCGCTCACCGCCTCACCCGCGAGCCCGCCACCAAGGGCGAGTGCTATCCCTGGGGCGCCGCCAACGACAGGTGATGCGACTAGAGCGCCCAGCTTGAGCAGGCCGCCAGCGTAATCGCGCCAGCTTGGGCTCTCTGCCGGCGCTTCATAAGAAAACAGTTCTCCTACCGGCATCACATATACTCCGTTACGTGGTGTTCATCGCTAGAGTCGGACTCGGTATCTGGGCCTATAGCATACAGCGTTCTGTGTGTTTCTTCACGCTCCAAAACTATCTGCCGGAACTCTTTTGTTATTTTGGTCATGTTGAACATGACGGCGGCAATCGTAACTGCGTGTCCGACGATGAGAAGCGAGCATATGATTATCATTGCGTCCATGGCCCCTACGGTGTCGGCATGTCTGGTATCTCGTCCAGGTCTTCCGGCACTATATCTATTAGGTCATATCCGCCCTCTGACACAAGCACTTTCTCTTCGTCCTCGTAGAGCGGGTTATTCAAATGATACCCAATCGCGGTGATTGCGGCCCTCTCTGGCTCGGTGTTTACAGAGCTTGTCTCCTCCATCTCGCGGACCCACTCTGAGTCTCTAGCCGGTATGGTTGTCAGGGCGCAGGCGCGGAACATGTCATCGCTTATTCTTGACCCGTCCTTGAGTTCCCTGCCTTTCCCTGGGCATCTCCAGGTGTGTCTGACGGTGTCGTCGCGGCTGCGCTTGGCGATACGCTTGACCCAACCTATCTCCTTGAGCAGCCGTGGGTGTCTTGCCAGCGTGGTCCCGGAGTTGAGGTCGTGCCGCATCATCGACAGCAGTGTGGCAACGGTTTCCTGCGTAGGCGTGAACCCAATCTTACGCCCCTGTTTCTGTCCGTACTCATCGAACGACTCTTGCCCGTAGAGGTTTGGGTAGACGAGCCTGATGAGCGTATTGATTACACCGAGCCCACCGCCAGCGCGTTCAACATTGAGTGTAGCATTGTTATACCAGCGTCCAATGGCGTCAAGATACAGTGCCTGAAGGTCTGTTCCAATATCGTTACGACAACCAACAGCAACAATCTTGCCGTCGCATCGAACCACGAACGCAGCGTTGTCCCCGCCTGTCCCCTCGCTCGGGTCAAAGCCAACAATGTATCGCTTGTCACCATCAGGAGGGTCGATAACTTGAATCCAGCCATCCGCAGACTCCACGGGCTTTACCCGCTCTTCTGGGTCGCTATCTAGCGCTACAAGCAGCGGGTCCTTCTCTCTTCGCACCCCCTCATCCCCAAGCGAGGCGTCGTCAAGCAGGATATCGTAGCACGTAAACACCTCTACAGCAGCAGCCTTTTGTCGCTCCTGGCCGTTGGCGTTCAAGAAATTGTAGCTCGCAGAGCGAAACGCCTCCTCTGCTGTGGACGGATACTCCCGGCAGAACTCTTCCTCTTTGCCCATGAGCCGGGTGGCCAGGGTTCTTCGCCGCCAGTAGACTTGGCCGAGGTTGAGTTCCCCGTTAATGAGCCAGTCGTGTTCTTGTTGGCTGAGGTGTTTCAGGTCATCGAGGGCGCTCTTGTCCCCGGCTGCTGCCCGGTCACCGATGTCCTTGAGGTCGGGGTCCAGCTTCTCGGTGTCATCGTACTCTGGGTGTGAGGTCCATGGGACAAAGACCCTTGTCCATTGCGACCATGGGTCCTCTGCCTGCTCCCATAGTTCCCAGAAGATACCGTGTGGGCCTGCGGATGTGCTCTCCATCACGCAGATGGAGCCTGACACGTCGGCCAAAGAGGAGGTCATGGCTGGGATGATGCGGTCCCCGTTGCTCCAGAAGGCGACCTCGGAGCAGTGGATGAGGTCAGCGGTTGTGCCACGGGCGGCTTGGCTTTGACCGGCTGTGTCGATTGAGAGGACTGAACCGTTCTCCCATTCGTACTGGGAGTCTGTGCGCTCGACGGTTCTGCTCCAGTCGTCTTTGATTGCGGGAGAGAACTTCTCCCACATGCGCCGGTTCATCCCCATCAGCTTCCTGGTTGTGCGTTCGCGGTCTGCGATAACGAGGGCTTCTGTGTAGGGAACAAAGCGACAGCGGTGCATGGTCATCGCCTGGAAAAAGGTAGATGAGCCCCACTGCCTGTGCTTGAGGACAAGCAGCCAGACGGCGCGTTCTTGTGTGTCCAGTTCCTCGATGGTATTGTGTAGGGTTAACTGGCCTGGGTTCATATCTAGTTGTATGAGCCCGCCTTTGACCTTGTGCTTGGGACGAATCCAGACCTCGTTCTTGCAGAAGAAGGAGAGGTCGTCTTCGCACCGCCGGAGATATTCCGCTCTGGCGTCACTCACCCTCAACCTCTGCCAGCCTTGCGGCGTAGTCTATCTCCGCCTCCTCCGCCTCTTCCTGCTCTGCGATGAGCTTCACGGCGCTGTTGGCAATCCGGGAGGCGACCCGGCTTCTGTCCTGGACGCCCTGGATGACGCCGCTGCCAACGAGGTAAAGCTCTAGGGCCTTCATGTTCCCGTTGACGATACCCTGGTAGGCGCTGGCCTGGAGCACGGCATCCGCGGCAGACTCGAGGTCTCCTTTCTTTGTGGCGGCGACGGCCTCGCGGTACAGCGCAAGCAGCTCTTCATTCGGGTCCTTGTTCATCTCTTCTTGGCGCCCTTCTTCTTAGTTTTCTTGGCGTAAGTCTTGGCGTCAGCCTTGCCCTTCGTTGTGTATGGGAACTTCTTTTTTCCAACCTTTGGCATCTCTTCCTCCTGGCAGGTTTGTTTGAGCTTCTTTACGGTCTTCATCACCTTGGTGGCCCAGCGGGCCGAGGCCGGCAGGCACCGGTTCCCAGAATTGTAGTGACAGACAGCCCTGGCCTGAGACCCGGTCCTGGTCACCCAATACTGAAGATATTCAAGGCCAACGTCAATCAGGTCACACGGCTTGCCTTCCTTGCAGTGGATACCGGGCATGACCTGGAGGACGCCCTGCGCCCCAACCCTGGACACCGCGTTGCGATAGGAGCTTTCATGGAACGCCAGCCCGGCGACCAGGAAGGGGTCTACACCCTTGGCCTCTGCTCTGTTCTGGACCTCGAGGCACCAGGCCATCCGGTTTGAGTAGTCGTACTTGTCCAGGTTCTTTACGCCTAGAAGTGCGATGCACACGGTCAGAGTGCAAGTGTGTAGGGTCAGTTTACGTCGCACACCGATACTCCAGTCAGGTCAGCAATCTCGCAGACAAGGGCTTCAATAATTTCATCTCCGCAGCGAATGACCTCGTCCATGCGCTCCACTTCACGGAGCAGCTTGACCAGTTCCGGCAGCACGGGGCCCATCTCCGGGGCGTCGGCTGCTGCTGCGAGGACGACCTCTATGCGTTTACGGGTTGTCGAGTTGAACGACCCGGCAGGAGATACGCGGTCCTTTGCCGCCAATTTCTTCAAAATACTTCGTGATGTTAGTAAAGGCAATTTGTGCATCATCGTTCCACCACCCGGTGTCGTTTAACGCATCGCATATGCTCTTTAGCACATTGTCCGCGTCTGGTTTCTGAAAATGAAAGAGTCTCCCTGGTCGCTCTGTCTCGTCTTTCTTACGACGAAGGCGTTTGGGCCTGGCGAAGGTGGCTGTAATATAGAGACCAAGCGGCCCCTCAAACGGCTGTACTGGCCTGTACTGGGCAGCAAAAAGCGCGAACTGTTGTTCCCAGCGGACCTGTTCTTTCGGCGTATAGGCCCGGCCTTTGGCTGTCCTGTGCCGTGATTTGCCTTTGGGTGCGATGGGTATAGTGAACTGTATATCGGTTGGGTCTTTCATCTTTCCATCTCGGCAACAGCGGAGAGAATCTTCTCGAGGCTTCGTGTTCTGCCCTGCCTCCAGACCAGCATGTGTGACTTTCTTTGCATATCTGCCGGCCCGGTCAGCGCTCGGATTACGCGGTTGAGTCTGTCCACCTCTTCTGCGAGTTCCTGGTTAATCCTCGCCAGGGCGTTAATCCTGAGCAGAAGCTCCTCTATGTTCTGGTTGTCATCTTTCAATTGCGTTGAACATGCTCTCTTTGGGCATAAGCTTAACACGGTTTTTCACATCTGTAGCAACCTCGAGTGGTATCGTCTGGCAGTCTATGGCGTCAACCTCTTCTATGACTTGTTTTGCCAAGACGAGGTCCATCATCGTCATATCCTTTACCAGGCGGCAGAACGCCTCAAAGTTCTCCTTGGTCCAAACGTACTTCGCCCAGTGCTCTGGTGACGTGATGACTTCGCCGTCCACGGCTCTTATGGCTATATCTCCTGCGAGGATGGCAGCGTAGGCTCCTACTCGTACCTGTTCTTTTGGTGTGAAGTTCACATTGTTGGCGTGAACCCCTGCGCCGCAGTGGCACCGTGTGACAGCGCCGCGGCTGAAGTTCTCGAGCCCGTTCATATCGTGTTCTCTGTTATCTTCTCTGTACCCTTTGTTCTCGCAGTCTTCGCAGCGTCGTTTTTTATCCTTGCTGTTGAACTGTCGTGCCAGTGTGGTGGCGAGTGTTCTTGGGTATGGCAGCGCTTCGCTCAAGCCGATGAGCAGCTTGACAGCCGAGATGACATCTTCGTTTTCGTAATCGCGGCAGACCTCCATGTAGTTCATGACGGTTCTGTCATCTGGTTTGCGGTTGTACATTTTGAGTAGGTGGTGGATAGCCAGCTCTTTGTTCATCATGTGCTTTCTCCTAGTGGTGTGGGTGAATGGCTGTTCTGTGTTCGATGAGCATCTCCTGCCACATGGCCTTGGTGATTTCGATAACTCGCTTTTCTTCGCTTGGGATATCTCTGGCTTGGAGGCCGAGGACAATCTTTTTTCTCACGTCATCCCAGAAGACGCGGAAGTCTGTCTGGCCTTGGTCGAGTCTGTCGCGGAGCCAAGATCGAACCTTCATCTTCAGGTCCTCAACAGAGTCCGCGATACGGTCTTGCTCCCTAAAAGACCGGGGGCCGTCCTCTTCACGGTCCTCCCAGTTGTCGAAGTCGCCGTTTAAAATCGCATCCAGATTGCTGGCATGACTGAAGTTCTTCAGCGTGAACCCCCTCGGGAACTTCTTCGTCGCCCCCACACACCCCGGTATCAACGCCGCCGCCTCAAACATCTCAGACCACTCAGACTCCGTAGGCCGCTCCTGGGCACGCTTCTTCAAACGAACGTACATCTTGCTGCCACGGGTGATTCCCCTGGCCTGCTTCCCAGAACGCTTATGCGGAACGAAGACCTCGTTGTACAACTCCACTATGCGAGAAACACTAAGGGGAACTACAAGGGGTATCTTCTTCTTGTTAACTTCTTCTTGTTCTAATTCACTATATAGGGGGGCGTCATGGGTGTCACCCCCAGGCGTCATGGGTGTCACCCGTGTCACCAGTGTCGCGCCAGGGGCGTCATGGGTGTCACCCCTCTTGGAAGGCAACCCCCCGCTTTTCTTAGCTTTTGCTTTTTTGGGGGGTGTCACCGGTGTCGCGGTAGGGGCGTCACCAGTGACACATTTCCCGTAGTTCAGGTAGTACAGAGACGACCTGTTTTGTCGTTGCTCGATGTTGATGGCGCCTAAGCCCTCCAGGTGTGAGAGTGCTCTTTGAACGCCCCGCCTTGAGATGCCGGATTCTTCGGCCAGGGTGTTGATGCTGGGGAAGCATGCTGCCGAGTTCTTGTTGATGTGGTGTTGCAGCCAGCACCAGGTGATGAGTGTGTTGGCTGGCAATGGCTTCGAGTCATGCGGCTGGATAAGGTACAGGGGGACCACGACGAAGGGAGTCCCAGAGAACTGGCTCATGGTGGCTCCTAGTGTTTTGGTGTGCTGAGCGTGACGATAAGCCCGCGGTACCCACGTTTAGTAGAGATGAAACCGTTGTCTCTCAAGGTCTCTAGCCCGTAAGAGGCACAGCGGCGCTTGCACCCAACGATGTCCGCAACGTCCTGGATGGTGATGAAGACCTTGCCCTCCTCATCTGCCGCAGAGTAGAGATGGGCCCACAACAAAACAAGGTACCGGGTCCCGACCCTCTTCGCTTTGAGACGAAGCAGCTCCTCCGGCATCTGAATGGACGCAGGCGCAAGAGTGCCCTGGTCCCGATAATCGCTCCACGTATGTAGCATTGCTTTACCCGGCTAAGTGAATCACGAACCTAGCACAGATAAACCAATATGTCAACTACGTGCGTATTAGAATGGCACGTTATCTTGAGAGGGCATATCCAGGCCGGCGCCCAGGTGCTCCTCAATGGCCTCTTTTGCCGAGACCTGGAAGTCAACGTACACATCATTATCGGGGAACCCGACATGCCCGGCGTACTTGGTCTTCCCTTGTGCCTCATACTTCTGAGAGGGCACAGCAATCCAGGTCCCTTTGGACCCATTGCGGTACTGGCATCCTCTAATCACCACGCCAACATCATCAAGCATCAAATCTGCGTAGCCCAGGAGCCCTTCGGAGTTCAGCTCCTTGTATCTAGCAACACTAATCTTCACAGGACCTCCAAAAAGTGAAAGAGAGAGAGGGCCATTAGGAACCCTCCCCCTCATCCATCACCTTAACGGGGAAAGCCTCTATACCCTAGACTACACCCCGCCCTTATGTCAACCCCCTCCTGATAAAGGTCCCCCTCCTTATACCTCCCTCTAAATTAACCACCCCCATAGCTCTATCTCTATATATAGGGCTCTATCTCTATATAGGGATACCATATATCTCTAGAGGGCTGGGCTCAATGGGCAATCTGCTCAAGAAAAAAAGCTATTTCATAAAAATAAACGAGCCTTCATGAAAAAAACAGATAATTTCGGAAGGCGGGGACCACTTTAGAAACCCCACCTGATGCTTTTAGAAGGAATCACATGCTTTTAGAAGGCATCAGATATTTTTAGAAGGCATGGGCCCCCTCTTTCATTACATCTCTAGGGAGGCCGCCGGCGGATTGGGCTTCTAGATCTCCCCCGCCCCCTCGCACGCACGCATGCACTCGCTCGCCAGCGCGCATGCACACGGGAGCACTACTTTTTCTTCGCTGGAAAAACAAAAGAAAAAGATTCACCATCTCTGGTGCGGCCTATCTATTTGGATTCTTCAATTCCTGATAATGATACCTCCGGTTTCTGGTCTCTGTATATGTACTATACCGTATTGGACTTTGTTTGTACAGTGTAAAGTTCTGTTCTCTCACGGATAGAATGTACGCGCGCGCGAGGGGATGACGCTGTTCGTTGTACTGTGGACTATTTGAATTAAGTTATTGACAACAGTGTGAACATAGATTAGTATGAAGAAGAATCCAGTCACAGGGGGCGCTGAACGAGTAAGCCGTCCCGACTGTCAGCGATTCAAACCAGTGTCTTTGTTCTTTATACTTAATGGGAAAGCCTTTGCCCAAACCCACCAATTACTGGGCAAGCCTAGGGTCGCGTGTTTCCTTATCTCTTTGGAGACGATAGGGGAACCATGGTAGCGAACGCATATGCGTGAGGAGTCTGCCTCGGACTAGGTATAGCGTGGAACTATCCACATCGAGTAGGGAAAGCGAAAGCACGTTTACGTGTATAAGTTCACTCCGTAACGCAAGGCTAATACAATAACTCCAAACGATTGGAGTGGTTCGCCTGGACAGCAGAGTCCGATCCAGGTGTTAACATCGGATGAGAAAACATCTCAAAAAAACGCGTCGTATGAGATTCCCGTAAGCTTTTGAACGGGCTCTTGTTCTAGCCCTGACAAGCACTCCAATGTGAATCAGGCAAGGGGTAAGGGTTAACGGGCGAACAATCGCGAGGGATAGGCAACGGGCTGTCGATAGGCCGACTAAGGACACAATGCGCTAGCTGCGTTAGGTGTTCCCAAATAACAGAGTAAGTAGTCGGTTGAAAGGGCAGTCCCATTCAGAGAGTCGAGGGTCACACGGTCCCATCTCACGACGTTATCCGCCATAACCAACCGTGGAAACATGGTTCAAGGTAGGCCCACGCATAAATGCTGGTGCCTTCTCTTTACCGGGCCACAGCTTGTCGAGCCTCCAGTCTAAAGGGAAATCCTATGAACCGTATGGGAAAGCCCATGCGGGAGGCCCCTGGATATACCGACAAGTCGCGCACCCTTACAAGGGTGTTTGTGGGCCTGCCTTGAACACTATGTTTGATTACACTTTGAACCACTATGAGGAGAGCAACCATGTACAAAGCAGTTATCATTGATTCGCTGGTCTGGCTCGCGTTCACGGGCATGACTATTTATCTACTTTCAGTTTAGGGAGAGCACTATGAACGACGTGGTCTACACAAGAAAAGACCTTGAACAGTTGCTGCGGAACCTTAACCACTTTGAATACAGAGCCGGTGTTACTGCTAGCCCTGACTCACACCACCAGGCGGAAACTATCGGAGAGCTTGCGAGGGTTTACGGCACGGACCCTGAAACAAACAAGGGCTACCTGCTAGAAAAGCTCGAACACATTGCGCGAAGGGGCGCTATTAGATGGGCCTTCTCACTTGACAACGAGAACCTTGGGCGTCTTGCCCGATTCAAAACCGACTACTAGGGGAACACTATGGAAAGCAATCTAAAAAATCTTAACGGCGCTGATGTTGCCAAGGGCATCGAGATATCCGAGCACGGAGCAATCAGCATGACAGGCGAGGGTATCAACTTCCTACGCCTGGTGTACCTGAAACAAGCGCTTGTGATTCAAGGGCACGGGATGAAACTATCCAGGCACCTACCGGCAGGAACCACGATGGCCCGACGTATGCTAGGCATCAAAGGGAACCGGGAATCCCTGCTACGTCAAGTCGCGGCAATCATCGAACGAGTCCAGCTCGAACGGGCAAGGGCTAAGCAGGAGGCACCATGACAGTCATACATTGGAGGTTCTACAACATGCAAGGGGACTTGCGCTGTTCTGGCACAAACCCACAGCTAACAGTGCTCGGGCAGCTAGACTACATCCTGAAAGCGTATAAGGACAGGCCGTGGCAAACCGTCCACCTTAACCCCATTGATACGGACGTGGGCCTGGTTATCATCAGGCCCCACAGTGACATAACGCTGGACTGGCTAATGGACAGGTGGAACAAGAGGTTTCCCAACGTACAAACAACCATTGACACCAAGGAGGAAACGCGATAAGGTAAACGAATCACAGCCCAACGGAGGAAAGCACCATGGGTACAATCAAAGAGTTATACGACGGCGTCGGCTTCGGTCGACTGATAACAGTCGGGCATCAGGGTGGACAGGCTAAGCTGAGCAAGGCTGAGGAAAAAGGCTACATCTCGGCGGGTCTACACCTTGCACCGTTCAAGGCAAGCGGGCATCAGATGTGCCCGTTCGCAAGTGATGGGTGTGCCAAGGCATGCCTGACATTTTCGGGCCAAGGTGGCATCGGCCTAGACAAGAACAACATGAAC
>Ga0208315_1001068_pt1 | contig 15280 bp, 20 predicted proteins | sample MalvireepMed_215_FD_184239 | JGI IMG/M metagenome (GOLD analysis project Ga0208315, IMG submission 184239) | Marine viral communities from the Global Malaspina Expedition - Malaspina viral metaG DeepMed_215 (SPAdes) (version 2) | ecosystem: Environmental > Aquatic > Marine > Oceanic | place... | reverse complement strand
CGCTAGCGAGTTCTGTCTGTATCCCAAGTGATGCACTACCTAGAATCCAACTTCCGCTGTGTAGCTGGATTCTAGCGCGGAGTTCGTTATAGATGAACTTTAGCGGATTTATCTGGCTAATGTGGCTGTACGCTAACGCGGCTCCACTTGCATCGCTGTACGTGGCTTGTGACACCGTAGAACGGGTATCTTTACTGCGAGCGTGGCGATCGCGATACACGATCTGTCCAGCCGCATCTTCCTCGAGTAATCCGGTTTCAGTATCTTCGACTAACCGCAAGGCTTTCAAAGTCTTGGTGCGCTCACACCAGAACCGGGGAAACTCCACGATCCCATCATCTAAGTCACGGTCATCATCAGACCATCCAGCCGAGTCTAAGATTTCTCCGATCAATTCTCCAGCATTTTTAGATGCGAACATCGCTGTACTGACTTCGAATTTATTGAGATACCCTAAAGCCCCGATAGCTTTCAACTTAGCAAGGTTGGCTCCATTAGCCGTTGGGACTGGTTCGATGCTATCAAGGAAACCTGTCCAGAGCGTCCGCGTAGTGCTACCGTCATTGCCTGTTAATTTAACTTTACGCCCTGGTAGGAGATTTCCATAGAGCGCAGATGAAGTGTTGAACGTGGAATAATCCCCACTCACATTATTCAACGTAGCGTTCAGTGTCCCAGCGACGGCCTTACCCACTAACTGTGAGGCATAGTCACTCCCTCTCCTCCATTCCACTTGCATGGTACGCGCAGTTATATCTTCGCCGGAGTCACTAAAGTCCCCGTCATTATTCCAATCAACTGCTAAGACATAAGTTCCAGTTGCCATTACTCAGGTAGATTATCCTTAAATTTCTTAGAGCCAAGCCTCTTTTTTGCCGCCGTAGTAAGGGCGAGCGTGGCCTTCAGCACAAAGCTGATCGTTACAATTAATGCGATTGCTTTCTTTATCAGTCGCCCACACAATCCCAAGAACTCTGCCAAATTTTCCTTTCTCTTTTGAACATTCAATCTCGATTTTAGCCCCTTTAAGAAGTTCCTTGAGCCTGGCTTTCGATGCCAGCCCTAAAGCCTTCTCTTCTAAATTTCTTGTCCTTGATTCGGGGGTGTCGATCCCCAACATCCTGACTCTAGCTTTGTGCCAGACGTTAAAGCCAAGATCAAGATTGACATCGATCGTATCGCCGTCTACGACCCTTAAAAGTTTGCAACGGTAATCGAACATTAAGCCTCCGCAAATACTCCAGCAAATCCGCCACTGATAGCGTGATCGCGTACAGCCTCGACCACCGCTTCCTTCAAATCTTCTACTCCATAAACTGCACCGTGGAAGTGGAAATTATTTGTCGTTCCCATTCCGCCGCCCTTGCCTAATGGGATGACCGCTTCGGGGCCGCGCTCTCCAATCATCGCCAGCGTAGGACTTCGCACGATGCCACCGTTAGCCAATCCCAAAGCCGCTTCAATCTGGGCGAATGTAGTTCCTGCCGCAAAGCCTGCAATCCCACCTACGTCAGCAGTTCCTCTCAGAGGTGCCAATGCCTGATTTGCGGCAACAGTAGCTGCACTAAATCCTGGGTCAGTTACATGGATACCAGAAGCAAAACCACCACCCCCGCCACCGCCACCGCCACTAAATCCACCAATTCTAGGGGCAGGCACTGGTCGTGATGCGTCTCGATGTATTCCTGCGATTGTGTCATGGATGCCCATCGCTATACTTCTGACATCGCCCGCCGTGGTTCCCAATGCCCGACTGACTGCATCACTGGCAGACCCCATATCAGCCGACCAATTAAATATATCCTGGCCCGTCGCTTCAGTGAATCTGGCAAATACATCTTTCAAATCATTGAGGTCGAGGTCGATTAAATCCCATTGATCAAGCACTTGTTCAACGCTTTGATCTGTGCTTTGCGCCCAGCGTTTAACTACATCTTCCATTTCCAGGCCAGATTCTTTCCACTTGATCGTGGTTTCATCCAGGCTGTCCCGCAACCTATTCAGCGTTCTATCATGGGCTTGTTCTGCCCGTTCTGTCTCTCTGACAGTACTCCAGAACGCATCCTTCCGGGCCTGCGATTCATCTAATGCGGTCTGTACTCTGGCTTTCGATATAGAGGCAAAGAGATCGGCTGACCTTTGTTCTTCGTCTGCCATACGTTCCAATTCTTCCGCATGGGTACGGGCCATTTCCATTGTGGCATCTTCAACAGCACCCCATGCGTTAGAAACTTCAATGGACATATCTTCCGCAGAAACACTCAGACGACTTTGCTCGTTCCTGATGGTATCTCCAGAATCTTCGAATTTACTGGCTGTATCCTGAACCGTATCCTGGAGTTCTTCTTGTTTACCTGTAGTTATATCTATCTGAGGAATGCCATCGCCCAATCTGTCAGAGAAGCCTCTGATCGCATCAGCCGCATCCTTGAATTTGTCGCCCACGAATGGCAATTTGGAACCCATGTCCAGCAACTTGCCTACGATCGTGGCAATCAATTCAAATTGCTTACGCCATATGATGGTCAGTTTGTTCAGGATGCCGATGATAAAGTTGGCAACCCGTTCTGTGATTTTTAAGATTTTGCCCCAGATAGCATCCCAGTGCTTGATCACTAAAGGTAAGGCCACCATTGCTAACGTAGTGAGGGCTACAAGAAGGATGCCGACAGGGTTCGCCGCCATCGCCGCCGTGACTATTCTGATACCAGCCGCCATCAATTTGAACCCGGCGAATAACTGGGGGAGGATCAGAAGCAACGGCCCCAGTATTGCCAGAGCCGCTCCTATCGCCGCGACTACGATCATAATGACTTTGGTTAAAGTTGGGTTAGCCTCTGCAAATTCGATCCATTTCCGAATCATGAGTTCAATCTTCGGAAGAATAGTTTCTATTATCGGAAGCAAGGCATCGCCCAGAACTTGCATCAAGTCACCCAGGCGATTTTTCAACTGGGTTATCGGATCGGCGTTGGCTTCAGCCTGCCCCGCAAATTTCGCCATTAATTCATTCAAGACTTCTTGAGGGCCAGCAGTAGCATCCAGGGAGATTCCATATCGGCTCAAAGCGGTAGCCTCGCCGCTGATAGCGCGCCCAACTAGTACGGCAGTTTTCTCCAAGTCCATATTATTGGCGGCGGCAGTATCCATTAACGGAACCATTGCTTCCATCGACAGGCCATAGTCGCCAGTAACTTGGATCAGTTTCTGCAGAGCTTTTCTTTGTTCTTCGTCCCCAAAATTCGTCTTGGCTTGCTGGGCAGATGCTAGAGCCTCGATTTGCGCCTTATTTGCCTCGTATGAGGTGCCGATATTCTTCAGAGCGACATCTAATGCATCGATGCCTTTCTGTTGATCAAGGGAGGACTTCATGGCAAGCACGCCGATACCAGTAATGGCAAGCCCAATGCCGGTAGCCGCCCTGCCGATCCCTTGGCGGTGACGGCTAAACGACTCCCCAAGTTTGCCCATGCGCCCTTCTACCTGGCGCAGTTTGGCAGAGGCTTCATCCCGCGCCGATAACAGAACCGAGATTGTTGCCGCGTCAGCCATCGCTTTCTACTACCTCAACCATTTCTTTCCAAATCTCGACCTGGGCTGGTTGCAATTTACTAGCGTCCTCGTTGTGCTGGTCACGCGCACTTCGGAGCAGTCTAAATTCCATAATGTTGCGGATCGTTGCCCAGTCCTCGTTCTCGACTTGACTGGGCAGACATCCGAACGCTTCACAGATTATTCCGATGGCAACATAGTCTGGTTGCCGTCCGTCTCCAAGGAGATGCTCTCCGATTTCTTGGAGCCTTTTTTTCTAGCATCAGCGGATTCTCCTGAACCAGTCGCTGTCATCAGCCACATCAATTCTTCAGAGGATAATCCTTCCAATACATCAGCCCGGTTATAGGGTTGCTCCATCGGCTCCCCCATGATGTCTGTCCAAGTCCAGCTAATGATTCTATGAGATAACTCGTTACACAAAGAGGTGAGGTTCTCGCCTAACTGACTTGAATCACTAGCCGACGTTTGTAATCGGGAAATGTTCATAACTTCCCGTACCGACATCACCGGTAATACCTCCACCCATTCACCCTCATGTACATAATGCGGGGTGCCAGGCTCGATGATTTCACCATCTTCAATAACCTGTCCGACGTTGATCGCACATTCATCCGATAAGACTTTGATCGTTGGTATCTTGGGCTTCATAGAGCCTCTCCTTCATTACCCCCGCTACCCTCATATATCTATGGAGGTAGCGGAGGTGCGCTTAATTAACCGCGGGTCGGCGCGGCGGCGTCCAGAGCCGCTGAACCACCGTTATGACGGAAGCTGGCCGTATACGTTATCGGCCCGCCTACGGTGCTACTAATACTGTAGCTAGTCACAATGGCAAAACCATTGTAGCCAGTCGAGCCGTCAGGCTCAAAATCCCATTCTTCGCCTTCTAGCCCGAGTTCACCGAATATAGTCACATCACCTTGTGACGAAGCAAGGTCAGCAAAGCCACTGATGTCGATCGTCGCCGTGGGCTTCCCTGCCAGGAAGTTTTGATAGGTATCACCGAAGGCAGTCACGTCCGCTTCCGGTACTGTAAAGTTGAGGCTTACTGAACTTAATTCATCCTCAAGTGCTACGCTGTCAAATGAAAAGTCAGCGTCCTTTCCATGAGTTCTTGCCATCTTGGTTCCTCCTTACGAAACCGCCCTGGTAGTCTCGCCAGAGCATTGGAATGTTGCCGAATAGGTAGCCGCGCCACCAACAGGTAGGTTGATGGTATAGCTAGAACATATCGCACCCGTTAATCCTGACGAAGTACAAGTATATTCAGGGCTGTTGGTATCTGGGCCTGCACCGTCGGGATCGTAAACTAGAGTCTTCGGCCCCGATGTGAGAGTTAAGTGATCAAAGATAGTGGCATCGCCGTCTGAAGCGAAGTCCATATCAGCGGAACCACTCACATCAAATGACACTCCTTTTTTCCCTGCCAGGAAGTTCTGGTAAGCGTCATTGAAGGCCGTCACATCTGTTTCAGCTACCGTAGCGGTCATAGTGATGCTATTGAGTTCATCCTCGATCGCCACGCCGTTGAAGCTAAAATTACTGTCCTTGCCATGCGTTCTTGCCATATACTCCTCCTATGATGGGGTTACGAAGTAGCCGAAGCCAACAGCAAACTTGAATGAACGACTACCAGCACCGCCGATGGTTACAACGACGCGCCAGATATTGTCTGATCCTGCTGGGCCTGCCGCTGTCTGGGTTTCAAATGTTGCCCCGCTTCCCTGATTCAACTGCGTAAACGTCAGTCGGTCAGAAGCACTGCTGAACCCCGAGGTGTCGGACTGAATCTTCACGTCCAGCGTGTTGTTTCCTGACCCGCTTATTTCAATCAACCTCAGAACGCCTATGATGGTGTTCGACGCGGCGATTGTTCCCAAGGTGTATTGAGTACCGTTGGCAGAAGAACTGTCAGTGGCGTATCGCAGAAGCGTCGAGCGAAACGGTGCCGACGCTCCTTGCCAGGTGACATTGCAGGCGATCGCATCACCTACTGTAGATATTCTTGGAGACGCGCTGATTAAAGTCGCACCTTCGTATCCAACATTACCTTCAGTCAAGCCCCCAGGATAGATGCCTACTCTGCGCGCTGTGGCGGTCAGGTCAGTGAACATCTCACCGTCGTAGTTCGGACTGGCAGTCGACCAAAGCCCATTGACATCGAATGTAAATGTCGGCTTACCTTGTATGAAGGTCAAGTCAGTATCTGCGAACGCGGTAACTTCAGCCGGAGTTTCGGAAAAGCTTAAATCCATACTGTTGCTGACACCGCTAAAGTCGAACTCATCGACCAGCAGGCCGGCGGATTTTGCTGATATTCTAGCCATGGTTCCTTCTCCTCTTGGGCTTTGGCATTTCAGCTAATCTAGCCTGCGCCCATCCTTCGTCTGAATCTTCATATACCTTGATGGCTCTAACGCGGAGCAACATTTCAACGTCCACAAACTCATCTCCGTCCAACGTAAACCTTTGACCGGGATAGAATCGGATGCTGGACGGTTTGACTCCTGGCCCCTGGACAATATGCAATTTACGAAGCGCAAGATACCAGATTTCTTCAGTAGGCGTTCCAAGCTTTTCTGTTTTTTTCTTCTCTTTCGAGGGATTCATTGGTATCTCTTTCTAAGCTGATATGTCGAGTCTCAGTATAGATAGAATTCTGAAATTCCCTTTTAGTTTGGCAGTTCTTACACACGCCAATACTGACTGGCCCGTCTGCGATGGCGATCTCCCAATGATGGATACATAGTGGTTTAACTTTCATCCGCTATGATGCGGTATAACCCGCCAACGTGCTGGTAGATCACACCGTCTAAATCCTCAACTAAATAAATATCGGACTCGCGCCGACACTCGATCAAGGCATACCCTGTAATGCTCAAGGATGCGTTCTGCATGACAGAATCTATTTGCGTGTCTATATCGCCTGCTTCTTTCGGCCAGGGGCTACGATCGATCGCTTTCACCATATAAATCGACTCACCGCCTCTGCCGGTATAAGCGAAATAATCATCTACCTTACTCATCGCTTGGAATATGACATAGGGCGGCTCAGTCCCTTGCGGAGCATGGGAGTTAAATACCCCACCGATAGCTTCGTTAGTTACTGCCGTGACATTCAACACGCTGTAAACCGCTGTATCGAGATTGACTCGTAGATTCGCCATTAGGATTCCAGCCTCTTAGTGAGTTCGGCAACTGCCTTCCGCACTCGCGGCCTTTCGTGTTCACCCGAAGGGATCATATAAGGACGGGCATCCATTCCCCTTGAAGTCCCAAATTCCAAGAACGGCGCATACTCCGTTGTCGGGCCGATACGCCATTCCATTTTCCCTTCAGGTCGAGCCTCGATGCTATTCATAGTTGCCCCTGTGTCTCTGGGGACTAGCTGTTTCGATCGCCCCTCTATATTTCGAGCGGCTATCTGTATCACAGCCTCAAACTGAGATTCCAACTGCCTCCACCGTGGATCAAGCTTTATCTCGATTTTGGTTTCAAATACAAAGCCATCAGCCATAAAAAAACACCCTTAAACACGCGTGTAAGCGTATCTAAGGGCATCCAAGTGCCTCTTGCGTATAATCCACCAGCATTCGAGATACTTATGGGCTTCAGTGAGCCTCTACGGTGGGTATTTAATTGTCGCCCACTGGTACGTGGACATATCCGCCTTGACCGTCAGCCTTTAGTTTGACCTTCGATGTATCAGGAGCGAAAGTGCTAACAGCCTGGCATCTGCGGCATTTTATCTCAACTAAACTACTTCCATCTAATCTAAGGCGCGCTAGTAAACTCCGGCACTCCGGCCTGCGGCAACGCGCTTCCTGTAAACCTACAGCCGACGCATCTGGCATCGAGTCGTAAGTTGCCAGGACTTTCCATCGTCCACCGATTGTACCTCATAGGTGCCACTGACGTGAACTACCCTATCTGTTTCTTCGATAGACTGATCGGAAGCCACGGTTAACATAAAGTCGGGTTGTGAATTCATTCGGCCAGCAGTAAGCGATTCAGCACTTCCTGTCGCCGTAAGTCTCGCTGAGATATTCTGGTAGACATTCGACCATTCAGTTGTAAAGCCGCCCTGTCCGTCCGCAGTTTGCGCCATCCGCTGGATATTAACCGTATCCGGCATAGCCAATGTAGCCTCTGATCGCATATAGGTTAAATCATTCAGTTGCAGTAATTTATTAACCATCGGAATACCGTCCGTACTGGCCTGTGCCGGAGTCGAGGATGTTTAATCCTGTGACTTCATCAGAATCAGTGTATACGCTATAGCCATCCTTGCGGCGGGGCATAACTGTAGTCGTACCTTGCGCTTTACGGCGTAAGCGTTTGGCTTGATTCATATACATCTGCGTGATGTTGCCCTTTTGAAAACTCGCGCCGTCTGCCGAGAAGGAGAAATCTCTTGCGAAGCGAACTGCTAGCGTTTCGCAAGCACGCGCCGATGCATTAAGGACGCTGTCTCCTTCTTGCGATAGGAAATCATCTAATTCCGTGTCTTCAAAGAGAGCGCGATCGGAGTCGGTATCACCAATCTCTAACCGCACCCGATCCCTATCTGCCGTACTGCCTGCTGTATAAGTGAACGCCATCAGACCCTCACAAATATTGTCATGGTTAGGGCGTCCGTCAGCGCATCCGATCCAGCCAGTTCAGTGAGCAGATTGCCATGAATAATAGCTGGGATATAAGCCCCAGTGATCGCGCTACCTGTATTGTCGTCTAGCTGGTGCGTGGGGTAATACCAGGCATCAGTAGCAGAGTTAGTGATCGTTAACAAAGTTACAGACACTGGCCCTCCCGGTGAGGAGAGGGTCGTATCAGTCGATGCTGGTGCGGATGCGTGGAAATCTAACCTTGCCGCAAGTAATTCACAATACGGCAAAGCCGTGACTAGACTTCCAGTAGCCGAAGCGTCAGACCCTGTAGTGGACACCTTGATGGTGTATTTCTCGATAGCCATCAGGCACCCGCATAGTAAACAACTACTACATCAACTGAGTCGTCATCGTTAGCCTGGCTAACCGTAATTTTGATGTTGTCTGCTACGCAAACTTTGTCATATACCTCATTAGTACCGTCATATGTCACGTCAGCCGCAGACTCATCATCAATCTTATGGCGAGGATGAAACCAGCCATTTGAGTTGGCATTGGTCAGCGTCAGGATCGTAAGGGCTGGGCCGTTATTCCCAGCCGTGGCAATTACCACATCGGTACTTGACGGGGGTGACCCGTTATAGGTCACCCCAATCGAGCAAATCTGACCGACGACTACATGGCTGGATGTATTATTGTTCGTGGACGACCCAGAGCCGCCAGTGGTCGCCCCGCTACTAATTGAAACCGAAGAATAACCGTACATCTAACCCTCCTAACTATCGATGGCGGGTAGGACATATCCAGAAGCCGTGTCAGTTGCCACGCCCAGGTTGTCGAACTGACGGACGCCATCGGCGTCAATCAGAATCTCCGAAGCGGTGTCAGCATGACCGATGCGGTTGTGGGCGATTATCCCGGTATTATCCGACGTGTCGCTATCAATCAAGAGATCGCCTGCGGTGTTCAGCCGGTAAATGTGGTTATAGCTAATCTCGCAGTCGGTAACATCCTTCCCTGTTGCCACCGATATGATGGCTTCAGAGTTAGCTGTCCCCATGCGGATGCTGTTATTGGTGAACACCAGACCAGCGATGTCGCCGCCGATGTCAATGACGCCGTTATTGCCCGTGTCGGGTGAAATCACCACGTTGTTCGTGAACTCCAGGCGGTCGCATTCATTATTGGTGGTCGTACCTTTAATCAGGTCAACGAAGTTCATGTTAACCGCTGTGTCAACGAAGCGACATTTGTTTACCACGAACCCAGCCGCACTGAGATCAAATACTTCTACGATGTCGGCGTAGTTCATACTGAAAATCATGTTGTGAATCTGGGTATCATCGGCAGTCACGTCGATGTCGGTAGTAGCGGCGGTATCTAGAGTGATCGTAGGACGGGAGTTACCAACGCCCATGCCAATGACCGTTACGCCAGCTACATCAAATGTTATAGCGGCGGCGGCTGAGATAGTTTCGCTATGGCCTGGAGCCACAAGAATCACATCACCATTGTTGGCGGTACATTTTCCGATTGCGCCGTCCAGCGTAGCCGCTGGCTGTTTGGGATTGGTCGCCGCATTGTCATCGTCTGCGGCATCTGCCCCACTGTCTACGTGGTAGACATCACCAGTGGTTAGTAATGGGCTTCCGATTCCGCCGAGTCCCTCAACTGGAACTCCACGGCTCTTTACACCTGAAGGGAAATTCGTAGGCATCGCCAGTTCCTCCTAATTTAAGGAACCAGCGGGGTCGTAAGCCCCGCCAGTCCTGCCTATTCAATTTTAGCTAGGGTTGTTCCCGTAAATCCAACGCCAGTCAGTCCAGCCGATGCCGTAACGCATATAGCCTCTGAACTTCGCGGTCAGACCGTCAAAATCTTCAGCTTCGGCGAACTCCGGGCGGATACGCCACTGCCAGATCAAATGCTGTTTCATCAGCGTGCTATCGATCAAGAACCAGGCATTACCGTCGGTAAGCCTGTCCCAAACAACGGGACGGAAACGACCAGAGAACATGTTGACATCAAACTGAGCCGAACCAGGCTCATAGATGGCACGCTCGCTAATCATTTGCGTAGCTGTCCGTTCCAATTCTGGCGGCACAAGCAACATATCAGGATTGACTCCCAGTAGCTGGCCTGCATCATCAGTAAAGTTTCTCATCGCCTGACGGGTCGTATCGAGGTTGTCTATCGTCAAGGCTAAAGTCGCTTCGTTGGCTTGGGTGTTATTCGTATCAGCAGGGCTATGAGGGTGAGCAGTACTCAGTAAGCCAACGCTATCCGAGCCAGCTACCGAAGCACCCATCCTGTTAGTGCCGCTGTCCGTAAACCCGTTGATGAAAATGTTTGCCGCATCAGTTTCGATCGTAGTGTTGAAACTGTCCGACATATTAGTTGCGCGCCGTCTGATCTGGTTGAATTGGTCGTCATCGTTCAACCGACGCTCGACTTGCATCCCCATCGCAAATTCATAATTCCTTATGTCAGTGCGATAGCCAGCATCAAAATCATGGTAGGGAACCGTACCGTCAAACGGCGGAACCAAACCTTGCGCTCCCATACCCTGGTAGGATTCTTCAGCGCGAGTAGAAGATTCCACACCGAAAAGCATCTCCATGATCGGCCTGGGGCGGGACATCCCTATATCGAATATCCGCTTAAGCCCAGGCTTCAATAAATCGGCAAAATTGCCAGATGTCAGAGGCATTTAGCCCTCCTATTGAACCTTGCTCAGATAATGAGTCGGAGCGGCAAATTGGATACGTGTCTCATCGGAAGATTGACGCTTCCTTTCTACAACTACAAACTCGGTGTTACTCGATGCGGCCACAGTCTGTGCGCCTGTTGCCCCAGATATATCCAGGGTGGCACCAGCGGCCCTGGCACTAGTGTCATTGGGGTCAGCATATACGGCGTCAGGATTGACGATCACTTTCACTACCGTAGTCGAATCCGTTCCCGCTACTATCCCCGGTTGCCCGTCCGTCGCATCGTTGGGGTTTTCAGGCCCAACAAAGATACCGGCGGCACCAGTGTCACCAGTTGCCATCAAGTCTACTTCCCCTGACTCCAGATTCAACATATCCCCACGAGTGAGGGTTTCTGAGTCTTTCATCACGAAAGTTAAGATCAGCGGACGCCCTCCGCTAATGTTATATCGCCATTCAAAACCATTTGCGGCCATGATTTCTCCTTACGGGTTCTATCCCCGGTTCAGATTAAAGTCCCAATGCATATTCTTCGTCACTCATCCCCATTAGCTTCGCCGCTTCCCGCTGGTCGTCGGTTAACCGCAGAGACGGTGCTAAATCGCCGCTCTGTGGATTGAGGTTCGGCGCACGGTTGGCAGGCGATCCCTTGAGGTACGGCTTATCTTCCACAAGTTGAGTAAGGGCTACTTCGACTCCTGTGACGCCTTCATCTTCGGTATACCGTACATTTGCGCGGTTAACCAATAACAATGCGGCGTCAGGATCGATGATCCCCATCTGGGAAGCACGCACTTTAACTTCAGAAGCAATCATGGCTGAAGCTATTTGTTCTGTCGCAGATGCGACTTTGCGTTCCGCTTCTACTGCCCTTGCTTCTAATTTCTCTTGCTCTGTTAATTGCGCTTGCTCCAGTTCGTCTGCTTTAGCCGCTCTATCTTTAAGCTGGTTGTAATCAGAGAATTGATTACGGATTTCCCGTCTAGTCTGAGCCTGTATCCGATTTACATCTTCCTGGCTGAAGGTGCGATCTTGGCTCGTACTTTCAGGTGCCGACGTTTCCGCCGGAGGCGATTGAACGACTTCCTCTCCCTGTGGCTCCGCGTTTTCAGTGACCATAATCCTCCCCCTACTTATACCCGCTGGGTAGCGGTAATCGAGTATCTTACGCTCGACCTTTATTTCTTATTGGGTTTGAGCCGTTTATCTTTCGGTGGCCCAGTCTTAACCCTGCCTTTTGATTTACCGTTATACTTGCTCTTTGGCATGGTTACCCCGTTTACATAAAGTTTTTTTATCTTACACTACGGATCGCTACAATCTCTAGTGTATCCACAGTTTAAACATCTAACTTTACAAGATTGATCATGAGTCTCTCCTCCACATAAGATACATTTCTGTGGAGGATCGATCGCTTTACCTTGTGTGCGACGGCGCAAGTTTGGCGGCATCGGCTGGTTCAAGTGGTTCATCATCTCCCATATGGTTCTGTTCTAAACCACAATTAAGGCATTGGCGTAATACCAAGCCTGCAGTCACATAATTAACCCGTTCCGCAGGCCATAGCGGTGCAAGAACTAATTCTTCATCCTCGCATCGGTAACATTCCATAGGTTACGGACTGGGATCAGCTTGGGGTTCTTCAACTGCTACCACTTCTTCAGAAGCGCGGCGGCGGCGAGGAGGTTCTTCCGGTGCGATGACTTCAGCCGCTTCATCGTTAAAAGCCGCAGAGCAACTAGCGCAACGTACCAAATCCCCTGTCAGCACCGAACTCGTATCACAAAACGGACACCAAACAACGCCACGACGGTTACGGATAACTGCACGGACTTCGCCATTCAATTCTGCTTGCATCTTTATACTCCCAAGGCTTTAACAGATTTTACAGTTGCGCTTTTACCCCAGACTGGATCGGACTTAATAGTAACCAAGTCTGGTAAGTCTATCTTGCCTTTTTTATACGCATCGAACCGCCTGGCTCCCATCATCTTGGATTGGCGTGCAGGGCTTTGTTTAGCAAACCAATCTCGTGCTGTCGGTAAAGGCGTGGCATCAGGCACGTCCAAGCCTAAATCTTTGTAATCGATCGTCTCAGGGAGCATCGCGCATCGACAATTAGGATGGGAATCCAGGGGTTCATTTAATTCGTACAGTGTACCATCCAACGCAATACACGCCATGCAAGTGCGATCATCTTGTGCCGCCTGGCGTCTATATCCTTTTACGATGTCACTGTTCGCCGCGTAGTTCAAGCGCGTGGCTTCGCGGTGCGCTCGAAGCGTCTCTGTACGGCTAATAGTAAGAGCGCGGGATAAATCCATCCCCGCTACCCGGCGTATCTTATCAGCGGTAGCGCGCGGCCCTTCCCCGATCGCTATCCCTGCCCGTATCGTCGCTTTAATATCAGCAGACGCTTTCGGCCCCAACTCACTCAACAGGTTACCGATAGGCGCGCCGTCACCACTTACACCGACGAATGCTTCAAACGCTTCTTCTGGCAAACGGTTCCAACTAATCCCGACATTCGCAAGATTATCCAACGTGATGCCTGCCGGTAATCCCGCGTTGGCAGTCAATGGTGCGCCTCTGATAGACAATCCCACAGCCGCCCTTTGGCTTTCAGTGATGATCCCTCCAGCCGCTCGACTAAACCGAACAGTCGAAGAAAGGAACTGTGATTCAAGTGCACGGTATCTTTCCAGTCGCATCACTTGCCACGGTTTTAGTTCCTGGCGTTTTGCCAGGTTCAATAAGCGCAAAGTATCCCGCTGTAAGCGAGCATAGACAGTGGCGTATTCCTCGATCAAACGAGCCGCAGTCGCCGCATCTAACGCGATCACTTGCTTCGCCATCTGTTCGACGGCGCGCTGTACTTCTGGTGGTGGCATTATTTCGGCATCTTTATTGGGCGAATTTTGTTGGCATGGTAATCACACTTTGTACATCCTCGCGGTATAGACGTTTGGGTCTTACCGTAACCCCACCACGTTCCGGAAGCACGCTCCATGCCATCCTCATCTAATCGTGAATGGTATATATGATCACTTCGAAAGGCTTCCTTTGTCTCCCATCCAGCTATACGAAAGACAGGATGCTCATCCTTTAAGAACCCGTGATATTCCTTGCAAACTGGCACCACAAGCATCGCAATATCTGCTTTGAAATTCATCAGATTGGTAAAGATTAAATCACCCGAAGGGAAGCTAATGAATTTAACATCTACCGAATGTCCATTCAGATTGTGAAAATCGATCCCATCATCTCCTCCAGTTAAGTGATCGAGATTAACCTGAATGTCTTCCTGAAGTATGTCTGAATAATATTGTGCGACGACAAACTCTCCTATTAACCCGTTCATTTCTGTTATCAATGGACTGTTACGAATATCTACTCTTTTAGTATTCTCAGCTATATTTCGCTTGTAGGTCTGACGCCTGCGAGCATGATCCTCTACTTCTGAGATTGAAATGTTTAATTGAACTATCGGCCCACGCCAGACATAACCTTCGTGGGTATTCATATAAGAATTAACGCCATAATCAGGTAAAGCTATTTGCGTCATGGGCTTCTAGAGCCTCTACTCTTATCAGATTGTTCCGGCCTGAAAGTTCCTTAATATCTCCGCACCGATATTAGTCTCTGATGCGCGTTCTTGCGTCCCGTCCTCATCCATCTGATCGATCTGTTCTTGTGTATATCCCATCTCCCTCCATATCTGGTGTTTAGTAATACCTAACTCCACCTTTGATTTCAGGCTCTCCATATGCGCTTGCTCGTTCCGCGTTTCGGGATCGTCCCACGTTGTTTGAATAGCACCTTCTTCCATATCAGGTAACGCAGTCCCGAAAGCCGCCTGTACTCGCATCGCCATCATCAGCGCATCTTCCCAGGCATTGCCAAAGTTTACCATGCGCTGTTTTGCCTTGTTTACCAGGCCCGACTCAGCCGTTTTAAGGGCTTCGCCGCTGGGTACGCCACCCATAATCTGAAACAGATGCTGTGGTGTGCGGGTAGTACCCGCTATATGTTGTACCAGGGTTTCAATAGATTTCAGCGGCCCGTCTACTGTGGCGGCACTCCATTGCCCGACAGTTCCGCCATCGTACTCACTATGGAATTCAGTCACGCTACCTGGGAGTATGTCCAGCCGACTCGATCCGTGATTCACATTCAAGGTGTAGCGTTGCGGGAAGGCTAGCGTATCTAATATCATCGTCAAGTCGATCAGAGTTTTGTTTAACAAATCTTGCATCGGTATGACGTTAATAATCTCCGACTGCCCGAAGTCTCCACCCATTGGACGGTTACGGAAGTGGATTAAAGGCACACCGATAGGCTCACCCGAGCGATCGATCCACGGCACAGGCCAGAGTTCCTCCGGCTCAGAGAATCGCGTCCATACCC
>Ga0208315_1001067_pt1 | contig 15280 bp, 13 predicted proteins | sample MalvireepMed_215_FD_184239 | JGI IMG/M metagenome (GOLD analysis project Ga0208315, IMG submission 184239) | Marine viral communities from the Global Malaspina Expedition - Malaspina viral metaG DeepMed_215 (SPAdes) (version 2) | ecosystem: Environmental > Aquatic > Marine > Oceanic | place... | reverse complement strand
GTTGAGTCTTCTAAAGCATTTCCTATCTTAAACGTACACTTATAAGTGTAGCCCGCAGTATAAGGTGATTGCCAAATCCTCTCCCAAACCATATCTACATCATTACTTAGTTCAAAAGGAGTATCCACCGTATCTTTTGTTATTTCTCCTGTTGCCACTTCTCCCGTAAAAATTTCTACTTTCGGCCCCAAATCAACCACTTTCTTTACAACTTTTGGTTTTACAACCCGTTTTACTGCTGGCTGTTTTACTGCTGGCTGTTTTACAGGTCTTTTTACAGATGGTTTCTTTCCAACTATTCCTCTAGCCATAATTACTCCTTTTTATTACCATTTTACCTTATCAGCCCAATAAGCTGCTGACATTTTGCCTTTTTTAATGTTTTGAGCATGTCGTGCCTTAAAAGATCTTCTTCTTGCTTTTTCTTTAGGAGTCTGTGGATTTTTGCCCGCACCTCTTACACCCTGTTGACCAAAACGAATAAGTTTTACACTACTTCCTTCCTTAGCCAGTACCGCATGAGATTTTTTAGCACTAGGAGTTCTTTTAGGTTTGTTATATCCAGAAAATTTTTCTCCTCGATACGTTATAGACATTACTTCTTTTTCTTAGGCCCAGGTTTTTTCTTCTTACCCGCCATGTCTAAAGCAATAGCAGTAGCCTGTTTTATAGTATACCCTTCTTTCCGTAACTTTTTAATATTACTATAAATAACAGCTTGACCTTTTCCCTTTTTAAGCGGCATTTATACTTTCCTTTTTTTCTTTCTTTTTTTAGGCTTTTTCGCTCTCCACGCGGTATCAAGAGCAATCGCAATAGCTTGCCGCTGTGAATAACCCTCTTCTTTTAATTTTTTAATATTACCAGATATTACTTTTTTATTCTTTCCTTTTTTAAGGGGCATCCCCCTAATCCTTTCTTACTGTACACTCGCAGCAACCACTATCTGGTATGCACGAAGTGCATTCACACGGATCACAAGAACACTCAGGAGTAGAACAAGTCATAGAATTTCCAGACATCAAAACACCTCCTATTCTTATTAAATTATACTCTATTTTTTTACAATAGGCAATCTTAAATTTTTAAATTATAACTTCCCAACCACTGAATTAATTTTTTTAATTCCTAATTCATCTGAAGATTCCAAAGCTCTACCAACAACAGCGAAAATATTCTTAGTTTCTGCAGCAATAGCAATTCCTGGCTGAGAACTCGCTACTAATCTTTGGCCCTTTATTACCTTTCCTACTACCTTTACAGGAACTTTTCCAGCCAAAGCTACATAAGGATGTGTTTCATCAGTACCCCCCAAGGAATTCATTCCATACGCTGGACTCGCAGAAATTACTCCAAATACTTCTGGAGTACTTTCTTTATCGGTTTTAGTAATTTCTTTTTCTCCTCCTAACATTACTACATCTCCTGCTTCTAATAATGAATCGGCTTCAAAACGTTCTGCCAAGTCAGCGTAAAGAGCGCTAGTAGCAGTTCCATAAAAATTAACCGCATGTATACCACGCCACTTATGAACCAACCCACCCAGATCTTGAGCATTATTAGAAGTGGGATAAATACCGCTTGTATTAGCTAAAGCCCTCTGAACTCCTGCTGTAGCAATTCCTATAGAATCAGCAGCATTACTAAATAACCCAGTGTTAGGATCGTTATCAAAAGTGTAGCTTGGCTTAGCAGCCGTTCCTACGTGCGCCCGTATAGGTTGTACAAATGCTCCACCTATATATACATCATTTATTTGGTTTGCAACGTTACCTATATTTTGAACAAGATTTCCTTTAACAAAAATATTTGCCATAGTAGTATTTTGATAAATTGGAACTGGGTCATCCCAATTTAATTTTGCTACTCCAATAGAAGCGTCAGGAGGAATACTAACATCAGCAATTCCATTAACAGCATTAGCTGTTCTTAAATACAAACGATTATTCGCTGATCCGGCAGAATTACCCACAGTACAAATTAACTCACCAACTTCAATAGCAGAAAACTTAGCATGACCAGTACCCGCAAGAGTAGCAGCTACAGCTAGAGTAGAAACTATTCTGGTTCCTATCCCCACCCGAGTAAAATTTCCAGTTACATGCCCGCTTTGCCCTTTAAAAGCATTAGAATCTCTAATAAAAACTACTCCATTAGCAGAGTCGCGATACCACATTCCATTAACCAACCCGGTGGTTCCTTCTCGGTTAACGTCTGCCGCCACAGGTAAAGAAGTTCCATAGTAACTTTGTATAAGCGCTGTTAAACTACTGTTATAGTTGCTTCGTGAAACAGCTAAGGTTTGTGAAGCTGGGGGTAAAATAAAGTCAAAAGTTGACATTTTTTATATTCTCCTTCTAAATTCCTACCGCATCTAAAGTAACAACAGGTATCTTCCCGCTTACTTTTCCAGGGTAATTTTTACTCGTAACTGCAACACCATTAGCAGCGAAATAACAATTAACCACAGAAGTACTTGTGCCAACACTACTTACAATAGCTAATACCGCGGTATCCGTATTACTCACCGTTACTGATATGCTTGGTTCTCTTTTAAAATCTTTTGAACTATAATCATAAGATACATTAGTAGCTTGAATTAACTGTTTTTTTCTAAACGTCTTATCCAACAAATCAACAGTATAGTTAAGCTTATCTAAAAGATAATCATTTTCGACAGGGTTATTATTCTTTACTTTTAATCTAACCTGAAAATATCTAAATTCTTGGTCTGTAGAAAGAGCTTGCATAAAGCCACTTGCTACATTGAAATTAACAAACTTTTCAACATTAACATTTCCGTGAGATGTGACATCCGAAAATAAATCCTTAGATAAAAAGACGTTCGACTTAGAAAAACGAAAATCTACATTCTGAGATATCGCTGAAGGATCGCCTTGAAAAGTTTTATCAGTTATATCTACGTACTGAGTTAAATTAACAATAGTATAAGTAGCAGCATTTTGAGTAACGTTAGGCATAGCATTAGCAGTAATATGATACCGACTAAAAACGTTATCAAGCGGGGGTCCACGATTTGTAGCTACGTATGTATTTCCTAATTCAATTGCTACTGAGTTAATTACATTAGCAATTAAAGCAAAAGAATTAGCGTTAGCAGTGTCTCCGGCAAATTGACCCTCGTTCCAAATCGCATAAACATTTCCAGAAAATATCTTAGCTTCAGGTAACGTGCTAACACCGCCACTAAGATCAGTAGCATTAGAAGTCAAACTTTTAGTAACAAAATTATCAAAAGCAATGGTTTCTGCAGAAGTAATAACGTTATTAAACAGGTACGCCCCGATTCCAACAGGATTGCCTCCTGCTCCTAAAACAATAGCCTTATCTATTAAAACATTTGCCCCCGGAACCCCAGGTCTACCTTTTTGAACATCACTTGTACCCGACCCAACCTTTCCACCAAATCTCGTAGCACTGGACCACGTATCGGTAGTATCAACGCTACCTGCGACACTTACAATAACCTTTCCCGTAACATTAGAACCTATATCTCTTACTTGTGTTACATAATCGGCATCAGAAGTTGCAACTAAGTCATCAGGATCAGTAGTAGAACTCCAACCAGAAGAAGAAGCATTAGCATTATCAACAGGAGTACTTCGTCCAGGAACGCTTACCAATCGACTCCCATAAACCAATCCTTCAGTTACAGTATTAGCAAAACTAGCCCAATGATAATCACCAGAGTTATCATTAGTAATATCTTCTCCAACAGCACTTGTAGCAAATGGAGTTTTAGGATCTCCCTCACTATACGCCTTGAATACATCAAGATCAGCAGGTCTTGTAGCCTGAAACTGAAAACCTATAAACTGAGAACTTCTATTACCGCTAGTATCAATAGTAGAAACAATATAGGTATTTAGATTAAAATCAGGAATAGGTGTTACAGCGCTTGTGCCTGGCGCAGAAACTAATGCAATTTGAGGAGAGCGATTAAAAGCCGCAGCCAAAGCACTTTGATCTGCTAAATCAATAGCTCCCGCAGTAAACCTGATTTCAATATTTTCTAAATCTGGATCTATTAAAGTTCCATCTGGTTTAGTAGGAAGAGTCCAGTTAAAAACTAAGTTAGCCATTACTATCATTTTCCTTTTTCATTAGTTTGTACCTACAATAAAGCCGCTAACATTACTCGGAGGCTCTGTTTTTCCAATTATAATCTGTGAAACTTCCGCAGGGATTCCGCGTAATTGTCTATTTAAAGGCGTAACTCTTACAAGTAAAGTTACGTTAGTTCCAGAAAGACGGGTTACGTTTTGAATTGTATATCTAATTCTTCCATCACTTCCAACTCCGAGCCTGTCTACTTTAACCGTATTAAAAGATGCTATCGGAGTAAACTGATTAACACCCCCTATAAGCTGCGTTCCTGAAATTTTATATGAAATTTCATAATCAGTTACATTTTGATCAGTAATATCATCAAAAGAAATAGTAGCACGAGTAGATAATCCCCTAACCGTATCTATAAAGAAACTTTCAGTAATCTCTAAATTTCTCACTCTTCTAATTGGAATTTGTCTAACAAAAAGAGACCGACTAGTAAACTTACTCAATCGACCTGCAGAATTTTTATTACGAGCACGTACAGCATTTAAACCGAAAGGAACATTAGGAATGGTTTTTCTTGTTGTTTCTCCAAGAAAAATTTGTTCAAACTCTAACTGACTCGCTAACGAGTATATTTGGTTATTAGCTAGATTCCAGTTCCCAGGAAAAGTAGAAGCATTATAATCAAAACTAAATGTATTTGCTGGTTGAATAACATTACCAATAAAACCTGAAGGATTAGGAGTAACGTTAAGAATAGTGCGTCCTCCCACATTAGCTTTTAAAGACTCTCCTAAAGTGATTCGATAAATAGTGTTAGCAGTTATCCTAGCGTTATAATCAGTAGCAAAAGCCGGATCGTAACTTACATTCGAGACAGCATATGTATTACCTGTAAAAAGAGTTATATTATCGCCTTTTTCAACTGCAGGAACAGTATAGTAAGTAGCCTCAGTTCTTGTTTTTCGTTGTGCCCCAGCAACCGATCCAAAATCAAAAGTTATAGTATCACTATCCAAAGTAAACGTATAAGAATCATCTTCTTGTTGAATCCCATCCACAAAAAATTTAATAAAATTTTTAGATTTAACATCTACTCCTAAAGGTAAAGTTTTAGCTCCTGTAAATCCAGAAACATTGTTCTCTAAAATTAACGTCTTTGTTGAGCCTGCTATATAAACATTACCAGCTTTTGGAGTGTTAGGTCTCCAACCAGAGGTAGTTGACGTGGTAGCCCCCTTTAAATGATCTTTATCAATCAATTGTTGAAAAGTAACATAAAATGGAGGATCTTTTAATTTTAAAAATAAAGTTTTTGCCCCAGAATGATCGTTAACAATTTTTACGGTATTTGTAATAATATCAGATCCTACAATGTTATAAGTTAGTTCTGTAACAGTACCTCCAACTGATCCAGGAAAATCTGGCTGAGTAATATCAGTAGTTTTATCAATTACTGGAACAGTAACGTAATCATCACCTTTTATAGTTCCGCTAGCAGCTTTAAAAGTCTTGTCGTTAACCGCTAAAACGTGTTTATCAAAATTGTAATCATGTAACTGGTTAAATCCTACCAAAGTAAATTTAATATTACCATTTGGCCTCTTAACCGGGTCTTCATCCACTACGCTAACAGCATTAGCTAAAAGGGGAATGGAACCAAAAATAGTTTGAAAATTATTCTTTCCCAATAACACTGCAACTTGGTTATTAGAAAACTGACTAGTATTAGATGCTTTAAAATTTAAAGTCGCCATTATGGATTCACCGTTAAAATGTCAGAGACTGCACTTGGTACAGCATATTCGTAAATAGTCTTAATTGCAATAGGATAGTTAGTAACATCCGTACTATCAAAAATATCAATATCAGTTACCACTCCTCCGTCTGGAAGCTGTCGAGGATTAGGTGTTAATATAAATTGCGGAGCTGGTGGCGCAACCAGAGGACTATAAGTATCTACATAACGAACTGGGGTATAATTAATAGCAGTATCTGAGTCAATATAAACATTAGCAATATACTCAGCTGCCGTAACTGTAACTTTCTCATCCTCGTCTCGTTGAACGTCGCTAATTTTAAACAACTTATCTGTAGTGTCACGGTAAAAATTGTCAGGATTAACCTCTCCTAAATTCCACATATCTCCACGAGCAGGTACGGTATTAGCTGTCCATGCAAAATTGACATTCCAAGTTCGAGTCTTTAAATCATAATATTCCAAAGCCTTAACCGTAACTGAATCTGAACCCCCACTTACGTTAGACGTTCCGTCTGCTTTAGTACCAGTACTCGTTATATCGTAATGATTATTACTAACAATATATAATCTCATATCATCATTACGATTATTAAAAATCCGCATTCCTACTGGAAAAGTATTAGCCGTAAATACGGCGGAAGTAATAGCCGGAGCAGTAAAATGCTCTAAAAATACATTGGAAGTTTGAACAGTATGAGTATTACTCGACCCTCTTAAAGCTGAATTTGCCCTTACTCGCCCTCCAAAACCCCAAGCAGTTCCTGCCAACCGTTGCTGAACTGCAATCAAGTCTCCTGGTACTAAAGATAAAGCTGACGTATCAGTTTCAAACCCAATCTTTCGTCTTACAAACTTACTCGCGGCAATCATATATTGAGCGTATCTTACTGCTTGACTACGTCGTGTTACTCCAGGTAAATCCAAATTTTTAATATTTTCAATCTGGTTAAGAGTATCCACCGAGGTGGGATCATCAACCCTAATCGTTTCTCTTTTATAGTGGTTAGCTACATTAATGTAATTAACATCGCATCCTGTAATAATCTCACTTTCACTAATACCACTAATCTGTACTGAATCAGGTTTCATATTGCTTTCATTAAAAATCATAATAGGTATTTCATCAGGCATATCAATCTGTAAAGATAATTTTCCTCCGCTATATATAATGATAGCTCGAATAGTACCACAAATCTGATTTATTAAATCAAAAGCTTGTTGCTGGTCAGCTAATAACAAGTCTAAAATAAAACGTCTTTCTTTTATATTAATACCTTCATTTATTCCTATTAAAGTTTCTCGAACTGTCCCAAACTTACCTTGAGGTTTATGCCGAAAAGTGCCATCAGAGATTCCAGCTACCCCAGCCCATTTTCCTGTTGCTGCATCAACTCCGTCACAGTATTGGGCTACCTTATAAAACTGAAATATGTCAATATTACCATCCGGTATTCCTAGACCATAAGTACTGTTAGTTAAGATGTCGTAAATTATCCAAGCAGGATTTTGCGTCCAAGAAAAAGTGAAGCTACCATCCCACACTCCTTTGTAAATTTGAGGATTAAGATCAGTTTTTAAAGTACCTGTTCCTGAACTTTGAAGTCGATACCCGTTTGTAGTGTAACCATTAACTCCTGTCTCGGGCAACTCCAACTCTCTCCAATCAACCTCTCCAGTAGACAATATTGGTTGGTTATAATTACTAGGAACTTTTACTAACAAACCTTTTACCACACTGGTAAAAGTCGGTACCCCTCCTACGTGCTCATTAAAAGCTAATAAAGAATACCCGATTAGCGCCGTTCGAGGATAAGCAGAAACCTCATCCTTAACTTCTAACCATGTCTGGAAACTAATGGAATCTTGAACACGAGAAGAGTCTGAATCGTTAGATATTTTTTTAATAGTAAATTTATAACCAGCCTTACTACGATTTGCTTTAGGAATAGGATACTGAATTTGAAACTGAAAAGGAACATTTGTTTTATTATGAAACTCACGTACTACTTTCTCTCCCAATACAGTAGTTCCCGTGCGATCAAAAACTTCAATCTGTATATTCAAATCTTTGTTAAAAATATTTCCTTGCTCATCTACTCTGGTAAGAGCCTGAATCCCAAAAGTAAAAATTAATTCTGAGTAATCATCAATACTAGTATTCTGAAGTATAACTTCCGATTTAGGAACTCCCTCTACATTACCCTTTCTTAAAAAAACCCTACTTGCCAATTGTTGTGGAATTACGGTTCTTTGCCCAAAAACTGGCATTTCTACCTGAGTTAAAGTTCCAGTACGAGTAATAGTTTTAAAAACATCCGTATTTTCCTTCCCATCTCCATCCAAATTAATTAAATCATCAATAGTTCCCTCGTTAATTTCAATATCTTGAGGCCCTAAAGGATTAACTCTATAAATGGGTCCTTCTCCTAGAGCGATAGTAGCAAAAACAATATCCGTCGAAAATAAATTATTTGGCTCTTCAGTAGGAGCAGGCGCAGGTGAACCCCCTGATTTACCTGCTCCTTTATTATGAACTCGAAAACCATCGGCAAAAAATGTATGATAATCCTGAACAGTTATTATATAAACAACTTGTTTAGGAATAGAGTTAATATACAAAATCTTTTGAGATTCGCCTTTTAAATCAACTAAGTAATCCCCAACCTCAAAGTTAAAGGCATAATCGTACTGTCCTGATGCTTTTAATACCCAATGATTCGGAGTTAATACTAAGTTAGCTGTTCCAAAAACAAACTCTATTAAATCTTGCTTCGCATGTGTTTCTACCTCAGTAATGGGACGAGACATCACCTCTCCATCCGGAGTGTAACATAAAACTTTGTCTCCTATCTGACAGTCTTGGATAGGTGTACTGCCAGAAGGTGTTAATACTGAAGTATCTGCAGGAAAACAACCGCCTTTAGCACCCCAAATTTGAGGGGCTGCGTATGGAGTTATATATTCAATATGCATTATCTAACTTGCTCCTACCGGAAAAGAGTCTGAGACTCTAACAGTTTCGTTTCTCCCATGCTGAAGACTTCTAATTTCTCCGCTTATAAATTGACCTGCTACCCGCGTTCTTCCATATACCATAGGGATTGGAGTATTAGAAGTTATCGTATTAGTTAAACCACTAAAAATTTTATTATCCCTTCGAGCCTCTGTATCACTAGTCTGTTGTCCTTGAAAATCAGGTTTAGAAGGTTCCATTAACATACCCATAACACCACTTAATACTAAAGTTGTTCCTATATTCATAGCGATACTAGACAAAAATGGAGTCATAAATGGAATAGTTGTACCACCAGAGTAAATAGCGACAGCAATTAACGCAGCTCCGATAATAATTTTTCCTGCCTTGCCACCTCCAATAAAAAGAGGAACCACACTCAATTCTGTATCGTCTTTTTTTAAATAATTTAGATTATAATCATCTCTTTGTAAAATTCTTCTATTCTTACCCACCAAAGCTATATTTTCTATTTTATTCGCTCCAGAACGAATTCGTCTCATATGAAAACCCAAAGTAGGGAATAAAGTCTCTAATGCATTACGAACATCGACTAAGTCTTTTACCTCAACAGTATGTTGAGCAACCCCATTAGTGTATTTCTGAATATTGGGATGAAATTTAAGAGTCACTAAGGACATAGGTGTTTCTCAGTAAACTTTTTAAATCTTAATGAATCTATACTCCTATCATACCAATATAAATAAAATTTTTCCTTCCACCCGACTACAAACCGATATTGTTCAAATGAGGTACTAGCAATATCATTTTCGCTAGGTAAAGGATTAGCTTGTCCAGGATGAGAATGGAATATTCCCCAACAATCATCGGGATGATCTACAAAAGCCATCGGATCTAAAGCAAAAAAGTTCTCAGGATCGGACGACAAATTATCGTAAGGAACATACGAAAAATCTGTAGTAATAATGCCGCAACACTCTTTCGGATTCTCTTTCTCAGCATGCTGTTGCATACTCTTAATTAAATTTTCATATGTACCGGATTCCATTTGTAAGTTCCTATTGTGTATTGTTTGTAATAACGCCCATAAGGAGCAATCCAAGAAGAGTGATTTAACATGGTTTGTAACATTTTATTTTTATCTACATAGATAGAACAGTGATTGGCACAATTCGTAGATCCAATAGTCATTATAATAAGACCGTATATTTCAGGAACATCAGTCTTTTCCCAACCATATCTCAAAGTTGCTCCTTTTTCAAAAGGTCTATCATGAGTTTTGTTATACCATTGTTCATCTAAAATATCACAAAAATCACTTGTATCATAAGGAATATCAATACTCAGTTCTTGTCTATAAACTAAACGTACTAAATTAAAACAGTCTATCCCCTCATGAATGTCGTTCCCTAAATGTAAATAAGGAAACCCAACATATTTTTCATACCACTTTTCGTCTGTAGACACCGTAAATTTTTTCTCTCCAATCTTGATTTAACATATCAATTCGAGAATAGGACTTCTCTTCTATATGAATCATCATATTTTGCCCTATGTACATGCCGAAATGTAGCGGACTGCTCTTTTCACTCTTAAACATAATAACATCATACTCTTGTAACTGCGTAATATCTTTTACTTCTGTAGCATACTCTTTAGTACACTCTAATAACCTTTGTAAAGTATAAATCTTCCACCAACGACTTTTTTGTTCAGGATGACCTTCTTTAATCTCTAAATAATCCCAAATCTTTTTAAAATCATCTCTTTGTAATTCTTCCTGATAAATGTCTGCAATTAAGGTAATACAATTAGTATTAAAATAATCGTGCTGACGACCTAAATATTTGCGATATTTTTGCATTAACCTTGAGGAATAGTTCTACCTGTACCAATAAATCCACCAAAATGAATCTGATTATTTCTTAACTTACAAGCAACAAAACTTTTTGCACAAACATCGTTAGCTTTAACAGTATCAACAGAAACATTTTTATCAGTAAAGAAACCGTTAGCTCTAAAAACAGTTTCTCCAGAGGTTCCAGGAATTAACCCTGTTCCATCTGAGGGATATTGACATTCTTCTCCTTTATAAATCCAAGGGCAGGTATTCTTATAATATTTACGTCGAGGAAAACTAAGCTTAAAATATTGTAACCAACTAGTTAAGTTAAATTCTGCAAATGCCCCATTCAAACTTTGAAGCTGATCGACTTTAAAAACATCTTCCACATAAGCATCTGTATCAGCGTCTGGATTTACAATAAATAGAGGAGTCCCCAAACCAACATTAGAAAATGGTACGCTAGTTTCAATAAAGTTACCGACAATATTTACTACATTAGCATGATTTCCCCGAGACCCCTTAATCGTAACATTATCTCCAATTCGATAAGGAGCTGTGCTGTAAAGTTCTACCACATTACCATTTAAAGAAAGAATACTACTGTACTCAGGCCAATAATCTAAAAAGTTTGCAAAAGTAGATTTAATTCTAACTACACCACCTAACAGATCCCTTGAATCAGCTTTTCCAGGAACCCATATCCCACCAATAGTAGAACAACGGCCATAAGTAATAGCAGCATTAACAGTGCCAGCGTAATCACTATCTACCACATCCTGATCAAAAAGAGCATTAGTAGGAATAGTATAAGGATCAAGATTGCCTAAAATCTCAAAATTAACTGTTCCATAAGCAGCATTAGCGCAATTACCAACTAAAAAAGGGTCTTCTACAATTTGAGCAATTAGCGAATCGAAGTTAGCAATTTTTACACTAGTTTGATTAACCTCTCCACTTTGAGATAGGCCGATGCCTCCAGAATCTATGGGATAACATAGATAAGAATCACCATCATAATAAGCCCTGTAAGAAATATCAGAAATAGTATCCCCACGAACCTCTGCAAAACGATAAGGAAAACCAAAAGGCCACGCCAGCCCATCTCCTTCCCCTGTCGGGTTTCCAGCTCCGTTAGCAGGAAACCATTCTCCAGGATAGAAAATATCATATAACCTTACTAAAGGAGGTTGTTCAAAAGCATTTTTAATACGGACGAACCCAGAAGTATCTAAACGTAAAAGTTTAGTGACCGCAATTGTATTTTGTTCTAAAAATACAGGAGCGTTGTAGGGAACAGACTCGGTATTACCACTAACAATTCTAACCGACAAATTAGCATCTTTACTTTGAGGAAAAGTGGCAACAGTAACAAAATTATTATTAACATTACGAACTGCTACATCAAATGTTTCAGTCGCAAAGCCTGGAAGTTGTTGTCCTTTACCACCTGTTCTTATTCGTCCACTCTTATCCCGATTTACAGGAACCTGTCGTTCTCTCTGTTCAAAAGCATCAATAAACTTTTGTTGTGTATTAGCAGCATCAACAATTTGACCGTTAGGGCCAACCCCTCGTCCTTCTGAATCAGTTTTAATAGATATCAAACCCTCTCCAGGTTCAAAAATAAAAGGAACAATATCAAATCCAGCCCGTCCTAAACCGTTAAGAGCATTAGTACTGGGATAAATAATTAAATCTTTTCTTAATGGAATCCCATCTACTTTAACAGTGATCTCTGACGCATTTAAATTAGCAAAGTCAGTTGCGCTTTCTCCATCATCAGTCGTGGTAGGAAGAGCAAAAGTATTAGTTGCCCCATTAATAATAAAGTTATTTCCATTAACAGTCGTGGTCGCAGCATTAGAGTAAAACTGAATAGCTGAAAAAGGAACTCCCGCTGCAGTAGTACCAGTAGTTTGAATCACATTACAATGAACAAATTCCCCCACTTCATATTCATTGACAAGGTTATTAACTTTGACTTTTAAAAGATTATTAGCCAAATCTTGAAAAATAATCTCTCCAGAAGTTTCAGAAGTATTACCAATTGCTTGTAGCCCAACAGTAAAATTTTGAGCTGCTTTAAGAAATAACTTATAATCATAAGTGCGAGTAGACATTAGTCAAATACTTCTTTTAAAGCGAAGCTAACTTTATAAAAGTTATTTTGTTTAGTAGAGTCTAAAGAGTGATCATGACTAATATCCAAAGGCCCTTCAAACCTAGTAATTACAGTCCCCAATTGATTAACGTGAGTGAGATCAAAAAAGAACGCTTCAAAAGTACCGTTACGAGCATCGTAAAAACCTTCAATTGCCTCCTTTTCTAACCCGCTCACATTAGTATATTCTAAACTAAAATCTCTTTTTGGTCGGCGACTACGTAATCGTCTCTTTTCGTAACCAGCTTGTGAGACAAAAGTAATAACATCAAATGTTTTATTAGTTTCAATGCCTCGATCAGGTTTTCTATCGGCCATCGAACTCAAAAAGTCTTTAGTAATATTACTAACAAATGCTCGAATTGTTAAAACGTCAATTTCAGCAGCAGTAAAAGCATTAGCTACCGAAGCAGCTAAACTTGTACTCGTAGGATTAGCAATACGCACAGTAACATCAGAAAGAGCCGCGTTACCGCTGGGATAAATAAAAGCAGTAGTAGGCTGTGCCACACCTTGAATCACCACCTCTAACGCATCCTCATTAGCAATATCTTCTGCTCCTACAGGAATACGGAAATCTACAGTTTTACCGTTAATAACATAAGTATTACTGTCTACAATATTATTAGCATCACTACTATTATCGTTATATTCTACAATTAAAGTAGTAGGAAAACTACGAATAGTAGTAAAACGGTCAGGTAAAGTAACAGAAGTAAGTTTAACCTTAACACCGTTAGCCGGAGGAGAAAAGAAATTAATGGTACTAAAATTATTACTAATACTATATGAAGTAGGAGCCTGAATAATCCCACTTAACTGAACAATAGCTTCTCCTTTAAACTTAACTGGTTCAGCTAAATTATAGTCAGTTCGACTTCCGTTAGCTGTGTAACTAGCAATTCCAGTAGATGAAAAACTTAGAGCATTAAGAGTAGCGTCAGCAGGATAAGTTGCAGTAGCCATTAGCGTCTCCCGGTACCAGACCGCATTGACTGTTTAATCGGCCCATTATTACGCAAATCTTTCAAAACAATATCAACAACAAACTCTTTCGGATCGAAAGAAGGCTGAACACTGGCATCTCCTTGTTTCGGTGTTCCTTCATTTTTTACATTAACACTTATTTCAGGCATTCCTCCACCACCAGCGCCAGTTGCATTCATTCTTTCAAGCGCAGGTCCGCCAATTTGTCGAGCAATCGGTTTGCGGATAACAAACTCTCCTGGTTCCAGCAGAGCTGGAACACGGTCTCTGTAAGCCACTGATCCGCCACTTTGAAGTCTTTGAACACCCATAACATCCATATGTTTTCCAATTAAGCCACCAGAAGCAGCAAAACTAAAACTACTGGCAAACGATTGAGCTATAATTTGGGTAAAAATCTGAATAAAAGTACCAAGTAACGCGGTTCCAAAATCACCCGTCGCAGCCAAAATTCCACCAAAAGTAAGAGCAGCCGTAGCCCCAACTTGACCGAGATTAATACCGGACTCTTGTAATGCAACATTAAGGTCGCTTAAAACAGTAGGCATTTCAGAAATAGTACTCTTTACGCTTCCCAACTCCGTATAAAAGTCTCGTGTATTTTGGGTAAGAAGAGGCGCAGTAACCGACGCTCCTCCTAAGTCTCTTATTCTACCACCACTACCAGGACCGCCATCTCTTCGAGTATTGAAACCACCTGTATCCGGTCTACCACCAACCATTAGTTGTCCAAGTCCTCCATCTCTTCGAGTATTGAAACCACCTGTATCCGGTCTACCACCAACCATTAGTTGTCCAAGTCCTCCATCTCTTCGAGTATTAAAACCACCTGTAGCCGGTCTATCGTCAACCATTAGTTGTCCAGAGTCACCCATACAAGCACAAATCTCGGCAGCATTCGTAACCTTAACTTTTAATACATTATCTAAAGCTCCCTTAATACTTTCGATATTTGTTGCAATTTTCTCCGCAGTCTCTTCTACAGTATCAGGCAATGTAATTCCTAGTTTTTTAGCTAGATTTTTAGCTAGAGTTCTGACTCCTTTTCTTACCCAATCTTGTATAGGTTTCACTACTATTTCTTCAAATATAGTTGATTGGATATCCGTTATAACTCCGACAAGAAAATCTTTAAATCCTTGTTTAAAATTCTCCATTGTCAAAGTGCCTTCCATAATAGCAGTATTTAAATCACGCAAAGCATTACCAACACGATCAGATAATTTTCGAGCGATATCATTTACTATGTTTGTAAACTTATCATTTATAACACTGTTTAACTTTTTTTGTGTAGCAAGAGCATTTTGTGCCGCTACCAATGCATCTTCTGCACTCTTTATATTATCCTCAGAAGCTTTTTTCTTTAATTCAAGTTCTGTTGTCAAAGCAACTACTTCAGCTGTTGAGATTTCCTTACTAAGCTTAATTTTTTCGTCAAGAATTTTCCCCTTTTCTTCTTCTATCTTTATTTCA
>Ga0208315_1001063_pt1 | contig 15306 bp, 19 predicted proteins | sample MalvireepMed_215_FD_184239 | JGI IMG/M metagenome (GOLD analysis project Ga0208315, IMG submission 184239) | Marine viral communities from the Global Malaspina Expedition - Malaspina viral metaG DeepMed_215 (SPAdes) (version 2) | ecosystem: Environmental > Aquatic > Marine > Oceanic | place... | reverse complement strand
CCGCCGCAAGCGTCGGCTGCTCTTCGAGGAGCTTAGCCCCTAACGTCGCCATCTGGTGCTGCTTCTGTTCGAGGGCCGTTTCGAGCGACTTCATCCCCGCGCCCGTGAACTCGACCATGCCGGCCTTGCCGTCTTTGTCGAGCATCCAGACCGTGGAGGGGCCGATCTGGAGGATTGAATCGTCACCGCCGCCTTTCATCCCGGACACGTAGGGCGTCGGGAGCGCGACGAGGTGCAGCCCTTGCTCGTGGTCGCAGGAGTTCCGCCAGTGCGCGAGCGAGATATTCGCCAAGTCGACGAGCGGTGGATCTTTAATGTCCGGTGTGCAGTAAGACGGCGCAAAAAAGGTGAACGGGATGAAGTTCAGCGGCTCCCCACGGCGGAGCGGGATCACGGCCTCCCCGTAGGGCGCGAAGTCACCCGACTGGTCAGGACGCCGCCAGAGCTGTTGGGTGTAGCGCAGGTCTTCGTCGAGACTCAAGACGCGATACTGCTCGATAGGCTTGACCTGGAACGGGTCTTTGTCGTCGAGGACGGTCGGTGTCTCGCGGAGCACGACGAGCGTGAGCACGTCATCGCCGCCAAGATTGGACGTGCGCCAGTTGATAATATTCTCCGCCGTGAAGCTCACGAGATACGGGCGCGTCTCGCCGTAGGGTGTCGAGCTGGCCATTTCCACGAGCACGCCGAACCTCGCCATCAGTAACACTTCCGAGGTAGCTTCGAGCGCGAACGCCCCCATCGGAATATGGGTGAGCGTGATGTCGTCGAGCCACGGTCGAGCGCGTGCCGGGACATCGAAGCGCGGAGCTTTTTGGTAAATACCCCCGACGAGGCCCGTCACGGTGCGCCGGAGGGCGTTGTAGAAGTTCCCGCGATTGAGATAGGCATCCTGCGCCGCCGGGGACGCCGCCGGCAGTTTCGGGGTGTATTTCTCGCCGGCTTTGATCACCGCCGCGCGGCCACTGTAGACCGCGCGCATCTGCTCCCAAATCGACGCCGCGGCGTCGTAATCCGTTCGCGGAGTATTGACTGGCACCGGTTATCTCTCCAGGATTTTATTCGCGCGCGTGCGGATCTTTTTCCGCTCCGCCGCGGTGAGGTTCTTGGCTTGCCCGAGTCGCGCGAGCGCGTTGCGGGCGTGCGCTTTGTCCGGCATCGGGAAGCGGTAGCGCTTCCCGCCGTTCGTTTTCTGCACAATCGTCGCGGAGCGCTTCCGCGCCTTCGCCTTGAGTTCTGCCACTAGCTACCCCCACCACGCCCGGACTTGTCGCACAGGTTTCGGGGCCACGCGGAGCTGATGCAGCGCGCCGGCGGCGGCGTCGAGCTGGTCCTTGAACTTGCTACGTTTATTGGCGACCACTTCGTCCAGGAACTCTTTATTCCACGCCCCCTCGACGAGCTGCACCTTTCCGAACGCTTCTTTCAGCGCCGGGCGCGCTTGACTGGCGAGCGGTTTCCATCGGGTTACCTTATCACCACTGGCCGGGATGCCGGTATAGGAAAACCCGGCGAGGAGCGTGCGGTGAGACGCGATCACCGACTTTCCCGCGCTGCCTGGCTCCTGCTCTTCGGCGATGTCAACGCCGACGCCATCTTCGCGGGCCGTGTCGAGCATCCAGCGATCCACCTTTGCCGCCGTGAGCCGGGCGCGGCGCACATCTTCGATAATGAACTTCCCGTCGCGTGTTTCGGCCATCAGCACGCCGGCGGTATACGGAGATCGTTCCGTTTCACTCCCAGCGGCATCCCAGAACCGCACACGCATCAGCGGGTCTGGGTCGCGTGTCGGGATGATCTCGAACCAGCCCCTTTCAAACATGCCGCCAATCTCGGGCAGTGGTTCCTGCGCGTGCTGGCACGAATAATCGACCGGCCCGAGCTCACGCTTAATGGTTTCCACTTCTGTCGGTCCGACGCGCGCCGGGTGGAGGAGTTCGCCCGCCGTCGTGCGCGGGTCCGACCACCCGATGGGTGAGGTCCACTGGCGCGGGATATATTCGGTCGGCAGTTTGAGGAACGTCCAGTCGCCCTGGTCGAGCAGGAGCGACACCAGATCATCTTCATGGCCACGCTGCATGATGACCACTTGCCGTCCGTGGCGCGGATGATTCTGCCGGCTGCTCCAGACCTTCGTAAACCACGACAGATCCGCCGCGCGCACCACGTCGCTCGCAATCAGCTTGAGGTTGTGCGGGTCGTCGATGACCAACACGTCGCCACCTTTTCCCGTCGCGCTGCCTCCGACGCTCGTCGAGATCCGGTAGCCGCCGGCGGTGTTCGAGTAATAGGATTTCGTCGACTGGTCGATAGCGAGACTCACGCCCCACCGTGATTGATACCACTGACTGTCGATCACCCGGCGCGCGGTCGTCGCAAACTCAAGCGACAGGTCGGAGCTGTAACTGGAGAACAGGAACCGCACCGAGGGATCGCGCGTCCAGGCCCACGTCGGAAACGCGACCGAGGTCGTGATCGACTTCCCAGACCGAGGGCAAACGCAGATGCAGAGCTTCGGGATCTGGTAGTCAAGGACCGCTTGCTCGTGCTCGCAGATGGCTCCCAAATGCCAGTTATCTTGGAACGGTGTCGACGGCTCGATGGTCGGCCACATGCCTCGGAGATAGTCGTGCAGACTCCGCCGGCCGAGCTCGGCCTCAAGGCTCAAGAGGCCGTCGATGTCCGCCAGCGCCGCAGCATCGGACATAAGTGGATTATCGCCGGATCCTATACCAGCGTCAATAACTACAGGCCAAAAAAAAGTCTTTACATATACTCGAAACACTGTATAATACTTGTATGGTTAATGCAGATATCGTAACTCTAGAGGGGATGCAAATGACAAAGACAGAAAAAACCTACAAGGGCTACACCCTAAGTCGCGGAGCGTATTCGGGGACGACAGATGACCGCCTAGATCGCTGGTATATCGACCGGATCGAGTCCTACGATAGCGATGGGGTCAGAAGTAACATCCAAGATCGACGCGGCCCTGGATATCGGACCCAGCGAGAAGCCAAAGACGCAATCAACGAAATCGAGCGCGGCCAGAAGAAGGTCGAACCTGGGTGGGAATGCTGGGCAGACTTTGTTTCGATCCAGTAGCTGACTAGCTAAGACTCAAGAGGAGATACCCGATGGCAAAGACAACTAGTGCACAGATGCTCGACACGCTGCCCACCTATGCTGGCGTCCGCGCGGTGCGTATCTGGGAGGGACGGCGTATATACATCGAGACCACCTCCAGTAACGGCGGAAAAAAATGGAACGGGGGACTGGGGTATCGATCGCTGTATATCGATCTAACGGGGTCGGATCGTCTAGTCGCTCGGGGTGAGGCCGGAGCGGCGACGCGTAATGCTCTGCGGCCGACGCTGGAGCGCATCGCGGACGATTTTGGACTGACCCTCATCGTCAATAAGTAGCCGTGGGAGGACAGCAAATGCCTGACGCCACCGTCGCCATCGTCGCAGCCGTGACCCTCTTCATCATTGGTTGTATCGGTTTTTATCTCTCGGAGAGGTCCTAATGAAAAAAATTGTTGGACACATTCATATCGATTCCGGCCGCTGCTGGATTGGGGATCCGTGCTACGTGCTACCGGATGGCGCGATGGATAATCCCGGCAGAGATTGGTCGTCGTTTTTCGATTTGACGCGCAAAAGCGCCAAGCCCGGTGAACCGATCACTCAAACTTTCGACGGTGTGGGCGTCTGCGTGGGAACGGGCTACGGCGATGGGTCGTATCCGGTGACCGCTCAGATCAAAAACGGGCGGGTGATGTCTATCACTGTAGATTTTTCGGGTGAGGAAGAGGATGACGATTGACCGACCTAATGCACTGGCCCCTCCCCGAACGCGGTCGGGTCTTCAGCCGGCTCTGGCGGCGGCTCGTCGAGATCCGCGAACCGCTCCGTGACCGCCTTCGCGCGGTCCCGGAGCTCCGCCATACTCAACTGTGACAGATCCGTTTTCTCAGTATCGAGTGTCAGGGTTGACGCGACGCCCATCCCGGCCCGGTCGAGCACCCCGAGCGCGGCGCGTATCCGAGACGGCCACTCGTCGCACTCCACCATGGCACGGTAGAGGACCGCTAGCGCCGGGTCAATGAGCGCGATCATCTTCCGCTGAGCGGCGGCCTTGACCGCCGGAATACTCCCGCCGTGCGACACGCAGACCGTCCCGCCCGTGATCGGGAGGTTCTTACACTGCTGCCCCGTGGTCTTACTCTTCGCCGTGCACCGTAACGCTTCCGCCATCACACCTCCCTGTGTTTATGTCTCTTCCCTCGTGACATAACTAGGCGATTAATAAACAGCTTGCATACTGAATTAGATTCTCTCAATATGACACTGATATGACTGTGACTGTCTTTCTTCCTGAACGGGAGGTGTTGCGACGCCTCCAGAAATCACGAGACACGCTGAAACGGTGGATTGCGACTGGGGACTTTCCCGAGCCGCGACAACTCGCTCACCGGTCGCTCGGCTGGGTCGAGGCTGAGGTTGAAACTTGGATGCAAACGAGGCCATCGGGGTCGTTTCCCCAGCCCGAGTGGCTGCGCGCTGTCGCGGAGAAGAAAAAGCAGCAGCGTCGGGCAGCCCGACTCACACCACGTCAAGGAATCCCAACACCCGCCGCATCCAGCCTTGCAGGAACAGCAATTGCTTCGGGTGCGACTGCACAAACGCCACCAGACGCAACGCGCGCGCCGCGACAAGCTGACGCCCCACCGTCTCGGCCTGCGCCTCGACTGCCCCGCGGGTCTCCGGCCCAATGATCCCGTCGACGGTCACACCGAGCGCCGTCTGGAGATCGCACACACTCTGATACGGGCCGCTCAAGACGCTATTATCTACCACCTGCTCGAACACCGGTAGCCCCTCAAGTTGGTCGATACCGCTGACCTGCACATAGCGCCGCCGGAGCAGGGCCCGCGCCTCCCCCTTTCCGAGGATCTGGAGCGACTGCGCCGACGTGCACGGCGCTTGTCGATAAGCGCGCAACGCCCCCAAAGTGATCCCGCCTTTGGTGGGCCCGCCACGGTCGGGATACTCGTCGGACGGCTCCGTATACGCTGGCCACCCCTCGCGGTCGAGGATGGCGTCGAGGATCTGCGCTGTCCTGGGTAGAGACCCCTCTCGATCCCCATTACCCATGACACACCTCTCGACTAATCGCGCGGTCGAGGTCGCGCTTTGTCGGCACCGTCGCCCGCGGCGTCACATCTGGCACCACCGGCACCATCGTCTCGTCCAGGTCGTCGAGGTTGATTTTCAAGACTACTCCCGTCGACTTCTTTCGCACCGTGACCATCGGCGTCGAGCTCACGTCAGCCTCCGCGATGCCCACATGCCGAGCAGCGCGCCGAGACTCGCGCCGCACGCATAGACCGCCGCATATTCCCACGACCGATACCCGCTCGACGTGCCGGCATTGAGCCACCACATGAACGAGATGATAAACGAGGTCGCCGCCGCGTAGTGATACTGGCCGCGGCTGATGAAGACCGTCCCGGCCGCGACCGGGGCGACTTGTAACGCGCCGCGGAGGAGGAGGTCGATCATGTAGAGGCCTCCTTAGAGGTTTTCTGTAAGACCATCCCGTATTCGTTAACGCCGGAGTCTATAACGACAGATGACCGTCGCCGTAGGACGTTCTTACGGTAGGGACGATAGTCAACAGAATGATGGATGCGCCCGAACTTATAGACGATATGTGAAACATCAGGGTGAAGTTTCACCTGCATCGCAGATTTTGGAAGCGTGCCTTCTTTATTGTAGAACGCCTCAGTATTTCCACCCTTTAACCGGCTAGTTTCCACCTTATACTGGAGGAACGCATTGAACTGCACGGTGCACCAGCCGTCCTTCAGCATACGCAGACTGAGATCGGTATCTTCGTTATAGCGTCCACGCCAGCGATACGGGACATTATTCTGAATTAGATTGCAGGAGTAGATACGAGTATTTAAGGCGAAGGGTTTGTATACTTGGCGGCGTTCGACAAACATAAAGTATTGCGGGCCTGCCATCGCGACATTCTCATACCGGTCACAGAAATCCTCCATCGGTTGGAAGAATGCGCTACTTGAAACCTTCGCGAACCGATTGCGATTGAAACGCCAGAAGTCCCGAATGTTGTCGTCCATCACCCAGTGACGTGCAGCGCCAAGACCCGCGGCGTGGTCCCAGGCGAAATTACGCGCGGCGCCAGGTCCAGTGCTCTTCGTGCGTCCTAAGTCGTCGCACACGTCGTAGTTCTTTTGATAGCGTGTAGGGAGGATGAGCACCTTCTCGGCATCGATGACAGCGGTATATGCCTTGTAGTCGTCCTGCTCGACAATAATACGATACGGGACGCCCATCCACTCAAGCGCTTTACTGGTATAGCGCGTCTCGGCACGATGACGCGAGACAATATACAGAGGATACCGAGGCTTAATTATCGGCATCCGGTGTCGTATAGACGTGCGAAATTGTAGACACGTCTTCCTCCGGTGGAAACCAGACCGATTTCGTTTTCGGGCCAATGTTCATCTTTGTTAATCGTTCGAACGCCGCGACGTTCTCCGCAGAATTGAATGAGACGATGATCTGGCGATGAGGCATTTGATCGTCCTGCGTAAACTCGGGCATCCCGGCCCAGGCATCCTCGGCGAACTCGCGCGGCGACGACGACTGGAAGAGCGCGTCGAGTCCCTGGGCGTCGAACCCGGTCCCGAGGAGCTCGTCACCAACCTCGATATCCCGCAGAAGGTTTAGGAGGGCGAGCTCGTCGACATCGGCGAGGTTCGAGATTTCATTGTCGCCCGTTAAAACCTTCAGAGCAATTTCACTCTCGGCTGATACATTTAAACGGATCACCTGAACCTCGGTGAACCCGAGCTGCTTGACCGCTTCGATAACACCATGCCCTGCCAAGATCGTCGAATCCTTCGAGACGACAATGTTCCGATAGAGTCCATGCTGAGAAATACTCTCGCACAGGTGTTTTAACTGCGCCGGGAGGTGCTTCCGGTAGTTCTTCGGATGGGGCTTCAGACTCGCGACCGGGACCGTCTCGATAGGATGCTGAACACGCGCCGCGGCGTTCGTCTGAGGCGTGTTGGTTTTTATACTGTTCGAGGTCGTCGAGAACCTGTGTTTGTAGGCCCGACTCCAGTAGATGCGAGTCTTTCCGAAGTTTCGGAAACCGCCCGATACCCGTGAGCCGTCAGGGTGTCGAAGGATGGTAAAGATACCGGGGAACATCTGTTCGAGCGTTTCATGGTCCTCTGTGACTTCCTCCTGAGTGAGGGCGTCCCAGATAGAGGACGAGAGCTTCGGGTCCCGCACACTCCTATTCCCGAAGCAAAATTCGGTGCTGGCGCGGTTTCCGTAGCCCCGTGACAGAAGAGACAAAAGGAAAATGTTATCTGAACCGATGCGAGTCCGCGTAAGGTCAAGGGTGACTAATTCGCTATAAATATCGCGCCCGTTAATCCACAAGCCACTGCCGAGGGACGTATGTTTCCGGTAAGGTTTATTTGCTGGAGGGTTTTCGATGTGCCCACATCCGCAGACGCTACAATCGTCCTCCTCTAACCAACGTGAGAACAACTGGAACATGTCGAGAATATCTTGATGAGAACAGGACCGAGCGGATTTTTCCATGTTAGAGACGCCGGTCCAGTATTTCGCGTTCTTCCTATAGAAGATGAGGTCATCGTCGAGGACAGCATAGTTCGACGTGTGCGCGGTTTCGTAAATGATTTTCCGCGTTTCTGCGATAGCCTTTGGGTTTTTCCGCGTAATCGTTTCGGGTAGGATGAGATACTCGGCCTTATAGGGATATTGATCCCGTTCCCACCCCTGGACGACAAAGGTGACACGGTCCTGTAAGGTGGGTGGTAGGGCGTTATACGTTATCTGGCGGTCGATACGTCCGACGGTAGGGATATAAATTCTTTCCATAGTCTCTAGCCCTAACGTTTCAGATTTTAGAAAATTTTATCCTGTAGGGTGGTCCTTATTTTTTGGGATATTTTACGCGGGCGGCAGTGCAGGGGACCCCGCTGTTTTTAGGGGGGTATTCCCCCCTTCGACGAGCGGCCCACGGCCCCCAGGGTCTAATAATAATTTATTATGTTAACCAACTAATTCGACCTTAGTATCTGATTCTAAAGGGTTTAGCTTTTTCCTGTCCCTGGTTTCGTCCTTATTGGCCCTACTTTCGCCCCAAATCCTCTAGCGCGGGACGTTTGCCGCTGGCCAGGGTGAGCATGTCAGGGCGGTATTGAGGCTCGGCCATAAGAACCGCCGAGGAAGGGAAATAATCGAGGAACCCACTGGTTTCATTGATGTAATACGTTGTAATCCTTTCTGTAATCACGAGGTTGACCTTTTAAACCCCTATTTTCATTACTCTTTTACTACTTGTAGTACTTGTAATAGGAGTAATAGTAGGTATAACACTCCAACATTGCAGCCTACCAGCAAATAACTAAGTGTAGGCATTTTTACTATTACAAATTACAACCCCATAATCATTGGCGTTTTTCCTATGTGTAATATTACAACTTCTCCACGGCGTAGCCTGCGGGGAGCAGCACGATATCCACGGCCCGCGCGCCGCCGGCTTTCCCATCGCTATCGGTGATGGGCGTGTAGCGCACGGCCTGACCTTCTCGCGCTATGTCAAAGGCCAGCGGGTCGACGAAGGCGCGTGCGTGCCCGAACCGCGAGATACCGTCCTCGTCGCCTCGTATGAAGAGGTATCCATGATCTAACACGATGCGGATGATGGTGCCGGTCATCGATGCACCGTGAGAAGGTGACAGCCGAAGCTCGAGTAATCGAAGCGCCCCTGGCTAAGCACCAGCCCGAGGCGTTCCCACTGATCGAAGTGCTCGGGCTTGACGACACGAATCTGCCGCGGGCGCGGGTTGAGGGGGCGTGCGATGCCGCGCTGGAAGATGAGATAGCGGCATTGGAAGCCCTGGTGGTCGAGTTGTGTGCAGAGGTAGCGCTGCACTTTAGACGTGACGCAATGCGGGTCGGCATATTTTATCTCCCAAAACGAGGTTTTGCCATTGTAGGACACGGACAGGTCTGGGAGGCCTCTGGTGTAGCGATCTTCGTAGCGGATCGCAACCGCGGCGGGCAGTTGGATCTGGAGTTGCCGCATCAAGTCGCGGCGTACGGTGGCCTCGGTCATACGTCCCCCCAGTGTGTGCCGGTGTTGACCGTCCAGCTGATCGGGACGGAGAGCGGGAGGCTCTGCGTGTTGAGGATGTCCCGCACGTGGTCCCGGCTGGCGTCGTCGGGGCAATCACCCTCGACGGAATCATGGACGGTGAAGCGCATCACGAACCCGGTGTCCTTCCGCGCGGCGTGGAGCTCAACGAGTTTCATCTTCATGAGATCAGCGGCGGTGCCCTGGATGATCCGGTTCAATGCCCGGAACCCTTCGTCAGGTTTCAGCCGCGCGCGTCGTCCGAGAGCGGTCGTGACGTAGCCGTGTGCGGCGGCGTCGTGGGACGCGGTGGCCAGCATCCGCGAGGCTTCAGGGAGCGCGTCATTATACAGCGCCATGATCGCGGCCGTGTCGCTGAGCAGGGGATGGTCCGATCCCGACGACGTGCGCCGGAGTGTCTCGAACTCGGCGGCGGTGATGTGGCCGAGCATCTGCGCGATCTGCGCGCGGCCCCCGCCGTAGAGCCGACAGAAGTTGAGGGTTTTCACGTCGCGATACGAGAGCGACGTATCCAGGGTTTTCAGCCTGTCAAACATCAGCCGGTGAAAACTCAGCGTGGGGTCGGCGTCATACGCCGCGAGGACCGTCGGATTCTGCGCGCGGTCAGCGAACAGGCGGTATTCGATCTGGTCGGCGTCGGCACTCAGCCACTGACCCGAGGCCGGGCGATGCAAAGCGCGGATCGGATAGTCCGTGCCGAGATCAGCACTCGGCACTTGCTGGATATTGACCCCGACGCCGCGCGTCAAGGCGCTCGAAGAAAAACGCCCCGAGACGGTGCCGCCACCATCGGCGCGGAGTTGGTGGAGGGCGTAGCGGAGGATGCCGTCCGACCCCACGGCCTTCTGATACTTGATCAATGATTTTGAGCGGAGTGACGCAAGTTTGCGCGCGCGGCGCACGCGGTCGATCACGGGGTGCGCGTAGGCTGACAGTACGGCGTCGGTGAAGGATGGCCGGCCGTCTGGCGTGTGATGGATCGGGATCTTGAGGTGTTCGCACAGGTGCACGAGGTCGGTGGGCCGCTGCGGATTGATTTTCAGATCCGTGTCGCGATAAAGGTTCCAGACCAGCCGGAGGTAATCCTGCTCGCTGTCATGCAGCCAGCGCGCCAGCATGTCTTCGTCGAGGGGGCAGCCGTTCCTCTCCATTTCGAGCACGACCCAGATCACGGCGTCTTCGAGCGCTTTCACGCGCTGGAGTCCCTGGGCGATGAGTTGCGGCGTGAAGACATGATGGAGCGCGAGCGCCTGGCGACTGTCAGCTTCGGCGCGCGGCGCGACTTCGCCGGCGTGGTAGTCGGCCATCCGGGTCGCGTCCAGATCCGTCCCGACTTTTGATTCCCCCAGATACTCCTGCGCGAGGCTATCGAGTGAAAATCGCGTCCGGTGATCGTCGAGGAGCGCGGCAGAGTGCGCGACATCCGACGCACTGCTCACGCCTTCAAGGTCGACCCCCCATTCGCGGAGGTGATGCAAATCGAACCTCACGTTCAGTCCGATCAGGTTCTTCCCCTTGAGCTCGCGCGCGGCCCAGCGCTTGACGACGGCTTCGTCAAGGTTGCCGCCGCCGCGATGACCAAAGGGGAGATACTGCGACCCGCGGCGCGACGTGACGGAGATCCCGATGGGCCGATCCCCGTCCCACCAGCGAAGGCCCGTGGTTTCGAGATCGATAGCGACCTGCGACATCCCATCGAGCGACGGCGGCGCGGTCGGCGCCCAGGTCGATGACTCGATGAACGGAAGCGAGGTCATTGCCCCAGGCGGTCCAGGGCGGCGTTGAGAATTTCAGCTTTCACACGCAGGTCGTCGGCGGCGCTCAGGTCGGATTCCGCGCGCTCGCGTTTCTTCGCTTCGCGCTCTTCGAGGAGGGCGATCCGGCGGGCCGTGGCCTCGGGGTCGAGGTTGCCGGGGAGCCGAAAGACATCATCATCAGCAGTGATCGTGATCGTGGCGGGTGCCGCGTCGCGCACAAAGATACGCTTGTTGATGTAGACGCTGGCCTTCACGTCCTCGCGACGGAAGACCCAATCGCCGGCCACGGTCGGTTCCGCCCGGCGGGTGAGAGTGATCGTATTTTCTCCAGACATAAAGCGAAAAACCTCCGTGTGTATTTTAGCATATAGAAGGGTTGGCCGTGGGTTTGAATTTAGTATATACTGCAGACACAGGCGGCGGTGATGTTACGCACGCTGCCCCACATACGGCCCAGACGATGGCCATTATGATTTGCACACCTCACCCGTTCCCACCATTAACAGATAGGATTTTTAGACGTGGGTAAATACTCCGCCATTACGTCGAGGTTTGCACCAAAGCCAGAGTCGAGCGGATTTCAAGACCGGGTAGATGTAGCGAAAAACGCGATCAAGGCTTCAAGTCAAGTCGACCTGGCGCACCAACTCCTCGCGGTTCGCGCCGAGAAAGATGACGCGAAAGAAACTCTAGCCGAAATAAATATCCGGCTCGTCGCTATCGAGCAGTATCTCGCCGACGCGTTTGAGCACGTCGGCGTCACGGGGATCAAGCTTGACACGGGCGAAACTATCAGCACGCAGGTCAAACCGTGGGCGCGCGTCGAGGACAAGCGCGCGTTCCGCGCGTGGTGCGTCGACAACGGTTACGAAGAGTCGCTGGCGCTGCCGTGGCAAACCACCAATTCGCTTGTCTCTGACCGGCTCGTGGAAGGATTGCCGGAGCCGGACGGGATCGAAACATTCAAGCAGACGACGGTCGTCGTCCGAAAGGGGAGGGGATAATGCCAAACACGATCAGGGTGCATCACGTCGACGGAGGGACGCAGGTCGAGCAGTGCGAAATCTTCACGTTCCCGACCGAGGGGGATCGGCAGGGCTTCATCGCTGACCTGAAACGTCTTCAAAAGAACGCACCCTACGCGACCAACATGGACCCGGACGAAACGGAAACCGAGCGGTATCTTGTCGCGATACCCACCCGGTTGTATGACTTTGCGACGCAAGGAGGATGAATGCCTACAAAACAAAAAAAACAGACGGCGATCACGACGACGCACCCCGCGCCGCTTGTCGCGAGTGCTCCACCACTGGGGACCGAGCACATCACCTCCGACGATGTGATGATGCCGCGCCTCGGACTCGCGCAAGCCATCAGCAACGAGGTCAATAAACAGCACGCGGATTTCATCGACAACCTCGGCGTCGGTGATTTTTGGAACACCGTATCGGGGAAAGTCTACGGCGGCGGTCCACTGACCTTCTCGGTGCTCGTCGCACATCCACCCCGCGCCGTGGAGTTCGCGGCGCTGAGTGACGGCGGAGGGATCATCGATTCAAACGTCCCGCTGACAGACCCGCGCCTCGCGTTTGGCGACGATGGCTCACCGCCCCAGGCGACGAAGTTTTACGACTACGTGCTCTGGTTGCACGAGAGCAACGAAATGATTGCCATGTCCCTCGCGCGCTCCGCGATCAAGGCGGCGAAAAGTCTCAACGGCTTGATTCGGATGCGAACTGCTCCAATCTTTTTCGGGCGCTACACCGTCAACAGCGTCCAGAAGACTAGCAGCCAGGGGAACTATCAGTCGTGGCGATTCCGCAATGCCGAAGTTGGCACCGTGCCCGAGGCACAGGCGGAAGATTTTGCCGAACTGTATTCCGGCCTGAAGCTCGCACTCCCGACGCCGGTCGTTGTTGATCCAGAATGATCTGTCCGCATTGCACAAACGACGATCCCCGACTGCTTGAGGTGAGTACGTCGGGGATCGTCCTGTGTCTCGTCTGTAGCCGAACGCATGCACGTTAAACAATTTGCTAAAACCTACCTCGACCACGGCTGGAAGATCGTCCCGCTCGCCCCGAAGTCGAAGCGCGTCACGAAGGCCGGCTGGATCGGGCTGGAGTTCACCGTCGAGGATTTCCGCGACGGGGACAACATCGGCCTCCGCAGCGTCGACGGCCTCGTGTTCGTCGACCTCGACTCGCCGGAGTGCGTGGCCTTCGCCGACGACTTCCTCCCGACGACGCCTTCGATCTACGGACGCCCATCAAAGCCCCGCTCCAAGCGGATTTATAAATCAACGATTCCGAAGACCATCGCCTATAAAGATGCCGACAAAACTACGCTCATCGAGATCCGCTCGAATCATCAGGACATGGCCCCGCCGAGTATCCACCCGAGCGGCGAGGGCCTCGCGTGGGAAGCCGACCTTGGAAGTCCGGCAGAGGTCGACGCCGCCATCCTGACTCGGTGCGTGAAACTGTGCGCGACGGCGGCGGTCATCGCTCGCCACTATGCGCCGCCCGGCGGTCGGCACGACTGGACGCTGGCGCTCGCCGGCACCCTCCGACGACGTGGTGTGTCGGAGGATGAAGCGATCCTCCTGGTGCAGACCGCCGGCCACTGGAGTCGGGACGATAAACTGCCCGACCGGATGCGGGAAGTGTCCTCGACGTACGCGCACTCGGAGGACGACGACGAACCGTATACCGGCGCGACACGGTTGAAGGAGCTCTCAACCGGCGGCATGGCGGAGACGTTGACGAAACTGTGGGGCGCGGCCCCGGCGTCGACGAGCGCCTACGTGCTCAACAGTCGCGGGATACCTGACGCGCGCAGCGTCGCCAACATCACCCTGGCGCTCGAACGGTTGGGCGTCGGGTTGACCTACGACACGTTTTCGCGGAAGCCGTATCTGACCCACAACGGCGCCGCGGGGATGTTGGAGGAGGACAACGCGACGGATCTCTGGCTCGATGTCGACCAGAAAGAACTCTTTCGCCCGAGCAAAGAACTGTTCTTCGACATCCTGAAAGCCGTCGCGCGGCGGCATTCTTATCATCCGGTTCTACAGTATTTCGAGACGTTGACGTGGGACGGCACCCCTCGGCTCGACGAGTGGCTCATCACGTCGGCGAACGCCGCGAACACGCCCTATACGCGCGCGGTGAGTGCGCTGGTGCTGATCGCCGCCGTGCGGCGGGTGCGCGAACCGGGCTGTAAGTTTGACGAGATGCTCGTGCTCGAATCGCCGACCCAGGGGCTCCTCAAGTCGACCGCGATCCGCACACTCTGCCGCGATCCGGTCTGGTTTTCGGATGACCTCCCACTCAACGCCGACAGCAAGAATCTCATTGAACGCACGGCGGGGAAGTGGCTGATCGAGGCCAGTGACCTGTCGGGGATGCGCGCGTCCGAGCACGAGAATCTGAAGTCAATGCTGTCGCGCCAAGTCGACGGGCCGGTCCGACTCGCCTATGCGCGCCTGGCGGTCGAGCAGCCTCGCCAGTTCGTGATCATCGGCACCACCAACTCGTCGCAATATTTGAGCGATACCCAGAATCGTCGATTCTGGCCGCTCCTCGTTTCAGAGTTCGACATCGACTGGCTGAAGAGGAACCGGGATCAACTCTGGGCCGAGGCGTGCACGCGAGAAGCCGCCGGGGAGCCGATCCGCCTCGACCCGAGTCTCTGGGGCGCGGCGTCGTTGCAGCAAGAAGCGCGCGTGTTTAGCCACCCGTGGCTCGAAGCCCTGAGTGAGGAGTATTCGACACGCGAGTCGGGCGTGAGGCTGACGCCGGAGGAGATATGGAACTATCTCCAAGTGCCCATGGACCGACGCACGACGCCTGGGAACCGCACGATCACCGGCGCTATGCAGACGATCGGCTACAGGAAGATCACCATGCGAACGGACGAGGGTAAGGTGGTGATGGGATGGGGTCGCGATTGAATCTCGACGCGTGTCCGATGCCGCCGACGGCGCATCAAGTCACGGCAATCCAGAAGATCGTCGCGGAGCCGTATGTGTTCCTCACCGACGAAATGGGCATGGGGAAGTCAAAGTCGGTCATCGACGCGGCGTCGGTTCTCCATCAACAAAACAAGATCGACACGGTGCTCATCGTCGCGCCCGCGAGTGTGAAGTCTGTGTGGCTCGACCCCGAGCTTGGCCAACTCGCGACGCACGGCTGGCCGACGATTGCGAACACCGTCACGCACTACCACGCACGCCGGCAACAATGGTTGATGGGCCGCGGCGATCCGCTGCTGTGGATTGTCACGAACTATGAATTTATTCGCCGGGGCA
>Ga0208315_1001055_pt1 | contig 15402 bp, 17 predicted proteins | sample MalvireepMed_215_FD_184239 | JGI IMG/M metagenome (GOLD analysis project Ga0208315, IMG submission 184239) | Marine viral communities from the Global Malaspina Expedition - Malaspina viral metaG DeepMed_215 (SPAdes) (version 2) | ecosystem: Environmental > Aquatic > Marine > Oceanic | place... | reverse complement strand
CGAATAGGCATGATTTATCGCAATTGGGATAAACAAGATGAATCATTACGCCAAGAAACTTTAGATCAAGCTAGCCACTATTTAAATAGTATTGAAGAGCTATAAATACAAATGCCGTCAATTGGCGGCAACACCCTTGATAGTTAACATTAAAGTACCAAATACAGGTAATATTGTTAATTAATTGTTTAATCTATTTATCGTGTCAGTGTAATGAGCTTATTTTTTAATTGCATCTCTTACTCCAGACAATGATGAGAATAAAATGAAAAAACAATTAATTGCAGCGACACTTTTACTACTGAGTACAAGCCAAGCTCAAGCTTTTAGTCAAGAAACTCACAAATGTATTGTTCTTGATGCTGTTAACTATATGCAGCAGCACCCAACTAGTACTGAATATGCAGCCCTACGACAGTACGCTGCACAAAACAATCTGACAATCTCTGAATTAGCCGAGCTGCTTGGACAAGCTGCTTATGATGTAGATGACTTTGAAGACACTTTTTTCTGTGGTGCAATCACAGGTTCGTGTGTTCAAGCGCCTGTATGGGGAGCAGCGCAAAGCATAGTTAAATATACAAGCTATTGGCATTTTCAAAATCATACTCAAGGTGCAGACCAACATGGTAACGATTTTGGTGGTTAAAATTATGACAAGCTCACTGTTTGGGGCACGATTGATAATCTTGCGTCTGCTTGGCTTAAAGGTGACTACCTTGATGATGGTAAAGGGGGTGAAACTTAATGCCGATTCTTCAAAATAAAACAGTTATGGTGTAACAGAATCTCACTATAGAATCGATAGTAACTCAACCTATTCTATGTACGACGACTTTGAAGAAATGCCATTTCAACCTATCGATAATTTAGGGCAATATTGGTATCAAAGTTACTTACAGAGCGGCAATCCGCAAGTATTAGGGTTTGTGTTCCATACTACTGATTTATTACAACCTCACAACACGTGGACCACATCAGATCTAAATCATTCTAGCTGGGAAAGTTGGGTAAACGATTACTATGACCAAGAGCAGCTCAACGATTTATCACTCGTTACTCAAGCAATGCAAACGTTCTCGCCTTTAGATAAAAATAGCCAAGATGTTCGCCCATTATTAACTCAAGGCGGTTCATTTTCTTATGCACAAGGTGGGATTGTACTCAACTCAGAAGATCATTTTGATCGCCTTAATATAGCTAAGCAGGTCGTGCCCCATGCAATAGCAATGGTGGTGCACTTATTAAACCACGCCATGGTTGCTCGCTAATAAAAAAAATGGCTATTTTAGTGATTACATTACTAGGTGTGTTTTACCACTCCCTAGTAATGGCATCATTTACACAATACAGCAATGATGAAATTAACTTTATGCATCGTGCTTATTTAAAGCACAACCCTGATATTACAATCAATGAAGTTAGAACTCGTCTGTATGAAAATCAGTTTTTATTACAACAAGCTGCGCTAAAAACCCCTGCGATAATAAAACGACAATCTGCCGTTGGTTTTAGGACTCAATACCATGTTGAACGTTACTTAAAAAATCTGTTCGATTCACAATTAGCTATAAGCGCACAGTCAAGCCCAATAAAGCTTGAGATTTATGATAACCAATGGCTTAAACGCACATTAGGGCCCTACCCTAAAAATGGCCAGTATGTGCAAAGCGCCATCAAAAAAAATGCAGCAGTTTGATTTAACCCCTATTTTGTATAACGCTATTAATTTATATGAATTTGTCGATGCATTATCAATGCAGGTACGCTTTAAACTCCACAAAGGAGATAGTGAACTATTCAAAAGTGGATTAATAAAAAAACGGCAATTCAATATAGCGTTTTCAAAAGCCAAACCGATTTTGGCAAAACAGAATATTGATATTGAACACCTGTATGAAATAGCTCAAGGAGATATTTTGCGCCCCTCCATTCAAAGCTGGCTAGGCATAAATACAATGATGCATATGCAAAGCACCGTTCTTGAAAAACTAGAGAAACAAGTAAACAAAAGCGAAATTAAAGCATTTTATCAAGCCAATAAATCGCAGTTTAAATTTTTAAGCCACGTAAAAGCCCATGGAGCTCAATTTGCTCATCGAGCCAATGCTGTAAGTTTTCGCACCTTGGCCGGTAACAAAACGCTAAAACAAGCATTAGTAATATTAGGAAAACAAGATATATATGCTAAATACAACAGTGAATTAAACCGTAAAAACAAAAGTAGCTGGGTTGTACAACTTGCGTTCACAACTAAAGAAAACACCATTTCTCCTATTATACGTACACCCAGTGATGAATGGGTGGTGATACACAGTTATGAGCATCAGTTTGAGTACTTTTCGCCAGAAGATGAAACCGTTCGATACCAAGCAACAAAGGTCATCGCAAAACAAAAAGCGGTACAACAGTATGAGGATACTTGACTCAAGTGGCAAAATAAGACAGGAGTAATTTTATGAGTAAAAAAGTTTTCGTTTCTGTTGTTGTAGCTTGTGTTGGTATGTACGCACTTTTTACTCAATATACTAGTAAACCAACGATAAAGAATATTGATTCCCTTAACCAAGCTAAAAGTGTTAAGCAAATAACGTCACTTGAGCTGACTACTGCTGACATGACCCAAGAGCTGAAAAGCACGCAATTAAACACAAACACGGCTACAACTAATAATACGAGCCCTCAGCCTTTGCTACCAATGACCTATCCTGCCTATTTACCCAACATAGTAAAAAATACTCAGCCAGTGGCTCAGTACAATGGTGATCTAAATAATCACCAGGCATGTCAAGATTTCCACCTTGAACAGCAAAGACAGCTCGAGCAACGTTTTATTATTGCTGCACAAGCCAAAATATTAAAACTTGAAGAATTACTGGCTAAAGGCCGACAAAAAAAGCTTTCACAAGAACAACTACAAATAAACTTAAAAGACTAACAACGCAAAAAGCCGCCAAATGGCGGCTTTTCACAGGGAAAAATACATGTGCTAGCTTAACTATTTGCTTTCTAGCATATTGCCTGAGCCAATCTCGATTTTACGTGGCTTAAGCGCTTCTGGGATCTCACGCTCAAGGTCGATGCTTAGTAAGCCATTGGCTAAGTCTGCACCAAGTACTTTAACGTGGTCGCCTAACTGGAACTTACGCTCAAAGTTACGCTCGGCAATCCCTTGATGAATAAATTTACGCTCATCATTTTGCTCTTTACCTGCTTTAGTGCCTGATACAACCAAAGTGTTGTTTTCAGATTGCAAGGTTAACTCGTCTTCACTAAATCCGGCCACAGCCATAGTGATACGGTACTTGTCTTTATCAAGCGCTTCGATGTTATAAGGAGGAAAACTTGGCTGCTTGTCAGTTTGCGCAGCAGCATCCATTAATGATGCTAAATGATCGAAACCAATGAATGAACGGTATAGGGGTGATAAATCTACTGTACGCATAATAATATCCTCATATTTAAGCGATATATTGCTGCTACTTTTCGTTTGAACAAGTAACGGCAAAAGTTAATTAATAATATAATTTTCAAATAGTTCTGATTTACTGAAGACCCATAAGGCGTCCTCAAATAACTATTTATGGGCGGGCAATTTTATTTCAAGATTTTTTTATAAAATATTTTTATTTTTTTACAGGCCCTAAAAAAAGCGAACGCAATAATCGTTTTTTTGCACTGTAATAAAAAATGAAATTAGTTACACTAGGGTCAACTAATCTGAGGAGAGCGTTATGTTAACAGTAATTTTTGGCCGTGAAGGCTGCCCTTTTTGTGTTCGCGCTAAAGATGTTGCAGAGCAACTTGCTAATGATCGCGATGATTTTAAATACCGCTACATCGACATCATCAAAGAAGGTATCAGTAAAGAAGATTTAGAGAAGTCTGCAGGCAAACCATGCCCAACCGTACCGCAGATTTTTGTAGACCAAACTCATATTGGTGGATTCACTGAATTTGAAGCCTATGCTAAAGAAAACCTAGGCCTTTACCAGTAATTTTGTAGACAGAGTGTTAACCAGCTCAATTAACGCACAATTGAAGCTGGTTAAATTTCGACCAACATCAAACACATATAAATTAGTTGTAATTTATACAAGCATTTGCCTCGCATTTCCTATACAATGCGCGCCTCTTTAAATTCGTTGAGGCGTATTAATGTCAGAACCAGTCACGTTTGAATCTCTAAATCTTTCTCCTGCAATTTTAAAGGCAGTTGAAGAGTTGGGTTACAAGACACCATCTGAAATCCAAGCTCAATGTATACCGTTATTGCTAGAAAGAAAGGACGTACTGGGACTAGCACAAACGGGTACAGGTAAAACAGCAGCATTTGCACTGCCATTACTAAATAATATTGACCCGTCTGTGAAACAGCCACAGATCCTTGTACTCACACCTACCCGTGAGCTTGCGATCCAAGTAGCTGAGGCATTTGAACAATATGCAAAACACACTCGTGGTGTTGAAGTATTGGCACTTTATGGTGGCCAGAGCTACAGCATCCAGCTGAGCGCACTTCGTCGTGGCGCACAGATTATCGTTGCTACACCAGGTCGCTTAATCGATCACATAAACCGTGGCACTATCAAGTTTGATGCTTTACAAGCACTTGTACTTGATGAAGCCGATGAAATGCTACGTATGGGCTTTATCGATGATGTAGAAAGCATCATGGAAAAAACACCGCGTGAAAAGCAAACATGTCTTTTCTCTGCGACTATGCCTAAGCAAATTCAAAACATCAGCAGCAAATATATGAATAACCCTGAACAGATTCATATTTCTGCGCGCAACTCAACTGTATCATCAGTTGAGCAAGTGTTTTGGAATGCCCATGTTCATAAAAATAAAGCGATTGTTCGTTTCTTAGAAGCTGAACAATATGAAGGTGCTATTGTTTTCGTACGTACGCGTAACGACACAGTGCAACTTGCTGAGTTATTAGAGCGCGAAGGTTTCTCTGCAGCGCCACTTAACGGTGACATGAACCAGCAAGCGCGTGAGCGCACGGTTGATCGTTTAAAAAGCGGCATGCTAAACGTTGTTATTGCAACAGACGTAGCGGCACGTGGTCTTGATGTAGACCGTTTAAGCTTAGTTATCAACTACGACATTCCACAAGACTCTGAAGCCTACGTTCACCGTATCGGCCGTACAGGGCGTGCTGGTCGTACTGGTAAAGCGATTCTTTTCGTTAAGCATAACGAGCGTTATTTACTTAAAAATATCATTCGTCATACTAAATCTGAAATCGCACAAGTTGAATTACCTACAGCTAAAGTTGTTGAAGAAAAACGTATCAATGCCTTACAAGAAAAGCTTACGCTTGCTCTTGAAAACAAAGATATTACTTTCTTCAATGAAGTGGCTGCCAACATGGCACAAAAACTTGAGCTTGCTCCTGAAGACTTAGCGGGTGCGTTACTGTGTTTAGCACAGCAACAATCACCAATTAAAGTTGAAGAAGTTAAGATTCAACCGCGTGAGCGTAACGAACGTAATGATCGTAATCCTCGTAGCAATGACCGTGGTCGTCGTAACGAACGTGGTGGTGAGCGCGCTGAGCGTAAACCACGCGAGCGTAACAGCCGTGATGCAGGCCCTATGGATACATACCGTATCGAAGTAGGTCGTGAACATGGTGTTCAGGTTAAGAACATTGTTGGCGCAATTGCTAACGAAGCAGACATTTCAAGCAAGTTTATTGGTGACATTCGTCTTCACGATAATCACAGTACGGTACAATTACCGCAAAACATGCCTAAAGATGTACTTGATCACTTCCAAAAAGTGTTTATTTGTAAACGCCCAATGGGTATGACATTAACACAAGATCAAGGCCCTTCTGAGCCACGCGGCGAGCGTTCTGAACGCCCTGCTGGTGGTGACAAGAAGCGTAGCTTTAATAAAGATGGTCAACGCCCTGATAAGCGTAGCGGCCCTCGTAAAGAACGTCGCCCAGTTAGCTTTACCGCTAAGTAAGCAACGACTCTTTAGAAAAAAGCCTTGGCATGAAAGTGCCAAGGCTTTTTTGTGTCTGGAATTCAGGTATCAGCTTAATTTCCCTAACTCGAAGCCGCAAGCCAGTATTAGGTACTTAACTAACATATTGAATTAAAATATATTTTGTTTGCTTTCTCTAACCAGAGATTGCAGTGAAAACAAGGCTAAATTACGCGTCAATAGCTAGCCTATTGTAAGTAAATTCAACGCAATTAGCGTTGAAAAAGCTGCTTGAGATAGCTTTATTACCCAATAACTCAGATTACTTAATGTGTATAAACATGTTTTCTTTGATTTTTAAAACAATAAAATTTATGTAAACTAAGCAAAGGCTATAATTCATGGACGAATTAAAAATTGAAAAGAAATTACGACAACTTACTCTTTGTAGCAATAATGTTCCCTATTTTATTATGCATCATTATTCCTATCTTAATGGACTTTACAGATCCACCATTTATCACAAATGAAATATACGACGTTATTTTCTTTATAACACTCCCTATTATTTGTGGCGCATCATTCATCTATTTAAATATACTTGTATTCAATAAATATAGACGCTGCAGTAAATACAGAGAGCATCTTAAATCTAGTTTCTCAGATACAAAAACGAAATTATCATTAATATTCACGTATCCATTAATCCCTTTTTTAATCTATGGAACACTCTATATTTTTATCTCTGAGCCCATAAAGTTATGGGCTTACTACACGCAAGGCGACTATTGGTATAAGGAATATATCCTAACTGATGTACAAAAGTGTGGTTCTGATTATGAAGATAGTTGTACTCATTTATATTTTAAAGATCCTAAAACAAACGAAACTCATGATTTTAGATGGTACGACGATAAGTCTACAATAATGAATAACAAAAACGATTATGTTTATATTCTTGGTGAGGCCAGTTTGTTTGGCTATATAGTGAGAGATTTAGAAAGGTAACTTAGACTTACTTTGAATATTACAGCACTTTTATATAAACCTCACTCGAGTGAGTGAGGTTTATGAATCAAAATTAAGTTAAGGCGCTACTGCTGGGTACACGTAGCTGGCATCAAGTCCTAATGGGAGACCGAGTGCCCAATACCCCAGCAAGAAGATACTCCAGCCAATCATAAAGGCGATTGAATACGGTAGCATCATCGCGATAAGCGTGCCTATGCCTGTACCTTTAACGTATTTTTGACAGTACACCACAACTAGTGGGAAGTATGGCATGAGCGGAGTGATAATATTAGAGCTAGAATCTCCCACGCGGTACGCCGCTTGCGTTAAGTCTGGCGAAATACCGAGTTGCATTAGCATAGGTACAAATACCGGGCCTAACAGTGCCCACTTAGCCGAGCTTGAACCAACAAATAAGTTTACAAAACCAGTTAGGAAAATAATCCCTACTACCGTTACTGAGCTCGGTAACTCCATTGCTTTTAATACTTGAGCCCCTTCAATTGCCAGTAAAGCACCTAGGTTTGATTTACTAAATGCAGCAATAAATAATGAACAAAAGAATGCCATAACAATGTAATACGCCATACCATTCATGGCTTTGCTCATCGCATCTATCATGTCTTTAGAGGTTTTAAAGGTCCCTACAGTAAAACCATATACTGCACCTGGGATCCAAAATAACAAAAATATCAGTGGCACTATTGATTGCATTAGTGGTGAACTAAAATTTGTTAACGAGCCATCGCTGCTGCGCATCGCTGAATCAGCCGGTGCAGATACATACGCTAATAATGCAATACCTGCAATCATTACACTACTTGCAATAAGAAAGGCGCGCTTTTCGTCGCTACGCGCATCTTCAAATGCTGGTAGGTCTTGAGTTTCGCCATCTACTGGTGAATTTTTTAAACGTGGTTCAATAATTTTATCGGTGATATACCAACCTAACAGCACAATAAATAAACTTGATGCTGAAGCAAAGCCCCAGTTATTAAGCGGGTTAATGCTCATTGTCGGATTAATAATTTGTGCTGCACTTTGGGTAAAGCTTTGCAATAGTGGGTCAATTCCAGATGGAATAAAGTTAGCACCAAAGCCACCACTCACCCCAGCAAATGCCGCTGCAATACCGGCAAGCGGATGACGACCGGCGGCAAAAAATATTACCCCAGCAAGAGGTATAACTAACACATACCCTGCATCGGTAGCCGTATGGCTCACAATAGCCACCAAAATAATTGAGGGTGTTAGTAATTTTCTAGGCGTTACTTTGAGCATTAATTTAAGGCCGGTATTAATAAAGCCCGAATGCTCTGCAACGCCCACACCTAGCATTGCAACCAGGACTACACCCAGTGGCGCAAAACCGGTGAATGTTTTTACCATAGAAGATAAAAAAGTGGCCAACGAATCGCTGGCAAGCATGTTATTAATGATAATGGCTTCGCCAGTACGAGGGTCTATTGCATCAAATGTGACGCTTGAAAACCACCAAGACAAAAACCAGATTAATAACATGGCAAACAAAAAGATAATTGCTGGATCAGGCAGCTTATTACCTACCCGCTCAACAAAATTTAAAAATCGCGCAACTATGCCCGTTGGCATTGTCGCATCATTATTGTTATTCATTTCACTTGTTCCCTAGAATTTAGACTACGCTACTTTAGCGTATCTAAGGAATGAGGTAAATTTTAACTGAGTAAACAAGTTCTTTTTTAGGCACAAAAAAACGCGGCTCAGTGGCCGCGCTATTTTTAATGAATAAAAAAGCTTATGCGAGTGCTTTTACTTCATCCCATATTCTTACTACGAGTGCTTTATCGTCTTCATTAAGTTCGCCATTGCGATAAGCTTTTACTAGGCTTTTTTCAACGGTGTCGTTTAGCTCAGTAATTTCTAAATTTAGCTCCTCAACTTGGGCATACCCTACCGCTAAATCAAAGTGACCACGTAAATAACCGCCGGCAAATAACTCGTCATCGGTTGCTTTTATCACTAAATCATCAAAATATTGCTGCGCAGCATCTATGTAATTTACTAAACTCATGTGTTACTTCTCCTCTGGGTGCAGCCCATCTTGATGACCTACTGCATACATAATATGGTCGTTAAACCCACTGGTTACACGTATATAACCGCTTAATTCATCATCTAACTCGCTATCGCCGGTGTCACAAATTAGCGGTCGGCCATTTAAAGCCTGTAATTTAGTTTTTGTTGCCACTACAATAATATTGTCGCGGCCTATCGCTTTAATTAACGCAGGACTGAGTTGTTGATTACCTCGACCAAAAATATGCCCTTGACCGCCAATCAAGGTGATCACTAATTTTGTCTCACGTCCTGTCGTAAGTTCAAGTAATTGTTGAGCTGTTAAGTCTTGGCCTACTAAAGCTTGATCTTCAACTAAATCAACACCGAGTAAGGTGTTTTCAAGCCCCATTTCTTCCATCACCGCGCCAACGGTAGAGCCACTGCCCATTACATAGAGGGTATCGGCATCCATTTCACTGACCACATAAGCGGCAATATCAGCAAGTACCAATTCATCGGTTTCTTTACCGCCATTTTTAACCGCTTGTACATAGCGCACTTCACTGGGTACTTGCATTTCGCCATAACGTTTTGCTTTTACTGTTCCTTGGCGAAAGGCGACTTCATCAATGTCCATCACATCAGCATCGCTTAGCGTTACCAGCTCACCTTTAACTAACATTTCAACTACGCGACCTGCAGCTTTTGGCGTTATGGCATATACTCCAGAGTGAATTTTACACCCCGCAGGAATACCCAGCACAGGTACGGAGTCTTCTACAGCATGACAAATGTTGCGCGCCGTTCCGTCGCCACCAGCAAATAAGATTAAATCTACACCTTGCTGCTGTAATAAACGAGCTGCCGCTTCGGTATCATCACTGGTTGTAGGTGAGCTACTTTGATAAACCACTTGCGTATTAAAGCCGAGCGATTTTGCTGTGTGCTCCCCCATTTCATCATTAACAGTGTAAATAGTAATATTTGACTGATAAGGTACCAGCACTTCAAGTGCAGCTTTAGTGCGGCTATTTGATTTAGGCTCAGCGCCTAATGCAATGGCTTTAGCGGCGGTGTCTTCGCCGTCACTGCCTTTTAACGCCACGCTACCGCCCAATCCTGCAACCGGGTTTACAATCAGCCCTAACTTAAACTGCATCTTTTAGCTCCTTGGGAGAATGCCATGAAAACTGCGCAGCATTTAAAGGCCACGTGGTGTTATAAAATTTACACAGTGCTTTTAATAATAAGGTTGTTCGCGGGTTAAACCCGTTTTGCAACAACTCTAATAACTTTGCATGAACACGCGATTGAAACGCAAATCGACAAGTTTGCTCACCATTTAAATTATCTATCGATACGTTAAAATCGAACCCAGCAGCCACACTCAATGCCCACTCTATTGCTTGAGGTTTTACCTCTACTGACTCAAACTCTGCTTGCTGTGTAGCATCGCGCCCATCAGGGCAATACCAATAACCATAATCTTCACTTAAACGGCGTTGCGCACCTGCCACTAACCAATGGGCTATTTCATGCAATGCACTGGCATAAAAACCATGGGCAAACACAATTTGATGATACGGGGTTGTATCATTTGCGGGAATATAAATAGGCTCATGCTCACCTTTTACCAAACGCGTGTTATAGCTTTGGTAAAAAGTGTGTTCGAAAATAGAAATTAGATCAGCTACTTGATGCATAAATACTTCGTATACTCGTTTGAACCCGATGCTTTAAAGACAGATGAAATTAGTATAAAGCACACTAAAAACGAAGCGAATTGTACGTACTTTTATCTACAAAGTAAAAAATTAGCGATGCATTAATTAAGGCTTCCTTACCATACTTTATTTACTGAACGCTTAATTACGCTTACCATACACCAACCAAAAACCTAAATTGACTCACTCTTATGGTTAAACAACACAGCTCTTTATCGTGGCTATTTATCTCTATTACATTTTTAACTCTGTTGGCTACTTCTGCCAGCAGTTATGCAAAAAGCATAAGTATTAACGTATTTGCTATTCCTTCTAAGCCTATTGTTGAGCTAGTCGCTAACACCAGCGATGAATTGGCTACGCACCAAATTACTACGTTTTACCAACAAGGGTTACCCATGCATGCCACCTTGTATTTAACGGATTACCCACTTGAAGCACAAAACGAAATTAAGCAAATGGTTGAGCGCATTGTAAAAGAACATCAGTCGTTTGAGATAAAAGCCAATGGATTTAGTGTATCACCAAGTAATTGGGCATTTATAAACTTAGAAAAATCATATCAATTACAACGATTGGCAGATGAGGTTACCCTCAAGCTTGAGCCGCTTCGCGATCATCAAGCGCTAGTGCCAAGTTGGGTAAAGCATTACCCTAATAAACTTGTGGCTTTTGAACGTTATGGCAGCCCTAATGTATTTCAAAATTTTCAGCCGCATTTAACCCTACTTGCAAATGAGAAAAATCCTGCATTAGCGTTAGTACAAAAAGCGCTGCACGCTGAGCCGCCGCAGGCACAAGGTGAAATAATTGGGATTGGAATTGGAGTGTCTGATCAGTTTGGTCAACAAAAAGAAATACTCGCTAAGTACTTTTTTGATACCAAATAAATAATTAATAGTGGGAGCTAATTACACATTTATTAACTTAAATGGTTTATGGATTTGTAGTTAGCTTATCTGTTAAATGTTTTTTAAGTATGCGGGTGTTACGCGTATTTGCTTTAAACATGGCATCAAAAATATCTCCAAAAAATGGAATGAGCCCGCCAACAAAATCAATCAACATATTTATAATAATACGGCTTTTTACTCGCTTGCTAACACCTAAGCGCTGCGCTTCAATTAGTACATAGCCAGATAAAATAAGCCCTGCTAAATCACCTATCACAGGTAAAAGCCCAATCAACGACTCTACACCAAATTTAAATTTAGTAAACGGAATACCAATGCTGCTATCGGTAAAGCGGCTAAACTCTTCGAGTCGTTTTATGGTGGCTTTATATTCAGTTTGTGAGATGGAAGCTTGATTGTTTTTTTGCATACTAACAGCTCTCTTATTTTTAGGTGCGCTGAGCACATTTAAATTATTGAGCGGCAATAAAGATGTATAGCCTGTATATACTAAACGCACTATTGCCCGTTTAGTATAGTTTTAAACGTAAGGCGCTTAAATAGCGCCTTTAATTGGCCCATGTTCGTGGTTTACATGTGGGTTTTGACCGCGTTGACGAAGTAAATGATCCATTAAAGTAATAGCCATCATTGCCTCAGCAATCGGAATAGCACGAATGCCTACACAAGGATCATGACGACCTTTGGTGATCATTTCAACCGCTTCATTTTCGGTGTTAATACTATTACCGGGAATAGTAATACTCGATGTCGGTTTAAGCGCAATCGATGCGATTATATCTTGCCCTGTAGAAATACCTGCCAATACGCCACCGGCATGATTTGAGGTAAAACCATCAGGGGTTAACTCATCACGGTGCTCTGAGCCTTTTTGCTCAACCACATCAAAGCCATCGCCAATTTCAACGCCTTTTACAGCGTTAATACTCATTAATGAATGGGCAAGTTCGGCATCTAGCCTATCAAATACTGGCTCACCTAAGCCAACAGGCACATTTTTAGCCACTACTTTTACTTTGGCACCCACTGAGTCGCCTTGCTTTTTTAGCTCGCGCATATATTCATCAAGTGCTTCAAGCTTACTTGTATCTGGGAAGAAAAATAAATTGTTTTCCACTTCGTCCCAATCGTAGTTTTCGGCTTTTATTGGCCCTAATTGACTCAAGCATGCTTTAACTTCAATACCATGAAACTGCTTTAAATACTTTTTAGCAATGGCGCCTGCGGCAACCCGAATAGCGGTTTCACGCGCAGATGAGCGGCCACCACCACGGTAATCGCGAAGGCCGTACTTGTGCCAGTAGGTATAGTCACCGTGGCCTGGACGAAATACGTCTTTAATTTTGCCATAGTCTTGTGAGCGTTGATCAGTATTTTCAATTAATAAACCAATACTGGTACCGGTGGTTTTACCTTCAAAAACGCCCGCTAAAATTTTAATTTGGTCGCTCTCACGGCGCTGCGTGGTATAGCGACTTTGCCCAGGTTTGCGTCTGTCTAAATCGTGTTGTATGTCGGCCTCAGTGATTTCAAGGCCTGCGGGCGTGCCATCCACTACGCCGCCTAATGCAACGCCGTGGCTTTCGCCAAAGGTAGACACTTTAAATAACTGCCCTATGCTATTACCTGCCATTAACTTTCCTCATTCCTAATGACTTATAGCCGAGAATTAACTCGGCTATTATTTTGCCCAGCCATTTCGGATGAATGGCTAGTACTAATTATTACTGTGCAAAGTAGGCATCTAGTTGTTGTTTGCTAATAACAAACACCCCTAATCCGCCTTGTTCAAACTCAATCCATTCAAATGGTGCGCCTGGATACAGTGCATCCATATGTACCATAGAGTTACCTACTTCGACAAATAACAAACCGTTATCTGTTAGATGCTCACTAGCTTGATCTAAAATAGTACGTGTTACATCAAGGCCATCGTGTCCCGATGCTAATCCAAGCTCTGGTTCATGGTGGAATTCACGTGGTAAATCAGCCATATCTTCAGCGTCAACGTACGGTGGATTTGCTACGATTAGGTCGTATTTTTGCCCAGGTACACCACTGAATACGTCAGACTGAATGGGCAGTACGCGGTCACTTAGTTGATAGTCAGTGATGTTAATATCAGCCACTTCAAGCGCTTCATAGGATATATCAACCGCATCAACTTGCGCATTCTCGAACGCTTGTGCCAAGGCAATAGCAATACAACCTGAGCCTGTACATAAATCTAAAATACGCCCTACTGACTCTGGTTTTTCTAACCAAGGGGTGAAGCGATTATTAATAAGCTCAGCAAAAGGCGAGCGAGGGATTAATACGCGTTCATCCACATAAAATGGCATGTTAGCAAACCATGCAATGTTGGTAAGGTAAGGTACTGGGGTAAAATCGTTAATGCGCTCGGCAATTAAGCCCGCTAAACGATTTTTTTCAGTACTGGTTAAACGGGCATGCATCAGCTCTTTGGGTGCATCGATAGGCAAACTAAGCGCCGGTAATAACAAACTTACCGCTTCATCCCATGCGTTATCGGTGCCATGACCAAAGAAAATACCGCTACTTGCAAATTGACTAGTTGTCCAACGAAGCCAATCGTGTAAGGTTGAAAGTTCTGCAACAGCTTCATCTAGGGTTGCTTCTTCTATTAGTAATTCACTCATCAGTGTTATCTGCCTGCTACTTTCAAAAAAAATAAACTCAATCGGGGCGCATCATTGGCCCCATGATTACCCTATTGTATACCCAAGCCACCTTTAGGTGCGAGCGCAGTTAGTGTTAAAAGCGATTTAGGTAAGGCTTTGATTGCAAATAATAGTCACTCTATTGTGCAAATCAATAACGCAGTATAAATCGCTTATAAACTAACCTTAATGGCGCTGTACTATGTACCTCAAAGCTGCTTGGGTATCACACCTTTTTACTCGATTTTTACCGCTTTTTTGTTTAAACTGCCGCTATGAAAAAAGATCCCCACTCAAACAGCCTAATTAGTCCTGACGACATTGACTTGTTTCGTCAAAGTATCAGTGGTGCGCGTGTATTTAAACAAGACACTCACCGTTTTAGCAATAAACCTAAAGTGTCACAAGCGAAGCAATTTGCCCAGCAAAAAAAGCAACAACAGTCAGAATTTTTCTTTTCTGATGAATATGTGCCCGATATAGACACGCATGGTACCGTTAATTATGTACAACAGGGTCAGGATCGTTTTTTAGCGAAACAACTTCGTCGAGGGGATTTTATTCCTGATTTAACCCTCGACCTGCATGGCTTAAATAAAGAGATAGCCAAAGATGAACTCGCAGGGCTTATTCATGAGTGCAAAAAAAAGCATTACTATTGTGCCTGTGTTGTACACGGAATTGGCGGCCATATCCTCAGGCATAAAGTACCGCAATATTTAGTGCAACACCCCGATGTAATTGCTATGCACCAAGCTCCGCTTGAGTATGGCGGTAAAGGTGCGGTACTCATATTAATTAACTTACCGCAAAGTGATGAGTTTAGACGCTGAGCACTAGAGCCAATCAATAAGAGCCTTTTTTAGTGCATATATTTTCGATTATATTTCCGCTTATTTTTATTGTGTTATGCGGCTATATAGCAAGCCGAAGACAGTTTTTAGAACGCATTCATATAACGGGGCTCAGTAAATTTACTTTTTACATTAGGGTCTGTTTACCTTTGCGGATTAAAATTTGTTCAAACTAGAGGCGGTTTAATCGCGGCGTGAGGTTTGTAACCTAGTGGGCTAAGTAAAAGCCGAG
>Ga0208315_1001054_pt1 | contig 15414 bp, 17 predicted proteins | sample MalvireepMed_215_FD_184239 | JGI IMG/M metagenome (GOLD analysis project Ga0208315, IMG submission 184239) | Marine viral communities from the Global Malaspina Expedition - Malaspina viral metaG DeepMed_215 (SPAdes) (version 2) | ecosystem: Environmental > Aquatic > Marine > Oceanic | place... | reverse complement strand
GGCCGAGATCACCGAGACCTCGGTCATCTCAACGGGCTCAGGCTCGGAGGTGAAGATGCTTCCAAACAACAGCCAGCCGATAAGACCCAGATGCCCGGCACCTGATATGTAATGCCCGGTATGCACCGCTCAGCCACCCGACGTGTCGCTGCCGTCCAACGCCGGGCCACCGATGTCGGTCACCAAACCGATGTTGGAAAAGCCGCCTGCGTTGAGCGCGCCCATGACTTCCATGACCTGCGCATAAGACACTTTGCCATCCGCGCGCAAAAACACCCGGTCGCTGGCCCGTTCAGAGGCAATCGCTCGCAGTTTGGTAATCAGTTGGTCGCGGGGCGTGTCGGTGGTTTGGATTTGCACGGCCCCCTCGGCGGTGAGCGTAACGGTCAGCGGCTCTTCCTGCTCGGATGGCAGGGCCGTGGCGGCGGTCTTGGGCAGTTCCACCGGCACGCCCACGGTCAGCAGCGGGGCCGCGACCATGAAGATGATCAAGAGCACCAGCATCACATCGACGAAAGGCGTGACGTTGATCTCGGCCATCGGTTGCGCGCGTCCTCGACGCCGCCCCTTGCCGCCTTGCTTTTTCATGACACCTGCGCCCATGGCTTAGCTGTCCAACTGGCGGCTGAGGATGGTGGCGAATTCGTCCGAGAAAGCCTCGTAATTGCCAAGGATGCGGTCACTGTCGGCGCTCAGCTTGTTGTAGAACACAACCGCCGGGATCGCAGCCAGAAGCCCGATGCCGGTCGCCAAAAGCGCCTCGGCGATGCCCGGCGCCACAACGGCGAGGTTGGTGTTCTGCTGGGCAGCAATTTCGATGAATGAGTTCATGATGCCAAAAACGGTACCGAACAGGCCCACAAAAGGCGCGGTGGACCCGACGGTCGCCAGCACCGGCAGCCCCTTTTGCAGACGCTCTGCCTCTTTGGCGATGGCCACGTCCATGGAGCGGTCGATCCGGGCAGTGGCACCGGGGATCAGCGCGCCATCTTCACGGTGCGAACGGCGCCATTCGGACATGCCAGCGGCGAAGATTTTTTCCGAGGGTCCATCCGGGTCAGCGCCGATGGTGTCAAAGAGCCCGTCGAGCGGCTCGCCCGACCAGAACGCCTGATCGAACTGCGCGGCCTCGGCACGGGCTTTGCGGTACTGGATGGTCTTTTGAACGATGATCGACCAAGACCAGAAAGAGGCCCCGATCAGCATGATCATTACAAGTTTGACCGTGACCGTCGCCTTCGCGAACAGACCCCACAGGGAAAAATCCATCCCCTGTGCCAATGCCAGCGTCTCTGCTTCCATTTAACTATGCTCTTTTACTGCCGCCCCTTAGGGGCATTCTGCCTCTCGGGCCGTATTTTTCTGGCCTCAATTTGGAGCAAAGCTAACGGACTGCAACCGAGATTGCCAGAATTATGGTATCAGGCCGCAGGATCGCCGTCCGACAGGCGGAGTTTCGCTGGCAAACGGGTGGGTTTACCCGCTGTGGTCATGCAAACGGCGGTGACTTTAGCGCGAAAGATGACCTTGCCATCGCGCAGCACGTCTTGGTCGAACACCCACCGGACCGGCCCTTCGGCCTGATGGGTGGTCTGCACCTCCAACCGGTCGCCAAAGCGTGCAGCACCCAGATAATCAGCCTCTACCCGCGTCACGACAAAGACCAGCCCCTCATCGCGCATGGCGCGTTGATCAAGGCCAATCTGTTCGACGATATCCGAGCGCGCCCGTTCGATATAGCGCAGGTAGTTGGCGTAATAGACCACGCCTGCCATGTCGGTGTCTTCGTAGAAAATGCGGACCGGAAAGCTATGGCTCATGACGGGACCTGCACCCGCGCGGCAAGGCGCAGCGCATGGCTGGGATCGTTAGCGGCGGGTGGCATCACCGGGTCATAGGCCGCGCGGATCACATCGGCGACCTCGGGCCGCAGCACCAGCGCCTCATCGGCCAGCGCCAGCGGCGATTGCTCTTGAAAGGCGTCCTCGGACCAGAGCAGGATGACCTGCACCGCTTGGCTCAGCGCCAAGACCTGCGCCGACATATCGCGCAAGCTGTCGTCCATGCGCAGGAAGACAAAGGCCGCCTTGATCGCGCCGTTTTCTTCAAAGCGGAAGAAACGGTACTGATTGGCCCCAGCGGCCTGCAAGCGTTCGACCTGCCCTGCGAGATCCGGCACCAGCCCGTCCATTCCCGGCACGTCCAAAAGCTCTGCCCAATCGGCGAAGAAGAACATCATCAGATTGCTGCCCAGTTCGGGATCGGTCTCGACCATGTCGTGTCCGGCGAGCTTGGCAACAGCCTCAAGCGCGCCTTTCACCACCGGCAGTGCCGCCTCTTCGATCCCAAAGGCCACTGGCGCGATGGGGCGGCCCCAGCGGGCAAAGGCGAACTGCCCATCGCGGCGGGTGAAAAGGGTCTCGATTTGCTCTGCGGTCATTGTCATCTGTCTTACCTTCGCTCCGGGGCGTCAGCCGAAAAGGTCGCTCTGCCCTTTGGGCGCGGCCATGCCGAGATGGGTCCAGGCCTTGGCCGCCAACATTCTGCCGCGCGGGGTACGCTGGATCAGCCCTTGCTGCAACAGGAACGGCTCGATCACCTCCTCTAGCGCATCACGGCTTTCCGACAGCGCGGCGGACAGGGTTTCGATCCCCACCGGGCCGCCTTGGTAGTTTTCTGCGATCAGTTTGAGGTAGCGTCGGTCAGCACCATCGAGACCGAGGTGATCGACCCCAAGCCGCGTCAGAGCCATGTCGGCCAAATCGCGGGTCACGCGGCCATCGCCCTCAACCACCGCGAAATCCACCACCCGGCGCAGCAGGCGGCCCGCGATGCGCGGCGTGCCGCGGGCGCGTTTCGCAATCTCGCGGGCACCGCCTTCGTCGGCGGGCGCGCCCAGTTTGCGGGCATTACGGTCGACGATGATGTAAAGCTCGTCTTCGGTGTAGAATTGCAGCCGGGTTGGTATGCCGAAACGGTCGCGCAAAGGCGTCGTCAGAAGACCCATCCGGGTGGTGGCCCCGACCAGCGTGAAGGGCTGTAACTCGATCCGCACGGTCCGCGCGGCTGGGCCTTCGCCGATCACCAGATCAAGCTCGAAATCCTCCAGCGCCGGATACAGCACTTCTTCCACTGCGGGGTTCAGCCGGTGGATTTCGTCGATAAACAACACGTCGCGGGCTTCGAGGTTGGTCAGGATCGCCGCCAGATCGCCCGCCTTGGCCAACACCGGGCCAGAGGTCATGCGAAAGCCCACACCCAACTCCCGCGCCATGATCTGCGCCAGAGTGGTTTTGCCGAGGCCCGGAGGCCCGTGAAATAGCGTGTGGTCCATTGCCTCGCCACGCTGGCGGGCAGATTGAATGAACACGGCAAGGTTCGCGCGCGCCTCGGCTTGGCCGACAAATTCCGCCAGCATCTGTGGCCGCAAAGCGCGGTCAAAGTCTTCGGGCATCGGCTCGGGCCGCATGGTGGGGTCAATGTCGGTCATAGGGCCTCGTTATGGCGCAGGGCGGAGGGTTCTGCCAGAGGGGGCGTCACCCCTTGGGCGCCAACAGCTTAAGTGCCGCGCGGATCAGCGTCGGCGTGTCCGCGTCCGGCAACTCACCCGCTGCTTGCGCCACTGCTCCTGCTGCATCACCGGGGCCGTAGCCAAGGTTGCCAAGCGCCGAAAGCGCCTCGGACTGGGCCGAAGCATTGGGCGCGGCGGCTTTCGGCGCGGGGCGCGGGGCCGCGGCTTCGATCACGGTCTCATCGGCGGCGGCTTGCGCCTCTCCCAGAGCGTCGGCCACGGTGCCGGTCATCGCCATCACACCGGGGGCCTTGTCCTTGAGATCAAGCACCACGCGCTGTGCGATTTTGGGGCCAATGCCCTTGGCGGCCTTTACCGCGTTCCAATCGCCAAGCGCGATTGCGCGGCTCACGCCATCCGGGCCGAGCGTTCCGAGAATTGCCAGCGACGCCTTTGCCCCGACCCCCTGAACCGAGGTCAGCAACCGGTGCCATTCCTTTTCCACCAGCGTTTGAAAGCCAAAGAGTTGCATCAGGTCTTCGCGCACCACCAGATCGGTATAAAGCGCCACGACTTCGCCCACACCGGGCAGCGCGGCCATGGTCCGGTCAGAGACATAGACGAGGTACCCCACGCCGCGCACGTCGATCAGCACATGGTCGGCGGCACGGTAGTCAATGCGGCCCGAGAGTTTGCCGATCATGCGCTCGCCCTCGCCACCGCTTGCGCGAGGGTGCTGGCCCCGCCGTGATGCGCGTGACAGATCGCGATGGCCAGCGCATCGGCGGCATCCGGGCCTGCAATCTCGATCCCCGGCATCTGCATCTTCACCATATGCGCCACCTGTCCCTTATCCGCGTGGCCCACGCCGACCACGGTTTTCTTGACCTTGTTGGGGGCATATTCGCCCACCGTCAAACCAAACTGCGCAGGCACCAGCATCGCGATGCCCCGCGCCTGACCCAGCTTCAGGGTCCCGGCCCCGTCTTTGTTCACGAAAGTCTGTTCAACCGCCGCCGCCTGTGGCTGCCACATGGTCAGCACGCGCGTCAGCTGCCCGTGCAAGGACAAAAGCCGCACGCCAAGGTCGTCGCCTTCGGAATGACAGATGCCATTGGCCACATGGGCGATTCGGCTGCCCGACACGTCGATCACGCCCCAGCCCAGATTGCGCAGCCCCGGATCTATGCCGATCACCCGTATCATCTCTGCCCTCGATAAAATTGTTGCTTTTTTGGTGCACTAGCACGAAACGCGAACATCGCAAAGCCCTGATGCGCGGCGGGCGCATTACGACACGCATCCTGTCGCTTTTGAACCGCGGTGTCGGATTGCGTCTCTCCATGCTGCAAAACCGACATCAGGAAGCCGGAAATTTTCCCGTAAAGATAGTGGGTTAGCCGTCATTTCGACCTATGCAAAAAACGCAAGTCTCACTGTCGTTTTTGAGGGATTGCGCGGGGCGGTTTTCAGGCATAATTGCCGAAAATCACGTTTTGCAGGGCGCGCTTTCCTCGCCCCCTGCAGACACAACCGACGATCAAACAAAGGACGGCCCCATGGCAGCTTTCGACACCACCCGCACCGCTTACGGCTCCACCTCGGCCGTCACACGTATCCTTGGCTTTTTCGGCGCGTTCTTTGCCGCGGTCGAAGATTGGCAAGACAGCCGCGCCACCCGCAAGGCGCTGTCGGACCTGACCGACCTTGAATTGCAGGACATCGGCTTGATCCGGGGAGACATTGACCTCGTCGCACAGAACCACTTCGTGCGCTAAGCCTGCGCCTGCCCGCATCAATACCTACCCAAAGAAAAAGCCGCAGCGGAAGGCATCCGCTGCGGCTTTTTCATATCAAAAGTCAGTGGCTTAAGATCACCGCATGATCGGGCCGGTCAGCCCGGCCACTGCCTTGGTCAGCGGGTCGATGGCCATCATCTTGGCGCCGATCTGCTCTAGGTTTGAACCATTGGCGAGCCGCGACAGGCGTTCGTTATAGGTTACCGGGCCGATCGCGGCGAGGGTGAAGGCTTTGAAGCCGAAAAATACCAGAACGATCAGGAAAAACCCCATCATCGGGAAACCCCGACGGGCACGTTTCGGCAAGACGGAGATCAACCCGTCGCGCCCGACGCGGGTGACATATCCCCGTTCCATCTTCCGATGCTTGCGCCCTAGAAGTTCGATCCGTTTCGCGAATTGAGCGTGTCCTTCAGCCATCACAGCCTCCGTAGCAATCCGGCCCCCACCGTTTGCTGCCAATTTGAATAAAGGCAAATTGTGGCAACAAAGCGGCAAAAGGGTCAAATGCAACGAAAATGAGGCGCGAATTATACTTTCGTTTGAAGCGTTAGTGTCGTCCAGTCACCAATGCTCTCGCGGTGCACCAGATTGATACCAGATCGTGCATAAACCTCGATCACCTCGTCGGCCTGCTCGTTCAGAAGGCCTGAGAGAATCGCATAGCCCGCAGGTTGCAGCGCCCCGGCCATATCCGGGGCCAAGGCGACCAGCGGCCCTTTGAGGATATTGGCAAAGACCAGATCAAAGGGGGCAGCTTCGGCCAATTGGGGATGATCAAAGCCTGCGGCCTCGACACAGGCCACGCGGCCCGACAGATTGTTGGCATCGACATTGGCCTGCGCCACTTCGACCGCGACCTCATCAATGTCACTGGCCAATACCGGCTCGGGCCAGATACGCGCGGCGGCCATGGCCAGCACGGCAGTGCCGCAGCCGATGTCGACCACGTTCTTGCCGTGAAACCCCTCGCCCGCCAGACGGTCCAGCGCGCGCAGGCAGCCCAGTGTCGTGCCGTGGTGCCCGGTGCCAAAGGCCATGGCGGCTTCGATCAGCAGCGGCTCGCAGTCTTCGGGCACCTTGTCGGCGTCATGGCTGCCGTAGACGAAAAAGCGGCCCGCCTCGACGGGGGCCAATTCGCGGCGCACATGGGCGACCCAGTCGGTTTCGGGCAGTTCAGAGACGGTGAAATCCTTCGCGCCCATCGCCTTGGCCAGCACCGCCAGCGCAGCTGTGTCGGGTGCTTCTTCGAAATAACCGCCGACTTCCCACAGGCCCGAGCCGTCTTCGACCTCAAACACGCCAACGCCAGTGGGCTCGGGGATCAGCCGCTCCATCGCCTCGCCCAAGGCATAGGCGGGGTCGCGGCCCGTGAGGGTAGTGAGGGCGGTGAAAGTGGGCATGGCGCGGTCCTTTGCTGCGGTGCGGTTGTGCTTCGCCTAGGGCCGCGCGCGTGTCGGGTCAAGCCATGCTGGGTTTCGCGGCCTATTCGGCAGCCTGCGGCACAGCAGTTTGAAAGATCGTCTCATGCCCCGGTGCCGGGTGGCGCGGGATCAACAGTGACAGCATCAGCGACACTGCCGCCATCCCCGCGGCAAGGAAGAACACCGCCGCTGGCGAGACGAGCCAAAGCAGGCCAAGCCCGACAGGCAGGAACACCGCCGCGATATGATTGATGGTAAAGGCCACCGCCGCCGTGGGCGCGATATCCGCGGGGTCTGCGATCTTTTGGAAATAGGTCTTTAGCGCCAGTGCGAGGGCAAAGAACATATGATCCAGCACATAGAGCGTTGCCGCAATCACCACGCCCCAGCCAAGGTAATAGACGCCGCCGTACGCAAGGAAGACGATGATCAGCCCGACATATTCGACGGTCAACGTCCGGCGTTCGCCGAAATGGCCCACCGCCCGGCCCATCAGCGGGGCAAAGAGCATATTGGCGACGAGGTTGATGAGGTAGAGCATGGTGATCTCATGCACTTCAAAGCCGAAGCGTTCGACCATCATGAAGCCCGCGAAGACCACGAAGATCTGCCGCCGCGCGCCTGACATGAATTGCAGCGCGTAATAGAGCCAGTAACGCTTGCGCAGGATCATCTTTTTGTTCTGCACCGTGGGCGCTTCGAACTGCGGATAAGCCAGCATCGCGATGAGGGCCACCGCGACGGTGACGCCGCCGCCGATCATGTAAACGATGCTGTAGCTGAGGTTCAGCGTTTCCCAGAGCGCCATGATCGCCAGATAGGCCACCAGCGTCGCCAGCGATCCAGCCGCCATGAGCCAGCCGATCATGCGCGGGGCGTCTTCGATTTTCAGCCATTGCAGCTGCAGCGATTGGTTCACCGTCTCGTAGTAATGGAAGCCGATCGAGCTGAGCATGGTGATCGTCAGGATACCGCCCATTGAGGGGAAATAAGCGGTGATGGCCGTCGCCGCGCCGAGCAGCGCGAGCGAGATCAGCCCCAGCACCTGTTCGCGGACAAAGAGCAAGATCGCAATGACCCCGATGGCCAGAAAGCCGGGAATTTCGCGCACCGTGTGCAGCAGGCCGATGTCGGACCCGTCGAAGTCTGCCACCTCGATGACGAAGTTATTCAGCAGCGCCGACCATGTGTTGAAGGCAATCGGCATCGCCAGCGCCATAAGGAACAGCAGGGCCACGGGGCGGCGCCAGAACGGCAGGCGCTTGGCCTCTTCGAGGGTGATATAGCGGGTCATGCGCATTTATTACGCCGGGGTTTTGGGAATGGCGAGAGAAAAGGGAGACTTGGAACGCGCCTCAATGCCACCAGGCCCGGAATCAAGCCGCAGGCGCCGGGCCATCGCCTGCCCGCCCCCCGGGTAGGCGATTTGGTGAGGTTAAGCGCGACCTCGCGAGCGTACATCATGACTGATCCATAAAGTGGCAGAGAGCGCCGTCGGATCGCCGACCCGCGGGCAGTCGTTGGCCCTCGATATGTGAAAGCCAGCCTCAATAAAAACTCTGCGGATCGATATCCACGGCCAGCCGCAAATCCCCCTTCAGCCGCAGCGCACCAACCCACTTGCTCAGCGCCTCCTGCAGCGCCACGCCCTTATCCGCCTTGACCAACAACCGCACCCGATGCCGCCCGCGCACCCGTGCGATTGGCGCGGGCGCGGGGCCAAAAACCTGCGCCCCCACGGCCCGCAAAGGCCCGTCATGCCGCGCCAGATGGTTGCCCAGATCAAACACCGCCGCCGCATCGCTGCCGCTGAGGATGATCCCTGCCATACGGCCGTAAGGCGGCACCCCGGCCTGCCGCCGCTCGCCTGCCTCGGCGGCCCAGAACTTCTCCTCCTCACCCGCCAAGATTGCCCGGATCACCGGATGCTCGGGCTGATAGGTCTGCAACAGCGCTGCGCCGGGCGCCTCGGCCCGCCCCGCACGTCCCGCCACCTGCCGCATCAGCTGAAACGTCCGCTCCGCCGCGCGCAGATCCGACCCGGTGAGGCCGAGATCAGCATCGATCACCCCCACCAGCGTCAGTTTGGGAAAGTTGTGCCCCTTGGCGACCAGTTGCGTGCCGATGATGATGTCCGCCGCCCCTTCGGCGATGCCCGCGATCTCGGCCTTCAGCGCCCGGGCCGAGCCGTACATGTCCGAACTCAGCGTCGCGATGCGTGCTTCGGGCCAGAGCGCCGTGGCTTCTTCGCCCAACCGCTCAACCCCCGGCCCGATGGGGGCAAGTTTGCCCTCCACTTTGCACGAAGGACAGGCTTCTGGCATCGGCTTGGTCTCACCACACTGATGGCAAACGAGTCGCTTAAGGAACCGATGCTCCACCATCCGCGCGTCACACTGATCGCAGCCGATTTGTTCGCCACAGGCCCGGCACAGCGTGATCGGCGCATAGCCACGGCGGTTGATAAAGAGCATCGCCTGCTCGCCGCGTTCCAGCCGCGCGTCGACCTCGCGCTTCATCTCAGCCGAGATCCATTTGTCACCGGGCAGCCCCGCTTGGCGCATGTCAATCGCGCCCATCTGCGGCATCACCGCCGGACCGAAGCGCGAGGTCAGCTCCAACCGGCGATATTTCCCCGCCTCTGCATTGGCCCAAGTCTCAAGACTTGGTGTCGCACTCGCCAGCACCACCTGCGCGCCGCAGATCGAGGCGCGCAGCACCGCCATGTCCCGCGCGTTATACAGCACTCCATCTTCCTGCTTGTAGGACGTGTCGTGCTCCTCATCGACAACGATCAGCCCGAGGTTCTGAAACGGCAAGAATAACGCGGAGCGCGCACCGATCACGAGCTGCGCATTGCCCTCGCCCACCATGCGCCAGATGCGGCGACGCTCTGTCATGGTGACGCCGGAATGCCACTCGGCGGGCTTGGCCCCGAAACGCTCTTCGACACGGTCCAAGAACTGCTCGGTCAGGGCGATCTCTGGCAGCAGCACCAGCGCTTGCCGCCCGGACTCAATCGCCGCCGCCACGGCTTCGAGATAGACCTCAGTCTTGCCCGATCCGGTGACCCCGCGCAGCAGGGTCGTGCCATAGGTCTCTGCCTTGATCCCTTCGCGCAAAACCGCCGCCGCTGTCGCCTGATCCTCGGTCAGTGCCTTGCCGGGCAACGATGGATCCAGCCGCCGAAACGGCAGATCGCGGGGGCTTTCCTCTTCGCGCACGGCACCTTGATCGACCAAACCTTTGACCACCGAAGAAGTCACCCCGGCCATCTCCGACAGTTCCTTCAGCGTAAACGCCAGATCGCCGTATTCCTCCAACACCGCCATCACCCGCTGGCGCGCGTCGGTCATGCGGGTCGGCACGCCGTCGCCCGCCCGGTAAATCTTGCGCATCGACGGCGGATCGCCCAAGCCCGGCGCACGGGTGGCCAGCCGCAGCATCGCGGGCAGCGGGGTCAGCGTATAGGCCGCCGAGCGCAGCAAAAACTCGCGCATCTCATCGCGCATCGGCGGGGCGTCCAGCACCCGGATCACATGGCGCACCTTGTTGATGTCATAATCCCCGGCCCCCGGCCCCCAGACCACGCCCATCACCTTGCGCGGGCCCAATGGCACCTCGACGAACGCCCCCGCATTGCAGCCACCTTCGGGCGCGCGATAGTCCAAAGCGCGGCCCAAAGGCTGGGTGGTCATCACCGAGAGCAACTCGCCATGATGGTAGAATTCAGCCATGTCTGCCGCATGCTCCGTGTCGCTAGGGGGAATTGAGGCTTTAAGCATCGCAGATCATGCGGTAAAGCCAAGGCAAGCAATAGACCTGTTAGCGATCACATTCCAACCCGGAAGGAAAGCCCATGAAATTCTTCGTAGATACCGCCGAGATCGACGCCATTGCCGAACTCAATGACCTTGGCATGGTCGACGGCGTGACAACCAACCCCTCCCTGATCCTGAAATCAGGCCGCAACATCCTTGAGGTTACCAAAGAGATTTGTGACCTCGTCGACGGCCCCGTTTCCGCCGAAGTGGTGGCGCTGGAAGCCGATGCGATGATCGCCGAAGGCCGCAAACTGGCCGAGATCGCCGACAACATCACCATCAAGCTGCCGCTGACATGGGACGGGCTGAAAGCCTGTAAGGTTCTGTCGGGCGAAGGTCACATGATCAACGTGACGCTCTGCTTCTCGGCGAACCAAGCGTTGATCGCGGCCAAAGCTGGCGCGACCTTCATCTCGCCCTTCATTGGCCGTCTGGACGACATCAACCTCGATGGCATGGACCTGATCCAAGACATCCGCATCATCTATGACAACTACGGCTTTGACACGCAGATCCTCGCGGCCTCCATCCGCAGCGTGAACCACGTCCTCGACGCCGCGCGCATCGGTGCCGACGTGATGACCGCGCCGCCAGAAGTGATCAAGAAGCTGGCCGCGCACCCGCTGACCGACAAAGGTCTGGAGCAGTTCATGGCCGATTGGAAAAAGACCGGTCAGAACATCCTCTGATCCGGCCTGAGCGCCAAGACATCAAACCCCTTCCGTCCCTGGCGGAGGGGGTTTTTCTTTGCTTTAAGCTGCGTTGCCTTCGACCGTCAGATGGTCACCCGACCACAGACCGGGGCGGACCTCGGCCTCGGCCGCACCTGCGCGGATGCGACGGCACTGCCCCACGGGAATCGCCGGAGCCTGCAACACCAGATCCATGCCCTGCGCCGCCGTCTGGGGCGGCAAGGCCGCGTGCATCCCGTCCAAGGCCACCGACACATCGCAGGGCAGATAGACACTCGCCCCGCCCACGCCGGTATCCTCTTGCCAGGGGGTCAACGGCGCGCCGACCGCGCCGACACAGCACACGGCGGTTTGCAATTCGATCGCCCGCGCCCGTGCACAGCTAAACACGCGGTTGTAGCCGGTGATCATGTCGGTCTTGGCGGGGATGATCACCAGATCAAGGTCCAGCTCGCCCAGTTTCGACCAAAGCGCGGTATATTCCGCATCCAGACAGATCGCGATGACACAGCGCAGCCCGTTCCAGTCGAACAGGTTGATCCCGGTGCCCGCGATGGTCACGCCGCTGGCGCCATTTGCCTCAAGCGGCGTCAGGCTCAGCTTGTTTTGCACCTGCATTCCGCCATCCGGGGTCAGGAACCACGCCTGATTGAGATACCCCTCGGGCGCATCGACCGACGGAAAGGCCACGGGAAATGTGCCGGGCAGCAGGGCGACGCCTGTCTGCTCTACCATGCGGCGCATCGGGTCGAGCGCCAGCGCGGCGGTCTGCGCGAGCCAGCCCAGTTGCTGCTCTGCGGGCAGGTCCGCCGGGGCAAAACTCAGCCATTGTGCGCAGCAAAACTCAGGCATCACCAAAAGCCGCGCCTCGCGCGCGGCGGCTTGTTGCAGACGCAGTTCCACACTGGCAAGCCAGCTTTGCAGCGAATCCGGTGTGACCTGAAGGTTGGCGGCCCAAAGATCGACAGAGACATGTTCCATGTAAGATTTCCTCTCCCGGCAAGGGCCATTTCGCCACATCCGGGGATATGCAGCAGGCTTCGGTCAGGCGCGCGGGCGTTGCGGCTGAAATCCGCGCGTCGACCGGGGCCAACACACCCGCGCCGCTTTTGTTCCCGTGGGCTTCGTTCTACATCCCAGCCTGACGCAAGGCGGCAACAAAGACCGCAGGCGGCAAGACCCGTGACCAATTGGGGGCAGATCTTGGCGCCCCACCATGCTATGACACCGCAAATCAAAAAGAGACGCCCATGAGCAGCAGCCCTAAAATCGACGACGCCCTGCGCGAGGCGATCATCTCAGCGCCCGATGTCATCCTTGACGACAGCGATGTGATGCAGGCGCTGATTGCAGCGAATGAGAAGGCCATGGGCGGCAACATCGTCGACCTGCGCGGCATCGCGATGGAGCGTTTGGAAACCCGGCTTGATCGGTTGGAAGACACCCACCGCAGCGTCATCGCCGCGGCCTATGAAAACCTCGCCGGGACCAACCAGATCCACCGCGCGATCCTGCAAATGCTAGACCCGGTGGAGTTTGAAACCTTTCTGCGCAATCTGGGTGGCGAAGTGGCCGACATTCTGCGCGTTGATGCGGTGAAACTGGTGCTTGAGTCGGTGCAGAACGACAATGATCCGGCAGTACAACGTTTGGGCGATGTGCTGACCGTGGCCGAGCCGGGCTTTATCGACGACTATCTGTCTCATGGGCGCGGCGGCATGGTGCGGCAAGTGACCCTGCGTGCGATTCAGGATGGCGCCGAGGCGCTCTATGGCACCAAGGCGGGGTGGATTCGCTCCGAAGCCTGCCTGAAGCTCGATTTCGGCGCGGGCCGCCTGCCGGGCTTGCTGGTCATGGGCGCCGAAGACCCGCATATGTTCGGCCCGCAGCAGGGCACCGATCTGCTCACCTTCTTTACCGGCGTGCTGGAACGCACCATGCGCCGCTGGCTGTCTTGAGCGAGAAGGCAAATCCCCTGCTGATCAGCCCCGCCGCGCGGGACGCGCTTCAGACATGGCTGGAGCACCAAAGCGCCTTGAAGGACGCGGCAGAGAATACCATCATCGCCTATCGGGGCGATGTGACCGAGTTCCTTACCTTCATGACGCTGCATAAGGGCGACACCCAAGGTCTGGGCGCGCTGGCGAAAATCACCATCAGCGACATGCGCGCTTGGATGGCCAGCACGCGCAGCGGCGGGGTCGGCTCACGCTCTGTGGCGCGCAAACTCTCGGCGGTGAAAGCCTTCTACCGCTGGCTGGCCGAGCGGGAGGGGTTTGAGCCCACCGCCGTTCTGCTTGCCCGGTCGCCCAAATTTCAGAAAAAACTCCCCCGCCCACTGGCCGAAGATGCCGCCCGTGCGCTGATCGACTGCGTCGAAACCCAAGCCCGCGCCCCATGGGTCGCGGCGCGCGATGTCGCTGTTCTGACGATGCTTTGGGGCTGCGGGTTGCGGATCTCCGAGGCGCTGGCGCTCAAGGGCGGCGATGCGCCCCTGCCGAATAGCCTGCGCATCATCGGCAAAGGTGGCAAGGAACGGGTCGTACCGGTCTTGCCTGCTGCACGCGCCGCTGTCGAAAATTACCTCGCTGTCTGTCCCTACCCGCAAGAGCCGCAGGCCCCGCTGTTTCGTGCCATTCGCGGCGGCGCATTGGGCGCGCGGGCCGTGGCGCAGGTGATGGCCGATGCGCGGATGCAACTGGGCCTTCCGGCGACGGCCACGCCCCATGCCATGCGCCACAGCTTTGCCACGCATCTGCTCGATGCGGGCGGTGATCTGCGCGCGATTCAGGAATTGCTGGGCCATGCTTCGCTCTCGACCACGCAGGCCTATACCGCCGTCGACACCGCGCGGCTGATGGAAGTCTATAACAACGCCCATCCCAAAGCGGGCCGCTGAGCCCTTCCAAGCCGACCCTCTTGCACCCTGTGCCCCAATCGCCATATTGAGACCAAGCGAGGACGACCTCCCCCATTTGGGCAGCCACTCGGGACGACCCGACCAATACCGGGACCGACCCCATGCGCAGTACTGCAGACCGCATCCGCCACGCCATAAGCTTTGAAGTTCTCGCCCTGTTGATCGTCACGCCCATGGGCGCTTGGCTGTTTGACAAGCCACTGCATGAGATTGGCGTCGTCACCATCGTCAGCGCCAGCATCGCGACGGGGTGGAACTACCTCTACAACCTTGGCTTCGATCACGCCTTGCGCCGTCTGCGCGGCACGGTCCGCAAGACGGTGCCGATCCGGGTACTTCACGCCGTGACCTTTGAGATTGGCCTGCTCTTCGTGCTGATGCCCTTCATCGCCTGGTACCTGAGCATTTCGCTGATGGAGGCCTTCCTGATCGACGTGAGCTTCGCGCTGTTCTACCTGATCTACGCCTTTGTTTTTAACTGGGTTTACGACGTGCTCTTCCCGGTGCCAGAGCCTGCCCGCCCGTCTTAATCGGCGCGCAGGCGGCTGACGAACTCAGCAGCCGCCTCTGCCGGATCGCGCGCGCCCTCGGCCACGGCGTCACTGAGCCGTGCCAGATCGTCCTTCGCCTGCGGTGTCTCCAACTGCGCCAAAAGCCGGTGCTTCACATCCTGCTCGAACCAATAGCGCGCCTGCGCGGCGCGGGTGCGGTCCCAAAAGCCCTGCGCGCGGCGCCACTCGGTCAATTCCTGCAAGGCCGCCCAAGTCTCCTCCAGACCGTTTTCCTCCAGCGCCGAAACCGCCGTGGCGCGGGGAAAGCCTTCGGGGTCTTGCGGGCGTTTGCGCAGCAGGCGCAGGGCACCGGCGTAGTCGGCCCGGGTGCGCGCGGCGGTGGACTTCAGATCGCCATCGGCCTTGTTGATCACGATCAGATCGGCAATCTCCATGATGCCGCGTTTCACGCCCTGCAACTCATCCCCGCCCGCCGGGGCCAGCAGCAAAACGAATGCGTCCGACATCTCGGCCACCACCGTCTCGGACTGGCCGACGCCCACGGTTTCGATCAGCACCACGTCGAAACCCGCCGCCTCACAGAGCCGCACCGCCTCCCGCGAGCGGCGGGCAACACCGCCAAGATGGGTCTGGCTGGGCGAAGGACGGATGAAAGCGCGCGGCTCCCGGCTGAGCCGGTCCATCCGCGTTTTGTCGCCCAAGATCGACCCGCCCGAACGCGCCGAACTGGGG
>Ga0208315_1001046_pt1 | contig 15523 bp, 8 predicted proteins | sample MalvireepMed_215_FD_184239 | JGI IMG/M metagenome (GOLD analysis project Ga0208315, IMG submission 184239) | Marine viral communities from the Global Malaspina Expedition - Malaspina viral metaG DeepMed_215 (SPAdes) (version 2) | ecosystem: Environmental > Aquatic > Marine > Oceanic | place... | reverse complement strand
GTCAAGGGTAAGCTCGGTCTCGTCGCCAGCGATGGTGGAGGGCGTCGAGCCGTCGTCCATCATGAGCAGGCGGGTGTCGCTGATGAGCAAGGATGTGAGTCCTTCCGGCTCGGTGGATACGGAGCCAGAGTTGCCGGTGACGAGCAGGTCCTCCAGTTTCCTGGAAACGGACTTGGCCATCTTCGCAAGCAGCACGGCTTCCTGGGACTGTACGTTGTCCACCGTCTGGATAGCGAACCTGTCGAGAGGGTGCTGGATGCCTACCGTGGTCAGGGACACCGTCTTCTTGGTGTAGGTCGGCTCGGTGTCGGACCAGGTATCGCCTACCTGGTGGGTGGTTGCGGCTCCCAGTGTACTCTCGCGGTTATAGACCAGGGAGTTGCCGGAGAATGAACGGAACTGTAAGAAGGGGGCCAGTTCAGATGCCGTGATGATGTTGTCGAAGACACCAGCAATGACATCGTCGTTGGCCAACTTCTGATACTCAGACAGAGTTGGCATATCGGTCTCCTAGAGTCTGTTTTGTCTAATCCTCAGACCCCTCTCTATGAGGGCGGCACCGTGGAGTTCCTCGCTACCGCCAGCTATGGCAGAACCTGTGTCAAGGTCATTGATACCGTGCTGCTCGAGGGCCTTCTTGGCCGCTAGTTTGGCCTCCTCTCGGAGGGCCTTCTTCTCGACCTCGGCGCTGTTCCTCTCCTGCTGGTTGACCATGCGCTGGGCTTCTATCTGGGCGTCATACACACCATCATAGTTGCCCTGCTGCGCCTGTTGCCAGGCGGTCTGCCACTGGGCCTGAATCTTGGTGGCGTCCTCCTCGCTTATGAGGAGATTGCCTTCTTCATCCTGTACAGTGGATAGGAGACGGGCCTGTTCCCGCTCATACCTGGCGTTCCAGGCACGGTCTGCCTGGCTGCGGGCTGTTTCCTGGTTTATCTGACTTATCTGCGCCTGGAAGTCTTCACCACTGCCACCAGTGACATACTGGTCCATGGTGGCGGTGAGTACCTTCCGCATAGCAGATAGCTCGTCCTTCAAACCAGCTAGTTCTGCGTCCCTATCCGTTTCTCTCCGGCGCTGTCCGTCCCTGGATTTCTGGTCATTCTGTAGCTTATCGACCAGAGCCTCCAGCTCCTCGGTCCTCGCCTTGTAATCGGGTTCTTCCTGGGGTTCTTCCTGGGGGGCCTCCCCCGATGGTTCCTGTTCAGTGGTCTCTACCTGTTCTTGCATGATGCTCCTTTATGGGAGGGATCACAGCTCGATGGTATACATAAGATGATTCAAAAGTCTACGGGGTGCTACTGGTTTAGCTGATTCATGATAGCTTCCCACTGGGCATCTATACCCTCCTCACTCTTTGCGCTGCTACCTATCTCATTGTCTATGTAAGCCCTATCGGTCTCAGCAGCATCTTCGTAGACAGGGAACCCAGGAGGTTGGTTTGGGGTACGCATCCATTCTCGGATACCAGTTACCCTACCCTCATAATCGGTGATGATGTCACTGCCTGCCTCGGAAGCTAATCCCCGCCATAGCCTCTGAAGATGTAAGCTGTCTTTGCTCTTCGCCTGGATGAAACGGGCTAGTATCGCCTTCTCCTGGTCGGTGTAGTCAGCGCTCTGGTAGAAAGAATCCTCCACCAGGTCAGACTGTCGCCATAGAGGTCGTAGTATCTCTCTGTTCTGCCGTAGCTGCCTCTCACCCTCAGTGGCGTTCCTTCCAATCTCGAACCTTACCTGGGACATCATGTCGGGGCCATAATCTGGATCAGCGGCCCATCTGTCTTCCAGCTCGGCCAGCATACGATCCTGCTCGTCGAAGTCACGTCGGCCCAGTGCATCGTCCAGGTCGGGGTTCTCCATCACTTTCATGAAATCATCAATAGCCCTTCCTAGAGCAGCTTCCGGTGGGGAGGTACGCTCCAGGGAAGCCATGAGGCTTTCGTATTCATTCTCAAGACTCTGGACCTTTGTGGCGTACTCCTTGTATATCTGACTTACCGCACGGCGGTAAACACGGTTGGGCTTCCGTCCCGCTTCCTCCCAGGCCTGCTCTAAGGCGTCCGTGCGGGTCTCCTTCAACTCATCTTTCTCGTCGGCGTAGGACCTGAACTCATCCCCCCGCTCTCTCTGGCGGTCCTCCCTCTCTTCGGTGAGGCGCTGGATGGTGGGGTCATCATCTATGAACCTCAGTACATCGGCGGGTAGTTTGTAAGGGTTGAACGTCCATATGCCCTCATTAAGCACTTCCTCGATGAGGTCTATCTCAGTGTCGGAACGCTTAATAACGTCTGGTTCTCTCTGTCCAGGGACGTGTATCTCCTTGTAGTCGAAGCCACCTGTGGAGAGGAGCCTCTGGCCACGGTACTGCCTCTGTTCATTGCGCTGTTCAGTCAGGGACATGGGACTGCTTTTGCCACCATGGGCCTCAAACCCTATAAGTTCTATGGACCGGCCAACCGCACTCCCTATGTCATTATCCGATAGGTTCTTCGCTATGCCCTTGGCTCCTTCATGAACCTGGTCCTCTATGAACGGCACGAAGTTCTCGGCCAGCCTACCCATCACCTTCATCCAATCGGTGCTTTCACCCCGAGTTCCTACTGGCTTACCCATGGCATCGCTGCCGGTCCAGAAGTCCCAGATGTTAGCTACCGTACCGGAGGACATACTCCTCATAGCCTTATGGGGTCCACCCTCTTCAGTGACCAGGGCTGAAGTTATCATCATACCAACCAGGCTATCCCAGGTGCCAAAGAGGGATATGTTTGAACCCCATGGAGTCAGGATACGCATGAAGTTGGGATTCCTCACCCAGTGTTCACCCTTAGTACCTTCCCTGACCTTGACTACAGGCCTGTGGTCAGTCTCATTGCCCATGGCGTAGTTAGCACCAAAGGTCAAAGAGGTGCCGATGGCGATCATCTTGATCATGGACTTAGCTGCCATGCGTTTCTCGAGAGAAGCGGTGGTGAGCTTGCCTAGAGGTCCACCCCTCTGTGGGCCATACGGACCTCTCCAGCCAGTGACCACGGATGGAGTACCCATGATGGCACGGGCGAGGGTATCGAAGCGGGACTGGAGGAAGCGAGGAGCAAACACCAGTAGGTCACCTAGATCGCCACCTGTCCGTCCCTTAGACCAGCCGGTTGCCCCATTTATGGCATTGGCTATCTTCTCCAGGTCACCACGCTGGCTCAGTTCTTCCAGGGTGTGGTGCTTCAACATACCTTCCAGGTAGTCGTCTGCCCATTCCAGCCTGGCCATATCACCACCAACACCGAAAGCACGGTTAGCCTGCTTCACCCCAGGGAGTTGACCTATACCGAATCCCCTTCCAAATGCGAACTCTGTATCGCTACCATTTATGACTAATCCGTTAGCCGCCCACTGACTGGAAGTGAGGTGGCCATGTTCAGCCGCCTTATCGTCGAAGTGGTAGAAGAAGGCATCTGCGGCACTTTCACCTCTGCCCTCCACGATACCCACCTTCTGTGAGCCTGGTATACCCCAGAGCTGCCATGTGAACCTGGCTACCCGCTGCCAGGCCCTGGGGTTGTCGTAGAACCTCAGCAGCATCTGTACAAACATCAGGGAGTTGTCCAGCGTAGCCCTAGCTCCCCTGTAGAGGGAGTTGAATCTGTCGTAGAAGGCCTTCGGGTTTGGACCTGCTATACCTGGCTCTCTCTGTATGTACTTGCGGGCCGCATTGGCCATGGCATCGGGCCAGTAGTAACCTCCTAATCCAGGTAGGGGTATGATAGCGTTGCCTTCTGGGGGTTTGGTAGACCCCTGGACCGCAGACTTCCATACATCCTTGAACTCGGCCAGCTCCTTCTCACGCTCCATAAGGGTGTCAGCGAGTTTGGCCTTAGACCACTCATTCTTCAGAACCCTGACCTCGGCATCAGATAGCTGCTTACCGGATAGAGTTAGCTCTCGGTTGAGTATCTTCGTGATCCTGCGCTCCTCCAGTCGCAGCAGGCTGATGTCCCGCTCGAGTTTGCCCACCATGTGCTGGCGTCTTATCTGCGCCTTGAGTGCGTTCCTATGGCTTCTAGCTTCAAACTTAGCTTCTGCCTGAGCAATGCGGGCGACATCTATATCTCCCTCCATATCCTCAACCCGCTTAGACATGAACTCGACCTCTTCCACCAGGTCATCCGTCAGCGAGGAAAGCTCGTCTATCTCCTGCATCTTGCGGGATAGTACAGCGGCAGTGGTGTTGCCTACGGTTCGAGCTGGGTCATTGGTTGCCACCTGCTCCAGTACGTTAGGCCACAGGTGCATATTGTCGTTCCCGGCAAGGTTGCTCACCTCGATTATCAGACGGTCTATCTTCTGTAGGGAGCGGCCTAGTTTCAACTCTTTCTTGGTGGAGAGTCGGCGTTCTGACCTGAAGGGTCCTATGTGGGAGGAGATGAAATCCCTTGCATCCTGAGCGGTCTTCAGGGCACCTTCCCAAGCACTTATCACCTCCCTTATCTCCCATTCATCAGGGAGTAGGGTACGGTCTCGCATCAGCAGGTTCCTTTCGGCTCTTCCCAAGCGGGAACCCGCTTCTCCAAGTCTGGATGCGCTGCGGGCTGTCTGCCGGTCCAACTGAACCTGTATACGTTTCAACTCGGCATCTAGTACCGGGGACTGACCATATAGTCTCTTCAGGGAGTTCCTGGTGGACTGTACCCTGCGGTTGAGGTTATTCCATTGCTGCCTTACAGGCTTACTTATCTGGTCCGATAGCTGACTGCCCATAAGGATACCAGTGTCGGGGTCTATCAGGGAGCGGAGGAAGTTAGCAGAGTGGGCATCTACTATATCCTGACCCACCTGCTCAGTGTATGACCTGAGTGCCTCACGGATATGGGGGTAACGGTACTGCTTGATAGCGCCGTCTGAGTCTGCTACACCCTGTATACCTTCGGACATGGATGCTATCTTGTCGAACTTACGGTGGGATACCTGTCCTCTGTAGGCACTCCCCAGGGATACTTTCTTCTCTGGCCGAAACATGGGATGTACACGGACAGGGCCTATCTGCGGGGCATCTCTGACCAGGGTAGCATCGCCTCTATGCAGGTAGAATCCACCAGGCACCTTGGTATTGCCTGAATCCAACTGGATGTCTGAGCGCACGGCGGTAACAGGCATCTCTGCATCTTCCAGTATCTCGTCATACCGCTGTGAATACTCCCTGAGTTCCTCCATGACCTTCCGCTGTTCTACAGTAAGTTCATCCCAGTAGCGTGGGAGTCGGGCGGCAAGGTCCTGGATGGTAGGAGCGAATCCTATTATATCCTCATCGGTACTTCGCCTGAGCCTTTGCCTCAAGGATTCCTGCTCGGGGAAGTCATCTATCATCCTGGCCAGGGACTTGATCTGGCCAAACTCGTTCATGTCGAAGTTGGACTCTACACGGTAAGAGAGGCCACGGGATTCCGCAGCGGCAACACGCCTGACCTGTAGCATACTCTCAGACCTGAGACGCCCAACAGAGGTGCCGTAGGGGTCCTCTGGGATGACGTTACGGAAAGGCGCACCTATGGTGACCTGAACGAACCTTGCCATCTTCTCGACGGGGGTGAGTCCTGCTACAGCGGGTTTGATATTGAAGTGCTTACCCCCCAGTACGGGGGGTTTGACCATGACGTTATCAGGAGAGATTATCTCGGCTACACCGCCACCACGGATAACTCCAGGTTGGAAGCCTGGGATGATACCTTCGCCGGATGTAACACGCCTTCCTCGGGCAGCGGCTGCTTCCGGTACCTTCTCCATCCATGGGCCGGAGAAGAATGGGTCTGACTTCTCACCTGCTGTCCTGGGGGCACGGAACAGGGTAGTACCTGGTAGTCTTCTTACACCAGCACCTCCTACCTTGACCAGGCCACCACTAGCCGCTCTGACGGCCCCACGGACGAGTCCACCTGATACTGCCTCCAGGGGGTCTAACGCTATCTCTATACCTAGTTTGACAGGCTCGACAACGTACCAGGGTAGTATCTTCTCCTCTTCCGCTATACGCATATGGCGGTTAGGGGATATGATCCTGGATTCTCTCTCTCCCGTATTGGGGTTTATAACGAACTCACGCTCGAATCCTTCCTCGTCGTAGATACCAGCAGACCCTGTCATCTCATTGATACGGGTCTCAAGTTCCTGCTCACCTGGTATGAGTGTTTGAGCCTTGTGTATCAGCTCGTAGGCAAGGCCCGATATAGTGGCATCGTAGTGTTCAAAACTCCCACCTGTCATCCTGGGGGTGAGTCCCTGAGCTTCCCTCTCCAGGTTCTCCACATAGTTGGTCTGGTTGTAGGGTGACTCCAATTCCTTGGCGAAGCTGACAACCTCTTCTACTTCCTGCCTTCGCCTCTCTCTATCGGCTGAGGTGTCTACTATACCGGCAGCTCTTGCTGCCTCCTGTACACGGGGGGCATATCCAGCCCAGGGGTCCTGGACCGTAGGCTCGTAGGGTAACTGGGTATAGCCTTCAGTCGCCCCTATCACCCTCCTCCACAGTGGGTCCTGCTCCTGGGTAGGAGTGGGTCTGGGAACAGCTCCCCTGCCAACCGTGGGTGGAGGAGCTGCCGGAGGCTGTACCACGTTGGTAGGACCGAAGCCGAGGTCCTGTACGTCGGGTATCAGCTTCTTCTTGGCACGGCTCTGTATAGGAAGGTCGAAACCCATCAGCGTATACCTCTGCGGCTAAGTGGCAGGATGCGGGCGGTAGGCTGACGCCTTCCACCTGGTATGGGTAGTCTAAGTTCCTGCTCGAATGACCTGGGCGGGATGCCTGCCTGGGAGGCCAGGTCCATGAATATGTCCCTGGACTCGGGCGTTATGTTCTGGAAGGCCTGTGCGGATGGGAGGGTTAGTCCTGCCGCACGGGATAGGTAGCCTCGGGGCTGGGATATGGCACGACCTGACTGGAGTTGGCGTAGGCCCAGGGGTAGTTGCTGGAAGACTATGCCGCCGCTCTGGTAGCCCCTGGTGCCGTTGGCCTTGGCCCTCGCTACCTCGGCCTGGTTGAGGCCTTTGATGGGCAGTACGAAGGTTCCTGGTGGGAGGTCTACCAGTTCGGGGCCTTCCTCGCCTACTATCTCGAGGTTGTTGCCCTGGGTTAGACCGCCTTGAGCAAATCCTCGTATCGGACCGCCACCCGCCGAATATCCTACTGGTCCTACACCAGGTATAGGTTCGTTAGAGGGGGTGATACCAGTATCAACCTGGCTCCTATCAATAGAGCCAGGTGACGCATTGATTGTAGGAATACCCTTTGTTATCTGTGTAGTACCTTCTACCTGACTCATAGGGCTATACGCACTGACAATGTTTAGACCGGTACCGCTCTCTACAGGAGTGTGGCCAGGTAGGTTACCGCCTAAGAAGTCAGAAGGGCTGTCAACCCCCTGACTGAGAACCGTTCCAGGAGAAAAGTTTAGACCTGACTCAGTAAGGGCGGCTTGTTTAGTGGCGGCAGCAGCGGTTCCTGCTTCCATATCAAGCCGCTGATCCCTATTGATGACGGTCTGGGGGCTGAGTAGATCATCTGAACGCAGACCGGCAGTTACAGCGTCTAATGCCTCCTTCATGCTGCCACCACGACCAAGTACCCTGTTGAACTCAACAGCGCCTTTCTTAGTCATTATGCCTAAGTCGGAACCGTGAGATATATCCCGTGTTATACCCAGCCTACTGGCTTCGTTGGCTACCCACTGTCCGATGGGTATGTTCCTGGTTTTGCCTCTGGCGTCTGTCCAGGGTACTCCTGTAGGCGCAGCGTGTGGTTTATCACCCCGGTAGTCTCTATCTCCATCTGGTATTCGAGTGTCAGCCGCTACACCTGTTGTCGTATCCCGTTGCTGTCCAGGAGATGGAAGGGGTGGAGCTTCTAGGGCCTCGGCCAGCTTCCTGTTACTCTCAGCCAGCTTCTGGGCAGACTTCTCCATAGCAGCCTGCCACTCACCCTGCTCGGTAGCTCTTTGAGTCTCTAACTTGGTCATCCGCAGTTCAAAGTTAGCCTGTTGCTGGGTACTAGCAGCCTGCATCTGAGCGTTCTGTTGTTCAAGCTCATCCGTTAGTGGACTACGACCCTCCTGGTACCGCTGGGTGAACTGCTGTTGTTCGGCGGCTGTAGGGGGACGGCCAGCTCTTAGGCGTTGCTGGAAGGTGTTGTACTCCTTCACCAGGAAGTCTGGAGCGGGGCCTATGCGCTGGACTGTGCCTGGGGGAGGCGGGGCTACGGGTGTCTCGCCTCGGGCTATGGACGATATGAGTTGCTGGTCGGCTGGAGAGCGGGCGAAGGCTACAGCAGCCTGGAAGGCCTCCATGGCGGTGGGGCGTTGGACGAAGTCCTGGAAGGCCATAGCCTTGTCGAAGTCGCCGTCCACCAGGGCCTGGGTTATGATCTGGTCCATGGTTGGGGGCGCTATCTGGGATACGGCACCTGTCTGCTGTTGGAGCAGGCGTTGCTCCACGCCGTACATATCGCCTGCGGATACTATGCCTGGGTCGAACTGGGGTTTCAGTTCCGTCCAATCACCAGCCCTCTGCTGTAAGAACTCCCTATCTCCGGCCTGTATCACGCCAGGCTGGTAGACGGGGTCCTCTAACTCGATACTGCCATCAGGCTGCTTGACTACCCACTGCTGCATCTGCGAGTCGAAGTAGGTCTTGGCAGACTCTGGCATGATAGAGAACGAACCTGGAGATGTCTCAAGGAACCAGGAATCCCCTCTCTTCTGGGGTGTTCCTAGTTGGAACTGGTCTAGGGATATGTCCTCGCTCGAGCCATCGGTGTAGACGACATGGGCACCTGAAGCGGTGCGGAAGGTGTTCTGTACCTTCTTACCTTCGTTGGGCAGGAAGAACTGACCTACCTGGTCCCCTACCTTATGTAGTACCAGGGTCCCTTCACTACTACCATCGGCTCCCTTTATGTCTACCGTGTGTGTGGCAGCGGCTTCAATATCGGCAGTGGCTTCTTTCAGGGCCGGATAGAACCACTGTTCGCCGTCTACCACCTGGGTGCGTACGTCTACCCTGCCATCGGGTATGCCAAGCGCTCGGCCTTTGTTAAGCGCCTGAACGTAGGTCTTCTGAAGGGAGGGGTCTTTGTCCTTCTCGTAGCTGTAGGTGCTTATCACCTTGCCGTTGGATAATACGGTGCCCGTGATCCTATCAGGGTTACCAGGTGACGGCTTCTCTACGAGTTCTATACTCTCTGAGGTAACACCCTTTGACTCTTGGAAGGAGAATGGGATGCCGCCTCGACTCAACTCGAGGTATTCCTTACCTTCTATGGTCTGTATCTTATGTGTTACGTCCCCTACTGCACCTCGGGCACGGCGCACCTCATCTTGGCTTCGTATGCGGTAGCTCCATTCCCTTTGGATGTCCCCATTAACTTCCCTATCAACCGGGACAAGTTCTATCTCGTCCTTATCGAAGCCTGCAACCTTAGCCGCCGAGTACACATAGCCGGGATATTCCCAGCTCTTCACAATGTCTGCGTCTTTTTTCTGGCCAAGACCAGCGAGGCCAAAACCAGCGAGTACGAGTCCCATGTCCTGGTTCAGCGCAGATTCTTTGTCTATAACGGGGGCACCCCCAGCGACAGCTTCAATGCCCTCCCGCCCAGCCTCACCAGCAAGAAACCTAAGCGCCACAGCTTCAGTTGGCCACTCTTGTATGTCGTCCCCAGCTTCATCATGTAGCTCAGTTGTTTTTAGGCGGGTACCGTGTACCTTAGTCGATTCATGTACAGCGTACCCAGGGTGCCTATGCCATGTGGCCATCAGAGTCACCCCCTTGCATGGCCTTTATCATGGCCTCGGTGCCGTGCTGGTCTATGTACTGCTGGCGCTCGAAGCTGCTCATGTTCTGGAAGCGGTTCCTGGCGGTCTGGCGCTTGGCTACACGCTCATGCATGAAGGGTATGCCCACAGGCTTGGTCTTCCGCATCTCGCTGAGTTGCTCCTTGAGTAGTAGTACGGCGTCGGTGAACTCGTTGGTCTTGCTCATCCGGCTAGATTCCCTCCTGTTCGGCCTGGGGCCATGGTGTTGGGGGTCAGTCCCTGTCGGAGTTGGGAGGCTGCGGCGGGTGCGCCACCAGTCTGCCCCATGGATTGCTCCATAGGCATACCGTCTGGCCCAAGTAAACCGGTAGCGCCGCCAGCGGCCCCGCCGCCCTGCCCTCCTCCCTGAGACATGGCTATAGCTCTTTCGACGAGGGCTTCTATGCCCTCTTCCCTCGCTACCTCGAGGGCCATCGCCTGGTGGATCATGGGGTTCTTGCGTACCCAGTCCATGAGCAGGCGCTTGCGCTCACCGGATGCGTCTTCCAGGTGGGCGTCGGCAGACCAGTAGGTCTCCATGGACTTGAGACCTGCGGCAACCTCCTGGAGTCCCAGTTGGCGCTGTTGCAGTTGGAGTACGGGGTCAACCAGGTCGAAGCTGATGTTGACCGAGTAGTCGGATTCTATATAGGAAGGGCGTATGCGCTTGCCCCTTACTGTCAGGTCCAGGTCCAGCAGGTCGATGAGCTGGAGTATCTGGGACGAGGCTACGGTGGCCAGGTGTTCCAGTTGGCGGGCTACAGATACGAACTTGCGGCCCGCTGCCGTGGAGAGTATGGCCTGTTGGCCTACCGTGGAGACGCCCTGCTCACGGACCCCTGCCAGGGCACGGGAGAAGGTGCCTTCCTCTATGTCTCGGGACAGCCACTCCTCGGTGGCGAACATCCAGCGGGGGAGCTGGGGTATGTCCATGCGCCAGACATCACCCCTGTCGGACATCTCTATTATGTCACCCTGGTCGAGCTGATCACGGAGTTCCTCGGCCCCCATGCGTGTGCCGATGGGGTTGAAGGTGGCGTCCATGAGGGCGTTGTGTCGGCCCGATACAGCCTGCGCCTGGGCACGGACATCGGATATGACGGAGTCGAGTATTCCCACGGCCAGGTTGGCGGGGTCTATCCTGTCGGAGTTGGTGGGTTCCTGCCCGAAACCGGCATAGGCGTGGGAGTAGGGTACGAAGCCCCAGGTGTTCTTCTCCGTGAAGAGTAGGCGCTTCATGGTGTGGTACTCACGTCCGGTGCCTGTGACGTAGCCGGATACCATCATGGCATGCCAGCACTCGGTCCAGTACTCGTCGGTGAGGATAAGCTCGAAGGGTCGGTTGTTGCGTACCTCCCACACGTCCACTGGGCGTCCCCTGCCCTTGCGGGACACGGTGAGTTCGTGGAGGTCCTGCGAGAAACGGCGGGCGTGTCGTATGGCTATGCGGGGGCGCTTCTCCCAGGGGTCCAGTAGTATGCGGGCTGGGTGGGGCGCACGGGTGCGGAACGGCATGGCGGTGCGCCGGTAGTGTTCGTGGAGTCGCAGGTTGGTGCGGTAGTCCTCTTCCGAGTCGCCATTGCGGGAAGGCTCGTCTGCACGGCGCTGTAGGACGTTGGAGTCCAGGCCGAGTTCGTGTATGGCGTAGCCCAGGTGTACCAGGTTCTTGCCCTCCTGCTTCCAGGTGAGGGAGGGTTCGAGCAGGGCTGACTCGTCTAGGATGGCCTTTAAGCCCTCTTCCACCCTGTCGGCGTTGGACCGGGACTCCTCGCTCTGCCGCACGGGATGGCGGTGGGGTGTGGGTTCGGACGCTAGTTGGTGGTCTACGGCATGATCTACCAGGGATGTGGGACGGGCGGGCTTGAGCCAGCCTGGGCGGGTGTGGGATTCGGCATCGTCCCATACCGAGTATGTGCGGAAGTAGTAGGAGTCGTACTTCTCCCAGTTACGGTGAGCGCCGGTCCACACCTCCTTCAGGTGGGAGCGGTACTGGTCTATGACGTTGGCGTCGGGTTCGTCTTCAAAGCCGTTAAAGGGCATGACTTAACTCCATCGGGACCAGTTCCTCCGTCTTCGGCGTTGGGTGTCGGCACGGCGTCCCCGTTCCGAGGCTGAGGGGCGGGCGTACTGTCGCATCTGCCAGGCTATGCCCACCGCCATGGGGTAGTCGTCATGGGTGCCTGATTGGGCCTCTATGCGTCCACGCTTGTCGGGGTTGCGTATGACTGTGAAGAACTGGGACAGGCCCTCGCCGTTGGGCACGGTGATGGCACGGGAGTGTATGGCCTCTATCAGGTCTCCCCACAGGACGTAACGGGACCCACCGGCCATGCCAGCGGTGTCGTAGGTGTGCCAGCCTGGATGGTCGGAGTCCCTATGGTACAGGCGCTTGTAGCGGAGTTCCTGGGCCATGGTTATGGTAAGTATACCCCAATCGTTGTCCTCTATGGCCCATATGGGGGAATCGTAGCGATTGAGGAGGTCTACGGAGGCTACGGAGAGTTCGGTTGGGTTGAGTACCTGGCTGTAGATGTCGGCGGCTATGTAGCCTGTTACGGCATCCAGGACCACGGTTACGGCGAAGTCCCTGCCTGTTCCGTGGGATGTGTCCGTTCCGGCAGCGTAGCGCTTGCCAGGTTGGAAGGGCTGGTAGATGTTGGCCTGTACGCCGTTTCCTAGAGTCAGGCGCTCGACGGGTTCCCTGGTGTCCTGCTTCATAAGGGTGAGTACGTCCATGTCGAAGGCCGCAAGGGCACGGGCGGGTGCGAAGGCTTCTTCCTCGGTCTCGGGGTGTTCCTTCTGGAAGAGGGCCTGGTCGGGGTACTGGACCTTGCGCTCGTCGTACCACTCCTGATCCCGCTCCGGCCTGGAACGCCATCCGAAGAAGAGGCGGGCGAAGCCGTTCTGGGGGGAGTTCTGGTAGAGCTGCTGGAAGAGGGACCCCATGTGGTAGGGGTTCACGGTGGATGTGACTACGAGCTGGCCGTTGTTGTCGTCCAGGCCTGGCTTGACGGAGTTGTAACAGGCGTCGAGGTATTCGTGGAAGTCGGCCTCGTCGATGACTACGAGGGTGGGGTTGAGTCCACGTCCGGCTGCTTCGGTGGAGGGCATGGTTATTATGCGGGAGCCTGTCTGGAAGGTCATCTGCTCCCTGTTGTCGGGCTGGGCCAGGGGCTGCTGGAGTTCGGCGGGCAGGGACTCGTATGTGGCACGGGACTTGGACAGGAACTCCCAGGCGTCTCTCTCGCCCTTCGAGAAGACGAGGGCCAGGGCGTTGGGCGTGAAGCTGGCATGGTGGAGGACGTAGGCCGATAGTATGGTGGTTATGCCTATCTGGCGTGATTTGGCCCATATGACCATGCGGGAGTCGTCCATGGTTGATATGGCCTTCTGTAGGTGGGGCCAGTCACGGAGTTCGACCATGCCGGTGCCAGGCTCGATCACACGAACATAGGGTAGAAATTTTTGGAAACTGCGTCTTCCCATCTCGAAACCTGCGAGACGGGCTACCTGCTGCTTATCTTCGTGTGTAAGTGTCATATGTAAGTGATTCTTAGAAGCTGGTTCATGAGAACTGGTTTATAAAAGCTGGTTTATAAAAGCTGGTTTATAAAAGTGCCTGTCTAGCGCTAACACCACGCCTATACCGAGGATACCCCCCGGCCTTATGGTACCGTCGGCATCCCCCCCTCGCTCCAGGACTGCCGGTCCAGTCTACTCGTGCGGTGACAGGTTATCTTCTGCGACTGATTGCAGGTAACAATCAATCTAGTCTAGCTTCGCCTTCGACTGTGCCAGGCTGGGATAATTGGCTATGCTGCCTGGCCAGATTTTCGAGTTGATCCATGGATAATCTGGCAAGTCGAGTTAGTACGTCCATGCCTGTTACGTTGTCACTATCTAGGCCTACACTGCCGCCTATGCCGCACGCCTTGCCTATCAACTCGATTGCCTTGATTGAAGCCGCAAATTGACCGGCTTGATGTGCCGCCTGGCTGCGCCGCCAAAGCTCATGCACATACCGTTCACGAGTCCAGCTAGAATCTGCCGCCGATTCCTGTCTTAACTCGTTGATTCTTGCCCTCACGTTGTCACTATGGGCGAGTCTTGACGCTCTTGGCGTGATAGTTGTGTCCTTACCTGTGTTGTTATTGAATGCCTGCCTATATGCGGCTGTGGTAGCCATTCCAGAGGCTATAGCTTGAGCGAAGGACTCTTGCTTGATGGTCAACATGGTCCGACGCTACCACAGGCAACTAGTAGATTGATACGCATCACCTGCCGGTGACCGCAATATGCAACAGATCACGCCTACACTGCCCGAAATAGTGTTTACCTGGTAAACGTTTTTTCCAAAATTACACGCCATTTGGGGGGGTATGTCCTGCCGCCTCGAGAGACTGCCCACGCCTAACACGCCAAAAACTCATAAAAACTCGCAAGATTCACGCCTGAGAGAATGTTGACATCATGATGTTGTGTCGTTACGCTTGACAGGCCACAAGGCGCAGTGGCCCAGCGTAAGTAACAAGTCGCCAAGCACAAAATTTATAGGATAGGTGATACCAGATGGGACTATACACGACACGCCAGGAATTGATCGACTTCTCTCAGGAATGCATCCGGCAGCGTAAGATGGGCGGCACATTGCCACTAATGCCAGTAGGTTGGGCGGCACTATGGAAGCCACGTTTCCACATTGATACAGCATGGGAACCAACATGGCCAAAAGCTTATGCCAGGTTGGCGGCGTTTTGGTATGGGGATGCAGACTCTAGCAAAAACGGCAGCTATGACGTGTTCGCCATAGATGGAAACAACAAGCTTCCATTTAGTGCATTTTCAAGCTTGCCAATAATCACATGCCCAGGATTAGGCGAGTGTCTAAAATGGTGTTACTCGCTAAAAGCTTGGAGAAATCCCCATGCATTCATGAGGCAATTGGTAAACACACTACGCCTAGTTGATGGCGGGCAGCATATCGTCAAAGCCTGGCAAGCTTTGCCAGTAAATGACATTGTGAGACTGTACGTTGACGGTGATATAGACAGCAGCAAGACACTAGCGTTTTGGTTTGGATTGCTCGAAATGCGCCCGGATATCCTAGCCTACGGATACTCTAAATCCTGGCCATTATTCCTATCATGGGAAGCTAAGGGAAGGTCCTTCCCTAGCAACTACGTGCTAAACCTATCCGGCGGCAGCAAGTACAGCAAAGATATGCGGCAGCAGATGGAGCAATTACCCATAGCCAGAGGCGAATTCCTAGCGTTGAAAACTAGCGTCAAAATGCCTAAAGGTAAAACGTCACAGGAAATCCGGCAGAGTCCAGAATGGCCAGCATATGCGGCAGCGGTGCGCCAGGCGGCAGCAGCAGCAGGCATGGGCAAAGTGTACGTTTGCCCAGGTAAATGCGGCGATTGCACACTAGCCAAGCCAGTCTCCCATGCCTGTGGGAATCTCAAGGTTGGGATTCCTGTAGTCATAGGACTCCACTAGGCTACAGCTACAATCTACGATCTAAATTTATAGGATAGGTGATTGATATGGAATGCATACATTACACGGCCAACGAATCATGGACGTTAAAGCCAATCACGGTGGCCAATGGTTCCCATACCAAGCCATTCGGCGCATTGTGGGCTTCTCCGGTGGATAGTGGCCGGAGTTGGTCCCAATGGTGTAGGG
>Ga0208315_1001042_pt1 | contig 15549 bp, 13 predicted proteins | sample MalvireepMed_215_FD_184239 | JGI IMG/M metagenome (GOLD analysis project Ga0208315, IMG submission 184239) | Marine viral communities from the Global Malaspina Expedition - Malaspina viral metaG DeepMed_215 (SPAdes) (version 2) | ecosystem: Environmental > Aquatic > Marine > Oceanic | place... | reverse complement strand
TGTATAGAGGCTTAGAAAGGTTGAACAATGGTGAACAGTTTGAGGACGTTTTTGACGAATTCTTTTAATTGTTGATTAATATTGAAATTTTATTCTATCAACACAGAAATGGATCACAGCCTGAATAACTCGCTCCGACGCCGCATTAAACTCACTTGCTTCTAATCGATTATGCTCCCTTTGCTTGCTGGATTCTAATGCATCAAGTCGGCGCAGTAATGCCTTAAGCTCTCTAATTTCTTTTGCTTCAGGTTGCCAATAGTTAACAATTGAATGCTTTGCATAACCATAGCTTGCAAGCATTATCGCATCTGACTTATCTGTTTTATGAACAATATTTAGAGCCTCGGCATATTTCTTTGCTTTACCTGGGTTAGCGAGCACAATATTGAATCCTTGCTGGTATAAAAAGTACATTAGCGGTTCATGGTAAACACCCGTTGGCTCTACCGTGATAACGACTTTCTCAGCTACAGCTTGGGTTGTACTTAAAAGCCACTGCTCAATATCTTTGAAAGATAGCTGGTTGTTTTTAAATACTTTCGTTTTCTTTTTGTTGGTAGCTGGGTCTCTCAGCCAGCATAAATCCACTTTATCTTTGCTAATATCAAAACCGATAAACATCATCTCTACTTACTCCCCTTGTACATACAGCATCAACTTAATTTAAGTGTGCTTGGATACCATTCAGTTTGTTGAGAATTGGACGCTAGGGCTTAATCTACATCTCAGTATCGAGTACTGGGCGGGAATACAAGCTCACTAGCACCCGATGTAATAAATGATAGCTAATCATCTATTACTGAGAGATACAAGGCGGGAGTTTACCTCGCGCAGGTTTAATAAAATGCGCGGGATAACCACCGCCTACAAACCATTTTGAACCACAGAGTACACCGGGGCGCTACGCAGAGAAGAAAATCTTGCGCGGGATTAGGGATTCGAGCTGCCCGTTGCCCGTTGCCCGTTGCCCGTTGCCCGTTGCCCGTTGCCAATAGCTTAAATATAGAATACTTAAAATAAGTTTAATTTTTTTGATTTTTTGCTTCACAAGCATGGGGATATTATGTATTATGCGCGCCACACCAAACAAGGTGTATGTATGTGGCGGTTGTAGCTCAGTTGGTAGAGCCCCGGATTGTGATTCCGGTTGTCGCGGGTTCGAGCCCCGTCAATCGCCCCACTATTTCTAAGTATCCTCAGTAATATTCAAAGTTAATCTTTTAGTTATATCCACTCGGCTTAAAGCCAAAAAATCTTAAATAAAGAAATAATACTGACTTATCCGTTTGCTTAAGCTTATTTGCGTCTTTACTTCGCGTTTGCTTATATACCCTGACGCGACATGAAGTCGCTGCTACTATAAATATTACCCTGCGTCTCACTTTAACTTATACTTTTGTGAACTACCCATTGATCGACACGGAGTGGCGTCGATGGGTAGTTCACTAAAGGCGTTCTTTCCACTGTGCAATAGGCAGTGGCTTTGAAAATAAATAGCCTTGAAACAAGTCGCAGCCACGTTGTTTTAAGTAATTGAATTGCGCCGTTTCTTCAACGCCTTCTGCCACGCTATTTACGCCAAGTGCGTTGGCCATGTCGATGTTCATGTTTACAATTGTTAGAGTAATTTTAGACCGAAGCGATAAGGTTCGCCAAAAAAGTGGCTAAAAAAATGCCACCAAATGGTGGCATTTACACACGGGGGTATTTCTACTTATAGAAATTTTTTTACTATTTTGTTACGAAAAATATATATTAAAAAGGTAACATTTAGCCCATTATCTAGCAACATTTAGCCGAGTTTTATCTTACAACCATTAACTCATCGGAACAGTCTTTATCATTACACCTTAATACATACGTATTTTTCTTCTAAGTACTCATCTAAACCCTGATGCCCGCCTTCACGACCAAGACCTGATTGCTTTACACCACCAAACGGCGCAACTGGATTTGATATAACGCCCTCATTTACACCTACCATGCCAAACTCTAGCCCTTCGCTTATACGATAGATTTGTTTAATGTTTTGGCTATAAAAGTACGCAGCTAACCCATAAGGGACGTCATTAGCAAGCGCAAGTACTTCGCTTTCTTCATCAAATGGGATCACCGTTAATACAGGACCAAACACTTCTTCGTGATAAATATCCATTTGTGTAGTGACATTGGTGACTATTAATGGGTTTTGAAAACTGCCACCTAAATTGCTGTTATCTCCAATTAACGTAGCGCCTTTATCAAGAGCGTCTTTAATCAGTTGTTGCACTTTCTCTTTTGCTTTGGGGTAAATAAGCGGCCCTATGTCGGCATTTTCATCAAAACCGTTCGCAACTTTGAGCGCAGCGACTTTGGGTGTTATTTTTTCAAGCACGTCATTTAATATATTACGCTGAATAAAAATACGATTTGCTGCAACACAAGCTTGTCCTGAGTTTCTAAATTTAGCCGCCATTAATCCATCAATCGCATCGTCAATATCAGCATTATCAAATATTATAAACGGGGCATTTCCCCCCAATTCCATTGAAGTACGCTTTATTGTAGATGCACATTGAGAGAGTAACTGCTTACCTACACCGGTAGAGCCAGTAAAAGTAAACTTACGTACGACCTCTGAGTCTGTCAGCATTTTGCCAACCTTTTTGGCATCTTGTGACACAAGCACATTAAATGCACCTTTAACAAAGCCAGCCTGATCAGCTAAATACGCTAAAGCGATAGCACATAATGGTGTGTGCTCAGAAGGCTTGAGTATAAAACTACAGCCAGCAGCATAAGCAGGGGCAACTTTTCGAGTCACCATAGCAACAGGAAAATTCCATGGCGTAATACCTGCTACCACGCCAATAGGTTGCTTGAAGCTAGTTAAACGATGACTGTTATCGGTGGCGGGGATCACATCGCCATAGCTGCGTTTAGCTTGTTCGGCAAACCACTTAATAAAGCCAGCCCCATAATCTATTTCACCAAGCGATTCTTTAAGCGGTTTTCCCTGCTCTTTGGTCATAAGTGTAGCAAGGGTTTGTTTATGTTTTATCACCAACTCATACCAACGCATCAAGGTGTCACTTCGCTCGGTCGCATTGGTGGCTTTTAATTTTACAAACGCGCCTTTTGCTGCTGTTATGGCATTTTTTACGCCTTGCTCGTCAATATCACTTACATCAACAATACTTTGTTCGGTGGCCGGATCATCAACGCTAAAGCGTGAGTTGGTTTGATAAAATTCACCGTTAATAAACGAGTCTGAAAAAATAAGATCACTCAAAATATACCTCCGAAATGGGTTTTGGTTTTTGGGCCTCGAGCCTTGAGCTTCGAGCTTCGGGCTTCGGGCTTCGGGCTTCGAGCTTCGAGCTTCGAGCTTCGAGCTTCGGGCTTCGAGTTTTGGGCTTCGAGTTTTGGGCTTCGGGTTTCGAGTTTTGGGCTTCGGGTTTCGAGACGCGGAATAAATCCGCTGCTACATGTGCGCGGCGTAAAGCCCTGCCTACAGGCTATTTTAATTTACCCGCGCCTCGCAGCCCGTCGCTCGTAACCTTTTGCCTTTCGCCTTTAACCTTTAAAAAAGACGCGGGGTAAACCCTGCTACTTATACAAACAAAAAAGCCGCAGTGTTAAACAGCGGCTTTTAATATAATAGTCGTTAATTAAAAACTAGTGTTCTTCATTAACGATATTGAGATTGTACTTTGGTATTTCAACCACTAAGTCTTCATCTCTAATGATTGCTTGGCAACCTAAACGTGACTCAGGCTCTAAACCCCATGCTTTATCTAGCATGTCGTCTTCTAGGTCGTCACTTTCATCTAATGAGTCAAAACCTTCACGGATCACTAAGTGACAGGTTGTACATGCACATGACTTTTCACAGGCATGAGGAATGCTAATGCCATTTTTAAGCGCGATATCAAGTACCGTTTCGCCAGCGGGCGCTTCTATTGCAGCACCGTCAGGACACAACTCCGGATGGGGAAGAAAAACAATTTGTGGCATTCTAATCTCTCTTATATATTGTCTACTGACTGGCCTGTTAAGGCTTTTTTAATTGATGCATCCATTCTACGCGCGGCAAAATCACTACTCGCATTGTCCATTTTTTCAATGGCTGCTTTAATTTCGCTTGGCTCTTGTGCACTCTCGCGTACTTTTGCAAGTTCGTTTATTTCCACTTTTAGCGCCGCTAGTTGCTCAGGCTCAAGTAAATCGCCATCAGCTGCTAAAGAGGCTTCCATTGCTTCTATTACACGAAGCGCTTCAACTTGTTGCTCTTTAAGCATACGCGCTTGCATGTCGACTTTAGCGTTACTCATCGACTCTTTAAGCATATTAGCAACTTGGTCGTCAGACAAACCAAACGACGGTTTTACTTGTATTTCTGCTTGAACGCCGGTTGATTTTTCCATGGCTGATACGCTTAGTAAACCATCAGCATCTACTTTAAAGGTAACGCGAATATGCGCCGCTCCCGCCGCCATAGGGGGAATGCCTTTTAAACTAAACTTTGCCAGCGATCGACAATCGTCAACCAGTTCCCGTTCACCTTGTAATACATGCAACGACATAGCCGTTTGACCATCTTTAAACGTAGTAAATTCTTGCGCACGTGCAACCGGAATCGTGGTATTGCGTGGAATGATTTTTTCAACCAAGCCACCCATGGTCTCAAGGCCTAACGACAACGGTAACACATCAAGTAATAACATGTCGGAATCTGGCTTGTTACCAATTAATACGTCAGCTTGTAATGCAGCACCCAGTGCAACAACGCGATCAGGGTCAATTGAAGTGAGTGGCTGTTTATCAAAAAATTCACCGACTTGAGTACGCACTAATGGCATACGAGTTGAACCACCAACCATCACTACTTGTAATACTTCTTGGTTTTCAATACCGGCATCTTTTACTGCACGACGACATGAACGAAGCGTTTTTTTAACCAGTGGCATAGCGAGCTCATTAAATTTTTCTCGCGTTACTTCAACCATGTATTTTTCATCGTCAAACTCAAGGCCAACATTCACTTTTTCGTATTGGCTGAGTGCTTCTTTACAGGCTTTGGCTTTATTAATGAATAAGCGTAATACCGAAGGAGATAAGCTTGTCACGCCGGTTTCTTGTTTTAGGTAATCAACTAATAATGAGTCAAAGTCGTCGCCGCCTAGGCTAGAATCGCCACCGGTGGCCAGCACTTCAAACACGCCTTTATTAAGACGCAGAATAGAGATATCAAAAGTACCGCCCCCTAAATCATAAACGGCGATAATACCTTCTTGCCCCGAATCTAAACCGTAAGCAACGGCAGCGGCAGTAGGCTCGTTTAGTAAGCGCAGTACATTAATACCGGCAAGCTCAGCCGCATCTTTGGTGCTTTGACGTTGTGCATCATCGAAATAGGCTGGTACGGTGATAACCGCGCCTAAAATATCTTGATTACCAAAGCTTTGCTCAGCGCGTACTTTTAATGCATTTAAAATATGACTTGAGGCTTTAACTGGGCTGATTTTTCCCGCAGCCGTTTCGATAGCCAATGCACCATCATCATCGCAAAACTGATAAGGCAGTTGGCCATAGCTTTGCTCTATTTCGGCTTGGGTTTTACCTAAAAAGCGCTTAACTGAAATAAGTGTATTAACCGGATCGAGTGTAGCTGCTTGCATTGCATCATTACCCACGGTTATGCCACCAGCTTGGTAACGCACTACAGACGGCAACATTGCTTCGCCTGACTCATCAGTAATAGTACGAGCTTCGCCGCTTTGTACGGTTGCAACCAATGAATTTGTGGTACCTAAGTCAATTCCAATGGCTAATTTGTGTTCATGTGGTGCCGCGCTCTGCCCCGGCTCAGCAATTTGCAATAATGCCATAATGCTCTTTAAACTCGTGTTGCTCGCTTTGCAGCAAGTAATTAATCGTCAAATAAACTGTCTTCAATGCGTTCAAGTTCGTCTTGTAACTTATATACAAATTTTAATTTGCGAATGTTGTCAGCAGCGTGTTGATATTGCTGCTCATCGTTGCTTGCAAGTTGCTCAGCCAATTCGTTGCTATACTGGGCTTTTAATTGCTTTATTTGCGACTCAAAATTAGCAATAGCGATATCTGGATCACTTGCAGAGGGAAGTTCTTCAAGCTCTTCGCGCAGTTCCATTTGTTGCATCAAGAACATGGGATCTTGCAGTGTTTGCTGCTCAGCGCGAATATCAACGCCCAGCTCACTCAACATATATTCAGCACGTTTAACCGGATGCTTAAGTGTTTGTAATGCGTCGTTAATTTCAGCGGTACTTTGTACGGCCATTAATTTATCACGACTGCTGGCATTAGCATGACGATCAGGGTGTACAGCACGTTGAAGTTCTAAGTAGTGCTTGTTGATCATTGCTAAGTCAATATTGTAGTCAACCGGTATTGCAAATAACTCAAAATAACGCATAACTTCTCACAAATGACAAAGCCCTACATTAACTGGCAGGGCTTATTTATATCTTAAAACAAGTTTGAGCTTAAACGGTAAAGCTTTCGCCACAGCCACACTCATCAGCTTGGTTAGGGTTGTTAAATTTAAACCCTTCATTTAAGCCTTCTTTAGTGTAGTCGAGCTCAGTGCCGTCGATATAAACTAAGCTTTTAGCGTCAACAATTAAGGTAACGCCTTTGGCCGCAAATGTTTCATCGTCATCGTTTAGCTCATCAACAAACTCTAGAACATAAGCAAGACCTGAACAGCCCGTCGTTTTAATGCCAACTCGCAGGCCAATGCCTTTACCACGGTTTGCTAAAAATGATTGTACGCGGTTTGCTGCCGCATCTGTCAATGTCACTGCCATGAATATCTCTTAGTTTGTATGTTTGCTTTTGTAATCTGCAATTGCTGCTTGAATTGCATCTTCGGCTAAAATTGAGCAGTGAATTTTCACTGGTGGTAATTCTAGCTCTGCGCTGATATCGGTATTTTTGATAGTCGCAGCTTCGTCTAATGTTTTGCCTTTAACCCACTCTGTTACCAGCGAAGATGAAGCAATTGCGCTACCACAGCCGTACGTTTTGAATTTTGCATCTTCAATAACGCCGTCTGCCGATACTTTAATTTGCAATTTCATTACGTCACCACATGCTGGTGCGCCTACCATACCCGTTGCCACTGACGGATCGTTTTTATCTAGAGCACCTACGTTACGTGGGTTTTCTACGTGGTCGATTACTTTATCACTGTAAGCCATAATTCTATCCTCACTACCTGCTAGGTATGGGCTCCACTAATTAGTGGTGCGCCCATTCAACTGAATCTAAATCAACACCTTCTTGGTGCATTTCCCAAAGAGGAGACATTTCACGTAAACGGCCAATCGAGTTTTTCATTAGCTCAACGGTGTAATCAATCTCTTCTTCGGTGGTAAAACGGCCAATACTAAAACGAATCGAGCTGTGCGCTAGCTCGTCGTTGCGACCTAATGCACGTAATACGTAAGAAGGCTCTAAACTTGCAGATGTACAGGCTGAACCTGACGATACCGCAATATCTTTAACAGCCATTAATAACGACTCACCTTCAACAAAGTTAAAGCTAATGTTGACAATACCAGGTACTGATTGGTCTTGCGTGCCGTTAAAGTACACTTCGTCCATATCCGTTAAAATGCCGTCGATTAGGCGTTTACGCAACGCACTGATGTGTGCGTGATCTTTTTCAAAATCTTGTTTTGCAATTCTAAATGCTGCGCCCATACCCACTAATTGATGAGTTGCTAATGTACCAGAACGCATACCACGTTCATGGCCGCCACCGTGCATTTGTGCTTCTAAACGTGCACGTGGTTTACGACGAACATACAATGCACCTACGCCTTTAGGGCCGTATACTTTGTGCGCCGAGAATGACATAAAATCTACTTTGGTTTGTTGCACGTCAATTAAAACTTTACCCGCGCTTTGTGCTGCATCTACATGGAACATAATTTTACGTTCGCGGCACATTTCACCAATAGTATTGATGTCTTGGATTACACCTAGCTCGTTATTTACATGCATAATACTTACAAGCACGGTGTCGTCACGCATGGTGTCTGCTAATTTTTGCAGATCAAGTAGGCCGTTTTCTTCAACGTCCATGTAGGTTACTTCAAACCCTTGACGCTCAAGTTCACGACATGTGTCGATAACCGCTTTGTGTTCAGTTTTAGCGGTAATAACATGCTTACCTTTTTTCTTGTAAAACTGAGCTGCACCTTTAATAGCAAGGTTATTTGATTCTGTTGCACCCGATGTGAATACAATTTCACGTGGGTCTGCATTAATTAAATCAGCAATGTCAGTACGTGCTTGGTCAACGACTTCTTCAGCTTGCCAACCAAAACGGTGTGAACGCGATGCTGGATTACCAAAATTACCGTCCATAGTCAGGCACTGCATCATTTCTTTGGCAACTCGTTCGTCAACGGGCGTAGTTGCTGCGTAATCTAAATAAATCGGTAACTTCATTTCTCTCTCCGCTGCAGGTCAACCTTAAAGTTGACAGCTTACTTGAATATTTTCCAACTGCTTAATTGCATCATTAACGCTGTTTTCTTGGCGAAGAGCGACCGCTTTAACGTCCGACTTTTCGACCAGTTCAGCTAAGGTAATATTATTTAAAAATTCTTCAATTCGTGCGCTTAAGTCTGACCACAATGTATGGGTTAAACAACGCATACCACTTTGACAACCAGTATTGCTTCGCTGACACCGTGTAGCGTCAACAGATTCATCTACCGCATTGATAACATCGCCAACTGAAATTACGTCAGCCTCACGTCCTAGTAAATAGCCCCCACCAGGACCTCGAACAGAACTCACTAGCCCATTTTTACGTAAACGGGCAAATAATTGCTCAAGATAAGACAAAGAAATTTCTTGGCGCTGCGAAATATCTGCAAGCGCTACAGGGCCTATATTTGCATGTAGTGCAACATCCAGCATGGCTGTAACGGCATATCTGCCTTTTGATGTTAACTTCATAACGCCCCCGCACAAAAGAGTGCAAATTTTAATTACCAGAGTAGATTAGTCAAGTATTATCCTGATTGGCTAGCCTCAAACGGCCACCGATAAACTTGTAATACCCGACTGTTTTGGTCAAGTATTGGGTCTATTGTAATTACCTGAGTAATTTAGTCAAGTATTAGTGGAGTAATAAAGGGCGCTATTTATAACTAATTACTATTTTATAGACTTATTAATTGAGGTAAGAATACCTCGTAATATGTTCATTTCAGCATCTTCAGGGCGAGCACGATTAAACAAGCGACGTAGCTTAGTCATTACCATGCCTGGGTGCTGCTTAATGATGAAGCCTGTTTTAAACAAAGTGTCTTCAAGGTGTTCGTAAAACAGCTCTGTTTGTTTAGACGATGGATATAGGGTTTCGTCTTCTTCTTGAACAGCCTTAGGTTGCTGATTTAAAAACGCCATACGCGTTTCATAGCATAAGGTTTGTACTGCCATAGCTAAATTTAGCGAGCTGTATTCTGGGTTAGCAGGAATACACACATGGTAATTACACAGTTGTAATTCTTCGTTTGTTAAGCCACTGTTTTCACGGCCAAATACAAGTGCTACAGGGCCATTTACAGCTTCGCCAACAAGCTTTTCACCACATTCACGCGGCTCAACCATAGGCCACGACAATGTACGCGAGCGAGCACTAGTACCAATAGTTAATGCACAATCAGCAATGGCATCGGCAACCGTATCAACAACAACAGCATTACCAAGTACATCTGTAGCACCTGCAGCCAGTGCGCTTGCATGACTGTCTATTTCACAGGCTGGATCAACAAGGTATAACTTTGATAATCCCATGGTTTTCATGGCACGTGCCGCAGAACCAATATTGCCAGAATGTGAGGTGTTTACTAAAACGATGCGAATATCATCTAAGATCATTACAATGCTACTTATCGAGTACAAAAAAATTGCGCAAATTCTAGCATGAAAACGCGCTGAGATCCTATATTCAATAGTCGAGATCTAAAAGATCAGTTCGGGGGTCGGGCTATAAGTTCTAGCACCTAGTCACTTTAATCTCTTACTCTGTGTTCTCTTTACCTCTGTGGTAAATAAAATCATTAAACAACGCGGGATAACCCGCTACAAAATATTTTTTACCACAGAGTGCACAGAGGCGCTTTGCGCTACACAGAGAACAGCTGCGGGTAACGGGCTAATCTTAACCCTAACACCGTGCTAAATGTGCGCGGGGGCGAGTGATTAATTGCCTTTAACCTTTCGCCTTTAACCTTTCACCTCTGTAAAGGAACGCGATTAAATCGCTCCTTTATTAGGCAAACTTCAATCCACACGTGTCAACACGCCCTAAGCTGCTCAATTGGCGTAGGCTTTCCAATATAAAACCCCTGTACCATGTCGACATTAAGTTCTGTTAAACAATCTAAAATAGCTTGATCACTAACAAACTCGGCAATTGTTTTAATGTTAAGGCTGCGTGCCATATCAATAATACTTTTGGTGACTAAGCGGCTGTTTTCATTTTTTACGATTGTTTTAATTATTGAACCATCAATTTTAATATAATCAGGTTTTATTTCGACTAAATAAGCAAAATTTGAATAGCCACTACCAAAGTCATCTATCGCAATTTTGGCACCAAATCTTCTAACTTGCTTAATAAACTCATTCACACTATTGAAGTCCTGAATTGCCTCTGTCTCAGTGATTTCGAAAATGATATTTGCGCCACCATATTGGTGTAACTTCTCGAAAATGAAATTTTTTGTTTCGTGGTCTAGTATATCCTGAATAGACAAATTCACTGAGATAGTACAGCCAAGCAGATTTGCAGTATCAACTGAAATGGTTACCACTTCTCTGGTAAGTGCACCATACAAGCGGGTTTTTTTGATATGTTGTAGGAATTCACCCGGTGATAACAGGCTGCCATCTTTTGTGTTAATGCGCACCAATGCTTCATATTTGGTGGTCTTTTGAAAACTGTGTTTTACATCAGTCAGCCTCTGAAAAACAGCAGTGAGACGTTGCTCTGCCAATGCATTACGAACCTCTTCGATGCAAGTATATGCTCTGTCACTGGTTAAGTCATGCTTTGTCTTAACAACACTGACTGTGCTGTAACTTAACTTTGCATCTGTAAGGGCGCACTCTGCAAGAGCAAGTGTATGCGTTTGTGAAATACCTACACCCATGCTAAGCGAAATATCAAAAGATTTTGCGTCAACATCAATGCTATGATCCTCTATATGGGTCTTTAACTTTTCACACCTTCTGATAAAAACAGCTGTGTCTAAATTTTTTGCTGCAAGTAAGGCAAAGGTTGCACCATTAATTCTATATGGCTTAATTTTAAGGTAATAGCTGAATTCTTTTAATCGGTCAGCGATAGTTTTTATAATATTGTCACCATACTCCATTCCCCAAACGTCATTGACTAACTTAAAATTACGTACATCAATCATAGCCAGAGCTGTACCATGCTTATTCTTTAAGTCTGCAGACAGTTTTGTGCGATTCGCCAAGCCGGTAAGTGCATCTGTAGAATGCATTTTTATTGTCTGCCTGGCTTTAACTACGTCAGTAATATCTTGGCGGATACTTAGAAAGCTTGAAATATTTTGCTGTTCGTCAAGTAGTGGGACGATTACTGTTTTTACGTAATATCCGGTACCATTTTTACGCTTGTTCAGCATCAGCCCTTGCCATGGTTTTTTTTTCGAGATTGTTTGCCATAAACTTTGATGCACTTTTGAAGGCATGGCCGGGTTCTTAATAATACGATGATTTTTCCCTAACAATTCATGACTTTTGTAGCCACTAATTTCCTCAAACTTTTTATTTACATAGGTTATATCACCTTGTGGATCTGTCATTGAAACTATAGAGCTGTAGTTCAAAGCATATTGTTGTTGATCCAGAAATGTCATAGCCTCATTTAACTCCGTACTGGTTGTTTTAGCTAAAAATGCCAGAGTCTGTAATGAGCTTGGAGGCGATGCTTTAGCTCGTTGTGTCGACATTTTCAGGTTAAAACATTCTGCTTTCTCAGTTAAAACCAACACATTGCTTGAAAGGTTATGCAAACTAAAATGTTGCTGATCTGTTACAAACTCTCCGTACAAAAAGCAGCCGCTGGCTTTATTTAAGGTGCCAAGTTTCGAGATCTCCTGCTCAATTTGCTGTTGCATAAAGGTTTTTCTAGCACTGCATGAATAAATTAGCTGTACTATGCCACTTTGCTGCTCTAACTGCTGTACTTCTTCCTCCAAACCATGCAAGTCAGCAAAAGAGAAATAAACCTGATCGTTAATTTGCAAATTACCAGCCAGAATCACACCTTGCTTGTCTGAGGTAAAGCCTAAAGCTGCGCGCAGAAATTGTTGCTGACCTCTTTTAACTAAGAATGGAAATTCCATTACTGTGTTAGGGAATCCACTTAGTACATGCTCACCTAAATATTTTCGATAAATTTCCACAATAGGGATATTATCGAGGCTATAAAGAATGTTATTTTTAACCGAGGTGACATTAAATGCCTGGCCAATTGGGTGCCAACCACTGTAACTTATCAACTCTGTATACAGTTTCTCGCCAGATAATGCTAACCCCACCAAACCTTGCTGATGCAACTTGTCTTCTAAAAGTGTAAAAGTATCGTGAAAAGAATTATTATCTGCAGCGTACCCTCCTGCAATTAAACAATCTGGATATTGCTCATATATTGAGCTCATAAGAGGCTCTGCACTATCTTGTAAAGCGTTAGCAAAACAAATAATTACTTTAGGGTTTAGAGTTTGCTCTAAAGCAATAATGGTATTTATGTCAGCTGAAATAGGCGAGTAAAATGGTACCACCCTAATATCAGTCTCAAAAATCACTATATCTATAACAATGGTGTTAGATACACAAGTACCGCGATAAATTTCACCTGCGGTGGAAGTGCCAATAATTACAAAATGAGGGAGGCTAGTCTTAAGCATTTTCTGTACATGCGACGTTTCTTTATGGCTACGCCCTGAAAATAACTGAATGATGCCACGCTCTGAACTCAGCTTGTTATCATGTAAATAAGCTTGTAATTCCTCTGCCGAGTCGTAAATCAGGTTTAAGTTACGCATGACTATGATCCTTGTTGCAATTCCCAGAACTGGTTGGTCAACTGATCTAATCCCCTAGTAATATTGACAGTCTTATCTGCAACCTTACCACTTAATTTGACTGCATCTAGGTTTTCCTGCGCATTACTTTTGATGTTAAGCACGCTTTCACTAACAGAGTTTGCTACTGATGTTTGTTCATTAACTGCCCGTGCAATTTGATCACTCATACTGGAAATTGTACTAATCGCATTTAAGATATTTTCTAGCGCTTGTGCCGTAGCATGACTTTTTACAACACTTTGTTCGGCTGCAATTTCGCCTGACCGCATGGCATTTACAGCTTGTTGTACACCGCTTTGTAATTGCTCTATTACTCTACGAATCTCTTTAGTTGATTCCTGTGTACGATTAGCCAAAGAGCGTACTTCATCGGCAACGACCGCGAAACCTCGTCCCAATTCACCTGCCCGAGCCGCTTCTATGGCTGCATTTAATGCTAGTAAATTGGTTTGATCGGCAATAGCAAGAATAACATCGAGAATTTTTTCAATTTCATTACTGCTAACGGCAACATTGTTAATTACTTGTGAGGCAGAGTGAATAAGAAGTTTAAGTTCATTTATTGTACTGGCGTTTTCATCAACTGCCTTTTTACCAGAATTTGTAATTGCCAGCCCGTCTGCTGAGGCTTTAGAAGTTTCTGTTGCGTTGATAGATACGCTTTGGATACTTACGGCCATCTGTTCCATTGCTGTTGCGACCTGCTCGGTTTGCTCAAACTGACATAAGGTACCGTTTTGGGACTGTATTACAGCAGCGCTCAAACTTTGAGCATTTTCACTTAAGGTGGATGACATATCGTTAATGCGGCCAATTAATGCAGCATTTTCAGACTCAAGTTTTTTTATAGCCAGTAGCAAAGTCCCAGCTTCATCATTTCGACCACTATAAACATAGCGCGCCACCTTATCTTCAGAAATAGTTTTTAGCTTCTTTAGTGCAAGCAGCAACGGCTGGCTAAAAACAAATATAGCAACACAAACAACCAAAGCACTAAATATTGCGGCTAACAGGACGAATAAGGCGGAGTAGCTTAAAAAATAAACCAACACCGGTAACAATAAGCTGGCAAAGAGCGCACAGGTTATTTTAGCGGGTAGTGATAACGAATCTTTCAGCTTGCGTAGAGGTTTCCCAGCTTGTATTGAGGTGTAAGAAGCTTCCGCACGAGCAATGAATTCGGGGTTTGCTTTACGTCTTACCGATTGGTATTCCTTTGTTCTACCATTTTTTTTTATTGGTGTGGCGTAAGCATCAACCCAGTAATGGTCACCGTTTTTACAGCGATTTTTGACGATACCCATCCAAGATTTTTCGGCGCGTAAATCAGTCCAAAACATTTTAAACACAGCGGGCGGCATATCCGGATGGCGAACAATGTGGTGATTCTGACCAATAAGCTCATCTTTGGTGAAGCCGCTGACATCAATAAAGTCTTTGTTGATGTAAGTAATTTTTCCATCAAGATCTGTTGTAGATAAGATATTTACTGAAGGCGAGAAACTAAGTTCCACACCAGACACTGGTAAGTTATTTTTCATTTAATTTCCGTTCGTTATAATTGTTATATTAAAAAGTAGGGTTAATATTTAATACTAAATTTTTATAACAGCGAGTATTATTAACCACATTTTTCTTGTGGTTAATATAATTTAATTTAAATGTTATTGATATGTAATTTTTTGATGTGTAATGAATATTTGCAATAAAACGCCGATTATCTAGGGTGAAGAGGGGGGAACTGTGCGATAAAGAGACTTTGTGTGTCGGTATTAAATTTATTTAAGCCCTCATGTATTTAAGTTATGTATTAAAGAGGGGCTCAGCGCAGAAAGAGAAGGTCAAAGGTTTTAGGTTCTAGGGAAGTAACTAGGCGCTAGGCTATTTGTATAAGCTAGCTGCTCGCCACTCGAAACCCGCTGTCTTCTTATTGACCCTCATTCGCTGCGCTTTAAAGCATTATTGACGCGCTAAAGCACGTCCTACAGATGGTGCCCGAAATCTGCCGCGCTTTAAAAAGACGCGGCGGGGGTAAACCCGCTTTAAAAAGCATATGCACAAAGAGAAGTGAATGAGGAGAAAATGAGAAAACACTAACCATTAGCCCGAGTGATTACCTAGTCACTTCCCTAGATGTATGGACTCCCTCTCCCTGAGGAGGTACGGTCTTAATCCGACAAAAGATTAACCAAAGGAGTCCATACATGAAAGATACTAATATATTGGCTATTGATTTAGCAAAGAATATTTTTCAAGTCTGTAAACGAGATCCAAAAGGTAAAGTCCTCTTCAACCGAGAACTTAGCCGAGCAAAACTAAAAGAGATGCTTGTTAAGCAGCCACGCTCATTGGTGGCGATGGAAGCATGTGGTAG